>ERZ791629.56-NODE-56-length-71643-cov-7.94165_pt1 | contig 71643 bp, 59 predicted proteins | sample MGYA00510057_ERZ791629 | MGnify/ENA primary metagenome ERZ791629 (study PRJEB30046, sample SAMN00715161) | human gut metagenome | study: EMG produced TPA metagenomics assembly of the A metagenome-wide association study of gut microbiota in type 2...
CTTTTTTAGTGCTATCTTATGTTATCCGTCACTTCCGATTTTAAACATAGGAACTATTTTGTAAACTTCCAATTTTAGGGTTTCCCCTTTTAGACGGGCGCCAGTCGGCACCCGTCTAAAAAAGAATCTACAAATTTAACGATTATTATTTGCATATTGTCATGGGAAGAAGGTTTTCGTAATCCGTTCTTCCCTTTTTTAATTCTCTTAGCAGCTTGCAGAAGTAATCCCTGAAGGAGACTCCTGCCTGTTTGCAGGTTTCTATAAAGGCATTATAGATTGCGGAGTTCTGTATTCCTTTCACGCTTCCGAAGAACAGGCTGTTCTTTCGTTGGACAGTGATTGGTCTTATCGCTCTTTCTGCTGCCATATTGTCTATGGAGTATTCACCGTCATTTCTGTAGGCGAAGATCTGATTCCAGAAGTTCTTCAGATAGTTAAGAGCCTTGCCCATAAGTTCGCTTCGGCTCTCATCCGGATTTGCCGGCAGATCATAAAGCTCTGTCCTTATCTTATCGATGATTTCCGTCGTTTCCTTACTGTTCCTTCTGCGGTAAATCTCGTCTGCGGTAAATTTTTCCCGGCGATAAGTATCTTCCATGCCGTATAACTTTGCTATCAGCTCAAGGAAGATTCTTGCCTGCAGGCTTCCCTGGTCGAAGGCATACTTGAACTTTGCCCTTGCATGAGCCAGACAGCAGAGATGATCTATATCCATAAGTTCGTTGTCAAGATACATATATACGTTATAACCGTCACTCTGCAGTGATTTGATTTTTGCATCACCAAGGAACTCCTTCAACACATTTCTGTTCCTGCCTCCATGTTTCTGTACACCTTCATCATCCGTTGTATCCTCATAAAAGAAGATGACTATACGCGCTTTTCTGTTTACCAGACACCACATATAGGTCTTTCGTTTCTTATTGTATGCGTGATAGCGGAGCCATGTCTCGTCCACATTCACGTTGGCACCGTCCTGAATGGCTATCTTCTTGAGGGCAGGTATCAGCTTATTGCGCTGCATGGCACCTTTGTCGGCCCAGTTCAGCAGGTTCTGCACAGAGGTGTTCCAGTCCATATCCGACAGACGGTTCTTTGCCTCCCTGTATGCAGGTGTCGACATCTGGAAGCGGTTGAACATAAGATACGAGAGCATGTTTGCCGTAATGCTTGTACCCGGTACTATCTCGTCATAAAGGCTTGCCCGGACGTCATCCTTCATAGGAAGGAACATGCTTTCAATCCTGCCGTCGGCATGCTTCACCTTAAGCACCTCAAAGTGATGTTCCTCAATATGGCTCACAATGTTTCTTATTTTACGGTAGCTTGACGATATTACAACAGAACCCTCAGGAAGCATTGTATAATCGGACTTGTGTATAATCGGTGTACCTACACAAGCCTTATTGTATGTCATTCCTTTCCTGTATGGTCTTTCCTTGGAAAGAGGAATGGCCGGAGCATCCTGCGTGTCACATGATGCTACAGGGTCTGACTGGGGGCTTCAGTTGTTGGAGCAGTAGGAGTACCGTCAAAATCATCCTTGTCATCATGCTTCCCTTTTACGACCTTTTTACGGTCAATGCCTTTGAGGCTTCTGGAAGAGGCATAGGTCTGGGTATTCATAATGGAAAGACGCTCAACAAGGGCATTATGCTTCTTCTCAAGCTTTCTGTATTCCTTGTCGCGAAGTTTGTATTCAAGAACAACCTTCTCCGCATTGCTGTTTGCCTCAAGCAAGGCTTTCAAAAGAGAGGCATTCTCACGTTTGACTTCCTTCAGGTCTTTTCCTATTTCATCAAGTCGTGCTATCATTTCATCAAGCTGTTTGCTCTTGTTCTGATTCTCCTCAAACAGGAACAGGGCGAACTTCTTTATCTGCTCATTATCCATACCTTCAAGGGGTGTATGCTCCTTTTCGGGTCTGCCCATCATCTCTTCAAGATGCTTGCGTCTGAGTGTATTTTCTATGAGTTCTTCCAGTTCCATGTTCTCTAATATTTTATGTAAAGATACTCATTTTCAATGAGGTATACAAATATTTGGAGAACTTTTATCGCTGATTGTCAGAGCTTTATCTTTAAATTCTTATACTCGTTATTATTGGAGTTTCAAGTGTTGTGACCAGGTCTTTCCAGTCTATTTTATATACTGTCACATCGTCCTTGCGCTCTATTTTCATGAACTTATAGCCCTTAATGAAAGACTTCTCATGAAGGTAGTAGGCATTGCGCTCATAGTGTATCATACGAACCTTGCGCCGGTCTTTAGACATGAACATGTAAACATCACCATTCAATGGATCACGGTGGTATCGACCTCGGATTATCTCGCATATACGCTGAGCCTTGCATCTCATATCGTGAAGCTCAGGAAGGTAGTAGAAGTTGTGAAGACCGTTGATACTCAGCATAAGCCCTCCAGTTTCCCTACCAGTGTTTTCAGCCCCTGATAGTCTAAGCCTTTCTTCTGTATGCACAAGCCCTCACGGGTTCTTATCGTCACCATAATGCTTCCTTTATGGGGAATTGTACGTTTGGGCTTGTCTTTAGCAACCTCCTGCCGTTCTTCATTGCCTGTCCGAATCAACTCTTCCGGAATTCCTTCAACTTCTACAGGTACAACCTTTTTCTGTGTCTTCTTGAACCAGTCATAGAATGCCGTGTATGGAATATTGTTGCCAATGCAGAACGAGTTGATGGAAACTCCATTGGGCTCACCCTCGGTTTTGTAGAGGAACCACAGTCTTTCAAAATCTTTTTCGCTAAACATAATCTTTCGAGTTTTAAGTTTAGCACGAAGGTATGCGAAAGAGACATGCTAGTCAATACGCCAATTTTGGAAGCTTACCATGTTCCAATATTATCATAAGATATTTGTGCGTTCAGTTCTTTACTGTATGATAACATTTCCTTTTCTCTATATTGCATGGCCTTTATAGAATTGTTATTTTTTAGAGCTTCATCTTTCAATCGTACATATGTTTGGCTATCTGACTCTTCCTTAAAATATAAATGTTCTGTAAAAAAGCCTCCTACCATTACCGCATTTGTCAATAAGAATCTTTTTAGATAAATATTTTTCAAAACAACATTTCCTAGCAAATTAGCATCAGTAAAATTAATTATACCAGTGAATTTATGTTTCTCATTTATATTACGTATAATTAGATAACCATTAGGTTCAACAAATATATTATTAAGTTTGATAGATGAATCCTCTGACAAAAAAATACCACTTCTTAAACTATTCAATTCTAAAAGTCCTTTAATAACGGATGCAGTAAAATTTATCTCATAGATTTCACCTTTGCTATGAAATATTTTAATCTTCCCTCCAAAAGCACAATTCTCAAAATTTATACATCCACATACATCATTGTTTATAAATGAAAAACCATTAACAAAGTAAGTTCTATTAAAAATTATTCCTTTTTTAAAGACACAATCTTTTATTACGATTTTCTTACGGAATGTGCAATCACTAAAATCTACTTCATCTGAAAAAATACATTTTTCAACAATTATTTCCCTATTTGATGATATTTCATCAAATTTTGCTTTCAATGAAAATTCATTGTAAGAAATAGATACTGGAATTATATTATCATTATTGAAGTGTGAATTAGAAATATCAAATATTTTTTTAAACTTATTTCTTTCTATTATTACCCTATTATTGTATTCGCAATTATTATATAATCCGAAGTCATAACAGAAATCACAATCTTTCACATCAAAACATTTATTAAAAATAGTATATGCAAAGTTTATTGCTACGTTAACGTCAAAACGCCCTTTTTCTTTCTTTATTAAATACCTATTCTCGATTAATGCTCTGATATCATTTATAGGGTAATTAAAACATGCATCTCCATCTATAGCATAATATCCTCTATATGGAGCATTTTCACTATTCTTCCATACCCAATATTCCACTTTTGAATTAAATTCCATATTTCATCGACAATTAAAAGGATATAACCTCGTGACTATTTCGTCACAAGGTTATATAAACTCTGATAATCTTTTGCTACTCCATAAACCACTTTACTATCACTTATCGCTGCAAAATGGCGGCGTGCACATTCGATCTTTGCATCCTCAGAACCTTTAAGTTGTGATTCCTGCCAATCATTACCTTTAGTTTCAGCAATGAAATATATATGCTTCACAGTGCCTTCCTTAAATGCAACAGCCCAGTCCGGATTATAGTGTCCCATAGGTGTATTGATATAGAATCCACGTGGCAGTTTGGTATATACTTCCACTGCATCCTCTTTTTCCAATGCTTCTGCAAAATTTTTCTCAATACCCAGACTATCGACAACTACAATATCATATAGAGATTTAGCACTTTCCAATGCATTAATCCCTAGTTTACCTCTAATGGTACTTTCTGTGAAAATATCCATATCATAAGTGTTCGTACTACGCTCGTATGCTATTTTCTGGATAACAGCTATAGCTTTGGCATCATTAATGATATTTGCAGTCTTTATAATGAATTCTTCCGGATTCATCTTAAACTGAGCAAAAGTTGCTGGTTTTATGCCCTTTAATATTTCCACTATGGTTTTTCGTGTTAATCCGGTTGCATTTACCAAATCACCTACCAAATCATAGCGAACACTATTACCAACAGCTTCCGAAACACGGATTGTGCGTGTCTTTCCTGCCGTCATGGCTACTCCAGCCTGTAAAGACTCCTTGTCGCGGATATTTTCTAATGAACCACCCTCTATTACAATTCGTATTTCTGTAACACTCAGATGTTTGTCAATACTTTCTATGGCCTTCTTTATCAATTCATCTGTACTGAAATCCACTTTATAGTAAGTCTTCACATTGATACGTTTCCAGACTTCTGTGAACTTTTCTTTGAACAAATCTTCTCTAAATGTGGCAACTTTTGGCTTACGTGCATTGTCCGGTTTCATGCTATCCGGGTTAAAGATGGTATCAAGTCTGCCAAGTATTCCGGCTTTAATTGGATTCAGTTCTTCTCCCAAATCAATAGTTCCGGATTTCTTGTCATTGAAATACTTCTCTGTAAGTTTGCCTTTCTTCACATAGCCATTACTGATAAGCTCCTCATGAATTTCACACGCCAATTCACGGTTGATTTTTATCTCTTTACCGTCTGAAGATACCATTACAATGTCTTCAAACAAATGCGCCGTTACTTGAACAGGCCTGTCTGCCACATCTTCAGCGAGCTCACTCTGAAGCTGCTTACTGAAATGCTCATAGCTTTCGCTGGCTATCACCGTCAGAATATTGACATCGAACACACCATCACCCAACACATCTTGATCCTGGCGCTCACCATTCTTATTTACGCAAAGACGCATACCACGGCCAACTTCCTGACGCTTCTTTATTTCGCTGCCGGTATCTTTCAATGTACAAATCTGGAATACATTCGGGTTATCCCAACCTTCTTTCAGGGCAGAGTGAGAGAATATAAAGCGTACCGGTTCCTCAAAACTCAACAGCCGCTCCTTATTCTTCATAATCAAATCGTATGCACGTATTTCATTATCTCCCTCTTTTTCTTTTGAATCAACGGCTATCCCCTTTTTATCCTGAGAAAAATATCCTTGGTGTACTTTTTCTGCTGGGAACTTATTCAGATATCGTACATATTCTTCATCAGAGAAACGCGGCTGCATTTCCTCAATTACATTTTTGTATTCTTCTTCGAACATATCAGCGAATTTACCGTTGCTTGTACCGTCTTTGTCATAAATACGATAGCTATTTACATGGTCAATAAAGAAGAGTGAAAGCACTTTAATTCCTTTATGGAACAATTCTCTTTCTCTCTCAATATGAGTGCGAATAGTTTCACGTATCTGAATCCTGCGAAGCACATCCTCATTTACTTTTCCAATAGCATCACCCTCATAAAGAGTTATGCCATTCAGGAAACGGACAGAACCATCTATTCCATCAATGCGTTCAACAATGAAATGATTATCATATTCAGCCAGTTCACCGCTTTGTTCATAAAGATTAAATCCTTCACCCACCAATCTCGTTGCTTGCTTGAAACCATTGGCTGTTTTTACATCAAACGAAATACGGGCTTGCGGATTACCTTTTCCTATTACAATTTCATCCAGATAGACAAAACCGTTTGTAGCCGTTGAGCCTTTTTGTGATATACCTTTTACTTCAATCTTCTTCACCAACTTACGGTTGTAGGCATCCATCGCATCCAGCCGGTACACCATATTGTACACATCATCTTTCCTATGGGTTGCACTATAAAGCAAAGTGAACAGAGGATGAAACTTCGCAATTCCTTTTCTTGTGGCGTTTGCCTTATTCGCACCAAGAACACTTTGCGGCTCGTCAATAATCATAATCGGATTTGTCTGAGCCAATATATCAATAGGTCTGCGGCTACCGAACTCATCACGTCTGGAGAATATAATACGTGCAGCAGCATCACCACTACGTCCTTCTTGATTTTTATCCTCATTCATGGAGCTGTTGAATGCTTGCATATTGATGATCATCACATGCAATCCGCTATCACTTGCAAAACTATCTATTTTGGAAAGCTGCTTGGAGTTATAGACAAAGAACTGGATACGCTTGCCGTATTCTGTGGCAAAGTGTTCCTGCATGGTTTCAAAACTCTGCTGCACACCTTCACGAATGGCAATACTAGGCACTACTATGATAAACTTATTCCAGCCATACAACTTGTTCAGCTCATACATCGTCTTGATGTATGTATAAGTCTTACCGGTACCGGTCTCCATTTCAATGGTGAACATCGGGTTTGAAATATCACCTTGCAAATATTCAACAGGTTTAAGTCCCCAGTTCATCTGAATTTGTCTCAGATTCTCCGTAATTGACTCCCAGTCAAGCATCAACTTCTGATTGCCAAAACCCGTCAAATCAAACACTCCTTTATTCTTACCCTGGTCTATCAGAAAATCGGCACTATTACAATATTGCTGACCGGTAAATATATCTGTCACACTTTTGGCTGCATCAGCCTGAAAACGTTGGTGCTTATATTTCAGTTTCATTCTGACTCTTCTTTTTTTTCAAGTTGTCCAACATACGGATAGAATCAAGATAATCTTGTTCTACGTCACTGATGGTTCGTTGTTTATATTTACGGTATTCGTTCGTAGCATGTTCCATTGCCTCTGTGTGCGACACTTTACCGGAATCTTGCAATAACTGTTCTCCCGACATGGTCAGGATTCTGTCAAGATAGTTTGCCCAGTCACTCATTGTCATGGGTTGTTCACGCTCTGCCTGACGCTCCGCAAAGTCCAGATATCCGGAAACCAGTTGTCCCATTGCGCGAAGTTCTTTTTCGTCCAGATAATTCTTGGCCGTCTTTGCTTCTGCCAATGTAGGCTGAGTACCCTTAAACGTCAGCAAACCCATAAAATCCTTTTCGGCATCGGCACGCTCCACAATCAGTTCAGCAGCCGTATGTCCGTGAACCGCATAATGAATTTTATTCTGTACTTTTTTAAAGAACTCCTGGCTTACAGAAGCACGAGGATCATAATCTATACTTGTAGCATATATTTCCAACACCTGACGGTAGAACACCTTTTCTGTGGCACGAATATCACGTATGCGTTCCAGCAATTCCTTCCAATAACCACCGCCACCCAACTTTTTCAACCGCTCATCGTCCAGTGTAAAGCCTTTTATCATGTATTCTTTCAGCCTTTGTGTTGCCCATTGCCGAAAGCGAGTGGCTATCACAGACTTGATACGATAACCAAGTGCTATAATCATATCCAGATTATAGTATGTAGTATTATATGATTTTCCATCTGAAGCAGTTGTTCGGAATTTCCGAACAACTGAATTTTCCTCCAATTCTCCTTCTTCAAAGATATGTTTGATGTGTTCACTCACATTCGACTTGCTCGTCTGATACAGTTCACACATCTGCGCTTGAGTAAGCCAAAGTGTTTCATCCTCCAGTCTGACATCAATCCTGATCTGACCGTCAATGGAGGTATAAATAATCATCTTATTTTCTTCCATACCTCAACACTTTATATAACCTTGATATTTTTTATGGCTTCTTCCTCGCTCCAGTCCAACAACTGTTTCAGGGTTTCAAACACATTGATTTTTGCATCGTCACGGGCAAAACAACTGTCACGGAACAATACACGGAGCGGTTGCTTGTCAGCCATGGCTTTTACAATATTTTCCGTAATATCATCTGCAAAGCAAGCCACAAGGTCACCATCATTAACCGAATAAATCATCTTTCCATCCACTTCTTCACTGGTCATAGGTAAAGAAAGCTGTACACCCCAACTGAGCATAGCTCCAAACAAAAGGTCAAGGTCTGTACGGTCACTCTTTACGTTATTGAGGAAAAGGTCAAGCTGCGATTGGTCGTATTCTCCCGGAGCTTTCTTTACTTCTTCAAAATTGCTGTCTGCCAAACGGAATACCCGGAAACCTGTGTCAAGGTTTTCTATACCTTCTTTATCTTTATTTTCTTCTTTTATTTTCTTTCCAGCACGGCGAATTCGTTCCTTAGCTATCTCAGGTATTGTATTATAACCTGCCTTACGGGCTTCGCTATCTTCTGGTGTTTCTTCTGGAAGTTGGACCATGATATATTTACGATTGCCGCAATCTTCTACATTCAATTGCATTACGGCATGGGCGGTAGTAGAGGAACCTGAGAAGAAATCTAGAATTATAGCTTTCTTATCAAAATGTGTCATCATTTTTAGCATACGTAAAACAAGCCTAATGTTCTTGGGATTATCAAAAGTTTTACCATCCATAAGACTAATCAATTCACGTGTTCCATTAGATGTTAAGAAATCACTATCCCACCAAGTTGTGACAGTTTGTCTTGTTTTCTTAGCATCTTCCAAATAATATTTTTGCTGAAGGTTATTTGCTGTTACCTCAATTAGCCCTTCATCATATTTCTTTTGCATCGTTTCTTTGGAATATCTCCAATACCCTGTTATTCCCATGAACTCATAATGGGGGTTGCCTTTCTTTGCACCACCAGGACCATCAACTGGAGCTAGTTTGTAAAATCCTCGCGAGTCCTCCTTGTTAAATCCATTAAGAATAGGGTCATCGCCTATTTGTTTATGATAGGCAAATACAACATCAATATTCTTTGCTAAAAACAACAAATGATTATGGTTCTCTGATATTATTCTATCATTTGAAACAGACGCACGCGATTTGTGACAAATACTTGCTATGAAATTCTTTTCTCCAAAGACCTCTTCTGATAACTTAGTTAAGTTAGCTACTTCATCATCACCAATCGAAATAAAAATCACCCCATCCTCAGTCAACAATGAACGAGCCACCATTAACCGCGAATACATCATCGAACACCAATCTGAATGGAAGCGACCATTGGTTTCTGTATTCTTTCTATAACGATTACCTAAATCATCCACATTTCCAGCAAACAAATCATAATCATCTTGTGAAACCGCAAAATCATCATCATACACAAAGTCATTACCTGTATTGTAAGGTGGATCAATATAAATCATCTTCACCTTACCCATATATGACTTCTGGAGTAACTTCAATACTTCCAGATTATCGCCTTCTATATATAGATTCTGTGTATTATCCCAATCAACACTATCCTCTACTACCGGACGCAAAGTCTTTGTGGTAGGACGAGCAGCTTCCCGGCGAGCTTCTTGTTTTCCCGGCCAGGTAAACTGATACATTTCATCCGCATCTTCAACCGCATTATCTCCAAGCAGTTGACGTAACGCCGTGAAATTTACTACACGACGTAACTCACCGGTTTTATCATCCTTTACTTCCGTAAAACAGGATGGTGCTATCTGATAGAGAGCTTCCAAATTCAGTTGTGTTCTGTCAACTGAACTCAATTCTAATTTATTGGGTTTCATGATTATATATTGTTCTTATTTAATTTATCAGTTAGTAATGTTATTTCTTTCCTAAGTTGACGTACCTCTGTATTCAATTCCATTTGTCGATTAAACTGCTTTTCCGCCTTTATTCTTTTTTGCAGCATCAAAATCTGTTTCTGAATACTTTCTATCTGTTTACGTATATCAACTAGTTCTTTATATTCTTCTTTGGTAGATGCAGATAATCCTGATATTTGGCTGAGCAAGCCGTTGTAAACGGCATCCATAGACTGCCCTTGAATGTTCAGCGTATCAGCATCAATTCGTATATCCCGTTGAATTTCACTAACTCCACACTTCCATTTCTGTTCTCCATGAACAGCCGACATTTCTTTATGATGCATTAGTAAATCAAACTTTCCACCGTGCTCAATTATGAAAATCGTATGTCGGGGCAGCAATTCATCCATTGCACAGAAAGGCTTAATACTGTACTTGTCTTCTTTCATCCTGCAATAGAACACATCAATCTCATGCACATATTCACCATCTTCTACATTGAGTGTCGCAGGTGCGAACTTATATAGCCAAACAATACTTTCAAACTCCCGTGTCAAAAATTCACGCAAGGAAGAATCACTGCTTCTTCCATAAAACGCATTCTTTGACACTGGCTTATTGACTATTGTTGTGGATGGAAAATTCAGTATATTATCCATAATCTACTTAATCACCAAAAAACAAATCAATTCAAAATCATCCAGTCCCTTAATGTTATAGGTCAAAGCACTTGTTTCACCTACAGAGAAAAGGCTGTCTATATCACTCTCTTCTTTCACCGTGATAATACTCTCTATGGCCGATTGCAACAGGTCGCTGTAATGACGCATATTCTTTCCATCACGTGTTTCCTTGTTGAACTGCTTGCAAAGCATCTTATCAGGTTCTGTCTTGTCTTTGCAGGCATAACGCATTTTGTCAAGCAGTTTTTTAGGTGACAAATGGTCGCAGATAACGGTTCCGGTATGCGAAAGATAAACCATATAAAACGGATGCAACAGATTGGAACGGTCGATGTTCACACCGTTATTTTTGTTCTTCAATACATACATCACGCCCGGTTCTACCAGTTCGGAGGCACTGACCACCGCACTCATCCCAAACGGTGTCAAATCCATATTGGGATGCTCTTTCAGATTAGCCAATAAGTCCAGACGAAATTCATTCAGTCCCAAATCCATGATATTGACACCAGTATCCATATCCTCAATATCTACCACTTCATTCTGCAACTTCTTCAACTGATTACGGCGGTACTCCAAATCGCCTTTTTCATTAGCTGACAATAAATTATCATCACCTGTACTGGTAATGACTGTTGCCTTCATTCTACTTTCCACACGACCTTTCAGCTTGATGTAATCATCCAGTTCCATGTCCGGCCAATAATTCACCAGCTGAATCACATCGTTCTTGCTTCCAATACGGTCTATTCGGCCAAAACGCTGAATAATGCGTACCGGATTCCAGTGTATGTCGTAGTTGATCAGATAATCACAGTCCTGCAAGTTCTGTCCTTCACTGATACAATCGGTAGCAATCAGTACATCTATTTCTCTTGTATCATTCGGATGAATGGCATCCCAGTCTTTTGACAAAGGCGAGAAGTAGGTCAATATGTCATTGAATGTACATTTCAGTTTCGGCAACGTACATTTCCCTTCCGTACTGCCGGTTATCAGAGCTGTATGCAGTCCGCAATCGTTCAAAATCCTGCCGGAAAGTTGTTCATACAGATAATTGGCTGTATCAGCAAATGCTGTAAATATCAGCACTTTCCTATTGCTACCATTGATTGGATGTTCAAACTTGTTTTTCAAGTCTGCTACCAGCTGTTGCAGTTTCGTATCATGTTCCGGCGTAATATCCTTTAGCATAAGGATGAGCAGTTCCAGTACTTCCAAATCAGCTTTCAAATCACGCCGCCAACTCACATAATCCATGTCCCGAAGATTGATTTTTGATTTACGACCTACAAACGGATCATTTTCATTATCTTCAGTATCAAAATCCTCTGAAAAATCAGTTACATCTACTGTTCCTGCACCGCTTTCCTGGAATTTATCAATAGCAGTAATAGAATCATTTATAAAATCACGAATTCTTGTCAAAGTCAGACGGAAAGAATTCACACTACTTTCCAGACGCTTCAACAAGTTGATAGCCATCAACTTCCGAATACCTTTTTCACGGCCATCTACAGTGAGTCCCTCACCTTCATAATCTATTCCATAATTGCCTTTTTCACTCTCAAAAATAAACAGAGAAGGTGTATATATGGAAAGATTCAATCTGTTAAGCATTTCTGCTATATCCGCGAAAGTAATAGCATCGTTCAAATCTGTAAGCTTAGGTCTGCGTGATACAGGTGACAAACGTTCAGGAAATTTGCCCACATCATTCGTATTGTAATACTTGATGATATGGCTTCGGCTTCTGGCTATGGTAACTGCATCAAGCAACTGGAAGAAATCATAACTTAATGAATCTACCAGTTTCTCTGTTGTTCTCTTTTCCGGAGGCAATTTAGCCCATTTAGAATATACAGTCTGCGCATCTCTGAAAATGCTATCTATGTTCTTCCCTGTATCAAGCAAATCATTTATATTCTCGGCCTTTCCCTCATACGCAAGTTGCAGCTGATTTTTCAAATCACTGAAACGGTTATTTACCGGTGTAGCGGAAAGCATAAGCACTTTAGTCTTTACACCACTGCGTATGACTTTATTCATCAGCCGGGCATAACGGTTTTCCTTGAAATCATCATCTTCATCATCATTATCAAACCGACCGCCATTGCGGAAATTATGGCTTTCATCTATTACAATCAAATCATAATTCCCCCAATTCACCCGTTCCAAGTCAAGTCCATTACTCAAACCTTTATCCCTTGACAAGTCAGAATGAAACAGAATGTCATAACGCAAACGGTCTGCCAATACCGGATTATTTTTATAGTTGGAGCGGAATGTCTGCCAGTTGTCGTTCAACTTTTTAGGACAAAGAACCAATACATTTCTGTTTCGGTTTTCGTAATACTTGATAACCGAAAGAGCCGTAAATGTTTTTCCCAATCCCACACTATCAGCAAGAATACACCCGTTGTATTTTTCCAGTTTGTTTATGATTGCCAATGATGCATCACGCTGGAAATTATACAGTTTATTCCATATAACACTACTTTTGAATCCTGTAGCTTCATTAGGCAATACATCCTCACTGATGTCTTCTAAAAACTCATTGAAGATATTGTATAACGTAATAAAATAGATAAAAGCCGGGGCATTCTCCTTATAAACGGTTTCGATATTTTCTATGACATTATCTGTCACATCCTGAAATTTCTCTTTGTCTTTCCATAATTCCGCAAAATTCTTCAGAAACATATCTGTAGAACTATGCCCAGGCATACCTACCACCATCGGACAGATATTGTTCCCTCTATCAAGCCCGAGTTCAGTAGTGGTAAACTCATTGAAAGGCATATATGTATATGTTTCTTCACCTTCCTTTATATTGAGGAAGGTATTCATGGAGCCGTGAGTTATATTTGTCTTGAACCGTGCTTTTCTGCGAATCCAGTCTGCACATTCTCTCGCAATAGCCCGCTGTGTAAGCTGGTTTCGAAGCCTTATTTCAAAATCCGATCCGAAAAGACTTCTTTCCCGATTTAATTTGGGTATATAGAATTCTCTTTTTTGCTTTTCAGACTTATCCGTATAGAACGTCGGTGAAGTAAAAATAAAGTTTACACAATCCACCTTTTCCAGTTCTTCTTTCAATGCTTCGTATGCATAGATAGAAAAACTGGCTGCCGCTATAGAGACTTGGCTATTGTCAGACAACAATAGCTGCTTCAAATCATCTATAACACGTTCGGTTATATTATTGAATTGCTTCGGAACTCTCATTTTCTCTTTTCATTTATCAAATTTCAACACCAAAGAGAAAAGCTATTTAGCCAATATTTAATATTATTGTATTCTCAGTTTCTTTGCGCTATACACAAAGATATAAATATTTAAAACATTACCGCCTGCCTCTCTACTTTTATTTCAACATTATTTCTCCCCACCAACTTCTTCACTACCTCCACATCCGCCGGAAGCCAGTCTACAGAACCCAGTTCCTCCCGATTCAGCCAAGTTGCGTTTTCATGCTCCTTCAACACCAGATGACCGGAACGGACAGAGCACAGAAAGCAGTGCATTGTGAGGTGGAAAGCTGGGTAATTATCTTTCCGCCGGGAAACTCCCAGTAGTCCTTAAACTCACCATAGCCGCGCTGGGTGGCAAAATACTTTCCTTCACGACAAATTATTGCCGCTACAACTTCTATCTGCTTCATCTCAATATGTAAATTATTTTCCCCTTCAAAATTCAATACTATCTCCTTCCCTACTGATGCACCAGAAAGGAATGTTTTTGGCATCTGTAAACTCTTTCATACGCCAGGCTGACTCGAATCCACTTGCCACAAAGTGCATGGGAACAAGCAGTCCTACCTGAAACGTGTCGATAAACTGACGGGCGCCACGGGTATATCCGTTACCGATACGGCCGTCTACCGGAAACATTACCACGCTGAAACTGTCCGTTATTTTTCGGATGTCTTTCAGTTCTCCCAAAAAGCGTTTTTCTTCTTTCTCGGGATTGACATCGATACCGAATTCGGCGCTGTAGACCAGCCCGCCCCGATAATCATCGGTCAGGAAACGGGCATACCAGTTATTCAGGTCGCCTGCATGGAAGACACGCCTGCCATCAGTTTCCACTATCCACGACACACCGCTGTCGTTGCTTCCAGTTGCCGCTACACGAATCAGTCCGTCGCTCCATGTACCTCCTTTGGCAAGCCAGACATCGGCTTCTTCTTTCTGTGCCCGGCGATGTTTCAGGATATCTTTCGAGAGGATATAAATGATGTCGGACCTCGTTTGCCGCCACGAAAAGATTTCCCGGTTGAAATGGTCTTCGTGAAAATGACTGGAGAACACGTACACCGGCTTCTCAGTTTTTAGCAACTGAGGTACAATGCCCTCCGGGTCCATCCAGTAGTCGAATATCAGGATGCACCGATCTGTTTCGATGGCAAAGCCACTGTGAAAAATATATGTAAGTCTCATTTTTTTACTATTGTATATCGAAATAATGCAAGGTTTATATCATCCTTGACTGAATGAGTGCGAATATAGTAATTTTCTCTCGATTCCGCCTCTGTGAAACAAAAGCAAACAGTCTTAAAAAAACGCTTAAAAGAGCAAGGGGAAAGCTAAAACCTGTTACAACAAACCAATATTATTTTTAACTTTAAGGCAGTTTATACAAACAGACATAGGCAAGAACAAATAGGACACAAAAAATGAAAAAAGGAATATTATTACTTGCTTTCCTGCTGGCTATATGCTGCGGAAGCGGACTATATGCCCAAAATGTATCGTGTAAAAGTTATTTTGAGGTAGTAGAGACAAACGATGAAAATCACCGGCTGGACGAAGTTGCAATTTATCCGCCCATATTCGGAACGTTGCCTGAGGGAAAAAGACTGAAAATAAAAGTCTGCAACAACGACGAAAAGAAGCTCAAAAAAGCATTTTTTTATGTATATTACAAAAACAAGAGGGTAAGCAAGCTCCTCCTTCCTGACTTGAAAAAGGGTGAAACGTACGAATTTTGTGTAAATATTCACTCGAAAATGACCAGGAAAGACAGACAGGAATTACTCTTTAAAATAAGAAGAGGAAAAACGTATATAAGTTACCGGATAGCTCAGCCTCACAACAAGAAAGGATATTGATAAAAATATTTGCGTACACTTTCTGTCAGACAGCTATAATTTACATCATCCATATCAATTTACTTTTTGTCAAAATGACATTTCTGCCTTTTGAGAATCTCTTTTTCGGTTACTCCCCGGGGTGCTGGAATTTATTTCTGATTCTCATAAGGCAGATTTTTTCAGAAAGCAAGCAAAGCAGCTAAACTGGCAGATGTATTTTTCCGATAGTGCCTCAGCAGATTGCCTTCAAAGAGAATGGAGCTATAAAGACTGACTTTCTGCTAAAAGAAAAACAGTGCTTAAATGTCTTTAAGAGATAAAAAAGATCTTTCCGGAGTGTCCATATAGGACCTTTTTCACCGCAATATGGGAATAGAGGAAAAACATCAGGAAGTTTTTATTTTTTTTCGGCATCTTTTCATTAATCTTTCAGCATGTTTTCACTGTTTTTTCACCGTCTTTCTTTGCCTCATTTACTGCCATAAAGCATCTTTCAAGAGTGAAAAACGAATAAAAATCTCCTTATATTACTGACGGAAGGGGAATTTTCTTCGGATATCCTATTAAATAAATAGAAGGAATACTTACAAAAAGAAAGTAAAATATCGGAATCACAAAACAGCACTCTCTACGAAAGCCACAAAATCACCAGCCATATCAATAGAGAAACTACAGCTACAATGGTAATAAATATTAACTTTCCTCGAAAATAACTCTTTTGTTCCCACGCAGTCCGTACTTCTGTTTCGGCCTGAATCTGTTCTAGTTTTTCGGGTGAAATGTCGGACGAACGACGCTTGCCGGTAAGTCCCAGCAAACGACCATGAGTTTCGCTCATACGTTTTTTGCCGACTTTTCGCAGTTCGCGGTTTTCCTTATCGCGCTGCATCATATCGTTTATACATCCTAAAGTTCCCATAGCAGCATACATTTAACCAACTGCCTAAAGATAAGGATTTTTCTCTTCATTCACAAGAAAAGAACGATAAAGGTGTATATCTGTTTTCAGTGTATCTTTTTCAGAATGTTCTTTCTGGCAACTCTCAAGGCGGGAGTTAACGGGGAGGTATCGTCCAGCATCTCGAGTGCGGAACTGAATTCTGCCAGAAGCTCGGGATATAATCTGCATAGAAGAAAGGAAAGCTTCATGCTTAGCGCCCGGACTCCTACAGAGCTTCCGGAAGATATCATCTGGTTCATGCAGAAATCGAGAAAGTCGGTACGGAGATTGTCTTCACATAATGGCTGGGCTACAAGTAGCGTAAGCAGTAACCGGCGCTTTGTTTCGCTGGATGTACTCATGGCTTCTTGCATCAGCTCGTCGCATTTGGGGTATAACCAGCCTTGATGGGCTGCATCGAGATGAGTGAACAGCCAGGCTGCATTATCAGCAACTCTTTTCTCGCTGTCGAAGAGCAGAGTGTAAAGCTGTTCGAGTAAGGAATGATCTTCGCAGCACTGGATAACATGGCACAACTCATGAATGTCGTTTTCGTGGATTCGCCCAAGAAGTCTGTTGCGAAGATTGTGGGAGTTGTCAGTCTCTGCCATATCTACATGCATTTTTTAATTGCTTTCCGGCAACGGTTCAGCACTTTCTCTCCTGCCGGATGCTGTCTGGTTCCACCAAGTTCAATAGCCGATACGACTTTGAAACCGCTCCATTTTAAGATTTCACGCATAGCTTTTATTGCGCCACGGCTTTGCCCAAACAGGATATTGAAAGGGAAAGGTGTAGTGCTTGTACTTATCAATATGGCTTTTTTGCCTTTATGAAGCGGCAGAGGCAGCCCACGGGTATCTTCTCCTATCATGCCGTATACGATACGATCGAAGATGATTTTCAACTGCCCGGGCATATTTCCCCAATAGCAGGGTGCTCCTACAACCAGCACATCGCAGCTTTTTATGGCAGCAAGTACACACTGTGCATCGTCTTCGGGCAATACACAATGGTGGGTTTCACGGCAGGTCATACAGCCGGTACAGGGTTTTACCTGCAATCGGGAAGCTAAGACGGTAGTGACTTCTGCTCCTCTTTGTTCTGCTTCCTCGCGAATGGCATCCAGCATGGCAGAGATATTTCCGTGAATGCGCGGGCTTCCGTTGATAATCAAAATATTCATGAGAAGTGGAGATGTATTTATAATTGCAGATTGCTGTGTATTATGCTTTCATGGCACGCAATGCCTTGCATAACTGATCGGGGCAGGAAGTAGATTTGTTGCCGCAATGAATTCCTTCCAACCGGCTGATTACATCGTCTACTTTCATTCCTTTGACAAGAGAACTGATTCCTTTCAGATTTCCGTTGCAGCCTCCTGTGAAATGTACGTCTGTGATGATGTCATTTTCTACCTCTATCTCGATATTACTGCTGCATGTACCTTGTGTTCTGTAATTTATTTTCATGATGTTGAAGTTTTTGCTGCTATAAAAAAAACATTCCGGACAAAGCCGGGCATTCTTATAATGGCTGTTTTCACTGCCTGCTCTGCCGCTTTATCCGGAATGAAATGATGGGTAATATTATTCTTCTACCTCTTCAGGTTTCATGTTTGTATATACAGTCTGAACGTCATCAAACTCTTCCAGACGTTCTATCATCTTGTCGATGGTTTCACGCTGTTCAGGAGTTACATCCTTCAAGTCGTTAGGAATGTATGTAAAGTCACCACCTACATCTTCGAAACCACATTCTTCCAGATGCTTCTGAATTGCTGCGTAGCTCTTCGGATCACCATAGATAGTAATTGTACCTTCTTCCGGATCTTCATCGAATTCGTCTTCTACGTTGTAGTCAATCAGATCGAGAATCAGTTCTTCCATGTCTACACCATCTTTCTTCTTGAATGTGAAGACACATTTGTGATCGAACAAGAAAGCCAAAGAACCAGTTGTTCCCAAGTTTCCGCCGAACTTGTTGAATACAGAACGTACATCGGCAACGGTACGTGTTGTATTGTCTGTCAGTGTATCAACAAATACAGCAACTCCGTGAGGACCGTATCCTTCGTATGTCATTCCTTTGTATTCGCTCTGGTCTTTACCCATTGCGTTCTTGATTGCGCGTTCGACATTATCCTTCGGCATGTTTTCGCGCTTACAAGTTGCGATAACTGAACGTAATGCCGGGTTGTTTTCCGGTTCCGGACCGCCAGCTTTTACAGCAATAGCAATTTGTTTACCCAATCTTGTAAATGTTTTGGCCATGTGACCCCATCTTTTCAGCTTAGTAGCTTTTCTATATTCAAACGCTCTTCCCATTGGATTTATGTTTTAATATGTTTTTTATAATTGTTATTTTCTTAATTATCTCAGTTTGGCATCCAGCTTGTTCTGCAAGTTAGCAATCAGCTTCTGCATTACCTTGTCAATCTGCTTGTCGTTCAGTGTAGCATTTTCATCCTGAAGCATGAAGCTTACCGCATAACTCTTCTTGCCGGCTTCCAGATTCTTACCTTCGTAAACGTCGAACAGCTCTACGCTCTTCAGTAATTTCTTATCTGTTTCGTAAGCTATCTTTTCGATTTCGGCAAATTGTACCTTCTTGTCGATCAGCAAAGCAAGGTCACGTTTTACTGCCGGGAACTTAGAGATTTCTTTATAAGCTACTGTATTGTTCTTGATAGCTTTCATCAGCTCTTTCCAGTTCAGGTCAGCATAATAAACTTCGTTGTCGATATCGAAGGCTTTTTGTATTTTCTTATGCAGCACACCGAAAGTTGCCAGCAATTTACCTCCACGTGTATGTACTGATATAGCTACAGAATAAATATCGTCGGTCAGGTTTCCGAAAACCAGTCCACCGAAGTTTACTCCCAGACGACGGAAGATATTCAATACGTATGCTTTCAACTCGTATACAGAAGTGTTTTCATCAGGATGTGCCCAAGAGTTGCTTACACGCTTACCGGTAATCCACAAGCCTAAATGCAGTTCTTCTGAATAAGCAGCAAGAACTTTTTCCGGATTCCTCTTTTCAGCATTGAAGTGATAGCAGTTACCGAATTCGAAGAACTTCAGGTCAGCATTCTTACGGTTAGCGTTGTGCTGGATACTTTCCAAACCACCGAACAACAGTGTAGCACGCATTACGTTAAGGTCGTTGCTCAATGGATTCATCAACTGTACCAGATTTTCAGGCTTGTAAGTTTCCAGACCTTCGTAGTAAGTAGCAGCAGTAAGAGAGTTGTTCATTATTTCATTGAATCCACAACCAACCAGCTGTTCTGAAACAAGATTCTGAAGTTTTACAGACTTGTCTACATCGCCTTTTACGCTTAAGCTTGACTTCACAGATGTAGGTATTTCCACATTGTTGTAGCCATAGATACGAAGAATGTCTTCTACTACATCGCACGGACGCTGAACATCTACACGATATGCCGGTACCAGCAATGACAGTCCTTCGGGTGTTTCATCAGTGATCTTCATTTCGAGGCTGGTTACAATGCTCTTGATTGTTTCTGCCGGAATAACTTTTCCGATTAAAGCGTTAGTATATTCATAAGAAAGCTCTACCGGGAAGTCTGCTATAGGTGCAGGATAGTTGTCTTTTATTTCGGATGCAATCTCACCGCCGGCAAGTTCTTTTACCAGCAGGGCTGCTTCTTTCAGTGCGTAAATAGTACCATTAGGTTCGATACCACGTTCGAAGCGGAAAGAAGAGTCTGTGCTCAACCCGTGACGGCGTGCAGTCTTACGTACCCATGTAGGATGGAAATATGCACTTTCGAGGAATACATCTTTTGTTGTTTCTGTAGTTCCAGAATCGAGTCCACCGAATACTCCGGCGATGCACATCGGTTCTTCTGCATTACAGATCATCAGGTCACGGTCGGAAAGCTTACGTTCTACTTCATCCAAAGTAACGAACTTAGTTCCTTCGGGACAAGTTTTTACTACAATCTTACCACCTTTAATCTTGTCAGCATCGAAGCAGTGCATCGGCTGACCGTATGCATGAAGAATGTAATTGGTAATATCGACAATATTGTTGATAGGACGTACACCGATAAGACGCAGTTTGTTTTGCAGCCATTCGGGACTTTCCTTTACTGTTACGTTCTTGATAGCAACACCTGCATAACGGGGACAAGCTTCAGTGTTTTCTACCACAATATCAATGTTCATATCGTGATTGTCGACCTTGAATGCATCTGCCGAAGGACGTTTCAATGTTGCCTGACGTCCGTTCTGAATCAACCATGCATACAAATCGCGTGCAACGCCATAGTGAGAGCAGGCATCCGAACGGTTAGGAGTAATATCTACCTCCAGCACGTAATCGCTCTTGATATTATAATAGTCTTTGGCAAGAGTTCCCGGTACAACATCTTCAGGAAGTACAATGATACCTTCGTGGCTTGTACCGATACCGATTTCGTCTTCAGCGCAAATCATACCGTTCGACTCAACGCCGCGAAGCTTTGACTTCTTGATGGTAAAGCACTCATCACCGTCGTACAGTTTGGTTCCGAGTGTTGCAACTACTACCTTTTGTCCGGCAGCTACATTTGCAGCTCCACAAACAATCTGAACAGGATCGCCCTGTCCCAAATTAACGGTAGTGATATGCATGTGATCTGAATTTGGATGCGGTTCGCAAGTCAGCACTTCGCCGATAACAAGCCCTTCCAATCCTCCTTTTATCGATTGAACTTCTTCTACATCGCCTGTTTCCAGACCAATGGAAGTAAGTGCGGCTGCCACTTCATCGGGTGTCAAATCGAAGTTGACATATTCTTTCAGCCAATTATACGAGATATTCATATATGTATAGTTTTATGTATTTCTTAAATTGTCGTGCAAATGTAATATAAATATTTGGGATAGAATATGAGTGCAGGGAGTTTTTTACGTTCACTCAAAGACAGATATCCAAATAAATTACTTTATTTTCCGCCTTCTTATCATACGGATGTACGCATCAGAACGGCACATCCGGAACCGGAGCGCCAAACGGATTTTCGGGTTGCGGAGCCATCTCTACTGGAGGAGGAACAAACGATTGTCCGCCGCCGCTGTTTATTTTCGAACGGAGTACAGGAGCTGCACTTTCTTCACCCGGCATCGGCACGATCATTTCGTCATCCGGATTCTGGAAGCGGGCAAACTCGCCACGGAAGCGTAACAGCACATCGCCTACCGCACCGTTACGATGCTTGGCAATAATGATTTCTGCCATACCGTGAAGGTCGTTTCCTTTTTCATCGGTATAAATCTTGTAATACTCCGGACGGTGAATGAAGCATACCATATCGGCATCCTGCTCGATGGCTCCCGATTCACGCAAGTCGCTCAACTGAGGGCGCTTGCCGTCGATACCTTCACGGCTTTCCACACCACGGTTCAACTGACTCAAGGCGATGATAGGGATATTCAACTCTTTGGCAAGTCCTTTCAACGAACGTGAGATGGTACTTACTTCTTCCTGACGGCTTCCGAATGACATACCGCTGGCATTCATCAACTGAAGGTAGTCGATAATGATAATCTTTACATCGTGTTCACGTACAAGTCGGCGTGCTTTGGTTCGCAACTCAAATACAGACAAGGAAGGTGTATCGTCAACATAAAGCGGAGCATCGTACAGTTCCTTTATCTTATAGTCGAGCTGTCCCCATTCGTAAGGAGCGAGCTGACCGCTCTTGATTTTCTCACCGGGGATCTCGCACACATTCACAATCAGACGGTTCACCAACTGTACGTTACTCATTTCCAAAGAGAACAATGCAACGGGAACTTTATTGTTTACGGCCATATTCTTCGCCATAGAGAGTACGAATGCTGTCTTACCCATCGCCGGACGGGCAGCAATAATAATAAGGTCGGAATTCTGCCAGCCGGAAGTCATCTTGTCGAGCTGATGGAAACCACTCGACAAACCACTCAAACCGTCGGTTCTTGCCGCTGCTTTCTGAAGCATCTCATACGCTTCCTGAATGACAGGATTAATCTGCGTATAGTCTTTCTTCATGTTCTGCTGCGAGATTTCGAAGAGTTTTCCTTCGGCTTCCTGCATCAGATCGTCTACATCCTGAGTCTCGTCGAACGCCTTTGTCTGGATGTTGCTGGTAAAAGAGATCAGCTCGCGTGCCAGAAACTTTTGGGCGATGATACGAGCATGATATTCGATATGGGCAGAAGAAGCTACCTTACCACTTAACTGAGTGATATAAAAAGGTCCTCCCACTTCGTCCAGGTCACCACGCGAACGAAGCTGTTCTGTCACCGTCAGGATATCAATCGGTTTCTGCTGTATTGCCAGATCGGTAATCGCGGCGTAAATCAACTGATTGCGGTGTTCGTAAAAAGACTCAGGACGGAGGATTTCACTGACTAGCGAATATGCATCCTTTTCAATCATCAATGCACCCAGCACAGCCTCCTCCAGTTCAGGAGCCTGTGGCTGCAAATGTCCGTATTCATCAACCGGCTTCGTTTTGGTAGCCTTCGGGACACGGGTAGTTCTTCTCGTTTCTGCCATTTCTCTCTTTTAGATTTTAATTGTGCAAAGATAGAAAAAATGATTCTTATTTCCATAATGGCGGGCATGCCAAACTTTATTGTACATGGCACAGGCTATAATGTTTTACCCTCACCTGATGTATATTTTCCGGAAATGGATGCAGATTTTAAAAACTTTACACTATCTTTGAAAAAACAAAATTTAACGATATGATTACTTTTCCTAATGCAAAAATAAATCTCGGACTAAACGTCGTAGAGAAGCGTCCGGACGGATACCATAATCTGGAAACTGTCTTTTATCCTATCAAACTGCAAGATGCGCTGGAAGTGAATCGTCTGGAAGGTTCTGATCTTCCTTATAAGATTCATACAAGCGGAACTGTTATCGAAGGAAACCTTGAGGATAATCTGGTTATTAAAGCATACAATCTGCTGAAAGCAGAAAATTACCAGATGCTTCCGGTAGACATTCATCTGTTTAAGCACATTCCGACTGGTGCCGGATTGGGTGGCGGATCGGCTGATGCTGCTTTTATGATAAAACTGCTGAATGAAAAATTCAAGCTTGGAATAAGCGAAGAGAAAATGGAAGAATATGCTGCACGTCTGGGAGCGGACTGCGCATTCTTTATTAAGAACAAACCGGTCTTTGCGTCTGGTATTGGAAATATATTCGAACCTATAGAGATTTCACTGAAAGGTTATTATCTCGTACTAGTAAAACCGAATATATTCGTTTCTACACGTGATGCTTTTGCATGTATCAAACCTCAACATCCGGAAGTTTCATTGAAAGAGATTATCAAACGCCCGATAGAAACATGGAAAGACTGTATGAAGAATGATTTTGAATACAGTGTATTCCAGAAATATCCGGAAATTGCAGCTATCAAAGATAAATTGTACGATCTGGGAGCAGTCTATGCTTCAATGAGCGGATCAGGATCGGCTGTTTATGGTATCTTCAAGGAAGCGATAGAAAACGTAGATGAAAAATTCGGCGAATGCTTCTGCCGTCAGCGTGAACTGGAATAATTTTTTGTATGACAGACTTCATAGACGATAAAATACATTATCTGAATATTGATTCCGACGGAATAGAGCTTCCGTCGGAATTTACTTTTCCTTTTCATTATACTCCTCACCCATTAACTGTCAAGGCTGCGCACGAGGTGCAGAATTATATCGCTTCACGAACAGACTGGACTGAAGAATTGTCAGCAGGAAAAATGTTCGGGGTGCTGATCGTACAGACTCCTGATGAAAAAGTCGGCTATCTGGCTGCATTCTCCGGGAATCTTGCAGGCAGTAACTTACACCAGTTTTTTGTACCTCCCGTATATGATCTGTTACAGCCAGACGGTTTCTTCCGCATCGAAGAAGCAAACATTTCTGCAATCAACAAACAGATTAAGGAACTGGAAGGTAGCCAGCAACTGAAGGACATGCGCTCAAGGCTGGCGGCATGTCAGGCTCAAGCTAGCCAGACATTGGCTGACGCCAAACAGCAAATGAAAGAAGCTAAACTCGCGCGTGAACAACGGCGTGCTGAAGGTATCAGTGAAGAAGAGCAGAAAAACCTGATCCGTGAGAGTCAGTTTCAAAAGGCTGAATACAAACGACTGGAGAAAAAGCTGAAGGAAAAAACACAGCAGCAGGAGGAAGAGCTGAAACATATGGAGCATCTGATCTGTCAATTGAAACAGGAACGCAAAGTACGTTCTGCTGCCCTGCAACAAAAGCTGTTCGAACAATTTCGTATGCTGAATGCCAAAGGAGAAGTAAAAGACTTATGTGAGCTATTTAAAGATACACCACAAGGAGCTCCTCCAGCCGGAACAGGTGAATGTGCGTTACCCAAGCTGTTGCAATATGCTTATCTGCACCAACTAAAGCCACTTGCTATGGGAGAATTCTGGTGGGGGAAATCGCCAAAAGAAGAGATAAGGCATGCAGGGCACTTCTACCCTTCTTGTAAGGGAAAGTGTGAACCCATTCTGAAACATATGCTTGTCGGCTTGCAAGTGGAAAAGAACCCATTGGCAGAAAACATACACCAGGACACAAAGCCTGAAATTGTTTATGAGGACGACTGGCTGGTTGTGGTCAACAAGCCTGCCGGTATGTTATCCGTACCCGGCAAAGAAGCACTGAACTCGGTATACCAGTTTCTGCACGAACGCTATCCGGAAGCAACAGGTCCTATGCTTGTACATCGGCTGGATATGGCAACATCCGGCTTACTGCTTGCAGCAAAAGACAAAGATACGCATCAAAAGCTACAGGCTTTATTTTGCGGAAGAGAGATTAAAAAGCGTTACACAGCTGTGCTGTCCGGCATAGTCAACACTGATGAAGGAACTATCAGCCTGCCGCTTTGTCTGAACTTTCACGACCGCCCGCGACAAATGGTAAGTTTCGAATATGGCAAACCAGCCATCACCCGCTACAAGGTGCTGGAACGGAAAAACAGGAAAACGCTGATTGCGTTCTATCCGCTTACCGGACGTACCCATCAACTGCGCGTACATGCTGCTCATCCACAAGGACTAGCCTGTCCCATTGTGGGCGACGAACTGTATGGGAAACGTGCAGACCGACTATATCTTCATGCCGCCGAACTAAGCTTTACCCACCCTGTGAACGGAGAAGATATTACAATCTGCCGCGAGGCTGACTTTTCTCTTGAATAAACAGGAAATACTAAAATTTGTCATTCCCGATAAACCTTTCTGCTTTCTTTCTGTCATAACACCAGAAAGCGCGCTAAAATGATTTTAGTATAAACCCAAATTACAACAACAATGAAAACAAAACGTTTATTCACAGCACTGATGATGGCTACCATGATGAGTTGCGGCATAATATTGGCACAACCCGGTCAGAAAGAAAAGAAACTTACACCGGAACAACGGATCGAAATGCAAGTAAAGAAAGCACAGAAACGTCTTTTTCTGGATGAGGAAACTGCTGCAAAATTTGCCCCGTTGTACAAAGAGTATCTGGAAGCTATGAAACAATGCAAGCCGGCTCCAAAGCAATTACAGAAAGGAGAAAAGAAAGAATTGACTGATGCTGAGATAGACCAGATGATGCAAGACCGCTTTGCTGCTCGCAAAAAGCTTGTGGAAACTCAGGAAACCTATTACAAGAAGTTTAAAAAGATCCTGAATATCCGTCAGGTAGAAGTTTTATTCAAAGACAACGGTCCTAAACGTCCTCATCGTCCTTGTATAAACAAGCCCCAGTGCCCACAAGGCCCTAAAGCTAAGATGGGGGAAGCTCCGGCACCTTGCAAGCAATGTCCGGCTTCACAAAAGTAAGTATTTACTCATGCAAGATTGATAACTTTGAAAATAGAATCAGCCTCCAACGTCTAACTCACTGGAGGCTGATTTTTTATTATCACCCGCTCCGTTTAAGGTCTTCTTCATCCCGCTTCGGAGCGACCACATTTATCTAATATTTCCCGTCAGAATTAATACGCATGATCGTCTTCTTTCATTTCGTCTACCGTAATCGGCTTGCTGTCTATAGCTCTCCATGCATAAACTATGTAAGCCAAAACAAACGGTACGAGAATAGAAACATATGCCATAGTGGTCAGCGTAAATTTACTGGAACAGCTGTTGGCAAGCGTCAGCGAACTCTGCAAATCGGCTGTTGAAGGATAATAAGCGGTATGGTTATATCCTACACAAAGTAACAATGCCAATACGGTAAGCACCGTACCTGTTCCTGCAAACCAGATGCCCTTCGTATATGTAGCACTGAGAATACTTTTCACCAGACCAAACAATACACCGATAACTCCCACCAAAAACAATATCAGCAGATAAGGCATAGCCAGCAAATTGTTGAAGTATTTATAAGGTTCCATAACAATGGTCTGTGTTTCTGCATCTACAGCAAACCCATCCTTCAGCAACGTACGGATAACAAAAGCCAGAAAAAACAACAGGAAAGGTACTGCATCTGAAATCAGTTGGCGCCGGCAACGAAGAATCAGTCCTTCATGACGAATATTATTGATGAAATACATATTACCCAACAGACGTGCCAGGAAAAATACAGCCAGCCCTAAAATCAAATTCCAAGGATCACCAAAAGCGTCTAATCCATGCCAGCCGTTTGCCCAGCGACTGATGACAGGCATCATTTCATTGGTCATATTAGCTTTTCTGACAATGAAGTTTGAGCCATTGAAGAATGTAGCCACAGCCGCTCCCAGCAACACAGGTCCTACAATTCCATTTATCACCAGAAAATACTGATAAGTACGCTTACCCAGCAAATTACCTAACTTTGACTGAAACTCATAAGAAACAGCCTGTAGCACAAAACTGAACAGAATAATCATCCATAGCCAATATGCTCCCCCGAAGCTTGTACTGTAAAACAAAGGGAAAGAGGCAAAAAAGGCTCCTCCAAAAGTTACCAGTGTAGTAAAGGTAAACTCCCATTTACGACCGGTAGAATTTACCATCAAAGTCCGCTCTTCTTCCGTCTGTCCTAAACGAAACAGTAAAGAGTTTCCTCCCTGAACAAACAGCAGAAATACCAACAAAGCTCCCAGCAAAGAAACCAGAAACCACCAATAGTTCTGTAAAAAAATATATGTTGAATCCATAAATTCTATTATTTAAGTAATAGTTGACTTATCGTTTATTTACACCTCTTCCGGACCTTTCTTGATAGCTTTCAGCATAATACCTATTTCAGCAATCAACAGCACTGTAAACATAATCAGGAAGATGAAGAAAGTTGTCTGTACCGAACCGGTTTCCAGTCTGGAAATTGCAGCATTCACAGGAAGCAGGTCTTGTATAGCCCAAGGCTGGCGTCCTACTTCGGCAACAATCCATCCGGCCTGACTGGCGATATAAGCCAACGGAATACTCCAAAGTGCAATCCAATGCAGCCAGCTGGCTTTCGACAACTGATGTTTCCATGCCAGAACCAATATCAAAATAAAAAATGCGATGAAATACATACCCAGTCCAACCATTACACGGAATGACCAGAACGACAACCATACATTCGGAACGATCGAATTAGGATCTTTTATATATCCATATCCGAAATAAGGCATGTTTTCATCCAGCACCTGACGGGCACGCTGCATACCGTCCTCATTTTTTTCTTCCTTTGCCTGACGGAAATCGGCAAGGGCACTGATAGCCAGTTTTCCTCTTTCCATTTTTTCCATAACAGAAAGTGCCTGAGAACCGTCTGGAAGCGTATATCCTCCCAACAAAATATTATTGATTCCCGGAACATATCCAGCTACATCATGCGTTGCCAAGTATGACAACATTTCTGGAATCTTAAGACTGCCTACCACAGTAAGCGGTTCATGAGTACCTCCATCGTAAAGAGCTTCCATAGCAGCCAGTTTCATTGGCTGATACCTGGCTACCTGATAAGCAGAATTATCACCGGAAAAAGCAGTAACCAACGCTGCAAACAATCCTACTCCTGCCGCAATCTTAATACTGGCTACAGCAAACTCCTTTTCACGTTTACGCAACAGATACCACGCACTGACACCGATAACAAACACCGCTCCCAATATCCAGCTGCTGAGCACTGTATGCAAAAACTTCATAACAGCTACTGGTGAAAAGGCTACCGAAGCGAAATCCATCATCTCGTTGCGTACTGTTTCGGGATTAAATGCCATACCTACCGGATACTGCATCCATGAGTTGGCAACCAAAATCCACCAGGCAGAGAAAGTTGCTCCCAATCCGGTCAGCCAGGTAGACGCCAGATGAAACTTTTTGCTCACCTTATTCCACCCAAAAAACATTACGGCTATAAAAGTAGCCTCCATGAAAAACGCTACGATTCCTTCAATGGCCAGAGGAGCTCCGAATATATCTCCTACAAACCACGAATAGTTGCTCCAGTTGGTTCCGAACTGAAATTCCAGAATCAGTCCGGTAGCAACTCCCACCGCAAAATTAATTCCAAACAACTTCATCCAGAACTTGGCTGTCCGCTTCCAGAATTCATTGCCGGAAACATAATAAAGTGTTTCCATTAACCCCATAATAACAGCCAATCCCAACGTTAGCGGCACAAATAGCCAATGATACATGGCAGTTAAGGCAAACTGGGCTCTTGACCAATCCACCATCGATGTGTCAATACTTTCTAACATAAATTTCTAGTTTTATTTAATAATTGAATTACTTGAACGATTTACAAGCTCTGAACCTACATACTGCTGTTTTTCCTCATCCGTTTTATCCTTCAAAAAAGAAGGAAAGAAAAATAGCTTCAGGATAAAAAACATAATAAAGAGCTTGACCAAAATCAGCATCCAGAGCGTACGGCCGAGCGTCATTTCCCGAAATCCATCCCGATAAAACTCCCAAATTCGAATGATACAGTTTTTAATCATAGTTTATTTTTATAATGATTACAAAGTAAAGTCTTTTATCGGTAAAAAACAAGCCTTTGTCTTGATAAAATCAGGGTTAATCTAGTTCATTTGAGCCGATATATAGTATAATGTATTTTTGCATTAGAAAATTAAATAAACAGAATATGAAACAACAAGCACTATGTTTAATTGCAATCCTTTCGGCAGCCTCTCCTCTTTATGCCCAGGAAGAGAAAGAATGGACTCTGGAAGATTGTATCAATTATGCACTTGAGAAAAACATTCAGTTGCAGCAGAATAAGATCTCGTTGCAAGAGAGTGAAATAGATGTAAAAAGTGCAAAGGCTAATCTTTTCCCAAGTTTATCATTCAGCACCGGGCACAACATGATCAACCGCCCTTATCAGGAACAGAGTGCTACGGTAAGCGGCACGGAAATTATTACCAGTGATAATAAGACGATCTACAACGGGAACTACAGTCTTAATGCTCAATGGACGCTATGGAATGGCGGCAAGCGACTGAACACCATCAAACAGGAAAAAACAAACCGGGATATTGCTGGGCTTGCCGTTACAGAAACCGAGAATACGCTACAAGAAGAAATTGCCAAATTGTTTATTCAGATTCTATATGCAGATGAATCTATCAACATAAACAAAAATACGCTAGAAGTGAGTACTGCTACATTCAACCGGGCTCAAGAATTATTCAAAGAAGGAAGTATTTCTAAAGCAGACCTTGCACAACTTGAAGCACAGGAAAGCAATGACAAATATCAGCTGGTTACTGCCGAAAGCTCCTTGCGCAACTATAAATTACAACTGAAACAGTTATTGGAACTGGATGGTACAGCAGAAATGAAGCTGGCACTTCCCACACTGAACGATGAGCACGTGATGGAAGTATTGCCAAGCCAGACAGACATCTATCAGACTGCACTGGCTACGCGTCCGGAAATCCAAAGCAGCCAACTGAGCATTGAAAACGCTAAATTAGGTATTTCGGTTGCTAAAGCTGGATATTATCCAACTATCAGTTTATCTGCTTCCAGCTCAAGTACGACAAACAGCGCCAGTACTAATAACTGGGCACAGCAGATGAAGTACGGCTGGAACAATATGATAGGAATCAGCTTGAGCATCCCCATATTCGATAACCGACAGAACAAGAGCAACGTACAGAAAGCAAGATTACAATACAGCAACAGCCTGTATGAGCTGCAAAGCAAACAAAAAGAATTATACAGCACGATAGAAACATTATGGCTGGATGCACTGAATGCCCAAGAACAATACGCTGCTGCCGAGAGTAAAGTGGAAAGCAGTCAGACAAGCTTCGATATGGTTAGCGAGCAATTCAATCTGGGAATGAAAAATACAGTAGAGCTCCTTACAGAAAAAAATAACTTACTCAGTGCACAGCAACAACGAGTACAAGCCAAGTATATGGCTATATTAAACAGAACACTGCTCAATTTCTATGCAGGGAATAAAATAGAACTATAAAAAATTTGAATATGAAGAATAAAAAAACAATCATCATTACAGCAGCTGCCATCATCATTATAGCTGGAGGATGCTGGATATTCGGTGGAACAAAAGCGAAAAACAAGATCGACTTTGTCACAGAACAAGTACAGAAAGGAAACGTTAACAATTCTATCACAGCTACCGGAACGATAGAGCCTGTAACAGAAGTAGAAGTAGGTACTCAGGTTTCAGGTATCATCGACAAAATATATATCGACTATAATTCAGTAGTAAAGCAAGGCGAAGTCATTGCCGAAATGGATAAAGTGACACTTCTGAGTGATCTCCAGTCGGCACAGGCTACATACAACGGAGCGAAGGCTGAATACGAATATCAGAAAAAGCAATACGAACGCAATGAACAACTCCATAAAAAACAGCTTATCAGCGATACAGATTACGAAGAGTCATTATACAACTACCAACGCTCACGCAGTTCATACGAACAGAGCAAGGCAGAACTGGCCAAAGCAGAACGTAATCTTTCATATGCAACAATCACATCGCCGATCGATGGTATCGTAACCAGCAAGGATGTTGAAGAAGGACAGACTGTTGCATCTGGTTTCGAAACTCCGACATTATTAACCATCGCTGCCGACCTGACCAAAATGGAAGTCGTAGCCGATGTAGATGAAGCCGATATAGCAGGTGTGGTTGAAGGAGCACGTGTCACATTTACTGTAGACGCATATCCGGAAGATGTATTCGAAGGGAAAGTACGACAGGTTCGCCTGGGAAGTACAAACAGCAGCTCAAGCAGCAGTTCAACAAGCACATCGGAAACAGTTGTAACTTACGAAGTTGTCATTACCGCTGACAATCCAGACCTGAAGCTTAAACCGCGTTTGACTGCAAACGTAACTATCTATACTCAGATCCGCGAAAATGTACTTACTGTTCCTGCCAAGGCACTACGTTTTTCTCCGAACAAAGAACTTGCCGGCAGCCGTAGTATCAAAGATTGCCAGGGAGAGCATAAAGTCTGGACACTGGAAAACGAAACATTCGTTGCACATCCTGTAAAAGTAGGCTTAAGCGATGGATCGCATACTGAAATACTGGAAGGTGTAAGCGAAGGAACAAGCATTGTAACCGAAGCTGTAATAAAAGGCAGCATGCCGGATATGAGTGCTATGGAAGCACAAGGAGAACGCAGTCCTTTCATGCCAGGCCCTCCGGGAAAAGATAAAAGCAAAAGCAAAGGAAACAAATAAAACTCCAACAATAATACAATGAGTAAAGTTGTCATAGAATTACAAAATATAAAACGAAACTTTCAGGTAGGAGATGAAACCGTACACGCACTGCGAGGTGTTTCATTCTCTATCACAGAAGGAGAGTTCGTTACCATCATGGGAACATCCGGTTCAGGAAAATCTACATTACTGAATACACTGGGATGTCTGGACACTCCCACCAGCGGAGAGTATCTGCTGGATGGAGTTTCCGTAAGAACCATGAGCAAGCCTCAACGAGCTATCTTACGTAACCGCAAGATTGGATTCGTATTCCAGAACTACAACCTGCTGCCTAAAACAACGGCAGTAGAAAACGTAGAACTCCCGTTGATGTATAATTCAGCTATCAGTGCTGCCGAACGACGTCGCAGAGCTATAGAAGCGCTGATTGCTGTAGGATTAGGCGACAGACTGGAACATAAGTCGAACCAGATGTCCGGTGGGCAGATGCAGCGTGTAGCAATCGCCCGTGCATTGGTAAACGATCCGGCGGTTATTCTGGCCGACGAAGCAACCGGTAACCTTGATACACGTACATCTTTCGAAATTCTGGTACTCTTCCAGAAGCTACATGCCGAAGGACGCACCATTATTTTCGTTACTCACAATCCGGAACTCTCTCAATACAGTAGCCGGAACATCCGCCTGCGTGACGGACATGTAATCGAAGATACGGTAAACAATCATATTTTATCGGCAGCAGAGGCTCTTGCAGCCTTGCCGAAAAATGATGAAGACTAACTAAGTCTTTATCGTACGATAACTTATAAATTAAGAACAACATGAACGGAACAAACCTTTTTAAAATAGCCCTCCGTGCGTTGGCCAACAATAAGCTCCGCGCCTTCCTTACCATGCTTGGTATAATCATCGGCGTAGCTTCCGTAATTGCCATGCTAGCTATCGGACAGGGATCGAAACGAAGCATACAACAGCAGATTTCGGAAATGGGTTCGAACATGATTATGATTCATCCGGGAGCAGAAATGCGAGGAGGAGTTCGCCAAGACCCGTCTTCCATGCAGACATTGAAGCTGGAAAACTACGAAACATTGTGCAATGAATGTATGTTTCTCTCGGGCATCAGTCCCAATGTATCTTCATCCGGACAACTTATAGCCGGCCCCAACAACTACCCCTCTTCAGTGAGTGGAGTAAGTATAGATTACCTGAAAATCCGCCAGCTCACAGTAGAACAGGGAGAAATGTTTACAGAGAATGATATCCAGACAGCAGCTAAAGTCTGCGTAATTGGTAAAACAATTGTAGACAATCTTTTCCCCGACGGAACCGATCCGATAGGTAAGATTATACGATGCAACAAAATACCTTTTCGGGTAGTAGGAGTCCTGAAGTCGAAAGGATACAACTCAATGGGTATGGACCAGGATGATGTAGTGCTGGCTCCTTACACCACAGTAATGAAGCGTCTATTGGCACAAACTTATCTGAGTGGTATCTTCGCCTCGGCACTGACCGAAGATATGACTCAAGAGGCAGTAGATGAAATCACAACTATCTTGCGCCGTGAACACAAACTGAAAGCAAGCGACGATGATGACTTTACCATCCGTACCCAGCAAGAATTGAGTTCAATGCTGAATACAACAACCGACCTGATGACAACCTTGCTTGCCTGCGTTGCCGGAATTTCACTGGTCGTAGGAGGTATCGGAATCATGAACATCATGTATGTATCCGTAACGGAACGTACACGAGAAATAGGTCTGCGAATGTCAGTTGGTGCACGCGGCATCGACATCCTGTCACAATTCCTGATAGAGGCCATACTGATAAGTATTACCGGAGGACTGATTGGAGTAATCTTAGGATGCGGAGCCAGCTTTGTCATCAAAACAGTGGCACACTGGCCGGTATTTATACAGCCCTGGAGTGTATTGCTGTCATTCGCGGTATGTACCGTTACAGGAGTCTTCTTCGGATGGTATCCTGCCAAAAAAGCAGCCGACCTTGATCCGATTGAAGCATTACGATATGAATAACGATAAATGAGCTTGTGAAAGTTCATCTTTATAACTTTGTTCTTCATAACTTTGGTTTCCTTGTCCGGCTGTCTATGGCAATAAAAGTATTGCTACGCAGCCGGACTTTTTAAATTTTTTAGTTACTTTTGTTTGTACAGACTACATCACCTATGAAACAGCTCACTGATAACACACACCGTTCACTCGAAATCCTGATACACACCATTTGCTGGGGACTCTTTTTCGCTTTCCCGTTGTTCTTTACGCAAAACAATGACGGAACGATAAACTGGAAAGATTTCATGTTTCACTGTATAGTGCCAACCACACTATGCATTATCTTTTATCTGAATTATTTCGTTTTTATACCTCATATTTTATTTCATGAGCAAACCAAACGGTTTATCTTCATAAATGCGATAGTTATTATTATTCTGACCTTTGGCTTACGCTACTGGAACAATATGCACTGCCCTCCTCCACCGTCTCATCGCCCCATGCCGCCATCATATATCTTTTATTTGCGCGATATGGCAAGTCTTATATTCTCGGCAGGGCTGAGCGTTGCCATCTGTATGAGTAAGCGCTGGAGTCAGACCGAAGCGGAACGCCGGGAAGCAGTAAAAAGCCGTACCGAAGCAGAACTGAAAAACTTACGTAATCAGCTTAATCCTCATTTTCTGCTGAATACGTTAAACAACATTTACGCACTGATAACATTTGATACAGACAAAGCACAACAAGCTGTGCAAGAGTTAAGCAAGTTATTGCGCTATGTACTTTACGACAACCAGCAGATGTTTGTCCCACTGAGCAAGGAAATCGATTTTATACGCAATTACATCGAACTCATGCGCATCCGTATTTCTGCCCAGGTAGATATACAGACCAACTTCAATATCAAGCCCAAAAGTCAGACTCCCATTGCTCCCTTGATTTTTATCTCACTGATAGAAAATGCATTCAAGCATGGGATTTCTCCCGTGGAGCCCAGTTATATAAACATCTCCATTTCGGAAGATAATGACAAGATAGAATGTACCATACGCAACAGTAATTATCCTAAGACAAGAGCCGATAAAAGTGGTTCGGGTATCGGACTGGAACAAGTACGAAAGCGTCTGGAACTGGTTTACCCCGGAATATATAAATGGGACAATCACTTGTCTGACGACGGAAAAGAGTATTTTTCCAATATCATCATATACCTTAAACATTAACTCTCAAAAACTATAAATATGAACTTAAGATGTGCCATTGTAGACGATGAGCCCCTAGCACTCGGACTTCTGGAAAGTTACATAAAAAAGACACCTTTTCTGGAACTCTCCGGCAGTTATTCCAGTGCCATACAAGCCATGAAGTATTTACCCGATCATCCGGTAGATGTACTTTTTCTGGATATCCAGATGCCTGAACTCAACGGGCTGGAGTTTTCACGCATGGTATCTGAAGACACACGAATTATTTTCACTACAGCTTTCGACCAATATGCACTCGACGGCTATCGGGTAAATGCCCTCGATTACCTGCTGAAACCCATCAGCTATTCCGATTTTATGGAAGCTATCAATAAAGCTGCAAAATGGTTTGAACTACAGCAAAAAGCAGATAAACAAAGCACGGAAGGAGATTCAGACGAGAACAAAAAAGACTATATATACGTAAAAAGTGATTACAAACTAATACAAATAGAGCTTAACAAAATATTATACATAGAAGGCCTGAAAGACTATATCAAAATTCATCTTGAGAATGAAGACAGACCTATCCTGTCATTGGTCAGCATGCGTGTCATGGAAGAAAAGCTTCCGGCCAACCAGTTTATCCGTGTACACCGGTCTTTTATCGTACAGAAACAGAAAATAAAAGTTATCGACAAAGGACGAATCGTATTCGGAAAAGATTATATTCCGATCTCTGACAGTTACAAACAGGAACTTCAAAATTATGTTAATGAACGTATTGTTTAGTCAGAGCACTATTATTTAACTTTTTTTTACTGCACATTTTGAAGTTTTTTGCGCAAAGGCTTGTCACTTCTAAATATAACCTCTATATTTGTAGAGTACATAATAAGAACAGAAGTTGTGAAACTTCTTATTTGAATAGTTTAGTTAAGTCTAGTTTAGTTTTTGTGTTGTGATACTCCTGCTGAAAGTGTTCATCAGGAGTGTCTTTTTTACAATATTTCTCTTCTATCAATAAATTCGCAGGATAAAGCATAAATTGATTATATTTTCGTATTTTTGAATTCTGTATCGCTCCGGCGGTATCAAGGAATAACTTTTAAAAGCGTTATAACCTCCGGTAAATAAAGAGATTGCAGTTCCACGCTTTTTGTATTACTTAAATGTCTTTTCGGGACTGAAGGACTGTACTTAATATTATGGAAAATCAAGAAAAGATGTCGGGCAATCCCGTACGCCAAACAATTATCATTCGAGAAGAATCCAGAAAATCGAACGGTCTGGGAACTGCCGGATTTGTACTGGCTCTGCTGGCGCTTTTAGGATGCTGGATACCTGTACTCAACTGGATATTGTGGTTGCTGGGATTCATTTTTTCGTTTATCGGCATATTCAAATCTCCCCGCGGACTAGCCATTGCCGGATTGTGCATCAGCTTGGTAGACTTAATTCCGTTAATCCTCCTTTTAGGATTCGCAGCCGCCTTACTAATCTGATAATAAACAAATTACTCCAAATAAGCGATTTGTTTTAAGCTTCTGATAAACCGATTTATCCCTATTCATAAAATATCTAATAAAAGAAGGTAATCTTTCAATAAAAATTTGTACATTTTTTTTCAAAATATCACCTTCTTTTCAGGAAAATATCAGCATATTTTTTATTAGCATTGCTTAACATTATATCAAACCAATATAAACACGTATGAAACAATCTGTATATATCCTTGCCTGTATGGCTTTTGCCTGCATGTTCAACTCCTGTGGCGGAAACAAATTTATCTCCTCGTCAGGATTACACTCTGCTCATTTCCAACAAAAGGTAGACGGAGAAAAGACCTGCCTGTATAGGATCTATAACAAAAATGGTGTTGAAGCATGTATTACTAACTATGGTGCACGGGTAGTATCCCTCATGGTTCCCGACCGTAACGGAAAAATGGAAGATGTAGTATGCGGCTTTTCTGATATAAACAGCTACACCAGCCAGTCACAAAACTATGGTGCTACCGTGGGGCGATACATCGGACGTATCCTGCATGCTAGATATACAATGAATGGTAAGGAATACCACTTGCAAGCCAATCACGCTGACGGACATACCGCTCATGGAGGCAATCCGAATTTCGGTGCACGAATGTGGAAAGCCAGACAAACCTCTCCCTCGTCTGTTACACTGACTTATCTCTCTCCCGATGGAGAAAACGGATTTCCAGGGAATCTGCATATAGAGCTGACTTATACAGTCACTGAAGATGATGCGTTAGATATATCCTACAAGGCTACCACGGATAAACCTACCGTTCTTAACTTGTGTAACCATTCATTCTTTAATATATCGGGAAACCTGAACAGCAGCGTAGAAAATCAGACCATGTGGGTAGATGCCGACTATTTCACTCCTTACGACAGCAAGAAATGCGTAACAGGAGAATTCTGGCCCGTAGAAAGCACTCCACTGAATTTCAAACAACCTCATGCAATAGGTGAACATATAAACGACGACTATGGACAGTTGCATGTAGTGAACGGTTACGATCATGCCTGGGCACTTAACCATCCGGGAGATGATACTCGCCCGGCAGCATGGATATATGATGAAAAAAGTGGACGTAAAATGGAAATTTATACTACCGAACCAGCAGTCCACATATATACAGGAAACGGACTGAAAGGCAAGGTTGAAGGTAAGAACGGCATCTATTATCCGTTCCGAGGAGCCGTATGCTTCGAAACATGTCATTTTCAGGACAGCCCGAACAACCCGCAGTTTCCTTCTACAGCATTGGCTCCGGGAGAAATATTCCAAAGCCATACCATGTACAAGTTCGTTATAGAAAAATAACAGGTCTTTGGGTGATATTCAGCAAATTGGAACAGTTTTTCTGTATAAACAGTTATCGCAATGTGATATTTTATGGCAACATTTGCATAACAAACAGAAAAACAAAAATATATGTTCAAAAAAAAGCAATATATCCATGTCTTACATAGCCTGTTGGGCTGCTTTTTACTTGGAAGTACAATCATAGTCCAGACAGGATGCGACATGATAGAATATCACCCCTACGATTTAAACATAGAGGGAGAAACTAATATTAATGAAAGGAATATCCAGTCGATAGAAGCTAGTACAGCCGGAAAGCAAAGTATCTCGTTTGCACTTATCAGCGATACCCAGCGCTGGTATGACGAAACGGAAGATGCAGTAAATGCAATCAACGGACGAAATGATATCGATTTCGTAATACACTGTGGTGACTTATCCGATTTCGGTATGAAAATGGAATTCGAAGAACAACGTGACCGTTTGAACCGACTGAACGTTCCTTATGTATGCTTACTGGGTAATCACGACTGTCTTGCTACCGGAAAAGAAGTGTTCAATACAATCTTCGGCAATGAAAATTTTTCGTTTACCGCTGGAGATACTCATTTTATATGCCTGAATACGAATGCGTTGGAGTTTGATTATTCGGAAGCTGTTCCCAACCTTTTGTTTCTAGAAGATGAACTGAAACACGTTCCGCCTCAAGCAAAAAAGACAGTAGTGGCAATGCATGCACCTCCTTACTCTGAACAGTTCAATAACAATATAGCAAAAGTATTCCAGTATTACATTACTCAGTTCCCGTCCTTGCAATTCTGCGTGTACGGACATGTACACAGCTTTAATGAAAATGAGTTTTTCGATGACGGCATTATGTACTATTCTGCTCCTTCCATAAACAAGCGGAGCTATATTTATTTTTCTATCACCCCAAACGGTTACGATTATGAACTGGTCAACTTTTAAATATTTACTGACTCTCCTGCTGGCCATCCCGGTCAATCTGCTTGCTATAACAGATGAACCTCAAGAGGTTTCCGATACTAAAAGATGGGACAAACGTATACACTTAAGATATGAAGGATGGGAACGAATGAAACCTACTCACGTAAAAATGCAATATGCCGGTGGTATGGGAGTACTGTCTACCGGTGTAGGTTGGGATTATGGTAAACGCAGGCAATGGGAAACAGATGTTCTGCTCGGATATCTGCCTGCTAAATATGCCAGCGATTTCCTTCTTACACTGACAGTAAAGCAAAACTACATACCGTGGAGCATGAGTTTCGACAAGCATTGGGCACTGGAGCCTTTTTACTGCGGAATGTATCTTACCACCATTGCCGGAGAAGAGTTTTGGAAGAAGGAACCCGGACGCTATCCTAACCGATATTATAATTTCAGTACGAAAATTCGCCCGTATATCTTTATCGGGCAACGTATGAACTTCAATCTGAAAAACAGTATAGTACAACATATCTCTCTATTTTACGAGGTCAGTACCTGCGAGCTGTATATCATCAGCAAAGCGACCAACCGGAGTCTGACCATGAGAGATGTACTTCGCTTTTCTTTCGGTGCAAAAGTGCAACTGTTTAAGAACAAATAAAGGATTTTAGCTTCCCGATAATTAACAAGGCTTAAAATAAGAAAAATCGTTTCCGCCCAGTGCAGTATTTGCCTGTATCACTCATTTTAAAGATGACTAACAAAAATAATTATGATGATACAGCAAATCGAACATAAATATAGCGAGGAACATATTATGGAAAGTACCACAGTAAACAAGAAAAATACAGCAAGAACCATATGTGCCATTATCGGAGGAATCATTGTACTGAATCTCCTGTGGTGGATTGCTATATTATGTATACGCTAAACATATAATGCAGAAACACTCAAAATAATCTCTTTATAAACTTTCTTCCTATATGATAAAAAAGCTTGCTCTATGTGAATAGGGCAAGCTTTTATTCAGGTCAAAAAGAGAACTGTCAAATCAGAATTACCGTAACACTGCGGGCTCCGTGTGCCCCCATAACAAGCGCCTGTTCGATATCGGCTGTCTTCGAAGGGCCAGAAATGAATACGCCATAGCCATATTCGCCTGTATCGATTCGCTTATAAGCCTCGTGCATGTTATTTACCAGATTGTTTCTGTCGAGTATAATCACCAGCGCTTCGGATATAAAATATACGGCACGTTGTTCCACATCTTGTGTCAACCATACTGCTCCATTCTCACAGACTCCTATACGTCCATCGACGATTGCTACATCAGTACCGTCCAGATCTCCCGATTCCTCTACATCGTCCGGATGAAAAGTACTGCAAGTAATGGGTTGTATTGTATTTCCTGTCTTTATTTCCTTTATTGTTGAAGCAATGCGTTTGGCATCAGGATATGCAGCCTTTATCACGTCATTGACATTTTCCTCATCTTTCAGTATTACAGCCTGTCCGCCTACTTGTTTTATAACCTCGCAAAACTTCGAAAGTTTGTCTTCGTATGTAAGAGCTTCATGCTCCAAGGCGGACAAATCGGGCTTTTCATAACGCACTCTGGTATTGCGGCGTATGCTTTGCAATATGTCTTCTCTGCTACTCATACTCATTTCACTTTATTCTTTTTCCACATTTCATTGAAGCTCTCTTTGGCAAATTCAGGTATTTCACGTTCTTTACCCCAATCATTCAAGTCGTTGTATATCATGCCTCGAGGCAATGAGTTTACAATCGGAGCATTTTTTAAAGCGAAGTTGAACAATGCCGGACGCGACATAAGGAATTTCATTCCACCTGACATCAGTTTCTTGGAAGAGCTGGCTACCCCCAGTGTATGCAACTGCTGTCTCCAGTGATAAATCTGATCGGCCAAATCTACCTTTGCAGGACACACGTTCTGACATGAATAGCACAACGAACATGCCGATACGTTGTCATAGTAATGAAGAGGTGCCTTCAGCATACCCAAATTGATACCGATAGGACCAGGGATAAAGTAAGTATATGAATAACCTCCCGAACGACGATAGACCGGACAGGTATTCATACACGCTCCACAACGAAGGCAGTTCAAGGCTTTTACATGTTCCTGATCGGCCAAAATACGGCTTCGGCCATTGTCTACAATGATGATATGCAGCTCTCCCCCTTTACGAGGTTTCCGATAATGAGATGTATAAGTCGTAATAGGCTGTCCTGTACCTGAGCGAGCAAGCAGACGGGTAAATACTCCCAGTGCATCACGGTCTGGCACAATCTTCTCCATGCCGAACGCCGTTATCTGAAGCTTGGGCTGTGATGTTCCCATATCAGCATTGCCTTCGTTGGTACAAACGACACATTCTCCGGTTGAAGCGACAGCAAAATTCGCACCCGTCATAGCAGCTTCGGCTTCGATAAACTTACGACGCAGGTTTTTACGGGCAGCATGAGTAAGATAGGTCTGGTCATTATTGCCAGGCTCTGTTCCCATCTCGCGGACGAACAACTCTCCGATTTCTTCTTTCTTAACATGGATAGCAGGAAGTACGATATGACTCGGACGTTTATGCATCAGCTGAAGAATACGCTCTCCCAAATCGCTTTCTACGACCTCTATACCTTTCTTCTCAAGAAATTCATTCAGTCCACATTCCTCTGCCAGCATTGATTTGCTTTTGATAAAATGCTTCACCTGATGTCCGTTCAATATATTATAGACAATGGAACAATATTCATCGGCATCTTTCGCCCAATATACATAAGCTCCGTTGGCCAAGGCATTTTTTTCAAACTCCAACAGCAACTGGTCCAGGTGGCTGTTGCTATACATCTTTATTGCAGATGCCATATCACGTAAATGTTCCCATTCAGGAACCTCTTTGCTCACTTTATCACGCTTGGCACGAACCATCCACAATGTTTCATCGTGCCATGCTGCCAGTTCTTTATTCTCCAGAAACTTTCCGGCAGCTTTTGAATGTTTCGTACTCATAATCCTGCAGCTAATACTTGAACAATATGAATGGTCTTTATAGGAAGCTTCTCACGCGAGATAATACCGTTTTGATGCATCAGGCAAGAGCCATCGGCTCCTACAATATATTCGGCTCCAGTCGCCATGTGACGCTTTACTTTATCACGACCCATTTGCCCTGAAACATCGTGTTCTTCTACGGCAAACATACCGCCAAAGCCACAACATTCGTCTGGACGTTCGGGTTCTACGATCTCGATATCCTTTACCAACGACAGCAAATCGCGTAGCTTATTATAATAAGGTATGTTCAGTTCACTGGGAGAAGAGAGTTTCATCAGACGCACTCCATGACAACTGTTCTGAATACTTACTTTATGAGGAAACGAAGCCTGAAGAGAAGATGGCTTCACTACATCGTGGATAAACTCGCAGATATCGTATATCTTGCCTTCGCTGGCACAACGATGTTTTTCTCCTTCCAGCAGATTGCCATAATGATCGCGCACGAATACTACACAACTGGCAGAAGGTCCAACTATATAATCATAACTCTCGAATAACCGGTCGAATCGCTTTGCTAATTCTTTCGATTCATTTTCGAACCCTGCATTCGCCATAGGCTGTCCGCAGCAGGTTTGGTCTAACGGATAGTCTACATCTACCCCCAAACTTTTAAGGAGCTTATATGAAGCAACTCCAACTTCGGGATAAACGGCATTGATATAGCAGGGAATAAATAATCCTACTTTCATCATTTTACCTATTTTGTTTCTGTATAAACAAAGGTATGCGTTATCATCGAATAAACAAAAAAAGAAAAATGAAAAAGTTTAAGAAATATGCGGTTTTTAAGAAAAAAGTAAGCGATGTCCGGTCTATACTGTATCAAAATTGAGCCAAAGGGATAAAGCGCGTGCACCCCGCGAATCACTTCGCAGGGTGCACCCAACTAATAACTAACTTTTTACTTTGTGGTTTTACGTAATTTCATATGACTAACACTGCAAAGATACGGTCATTTGCCTATCTCAGCAATACCTATTTGTAGGTATTTTAGAAGCATTCCAGATAAGAACACTATATTTTCATTTTAACCTCGCTTAGTTCCACCAGCTTATTTACAATAGCATAAATAGTAAGTCCGGCCGCTGAATGAATTTGCAGCTTGCGCGTAATATTCCGTCGGTGGGTGATTACAGTATGAACAGAAATATAGAGTTTTTCGGCTATTTCCTTATTGGTCATCCCCCGTACTACGCAACCGATAATTTCTTTTTCTCTCTGACTTAGTGTATCCTGACCGGAATCATCTTCTTCTGCAAAATTCATAAGTACAGAGATTTTCTTCTCCAAAGATTCAACATCATCAAACAGATTAATGCTTTCTTCGTATCCCTTCAACTGATTGGCATCTACAAAAGTGCAGATTAATGATACAATCTTTGTTTCCAGATGAGGATAATGTTCTTTGAAAGCATCCACATCGAACCACCCTTCGAACTGAGGATTCACAATCAGAATATTCGGTGTATGTGCTTCCATACAATGCTGAAGTCCTTCTTTTGATGTCACTTCAATAGTCTGTATATTCATGTCAGGCAGGCGCTTCAGTACCGCAACCAGTCCGCTCCGGACTATCACCGAAGTTTCTGCCACAGCTATCAAGATTATTTCCTGAGATTTCATTTTTCCCCCTTTTCCAATTCCATTATGGCAGGGACAAACAAGTAATCTTCTACCCGATTATGCGATGCCAAATCTTCTTCACAACTAAATATATCGAACAATGTTGCGTTCAACAACTGATTATCGCCGTTGGCCGGATAATACTTAATGATGATATTTTTCAATTCGGTCAGCTTTGCATTTACCTGATCGTGATGACGCGCAAAGACTCCTATATTATATTGGGCGGAACGTTCACCGTTCAATAAGCCGCGTACGTAGGTAAAGACCTTCTCATTTTCATACTCCATGTGTTTTCTGACCTCACCTACATAGTCATCGAAAAACTGGAGTATCAGAAACGATACTTCATTTTGAGATGAAAAGTCTATAGCCTTAATCAACTTACGGCGTATGGTAGGCAACTGAAAATCCAGAAAATACGAATGGGCCCGCTGTAGATAATCCATCAAAGCAGGTACAGAAAGCCCGGTCACGTGATCCTGCATACGATTATTTTCTTCAGTCAGAAAATTTACGACAGCAAGAAAAGTGGTACAATCTACTCCATTCATGCTGCATACCTCCTGTACTGACTTATCTCCGAATCCCAGTGATACACCAAAACGGCTTAAGACTTGCAACAAAGCATAGTTTTCGCAAATCAAGTCACTCATCTTATCGGTTGGCTTATATATTTTGGTTCCGCACATATTAAAAATAGAATTCATACATTATATTCGTTTACAAAGTAAGACAATCTATACAGGGTACGCAATCCCTATTTATAGGTATTTATTAAGTCCGGCTGTCCCTTACTCTATCCAAAGTTTCAAAACTCTTTGCGTCTTTTCGGTTACACGAAAACGATTATCAGTACGTTCATTCACCAGCCATACAATATTCTCTCCCGAACAGACTACATACTGGTTCTCTTTTTCAAACAAAGAGTATTTACGATCGCGCAGATAGTCACGCACTTTTTTGAAACTATGCATACCGAAAGGAACAAACTTATCCCCCGACTGCCACCAGCGCAACACAAGTGGTTCTTTTACAGTATCGGCATCCAAACAGGCAAGTTCAGGATTTCGGGAAACCTCAAAACCATCTTCTATTTGACAAATTTCCTGATGTAAAGTGTAAGATTGATCCTCCTTCGATTCTTCTCTTCTTTTCAGAAATAAATAATCGCGGTCACGCAGTAAAACATAGTTTTCCGAATAAAACAATTTACCTGATTCTGTACCTAAACTTCGATATATATTCTTCAGTTGAACAGCATTGAAGCCATAAGGATGTAGTAATTCAAACAAAACAGCAAGGGGAGCTACAGCTTTCATTATTCGGGAAATACTGAATTTACCTTCCCTCTCTGCTACTTCTGTACATACTGTTTGTATCGACTTACGGTACACAGCCTCCACATCAGACAGTCTGCGTGCAGTTTCAGTTATTGATTCACAGACAGAAGGATTTATCTCTTTTAATAACGGGATAACATTGAGACGAAGCTTATTACGCAGATATTCATCTTCCAGATTTGTACTGTCGGTCACATAATCTTGTTTTAAATCGGCAAGAAAAGCCAATATGTCATCACGGCTGACGTCAAGCAGCGGACGCACCACTTTACCATTGACAGCAGCAATTCCCTTAAGTCCATTAATACCTGTCCCTCTGACTAAGTTCAAGAGAAAAGTTTCTACACTGTCATCACGATGATGAGCTACAGCTATCACACTTGCTCCAACCTGTAGACGTACCTGTTCGAACCATTCATACCTAAGTTCGCGTGCGGCCATCTCAATAGAAATTCTTTTTCGGGAAGCATATCCGTTCGTATCAAAATGTATAACCTGAAGTGGCACATCCAGCCCTCGACACAAATTCTGAACAAATTCTTCATCCCGGTCAGATTCTTCACCACGTAAGTGAAAATTGCAATGTGCTGCAATGCAATTATATCCTTCCAGCAACAACACACGCAGCAAAGCAACGGAATCTGCACCGCCACTCAATGCCACAAGTATCTTATCGCTACGATGAAACAAGTGTTTCTCATTTATATATTGAATAACCTTTTGTCTAAACATACTGCAAAGGTAAAAAATGTTCTGTAAACACGCAGGTGAATATTTCAAAAGTAGAAAAGTATATCATTGTATAACTTAAAACTTACTTTATAAGGGATGTTGTAAAAAATACTTTCCTGTAAGCAAAATAATCAAATTAAAACATTTTACGACAACAAAGTAATATATTGTTATTTTTAATAGCAATAATTAATACATATATAAGAAACTGTAATAGGAAAATATATTTTATCAAAACTCTCTTTCATCTTTATTTGTTTTTTGAAAGCATATATATATTTTTGCAAACACAAAGAAACAACAAACGGATATATAAACAAAATAAGAAAGCAAATGAAAGAAAACGGTTACATTTTATCAAATAACAGCATAAACATATCGCAACATCAATGCGGACTATATAGTCCAGTCAATGAACATGATGCTTGTGGTGTAGGTATGATAGTCAACCTACATGGTACAAAATCGCACGATTTGATAGACTCTGCCCTAAGAGTATTGGAAAACATGAAGCATCGCGGTGCTGAAGGAGCAGATAATAAAACGGGGGATGGAGCTGGAATTATGGTCCAGATACCTCATGAATTCATTCTGCTACAAGGAATCCCTGTGCCTGAAAAAGGGAAATATGGAACCGGACTAGTCTTTATGCCCAAAGATAAAGAGGCTCAACAAGCTATCATGAGCATAATGATTGAAGAAATAGAACGCGAAAGTATGACGCTCATGCACGTACGAAGTGTTCCTGTCAATTCAAATGTGCTCGGAAAAGATGCTCTTGCAACAGAGCCTGATGTAAAACAAATATTTATTACGGCAGAGGCAGACGAACAATTTCTTGAAAAGAAACTATATATAATAAGGAAAAAGATAGAGAACAGAATCGAACACAAAGACTTCTATATAGTATCACTCTCCAGCCGGAACATGGTATACAAAGGTATGCTTACTTCCACTCAGTTGCGAGAGTATTATGCCGATCTGACACAACCCTATTTTACCAGTGCCCTAGCCTTGGTACATTCACGTTTCAGTACCAATACTTTCCCTACATGGAGCTTGGCACAACCATTCCGTATGATGGCACACAATGGTGAGATAAATACGATCCGGGGAAATCGTGCATGGATGGAAGCCAGAGAAAGCGTATTGTCATCGGAAGCACTAGGAGATATTTCACAAATACGCCCCATCATACAACCAGGCATGAGCGACAGTGCTTCGATGGATAACGTACTGGAATTTTTTGTCATGTCAGGATTAAGTTTACCTCATGCACTTGCCATGATGGTTCCAGAATCGACGAATGACAAAAACCCTATCAGCCCTGCATTAAAGGCTTTTTACGAGTATCATTCCATCTTAATGGAACCATGGGACGGACCAGCCGCCTTGCTTTTCAGCGACGGCCGCTATGCCGGAGGTATGCTCGACCGTAACGGACTCCGTCCGGCACGCTGGCTGGTTACCAAGAGTGGCACAATGGTTGTGGCAAGCGAGACAGGAACAATCAGTTTCAACCCCGACGAGATTGAAGCAAAAGGAAGGTTGCAGCCCGGCAAGATTCTACTTGTCGACACACAAGAGGGAAAAATATATTATGACAATGAAGTAAAAGAAAACCTGGCTTCTGCCCTACCTTACTCAGAATGGCTTTCTGCCAACCGTATCGAGCTCGATACATTGCGGAGCGGACGTAAAGTAGAAAATGCAGTAAAAGATGCCGGACGCCGGTTGCGTATTTTCGGATTCACACGTGAAGATGTAGAAAGAACGCTGACTCCAATGTGTAAAACAGGGGCTGAGCCAACAGCGTCAATGGGAAATGACACTCCACTTGCTGTCTTATCAGAAAAGCCTCAGCTGCTTTTCAACTATTTCAGACAGCAGTTCGCCCAAGTTACCAATCCAGCGATTGATCCAATTCGTGAAGAACTGGTAATGTCACTGACTGAATACATTGGTGCGGTAGGAAAGAACATTCTTACCCCAGATGCCCTGCATTGTAAAATGGTACGTCTGCCTCATCCGATACTGACAAATACACAACTTGATATATTGTGCAACATCAGATACAAGGGCTTCAGTACTGTAAAGCTAAAAATGGTCTTTGACGCCCAAACTGGAGAAGACGGATTGCGTGCCGCTATTGACAACCTATGTAAGAAAGCAGAAGAAGCAGTCGATGGAGGAGCTAATTACATTGTACTTTCAGATCGGGATATAGACGAGAACCACGCACCAGTTCCCTCCTTACTTGCTGTAAGTGCCGTACACCATCATCTGATATCAGTACAAAAACGTGTACAGACCGCTCTGATAGTTGAAAGTGGTGAAGCACGCGAAGTAATGCACGCTGCCTTATTATTAGGCTACGGTGCAAGTGCGATCTGTCCGTATATGGCATTTGCAGTAATAGACGGATTAGTAAAGAGAGGCGACGTACAACTGGATTACAATACAGCCGAAAAGAACTATATAAAAGCCTTGTGTAAAGGACTATATAAGGTAATGAGCAAGATGGGTATCAGCACCATCCGATCATATCGTGGCGCAAAACTTTTTGAAGCTGTAGGATTGAATTCGGAAATGATGAAAAGATACTTCGGTACTTGTATTTCTACTATCGGCGGAGCCGGTCTGAAAGACATTGCAAACGATTATCTGAAATTCCACACCGCTGGAGTTTCCATCACCGATGATGAAGCAGAAGCAATGCTCGATAATATCGGACAATTCTCTTTCCGCAAGGATGGTGAAATACATGCATGGAACCCTGATACCATCAGTTTGCTACAACTGGCCACTCGTACCGGAAGCTACAAGAAATTTAAGGAGTTCACACAAAAAGCAAACGAGAAGTCAGCTCCTGTATTTCTTCGCGACTTTTTCAGTTTCCGGAGTAATCCGATAGACATAAACTCTGTCGAACCGGTAGAAAACATTGTCAGACATTTCGTAACCGGTGCAATGTCATTCGGCGCTATCAGTAAAGAAGCTCACGAAGCTATGGCGCTTGCCATGAACAAACTGGGTGCACGAAGCAATACCGGAGAAGGTGGAGAAGACAGCGAACGATTCAGCGCCGTATATCATTCCGACAGTGACAATGAAGACATCAGTTTATGCAGTAAGACCAAACAGATTGCTTCAGGACGCTTTGGAGTCACAACTGAATATCTGGTCAATGCAGAAGAAATCCAAATCAAAGTAGCCCAGGGAGCAAAACCGGGAGAAGGCGGTCAGTTACCAGGATTCAAGGTCAATGAAGTGATAGCACGTACACGTCACTCCATCCCTGGCATTTCCCTCATTTCTCCTCCACCTCATCACGACATTTACAGTATCGAAGATTTGGCACAACTTATTTTCGATCTGAAAAATGTAAATCCACGTGCAACTATCAGTGTGAAACTGGTAGCAGAAAGCGGTGTAGGAACAATTGCAGCCGGAGTAGCGAAAGCCAAAGCTGATTTAATTGTTATTTCTGGAGCAGAAGGAGGAACAGGCGCATCACCAGCTTCTTCGATGAGATATGCGGGTATTCCACCTGAAATAGGATTGAGTGAAACACAGCAAACACTCGTACTTAACGGACTGCGCGGACAAGTTCGCCTGCAAACAGACGGACAATTGAAAACGGGTCGTGACATCATCAGCATGGCATTGCTGGGAGCCGATGAATACGCTTTTGGTACAGCTGCTCTGATTGTGTTGGGATGTGTAATGATGCGTAAATGCCACACCAACTTATGTCCGGTAGGAGTCGCTACCCAAGACGAAAAATTGCGTGAACATTTCCGCGGACACTATCGCTATCTGATCAATTACTTCGAATTCCTTGCTCAGGAAGTACGAGAATATCTGGCTGATATGGGCTTCACACGTCTGGAAGACATTATTGGCAGAACAGACCTTATAGAGATTGTCCCACATGATAATACCGGAAAAATAGGAGGATTGGATTTCAGCCGTATTCTCCATCAGGTAGATAATGGAACAGATATCCACCATACGGCCGACCATCCTACCGATCTTTCTGAGGTAAAAGACCGATCAATCATTGCTGCGGCACACGAAGCGCTGGAAAAAGGGAAACAGGTAGAGTTGGAATATACCATTTCGAATACAGACCGTTCAGTAGGAACTATGCTTGCTGGAGAAGTTGCCACCAGATATGGACACAAAGGACTACCCGATGGAACTATTAATGTCAAATTCAAAGGCTCCGCAGGTCAGAGTTTCGGCGCATTCCTTACACGGGGTATCAGTTTCCGTCTGGAAGGTGAAGCAAACGATTATGTCGGTAAAGGTTTAAGCGGCGGACGTATAGCTGTACTTCCTCCAATGGGATCTTGCTTTGATGCTTCAAAAAATACAATTGCCGGCAACACCCTAATGTATGGGGCTACAACCGGAGAAGTATATATAAACGGATGTGTAGGTGAGCGCTTTGCTGTCAGAAACTCAGGAGCCATTGCTGTAGTAGAGGGCGTAGGCGACCACTGCTGCGAGTATATGACAGGCGGACGAGTTGTTGTCTTAGGACATACCGGACGAAATTTCGCTGCCGGAATGAGTGGCGGTATCGCATATGTATGGGATCCGGAACGCACATTCGATTATTTCTGCAATATGGAAATGGTGGAACTCAGCCTGTTGGAAGACTCTGCTGCACGTAAAGAACTTCGCGAACTGATAGAATCTCACTGGAAATATACAGGTTCCAAGTTAGCACGTACACTGCTCGATAGCTGGCAGCAACATGTAGACGAGTTTATTCAAGTCACTCCTATCGAATACAAGCGCGTGCTGGCAGAAGAACAAATGAAAAAGCTTCAGCAGAAAATAGCAGAAGTACAAAGAGATTACTAAAGAACAACTAATAAAACTATTGACATGGGAAATCCTAAAGCATTTCTAAATATACCTCGCCAGGAGGCAGGCTATCGCCCCATCCACGAACGCATCTCTGACTTTGGAGAAGTAGAACAAACACTGAACTCAAGCGAACGCAAGTTGCAGGCATCACGCTGCATGGACTGCGGTGTACCTTTCTGTCACTGGGCATGCCCGCTGGGCAACCGTCCTCCCGAATTTCAGGACGCATTAAGTAATGGTAAATGGCGTGAAGCTTATGAAATATTAACCCGTACAAACGATTTTCCGGAGTTTACCGGAAGGGTTTGCCCCGCACTATGCGAGAAGTCATGTGTGCTCAAGCTGAGTATTGACTCACCGGTTACTATCCGAGAAGACGAAGCTGCTATCATCGAAGCAGCATTCAGAGAAGGATATATTACAGCAAAACAATACAAAAGAAACGGATTAAAAGTTGCTGTCATCGGCTCCGGACCTGCCGGACTGGCTGGCGCCCATCAATTAAACCGTCGGGGATATCAGGTTACTGTATTCGAAAAAGACGAATATATAGGAGGTTTATTACGTTTCGGTATACCGAACTTTAAACTGCATAAACCAGTAATCGACCGCCGACTGAAGATTATGGAAGACGAAGGTATTTGCTTCAAGACAAACTCAACAATCGACTTGGAACATTTACCCGAAGGATTTGACGCATACGCTATCTGTACAGGAACACCAGAGGCACGCAACTTGAACATCCCCGGACGTGAACTTCGCGGCATTCATTTTGCCATGGAAATACTGGCACAGCAAAACAGAGTTCTAGCCGGACAGACATTCAGCGACGAAGAACGTATCACGGCAAAGAACAAGAAAGTTCTCGTAATCGGAGGAGGTGATACAGGAAGCGATTGTATCGGAACAGCCAATCGTCAGGGAGCTATCAGTGTATGCCAGATAGAAATCATGCCTAAACCTCCTGTTGGTCATAATCCCGCAACCCCCTGGCCACAATGGCCCGTAGTTCTGAAGACCAGTTCAAGTCATGAGGAAGGATGTACACGCCGTTGGAGTCTTACTTCAAACCGTTTTCTGGGAACTGAAGACGGACGTGTATGCGGCGTAGAAGTTGAAGAGGTGGAATGGATTCCCGCAGCAGACGGCGGACGCCCTCAAATGCGTCCTACTGGCAAAAAAGAAATCATAGAAGCAGATTTAGTATTGCTTGCCATGGGATTCCTCAAGCCACAATTACCCGAGCTTCCTCAAAACGCGGTAGTAGCCGGAGATGCTGCTACAGGTCCGAGCCTGGTAGTAAAATGTATAGCAGCAGGACGCCGGGCAGCCGCTGAAATTGATGCTATGCTGCAAAAGGGCAGCCATTAAAGAACATTTTAAAACAGAAACATTATGTGTGGAATAGCCTGCATTTTCAATATCAAACAGCAAACGCCAGAACTCAGGCAGAAAGCCTTGTCGATGGCGAAAAAGATACGCCACCGCGGTCCGGACTGGAGTGGCATTTACTGCGGTGGAAGCGCCATACTGGCACACGAGCGTCTTTCCATTGTCGATCCGCAATCAGGAGGGCAACCCCTCTATTCAAGCGACGGAAAAAAAGTACTTGCCGTAAACGGCGAAATTTATAATCACCGCGACATACGTGCGCAGTATGCCGGCAAATATAATTTTCAGACAGGCAGTGACTGCGAAGTGATTCTGGCACTTTATCAGGAAAAAGGCATACACTTTCTGGAAGACTTAAGCGGCATTTTTGCATTTGCCCTCTATGACGAAGAGCGTGATGAATTTCTGATAGCCCGTGACCCGATAGGCGTTATACCTTTATATATAGGACATGATGCAGACGGAACCGTATACTGTGCCAGTGAACTGAAAGCTCTGGAAGGATTCTGCGAGGAGTATGAACCGTTCCTTCCCGGACACTATTACTGGAGCAGAGAAGGTAAAATGGAGCGATGGTACAAACGTGACTGGATGGAATATCAGGCCGTAAAAGACCGTTATACTTCATTACCCGAATCAGAAGCATATACCACTCAGGTAAACGAGGTGCGTACAGCTCTCGAAGCAGCCGTACGCCGTCAGCTGATGAGCGATGTTCCTTATGGAGTGCTTTTGTCAGGCGGACTGGACTCTTCGGTTATTTCCGCCATAGCAAAGATTTACGCCGACAAACGTATCGAAACTGATGGGAAAGCTCCTGCCTGGTGGCCTCAGCTGCACTCCTTTGCCGTAGGTCTGAAAGGTGCTCCCGATCTGGAAAAAGCCCGGCTGGTAGCCGAACATATCGGTACTGTACATCATGAGATCAATTATACGATTCAGGAGGGTCTGGATGCCATACGCGACGTTATATATTACATCGAAACATACGACGTGACAACCGTCCGTGCCTCTACTCCGATGTATCTGCTGGCTCGAGTCATCAAGTCGATGGGTATCAAAATGGTACTAAGTGGTGAAGGAGCCGATGAAGTATTCGGAGGTTACCTTTACTTCCATAAAGCCCCTACAGCGGAAGCCTTCCACGAAGAAACTGTCCGCAAGCTCTCCAAACTCCACTTGTACGACTGCCTGCGTGCCAACAAATCACTTTCTGCATGGGGTGTAGAAGGTCGTGTGCCGTTCCTCGACAAAGAGTTTCTGGATGTAGCCATGCGCCTGAACCCGGCTGTAAAAATGTGTCCGGGACATACCATCGAAAAACGTATCGTACGTGATGCCTTTGCTTCTCTTCTGCCAGAGAGTGTAGCATGGCGACAGAAAGAGCAGTTCTCCGACGGAGTGGGATATTCGTGGATTGACACCCTGAAAGCAATTACAGCAGCCGCTGTCAGCGACGAGGAAATGCAACATGCAGCAGAACGTTTCCCGATCAATCCGCCACAGAACAAAGAAGAATATTACTACCGTTGTATTTTCGAAGAACACTTCCCCAGTGCGTCGGCAGCCAAAAGCGTACCGAGTGTACCAAGTGTCGCATGTTCTACAGCCGAAGCACTGGCATGGGACGCAAGTTTCAAAAACCTGAACGATCCGAGTGGCCGCGCAGTAGCCGGAGTACACGAGGCTGCTTACTAAAAAAGCAATAATACTGCATTGCCATTCAACCAACAATAAACTGATATGGAAATTGAATTTACAAAAATGCATGGCGCAGGAAATGACTATATTTATGTCAACACCCTGCGCTATCCGATAGATAATCCGGAAGAACTGTCAGTCGAATGGAGCCGCTACCATACAGGTATTGGTTCCGACGGACTGGTTCTTATCTGCCCTTCAGATCAGGCCGACTTTAAAATGCGTATATTCAATGCCGACGGCTCCGAAGCTCGCATGTGCGGAAACGCCAGCCGTTGCATCGGCAAATATTTATACGAAGAAGGTCTTACCAACAAGACAGACATCCAGCTCGAAACATTGTCGGGCATCAAAATTTTACACCTGCACCTCAACGATAAAAACACGGTAGAAAGCGTAACGGTCGATATGGGTATTCCGACAGATATTCACGAAGTAGCTTTGGGTGAAGGTTATATCGCCTCCAAAGGCATCGCCGTATCAATGGGTAACCCCCATCTGGTAATCTTTGTTGACGAGATTAACAAAATAAAGCTGGAAGAAGTAGGTCCTGCCCTAGAACATCATCCTTTGTTCCCCGACCGGGTAAATGTAGAATTTGTTCAGGTTCTTACCGACAGCAAAGTCCGGATGAGAGTATGGGAACGAGGCTCTGGAATCACTCAGGCATGCGGTACAGGAGCATGCGCCACAGCTGTAGCCTCAGCTTTTACAGACCGATGTGGCAGAAAAAGTTCCATCGTAATGGATGGAGGAACACTTGAAATAGAATGGGCAGGCGATAATCATATTTATATGACAGGACCTGCTACTAAAGTATTTGATGGTAAAATAGAAATATAATTATACATTATGGCATTAGTAAACGAACATTTTCTGAAGCTGCCGGGAAGCTACTTATTCTCGGACATTGCTAAAAAAGTCAATGCATTTAAAGTTACTCATCCTGGAAAAAATTTAATTCGCTTGGGAATAGGTGACGTCACGCGCCCACTTCCTCCCGTCTGCATAGAAGCCATGCACCGTGCCGTAGATGAAATGGCAAACGCCAAGACTTTCCGCGGATACGGACCGGAACAAGGATACGACTTTCTGATAGAAGCAATTATCAAACATGATTTTGCCTCACGTGGCATCAGCCTCAGCCCATCGGAAATATTCATCAGCGATGGAGCCAAAAGTGATACCGGCAACATTGGTGAACTGCTTCGCTGGGACAACAGCATGGGAATTACTGATCCGGTATATCCTGTTTATGTAGACAGTAACATCATGTGCGGACGTTCAGGAACACTGGATGAAAACGGAAAATGGAGTAATGTAACTTACCTTCCATGCACAGAAGAAAACAATTTCATACCCGAGCTGCCTAAGCACAGAGTCGACCTGATATATCTGTGCTATCCTAACAATCCGACAGGCACTACTCTAACCCACGAACAGTTAAAGAAATGGGTAGATTATGCACTCTCGAATGATACACTGATTATCTTCGATGCAGCATACGAAGCCTTCATTCAGGAGCCTAACGTGCCCCACTCCATCTACGAAATACGAGGAGCCAAAAAGGTGGCAATCGAAATCCGCAGTTTCTCGAAAACAGCTGGATTCACCGGTGTACGTTGCGGGTATACTGTCATCCCCAAAGAGGTAACAGCAGCCAGCCTGGACGGACAGCGTATTCCGCTTAATCCGCTATGGAACCGCCGTCAATGTACAAAATTCAATGGAACAAGCTACATTACCCAGCGCGGCGCAGAAGCAATCTATACCCCCGACGGGCAGAAACAGATAAAAGAAACTATAAACTATTACATGGAGAATGCCCGTATCATGCGCGAAGGTCTGAAAAAAGCAGGATTCAGTGTTTACGGAGGTATAAATGCTCCATATATCTGGCTGAAAGTTCCGGAAGGTATGACTTCATGGAAATTCTTCGACCAGTTACTATACGAGGTAAACATCGTAAGTACTCCGGGAGTTGGTTTCGGTCCCAGCGGTGAAGGCTATTTACGCCTCACAGCCTTCGGACAACGTGAAGAATGTCAGGAAGCCATGCAGCGCTTACAGAACTGGATATAAAATATAATAAAATAAAAAGGGAGGCCGTCGATTACTTCTTGTTTATCAAGTGGTAACGACGGCCTTTTTTATGGCTATAAACCTGCTTATAAATAGTATACTCACCTCTCTCCGAAAATATGCTGATGTTTTAAAAAAATATGCTGATATTTTACTAGAAACTTCTCGATGTTTCTAAAATTTTTGTACAAAAATTATATGCCCTCTGCTGACGTTATTTGTAAACAATAAGTTATCTATACCTGGAAAAAAGCAATGTTAAGTTATCTCTTCATCCAAATCGAATACAAAAAGATTCATAAAGAACGATATTTGTATCAATTTATCATATATAAAACAATTTAAGTTTCAATTTAAAATACAATACAAGATTTTAGTTTCAAAATAAAACATATATGATTTTATAAGAAACAATTTGCTCCTTCAATGTTCCACACAAAAGCAAAAAGATATAATTTTGCAATACAGAAAAACAAAAAGAAACAAATACAAAATATTATATATAATTTAAACACAAAATAAACAAAACACAATACAAATAGATACAAATACACTAATTTAAAAAGCAAAAGCAATGAAAACAACGATTCAACACAAACTAGCAGCAGCAATAATAGCAATGCTACCTGCAGCCTTATCGGCACAAGAACATATCGAAGCTGATATCGGAGCCGACATCGTCAGTGGATATATTTGGCGAGGACAGGACTTGGGAAATATCAGTATTCAGCCCTCCGCTTCCATCAGCTACAAAGGAATATGGTTATCAGGATGGGGAACGGTAGGATTTGATAAAGATGATACCAAAGAGTTCGATTTGACAGTAGGATATAGCATTAAAGGCTTTAGCGCTTCAATCACAGATTATTGGTTTGACGGAGGAGCCGGTTATTTCCACTATGGCGCAAGAAATACATCGCATGTGTTCGAAGCACAAATAGGATATGATTTCGACTTCATAGCAGTCAACTGGTACACCAACTTTGCCGGAAATGACGGACTTAACAAGAAAGGAGAACGAGCTTATTCATCTTATTTTTCCCTAGCCGCTCCTTTCAAGCTGGGAGGTTTGGACTGGTGCGCTGAAGTGGGAGCTACTCCATGGGCTACAAGCTTCTACAACAAATCCGGAAGCGATGACTTTGGAGCTAATGGCTTTGAAATAGCAAATATAAGTCTGGCAGCAACAAAAACACTAGATATAACAGAATCGTATTCATTACCGGTATCGGCTAAAGCCATATGGAATCCGGCAACAGAAGGAGCTTACTTTGTATTTGGCATTAATTTCTAAGAGAGAGAGAAAATTTAGGTATAGTTTTGATATTAAGGTTAAAAAGACAGGATAACGTTTATACATTACAAAATACAAATACAACGCTTATGAAAAAAATTGAGGCAATTATTCGCAGAACACGGTTTGAAGATGTCAAAGAAGCTTTATTGGCAGCTGATATCGAATGGTTCTCTTACTACGATGTAAGAGGAGTAGGTAAGACACGCGAAGGTCGCATTTACCGAGGAATCGTATACGACACCAGTTCGATAGAAAGAATACTTATATCAATTGTCGTACGCGATAAGAATGTAGAAAAGACAGTACAAGCTGTCATGCAAGCTGCCCGCACGGGAGAAATCGGAGACGGACGTATTTTTATCATCCCTGTAGAAGATTCTATCCGGATCCGAACCGGAGAGCGTGGTGACATAGCATTATACAATGCAGAACAGGAGAAATAAACAAACGAAACGATACAAAATACAAAACTAAACAAGAATAATTATGGATACAAACATTATACTCGACACAGGAAACACAGCATGGATGATTGTTGCCACCTTACTCGTACTGCTAATGACAATTCCCGGTATTGCTTTATTTTACGGAGGATTGGTTCGACAGAAAAATGTACTAAGCATTATTATGCAATGTATGCTTATCGTATGTGCCGTCACTATCATATGGATCGCCTTTGGTTACAGTTTTGTTTTTGGAACAGATCTGATGGAAAGCGGCAGTCGCTGGGGATTCCTGATAGGAGGATTCGACAAAGTTCTGCTAAATGGCATTACAACAGGTAGTCTTTCCGCCGGTAACATTCCGGAACTGATATTTGTCCTGTTCCAGTGCATGTTCGCAATTATCACCCCTGCCCTTATTTTAGGAGCTTTTGCCGAGCGCATTAAATTTTCGGGCTTCCTGCTGTTCACCGTATTATGGAGCATACTGGTATATATACCTATGGCACATTGGGTATGGGGAGGAGGATTTCTCCAGCAGATGGGTGCAATAGATTTTGCAGGAGGAACGGTAGTACACATCAACGCAGGTATTTCAGCTCTTGTCATGGCCATTATGGCAGGAAAAAGAAGTGACTACAAGATTGGGCACCCTATGACTCCACACAACATCACATTTGTATTCCTAGGAACAGCTTTTCTATGGCTGGGATGGTTCGGATTCAATGCTGGAAGTGGACTGAATGCCGACGGTATAGCAGCTAACGCATTCCTTGTTACCCATCTGGCCACTTGCGTAGCAGCACTTACATGGATGGCAGTCGACTGGATACACAATAAAAAGCCGACAACCGTAGGGGCATGTACCGGTGCTGTATCAGGTCTGGTAGCAATCACTCCGGCAGCCGGAACTGTAGATATCGTCGGAGCTTTCTTTATCGGCTTAATTACCCCGCTTATCTGTTTCTACATGGTAGCAGTCATCAAACCCAGATTCAAATATGATGACACACTGGATGCTTTCGGAGTACATGGCATCGGAGGTATAGTAGGATCCATTCTTACCGGTGTATTTGCCACTCAGTTCATCTCCGGAGAAGGTGGAGTAAAAGGAGCCTTGTACGGTGACTGGCATCAGTTGTGGATACAAATCATAGCAACAGTCATATCAATCGTATTCAGTGCTGTAATGACCTATATATTATTTAAAATAACTGACCGTCTGGTTGGTATCCGTGTAGATAAAAGAGTAGAAGAAGAAGGACTCGATATCTACGAACATGGAGAATCAGCTTACAGTCATTAAAAATGAATAAATCAAACATCTTATTAATAAATTAATTAAAATCAAGGTATTATGTCAAAGTTAAGATTTAGAGTTGTAGAAAAAGCTTTCCAGACAAAACCTTTAGAAGTAACGGCTCCGTCAGAACGACCAAGCGAATACTTCGCAAAGTATGTTTTCAACCGCGAAAAGATGTTCAAGTATCTGCCTACTCCTGTTTACAGCAAGCTGGTAGATGCCATGGATAACGGTGTTGCACTCGACCGCGACATCGCCGACAAAGTAGCAGAAGGTATGAAAAGATGGGCTATGGAACTGGGAGCTACACACTATACTCACTGGTTTCAGCCATTGACAGAAGGTACTGCCGAAAAGCACGATGCTTTCGTGGAACACGACGGCAAAGGTGGCATGATGGAAGAATTTTCAGGAAAATTACTTGTTCAGCAAGAACCGGACGCCTCTTCATTCCCTAACGGAGGTATCCGAAATACATTCGAAGCACGTGGTTACAGTGCATGGGATCCTTCATCACCAGTATTTGTTGTGGATGATACATTGTGTATTCCTACCGTATTCATTGCATACACCGGAGAATCACTCGACTATAAAACTCCGTTGCTGAAAGCACTGAGAGCAGTCAACAAGGCTGCCGTAGATGTCTGCCATTATTTCAACCCGGATGTCAAGAAAGTAGTTGCTTACCTGGGATGGGAACAAGAATACTTCTTGGTGGACGAAGGTCTGTATGCAGCACGTCCAGACTTGCTTCTGACGGGTCGTACTCTGATGGGACACGAGGCATCTAAAAACCAGCAGCTGGAAGACCATTATTTCGGTGCTATCCCTACCCGTGTGGCTGCTTTCATGAAAGATCTGGAAATTCAGGCTTTGGAATTGGGTATTCCGGTCAAGACACGTCACAATGAGGTAGCACCTAACCAGTTTGAACTTGCTCCGATATTCGAAGAATGTAACCTGGCAGTAGACCATAACATGCTTATCATGTCGCTTATGAGAAAAGTGGCACGTACACACGGGTTCCGTGTCTTATTGCACGAAAAACCATTCAAAGGAGTAAACGGTTCGGGTAAGCACAACAACTGGTCACTGGGAACAGATACCGGTATCCTGCTGATGGCTCCGGGAAAAACAGCAGAAGAAAACCTGCGCTTTATCACATTCGTAGTCAACACCCTGATGGCTGTATACCGCCACAATGGTCTGCTAAAAGCATCTATCATGAGTGCAACCAACGCTCACCGTCTGGGAGCCAACGAAGCACCCCCCGCAATTATTTCTTCATTCCTCGGAAGACAACTGAGCAAAGTGCTAGATCACATGGAAGACAGTTCTACCGACGAATTGATTTCACTGGGCGGAAAACATGGCATGAAACTCGACATTCCGCAGATTCCGGAATTGCTGATTGACAATACAGACCGTAACCGTACCTCTCCTTTCGCCTTCACAGGAAACCGTTTTGAGTTCCGTGCGGTAGGATCGGAGGCCAACTGTGCCAGTGCAATGATTGCCCTGAATACTGCGGTGGCTGAACAGCTCATCGAATTCAAGAAAGACGTAGATGAGCTCATGGAAAAGGGAGAACCGAAAGTTTCTGCTATCATTCAGGTTATCCGCAAATACATCAAACTATGCAAGCCTATCCGCTTCGACGGTAACGGATACAGCGACGAATGGAAAGAAGAAGCAGCCCGCCGCGGACTGGATTGTGAAACCAGCTGCCCGCTTATCTTCGACCGTTACCTTACTCCGGAAAGCATCAAGATGTTTGAATCAACCGGAGTCATGACTCAGAAAGAGCTGGAAGCTCGTAATGAGGTAAAATGGGAAACTTACACGAAGAAAATCCAGATAGAAGCACGTGTATTGGGCGATCTGGTCATGAACCACATCGTACCTATCGCTACTGAATATCAGACCAAACTGCTGGATAACGTTTATAAAATGAAAGGACTGTTCCCTGCCGAAGAAGCTGAACATCTATCATCGGAAAATCTGGCAATTATCCGTAAGATTTCCGAACATACCATTTACATTAAAGAGCATGTAGATGCAATGGTAGAAGCTCGCAAAGTAGCAAACAAAATTGCCGATGAGCGCGAAAAAGCAATCGCTTACCACGACAATATTTCGCCAATGCTGGAACAGATTCGTTACCACATCGATAAACTTGAATTAATTGTCGACGATCAGATGTGGACACTACCTAAATATAGAGAGCTGTTATTCATAAGATAAAATAACCAAAAACGAACTCTAATTTTTTTATTGGATGTTTGATGGAAGTCGGGCTGTTGGGAAAACAGTTCGGCTTTATCATTTTTCAGCCTCTTAAAAAACATATTTCCTGAGATACGAGAAACTATCATATTTCTCACCAAACACAGCTCCAAGCATAGCTGAGTAAATTCCATTCAGACAGATTGAAGAGCCGATACTGAACTTAACAGTCCTAAAACTCTTACAAGTTAAATCCTTTATATGAAAAAATCTCTCTATTTCAGTCTTGTATCCTAATATGACAAACACCTGCAATAGAGAGATCTTTCCAAACAATATTAAGCCAATATACACAGTTATTGCTCATCCGGGAACGGAATCACTTCTCCCGTTGACTTTAACGACGGTCTTTGTGCATCTCTTTCCCTCAAATAATCAGACAGTTCAGCAGCCAACTCCTTCACTTTATCTGGCATCGTCTGTGACAGATCATTCTGTTCACCTATATCCTTTTTCACATCATACAGTCGGAGCTGACGTGTTTCCCATGTATAAATGAGGTGATAGTCTCCTTTCAAAATAGCAGAATAAGCACCGTATCCTTCTTCTTTATTCTGAGATTCGCCCCATAAGTTAGGGAAATGCCATATCAATACTCTGTCTTTTGTTTTTTCCGGAGATTTAAGTACATCCGCAAAACTCACACCGTCTATAACCTGATGAGTGGTATATTTCTTTACTCCTGCCATATCGAGTATTGTAGGATAAAAGTCTTCGATAATAACTCGCTGGCTGCATTCTGTATTTGGCTTGGTAACTCCCGGCCAGTACACCATCATAGGTTCACGAACTCCTCCCATAAATGCAGATCCTTTTCCACCGCGTGCAGGGTAATTCTGGTCTCTGTTTGCTACTCCCTGACGGACATTATTCAATCCCTGTCCTCCATTGTCGGACATAAACAGTAAAATCGTATTCTGAGCAACTTCCGGATTCTTCTGCAAATAATCCAGAATATCTCCCAGACTCTTATCCATACCCTCTACCAATGCCGCATATTTGGCTTCATTTTCATTCAATCCAGTCTTGAGCTGTTCATCGTAACGTCCACGATATTTCTGACTGAAACGTTTATCATCGTCATACGGAGTATGAACTGCATAGTGCGACATATACAGATAAAAAGGTTTATCCATTTTCACAGACTTTTCCATTTCTGTTATAGCTTCTCTTGTCAGTGCCTCGGTAATGAATATATCTTGTCCGTAATACTTTTCCAGTCCTTGCACTGCAAAGCGGGATCCCTCACCAAAATTTTTTGTCCCCAAATAACTTCCCGGAGCACCGTTTGCTCCTCCTGCTATATTTACATCAAAACCCATATTTATAGGGTCTGCTCCCGGCGTAGTTCTTGCACCAAAATGAGCTTTTCCACAATGGATAGTTCTGTATCCGTTTTCCTTGAGCACTTGAGGAAGTGAAGTAATAGCCGTAGAATTATTTATTTCCTTTTCCTCTGATGCAGGCTGAATACCATTATAATTCCATTCAGGAAGATCAATTACATCACTCTTTGCATCGGTCTTCTGATCGAGTTCCAATGTCCAGTTTGTTACTCTATGCCGTGACGCATTCATTCCCGACATCAGACTACATCGCGTAGGTGAAGAAATCGCACATGCATATGCATCCGTAAAACGGACACCCATTTGTGCCATTCGTTCCATATTGGGTGTAATAAATCGTTTATTCAGTGACGTAAGTTCGTTATTATAAAAAGGAACAGAAGTGTCCTGCCACCCCATATCATCAACCAGAAACATAATAATGTTAGGATGCTGAGATATTTGTGAATAAATAGATACCGGAATAAACGGACTGCATGCAATAAATGGAATAAGGTGTTTTTTCATAGGAAATAATGTTTTAACAAGTATAATTTAGTTTCGTGTACAAAAGTAATCTAAATCTGTCAACTTGTACAGACACTCCTCATAATATTCATTAAAATCAGACTGTCCTTTTAAAATATCCTTCTGCCGCAACATCATCGCTTTATATATAACCAATACAACTCTTGCTGTTATTTTTAGAAACACGACGACAGATTTTCATAATAAAGCCCCGCAACAACTTTGTTACAGGGCTCAAAATCAGTTTAAAATAAATTTTACTTTACAATAACAGAAGGTCAAATCCGTCGAAGCAACTTTGCTGGATTTCCTGCAACTATAGTATTCGATTCAACATCATGGGTAACAACGCTAGCCGCTCCAACTACAGCATTTTCTCCTACTGTAACACCCGGAAGAATAGTTGCACCAGCTCCAATCCATGCTCCTCTACAAATATGTATCGGTTTACAGGTTATTATATGACGGTATTTCAAATCATGGTTATTGGATATAAGCTGAACATTAGCAGCAATCTGAACATCATCATCAATTGTTATTCCTCCTGCTGACATCATCAGACAGCCAGGCATGATAATCACATTACGCCCGAATTTCACATTACCAGTTCTGACACCAGCAAAAGGTATTTCGATACGACAATTTTCTCCCAGATTTGGAAAAACCTTATGTAATAATTCATAGTAAACTAATCAGACAAAGCCAATATGCTCAAAAGAACCATAGCAAACATACAATGTATGTTATAGCTCTTCATTTACTATAAAAATATTATTTACCTCTTCGTTATCCGCTTGGTCTATTTTTCCTTTGAGACATTGGTTTGTTTTTCGCATCTTCATCATAAATACTTATCCATTTTGTTGATAAATTTTTATCTGATACGTTTACTAGAACATATCCTGTCTCACTCTTTAACAGACTCGACTTTATATCCGTCAGCATTCTGAATGCCTCCACGTCCAAACTGTAGAAAACCTCCACTCCCACCGGAAACTATCTGATGTATGTTTTTTTCATCATGGGTTACGGTACAATAGTTATACAGATGGGTATATCCACAAAAATAATAGTCTATACCATACTCTTCAAGAAGACTCCAAAACTTGTTCCTGCTGTTTTCGTTGGCATCAAGACATACAGAATGAAACGTATTACAGGTAAATGCAGGTTCATAGCCAAATGGAACAATAATATTATCCTTTTTTACTTCTTTAAGAACCTTTTTCAGCCATCCAGTATCAACGGTATGCTCGCCGTCCAGATAATTATCCATTCCAATAAATGTCACATTTTTGTAAGTGGATACCAAGTTTAGGCCTAGCGAAATCATTTCTTTCCAAGATTTAAGATTATCCCCTTTTACATCTTCTTCATGATTATCCCATATCACAATTATCTTTACGCCTGCATCTCTTAAAGGCTGCGTAAATTCATTCCACTGTGACAATTCCTCATACATACCTTGTACATTTTGACCTTTTCCACCTTGTATCAAATCTCCCACAAATAGGACTACTTCAACCTTATTATCAATAAGAGACGGTATTATCTTTTTTATGGTATATGCCTGAGGTGCGTAAGTGTCTCCTACAACTGCAAATCGCCATTTTTTGTCCTGTCCATACATAGTAAGCACTGATGTAAGACTGGCAATTATCATGATTAATAACTTCTTCATACTTAATATTTATTAGCTTGATAATTATTTTATTTTTCTAACGCATCTTACGACATTGAACACACAAAGCATATCCTTCTGCGCTCCGGAGAATCGGGGATATTCTGATGATAAATCTGATTTCGGGTCACTCCTCTAAGCTCCGGCTCCATGTACGTCACGGAACTCATTTGTACGTAATTCTCTTCCCCATGCCTCGCCAAAACATACATAAACTGCATTCTTGTAAGGATTCGGGCCATCAAGATGTGTGGTTGAATTCAATAATATGCATATCCATCAATACCATCATAGAGTTTTACCAAGTAGTTCACGTATATCATGAGAAACAATTAGAATGATTTTGTTACGCATCTCAAGCAGATTCTTATTTTCATCGATAGCTTTTCTAAGTTTTAATTTTATCTTTTTTTCTTTACTCAAATCACGGCGAATTATGAAAAAAGTAATAAAAAGGAAAAGAGCAACAATTATCACGGTTGTAAATAATTGATTTTTTTCTAGTTTTTGTTATTTCTTTATTGAGCTTACTGAATGATTGCTGTATCTGATTGTCAAATAAAGGTACAAAGTCGTATAATTTATGGTTTAATAATTGGTTTTGCATATACAAACTGTCTGAATAAACTTCCATACGATTGCCCGGCAATTTTTTGCAGAAAGTAATTTTTATTAAATGTATAACATGGAATTAGTATATTTTCTTTTTCCAAAATAATCCGGCGATTCCTTTTTTACGGGTTATTGTTTTCATCTTAACAGTCTGTTTAAACTCGTTATTTTGAAGACTGTCTATTTTTCCAATATTGGATGGCTTTCATCATTTTGAACAGATGCATTTCTTTCGTTTCAAGTAGAATGTGTAAAGAATCCATATGAGTTGTAAACCAACGATTCTTTTCGATTCATATTCTACCTTTAATAAAATACTATCAATCTTTAAACGTTGTCGATGATATTTATAATAATCAGACTCATCCTATATCATGATAGATTTACTTAAAGTCGCTAGTTCTATTATATATTGATATACCAAATTTACGTTAAGCTTTTCTTTATTAATTTCATCGATATTAGATTCAATTTCATATTTCTGAAGATTTTCATAGCGTAATGTAGAAAATAAACTAATTATTATAATTATTAATATTAAAGACCCGATTAAAGTCTGGGCTTGTAATGTAACCTATTTTATCATTTTATAAAACTATTAATTTTTTATGAGCTATTCAAAAAGATAAATAAAAGAGCGACTCTTAGTTAAATTAATATTTTCAACAAATTATTTATAGTACACTGCTTGCGTTCTAGTTATTTATGTATAATTCTTATTTTTTTGACATATAGTAAGGCTTGCTATATCCATAATTACATGAATTACAGTATAAAATTAAAGGTGGACAAGGAAACATTTTATGTTTATTGTCCACCTTTTTATCGTTATTGTGCAAAAACTATTACTTAGCAAAATCAGATGGCGTAACGCCAAACTTATTTTTAAAGACCTTACTGAAATGGGAATTGCTTCCAAAGCCCGTCTCATAAATTATCTCCGTGATGTTCATATCTGTATGTTTCAGCAAGTAGGCTGCTTTGTTAAGTCGTATATCCCGGATGAAATCACCCAATGACTGCCCGGAAATTTCCTTCACCATAGCATAAAGCCTTGTCCGGCCAAGTCCAAAATGCTTGCACAGCATATCTACGGAAAGATCTGGATTCGATATATTTTCTTCCAGGAACCCGTTCAGACTTTCTATAAACTCCTTGTCTTTCTCCGACTTTATGGATTTACGGGTTACTTCCGGTTCTGCCGGCTCCTGCCCTTCCGTCTGTTCTTCCGAATTTACATCCACGGGCATTTCCTGTGTATGTTTTGCCTGCATCATCCGGAGTTTTTGTACCAGAAGCCTGGTTACATTAAGTTCCAATATCTTCATGGAGAAAGGTTTGGGAAGATATAAATCGGCTCCCGATTCATAACCCTCAATCTGATTCTCTACCGTACTTTTTGCTGTAAGGAGAATTATCGGTGTATATGCTATCGACAGGTTATTTCGAATGGCCTTGCACATCTCTATTCCGTCCATTAACGGCATCATCACATCACTGATAATTAAATCAGGATAGAATTCCGTACATTTTCTCAATCCCTCCTCTCCGTTTTCAGCAGTAATCACATGGTATCTCAACTGGAAGTGCTCTTTCAACATGGACAACAGTTCCACGTTATCCTCCACTAGCAACAGGATCTGTTTGTCAGGGTCACCAGCTGCTTCCTTATCTTCATCGACCGATGTTCTCTCAGATTCCACATCATAGTTATACTCCACGTGTACAGATTGTAAATAATCATGTACATCAAACGTATTGTTTTTATCTTGTACTTCCTCTTTTAATCTCATGGGTAATGTGACAATAAATTCCGTACCCTTCATCCGTTCACTGCTCACTATGATGTTTCCACCATGCAGAAGCACCATGTTCTTGGCAATAGCAAGTCCTATGCCCGAACCTAAATGTACTGAAGAGTTGTCTCTTATCTGAAAAAAACGGTCGTAAATCTTATTGATTGTTTCCGCAGAGATTCCAACTCCCGTATCAGAAATTTTTAAGATACAGACTTCTTCGCCCCATATCGTGTCGCCCACCTGAAAAGAGTTCTCATATTTAGGGGAAAGAGCCACATCTGTACCGGTTGCAAGAGACACTTCCACACGCCCTCCATTGGACGTATATTTCATGGCATTGGAAAGAAGGTTCGTTAGTACCATGGAAAATTTCTCCAGATCAAATTTCATCAGCACGTTCTCCTGCACTGAAGTGGTAAATTCTATTTTCTTACGCAAGGCCCAGGGAGAAAATTCCTGCACAATCTGCAACACATATTTATCAATTCTGTCTTCTTGCAGATTCAAATCGGCAATATTCAGGTCACTCTTTCTGAAATCTACCAGCTCCGTAATCATGGTTAGCAGTCTGTTTGCATTTCGAGATACCGAATTGAATGACTCCTGAATTTTCTGTGGCACCTGCCCGACTGTCCGGCTAAACTCATCTTCCATTCGTTCCACTGACGACAGAATAAGCGTTAAAGGAGTCTTGAATTCATGAGAAATATTCATGAAGAACTGCAACTTCAACTGATGATTTTCCTCATCCTTTTGTTTTTCCATATCATGCAAGGATATTTTGTGTTTCATATTTAGTTCCTGTACATACAAGTAGAATATGAAAAGCACCAGTGAAAAGGTAAATATCAGATAAGTGATTTTAGCCCACGAGGAAAGCCACCAAGGGGGTAACACTTCAATCTGCAGTTTTTTACTGACCGGATTCCAAGTTTGCCCATTATCTGTAGAGTACTGTAGTTCAAAATCATAAATAGAATAATCCAGATTGGAATAAAGCACTTTATTCTCAGTCACCGGTACTTCCCGCCATTCTGCATCATATCCGCCCAATTTATACCGATACATAATTCTGTTTGAAAGACGATAGCCCAAGGCAGAAAATTCAATTGAAAAATCATTCTGATCATGGTGCAACGTCAATTTCTCTAGTTTATCCAAAATCTCAGGAAGCACGGTCACCCCATTTATCTTCTCACCTACCCTGATTCTTTTTCCGTGAATATACAGATTTGACAAATAGAGCTGAAACTTTTCATTTCCAGTCTGAACATGGTTTGGATAAAAATAGCTCAAACCGTCTATTCCCCCCATGTACATCATTCCATCCTTTCCTTTATAGCCAGCCCCATATTTGAAAAAGTTGCCTTGCAGGCCATCCAAATGGTCAAACCGGGATAAAATGCCGGTATGCGTATCCAGCTTCATGATCCCATATCCGCCAATCCATACATTTTCATTTTTATCTACCATCACAATTTCCGCATCATTGCTCATCATACCATCCTGTGTCATATAAGACGTTGCAGTATAAGCATTGTCCGTATCTCCCTGGATAACCAGACGGTTCAGGCCTCCCCCTAACGTTCCGACCCAGTAAATCGAATCATTCTGTTTGTCAATACATGCCAGGAAGTTATTCGATAAGGAATGGGAGTTCTTCAAATCTACTCCATAAGAAACCACTTTTTTAATATCAGAATCGGTTCCCTGCAAGATAAATCGAGAAAGCCCTTTTCTGGTACATGCCATCATTTCGTTTTTTTCTTTATCAAAAAACAAATAAGGTACACAAGTTGACTTCAAGCCATCCTGTAAACCTATGTGTTTGACAAAAGTAAGTGCCCCATTATCTTCTTTAAAGCAATAGATACCATTTCTCCAGGTACCCACCCACAGGAAGCCGTTTGCATCATATTCCATTCGAGTGATGTCTACAGCAGCCTTTACCAATGCTTTTTCATTGTTGAAGATGACATACGACATCGAATTTGATTTTACGCCATAGGCCACAAGGCCATTTATCAGTCCCACATAAAGAATACGTTCATTCTTATTAAACTTTAAAGCCTTAAACACATTTCCTTTTCCCAGAAATTGAGAAAAGTCTGTAAACATCAGAAGGCCTTCGTCCGTACGATACTTATTCAAGCCCTGTTTCTGGGTGAGAAGCCAAAGCGTACCGTCAGAACTTCTTTCAATAGCCTTCACGAAAGTACCCTTTATTGAATATTCATTCGAGGGATTATCGTATACAGTACCAAACAAAGGCATTGATAAAGATACATAATTAAGTCCTTTCCCCCAAGTTCCAATCCACAAATTGTGAAAACTGTCAATAAATAATGTGGATATAAAGTTAGAGGAAATGGAAGTGGTATATGCAGATTGCCGAGCATGAATATCGGCGTAAACCTTGCCTGAGTTTGTAGAAATCTGCAACAAGCCTATATTCGAAGCACACCATAACGTATTATTTCTGTCTACAATCAATTTTCCCGAAGTATTTTGAGGTATATGCGTATTCAGGCTATGAAAGTCATAAAAATCATAACGAGACAAGTTCAGGCTACCATCTGTATTCAATGGGAATCTAGCACAACCGGAAGAAACTCTCAGATACAAAAAATTGTCTCTGATATAAAGTGAAGAAGAGGCTTCATTTCTCCGAGAAATTTCACGGCATTTGTACGAATTCACAATCTTCATCCTTCCATGAGCCAATTTTATCTGTAAAAGTATATCGGGAGTACACAACCAAGTATAATCGCCATTTTTCACAATCGTATGCACATTTCTCTTCGCCGACAATACCTTTGATTCTTTTCCATAAGAAGAAAGCAAGTTTCTTTTACGGTCCACTTTCACCACATACATGGAATCAGAAGTTACTACCCACAAAACTCCCTCTTCGGTAGCATATACTTTGTCGACCAAAGTTGATGATAATACCTGAAGGTCAGCAGACAGTTCAAAATCGTCATAATTTCCTTGATTATAATTAAACCTTAGTAAACCGCTTTCTGTCCCAATCCATAAACTACATGAGTCAGAAGCCAGTGAAGTAATACGATCATGAAGATAACGAATCCTATCTGTCTGTTTATAATAATCATAAGTCTGCAAGTTATATCCATCAAAGCTTTGTAAACCACCATTCGTTCCAATCCAAATCAATCCATTGACATCCTGAGTCACACATGTTACATCTGTGTGCAACAATCCTCTCTCCATTGTCAAAGTTCTGAATCGAGGAACATTAGCCCCATTCAAAGCCAGATTGATAAAAATCAGTAAAGAACTAATAATAACTTTTGTTTTTCTTTTTAAAGATACCATAATATTAGATTTTCAGCAAAGATATGAGATAAAAATATAAATTTCACCATTTCCCAAAAAAAAGAGGGAAAACATCCCTCTTTCTTTCATTAACCTAACCTTTATAACAAATAATACCTTTATGAAAACCTCTTATAATCAACGAAACCATCATTATAAACCTATTGAAAACCTCTGCACAAAGGAAAAAATAACTAGTCAGTTATATTTGTCTTGTTGTACAGACTCTTATTCCAAATGTACAAATATTACCTAAAATCAATCTTCTTACAATTTAATATAGACCATTTCAGTATCTCATGCATGTTATTCTCGGTCAGTATCTTTCCGTTTACCCTGAAATTCTCAAAAACCAATCCACTTAAAGGAGTCTTATTTTTAACCCCCATTATATAATTCTTTTTACCTTTTGAAACATCCACCCACACATCCCAATCCTTAAACAGGAAATTCTTAATCAACTGGTCTTTATCGCCTAATGGGGATAACCTGAAAATATGTGTCACCGGAGTATCCGTACGCACGTCTTCAAATACAAACCCTTCATCTGCTCCTCCACCGTTCCGGCAGCTTAGAATACCATTATTAGGTCTGTCCGAATCCCACTCCGCCCGGATTATATCCACCCGGCTTACACGGCAGTTTCTTGCCACAGAATTACTCCAGTTCAACTGGAAAATTGCTCCATTGTCCAGTTGCCAGCATACCACATCCTCTACTACAATGTTATCTCTATATATCTTGATATTATCATCATTGGCCCAGATGAAACAATTCCGGATTGTAGAGTTAGCATAAGCAGCAATGCCGTCACAATTATAAATCCATACGTGAGTTCGGGATAAGATATAGCTTATAAAAGTTGGTAATCTCGCAAATAT
>ERZ791629.61-NODE-61-length-69774-cov-7.51144_pt1 | contig 69774 bp, 70 predicted proteins | sample MGYA00510057_ERZ791629 | MGnify/ENA primary metagenome ERZ791629 (study PRJEB30046, sample SAMN00715161) | human gut metagenome | study: EMG produced TPA metagenomics assembly of the A metagenome-wide association study of gut microbiota in type 2...
TTGCGTATCCAGCCCGGCCACATATTCTCCGCACCGGGGCAGTGGCTGCTGCCAGTCGATAGTTTTGCAGACCCTTGCAAGCGTAAGGTGGTTGCAGGTCACCGTCTGCCGGAATTCCAGTTTCATGATGCTCTCCCCTTTTGCGCCGGAGATTCACAGCTGTTCCCGGCGCGATACTATGATATAACATTTTGTTTTATATGTCAATATAACATTTCGTTATGCCTATACTTTACCTTAAATAAAGCCTTTGAGGTAAATACCATGTATCAACGTATCCGGGATCTGCGGGAGGATCGTGATCTGCTGCAAAAGGATGTTGCGGCGTATCTGAAATGCACACAGGTCTGCTACTCCAATTACGAGACCGGCAAGCGGGATATCCCCACCGAGGTGCTGATCCAGCTTGCCGGTCTCTACCATACCAGTACCGATTATATTCTCGGCCTTACGGACGACAGCGCCCCGCCCATCCCCCGCAAAGCGTAAAACTGCCCCCAAAGCAGCGCGATTTGATGCGAGCTACTTTGGGGGCAGTCTGTTTGATATAAAAATATTTCACTATGGCCCCGCATGGAAAGGTTCTTGTAAACGCGTCCATACGGCATCGTCTATGCAAGAATGATTCCTCTCACCTCTCCAAAGCTTCCAGAAAGCAGAGCAAAAAGAGAGTCCGACAATCATTCGAATCAACGAACATTTCTGAGATTTTCAATGTCTCCAGCGGGGGCAACCCCATACTCTGTCTTCAGAAAAGGATTTTAAGTCCCTCGTGTCTGCCAGCCTTCGGCAAAGTCAATTTTCATTCGTTGTATCGTTTGATTTTTCATTGCGAGAGAGATTTTTGCTTTGCGAGCGAGAGGGATTCGCACTTTTTTGATAAGACGATATTACCACATTTTTCGCTCCATGTCAATCATGTAAAATTGTTTCATCTTGCCATGCTTGATCTTCGGAGCGTCCGGGACCCGGGGCTTCCGCCGGGGGCGTTCGCCCTGCCCAGATGCGCTCCTCAGGATGGGTGATGATAGGGTTGTATAGTGCTTTGATTGGTGTATTGATGGACGGAATTGAGTGATGGGTTATTGCTGATTTTTGAAGAATACTTTTGAAGCGATTGAAGGTGTTTTATTGTTCTGACGGATTCGATTACTTCTTATCTGTGATGTTCATTGCTGTTTATTTGCTCAGTCCCTACTTTGCCTGTGCTCTCCCCTGCTGTTCTTTTGCTGAAATTTCACCGGATGTAATTTTGGACTATGGAATAAAAAACAGGTATATTATTGTTCGATATAAAGCAATCGTTCTATTATAAAACCGTATGGATGAGATTTTGTAGCCACACCCACACGGTTTGAGGTCTGAAAAGTTTATTTCAGCTTTGCGAGGATCTCGTCTGCGCTTACACCGCTTGCAAGTAGCTTCTTAACCACACTCTCGGTTTCAGTTTTCTTTGCTTTTTCAGCGGCCTTCGCTTCGGCGGCAGCCTTCTTGGCCTCCAGCTTTGCGATTTCTTTTTCGGTCTGCTTGATCTCCGCTTTCTGCGGCTTTAAACTTTCACGCAGAGACTTGATGTCGGTCTTCAGCTCTTCAATGTGGGCGACAGTCTTGGAAAAAACTTCTTCGAGCATCGCCTTGTCTTTCTGCAATTTTGCGATCTGAGCATCGAAGTCAGTAGATGCGGCAATGCGGTTCTTGCTACCTTTGGTTCTGGCCATAGGATGATGTCTCCGATAAGATTATGTAAGATTTGATGTTAGTGTAGCACTGTGGGAATGAGATAGCAACTCTGCGAGCTAGTCGCTTTTAACGCTCATCACGCTTTTCTCTGCCCGCATTTGTAATCGCATACACCGGCTCATTAAAAGCATTTCTTCGGATTTCAACAAGATATCCATTATCAAGACACTCGTCAATCAGCTCCCCTGAGAAGTGTTTTAACAGACTCGGACGACTTGCAGTATTACCACCCGTAGAAATCCAGTTTAAAATCTGATAGAACCTATTCATATTCTTTCTCCTTTTTCCATAGCTAAAAGAACTCACATTTCAGCTGCAACACTATCAATTAGCAATAGGCTTAGACCAGCAGAGCTGTTGCCAAAAGATTAGTGCCCACAGCCTGTAAAATAAACAGAACATCGGCGGTAACTGCGGCAGAAACTTTTATCATTTTAGCTTTCATAGACTTTTCCTCCTTGTATTTGACGGCGACACTTGTTAGGTATCTCTGAAAAGGGCAAGACAGTACACAGACTATGAACACTAAAACTATGGCAAACAAATTCAGCGGCCCCAGCTCGACTAGTCTAAACCTATTATTCTCTGCATCTTAGCCACAGCACCCATGCTGTGTTGCCTGCCGCCCACCACGTAGAGGTGTACAAAGTTTCGAGCGGCAAAGCTGTGAGAGATTTCCCACAGCTTAATATTATACTAAAAACTAGTGTTTTTCAAGGATAGCAAGCAAATATACAACACCGCCGTCAAATAATCATCTATGCTTAAATACAGAGGTGATTATAATGAAAGCATTGCTCAAGAAATCTGCTATCCTTAAAACTATTTCCTCGAAAATCAGCACTTATCTGCATGCGATTGATGCTGACCCACAAGAGGATGATTCAGATTTTGACGATGAGGAATGGATGGAGTGTCCAACAAAACCAACTCTTGCCCACATCGTCCTTGATCTGTTGCTCTCCCCTACATACCGTCTACCCAAAACTGTAACCGCAGTACGCATCTATCGAGATGAAAACATTTTCTCCGTCTGTCCAGGGTGCGATGTCTGCATAGAGCGAGAATACCAAGGGTACTGCCATCGATGCGGGCAATACCTTGATTGGTCAAAATTAGAGGAGGCAGAAGAAATCTTCATAGGTTGGAGTGGCGTTGAGGATGATGACTAAAGTCTAACCACGGTTTTATTGAGCGCTTACCGTCTTTTATTCTTTTTCGAGCAACTGGAGTGGCGAGGGCTTCACGCCATTTGTCGACTAAGTCGTCTGTTATCGTTCTTTCGTGTTTTATCATCATATCTTTTTCGCGGCTCTCCTCCTCGTTCCCTGTTCATCTCGTTATTATCCAAGTCAAGTGGCGAAACGAGGTAAGTTATCAGGAAGATGATGGACATAGGGTGTTGAGAAGGATGGTTGATTGTGTGGGTTGATTAGTTACCCTGCTCTGCGGCTGCGCCGATGGACACAGGAGATTACTCCGCTTCCAGCAACTTCTTATCCATGACGCAATCCATAACTTCTTTCAGGTTGTCTGGTCTAATAACTTTAGACCGAAGCTGTTCAGGAATTTCAAATCTAAATTCCCCTACAAACGCCGGACAGTTAAGCTCCTGCGCCAGAAGACATGCACTATGAACTTCCATGAAATTATAGCTGGGATTCCGAACCGTCAACTGCTGTTCCAATGTGGGCGACAACAATTTAACATTGCCTTCTCGCTGCAAATGAATCAGTACTCTTCTTATATCGTCATCGTTCACCTGATTTATTTCTTGTAACGCCATGGAAACGGTATCATATGTGATATAAATCGTTTTGAAGTGACTCATCACTTCTTGTGCCTGAACTTTTACAAAGAAATACAGTGTCCAGAGGTCAACAACAATCGCCTTATTCTCTGAAGTGCAGCTTTCAAAAAGGATGTCCTTCGGATTGCGTAACCACTTCTCTTTCTTATATACATCGAACATTTGAGACGCTATCCATTGCTGCATACTGTTCCAGTGCGTGTTGGGCATTACTTGTGCTCCTTTCCACACTAAAAGCATCCTTTCATACTTACTGCTAAGCAACGGATGCATTCCATGTGCCCATCCAGCATACTGTTCTGCCTGCACTGGGCGGCAATTTAACATGTTAATGATAAGACACTTTTCATTATAATCCGCTTCAGTATATAGCCCTTCATCCAGGAGAATCTTTACATCATCAAGCATTTGATCTGGATCATTGAATGTGCATGTAGCAAATTTCAAGTCCATCTCAAAAGACATGTATATAAAGACATCCTTGAATTCATCGCTGTGCTCAACAAAACATCTAAGAGCTGGTGTCAAATCAAACTGGTGAGCCAAGGTGAAATCAATATATGACCGATAGAAGTACTCAGGCTGATCTTCAATCAGATATTTCCGTTCATCAAATACACTATCGTATAGTTCCTTCGTCTTCAGATATTCTCCATGTCGAATATAGAAGTGACACCATTCTTCAAACGAGATAATATCATCATATTTTTCGAAGAAAGCCTTGTATCTATTCTCTATCGCCTTGAAATCATAAGTCTCAAGTTCGTCAATATAAATCTGGAAGGACTCTATCCCTGTAGGATTCTTAATGCTCTCACAATGCCGCTTAACTTCAGAGATGGCGTGCCATTGAAAGCGCATGATTCCATTGCCATAAAGATTAGCAAAAGATGTGTGCACCCCATCAAAGCCAAGCCTGTCGTCCGTCTGCGTTTCTATTAACTCTTGAAGCCGTTTTTCCCCATCTGTAAGGACATTAAGAAGTTCTTTCTCCGATATCGGAGCTTGTATGTCAAGGCCAACATTAAACAAGCGCATCGGAACTTCAAGCAATATGGCAAGCTCATAAAACTTTTTATCATGATCTGTTAGAGCATCATAATCATCTATATTGACTGGCTCTTTTCTTATCGCCACATCAAGATAACAGAGCTGTATATCTCTTTTAGTTTCCCCATCTGGGAAGTCAAAATATTTCATTACATCATGATAATGCTTATAGATTCGGAAATTGTCATGCATGAAATAGAAGCATTTAAATATTTGTAATCCGGCTCTTCCGAATGTTCCCTTAAGCCACATTTCATCTGCAGCTGAAAATACTCGAAGAAGTGCGTCCCGAGCTTTTTCTATTGCGTCTGTATGAATCCTTGCTGGATCTATCTTGTCGCTTCCTTCTTCAATAAAAGCATCTCGGATAGAATGCTGATAATATGTCAACGCCAAGGTTTCCAAAATAATAAAGTTACCGCTGATCTGATATGCTCTATTAAGGCAGCGCAATGCTCTTGTCGTCTCTTTGAAATAGTTTGAAAGGACAAATCCAAGTGTCTGGTATAGAAATTCTTCTTCTCGCTCATCCTTTGGTTTAATCAAGAGCTGATCACGACTACCTAGAAACTCAGAAACAGCGGATATATCGCAATCTCTCTTAGCCGCTCGAATTGCCATTGCTAAAACACGTTCTTCATTACCAGCGGGATTCTTAGAGAGAGCCTTCTTAATAAACTCATCGGCTTTATCCAGTTCCTGTGCTTCATAATACCTGACGGCTTCCGTCAAATCGTCACGAGGACTGGTTAATCCGGCTTTCCTCATCTCCTCACTTATTTGATCGTAAATATCAAAGTCTCTGGCAAGCCTATATGCTTCATGAAGAACTCCATAGATAGATATTTTCTGCTCATCCGAACATTTTGAGAATTCAGAATTATCGATTGTCAGGCGAGTAGACTCTACAGCCTTTAATAGCTGCAATGTATCTACATATGTCTGGGCTTTTCGCCTTTCATTTTCAATCCAACCAGCTCTGACCATCAACTGATCTGGAGACTCCTCAGGCTCTTCGTAGCCTGGTGCAATCTCACTGTCATCTACCATAGGAAGACCTGATTCAATGGTCACACCAAATTCATCTCTCATAAGAGTTTGTAACAGACGAGCATTCATGACATTAACCCGGCCTCTGTTAATGTTGCTTCCAACTCCAATAGCTATCAATCCGCCAAATAGAAGCGTATGATCTCCAAGGCTTTCTTCGTCCCACACCGGCGATCCCGAGAATCCCTTTAACTCGGCTTCTCTGTCGGCCGAATTTAGAAATGCTTCATCAACACGGATGATAAAATAATCCTGTTCATCCTGATTTTTCAGAACTTTAGCTGTCAGTTCATCTTGCTGATAATATACCGGACTATCTGAACCTTTTGGATAGCCTACTGCAACTATCCGTTCCCCACTGGTCATCGGATACAATGCATACCGAGTGGGCGTAAGTTGAAGATTGCCTTTCGCGCATTCTATGATAGCAATATCACAGGTATGAGTGCTATCATCGCCTATAACAGTCGCCTTATCAATTGGAGAGAATCTAAAATGATCACGACTAACAACTATAGATTCTTCCTTTGGGCCACCCGCAGCAGGAATCAAAATCTGAATGTTTATCTGATGAGACGTATAGATCACATGTGCACATGTCAGGACATAGAAGGACGCAGCGTTTTCTGCGTAAAACAGTGTGCCGGTTCCCCTTTTCCCTTTTTCATCCGTGATAAGCACGGAATATGCCTCATACTGTCTCATATGTACCTCTTATATAATAAGCAGCTTCAAATTGCCATTCTTTATGTACTTCATATCATCTGTCATGAGGAATCCATTCATCCACCACGAATAATTACTGTAGATAGAGATGTTTCCGTATTGCTGTAGTAACTTTGCAATTGTCTGTTTATTCGGGTGCGATGTCCCATCCGCACAGATAAGAAATGTATCTGCCTGGATTCTTGAGAGCAGAGCATCCGATATATTCCTGATACTACCGTGGTGAGGAAGTTTCACAAGATCATACTTCCCGCCCGGAATGTTCTCGGCCCACGCATCTCCACAGAACAGGTTTCGGATTCCTGCATACTCAAATGTAAAAACGATACTCGACTGATTCGCAATAGAAGTATCTGAGCTTGGATACGGTTTAGCCATCAGATCATCAAGTGAACAAGTCCAATCAGACACAGATGCGAGCTGGGCATTTGCTTCCTCCATCTTTGCCATTGCTCTGCTCAGCATCTCTGGCTTCGGTGCATGAACAATAATCCTCGCCCCATCAATCGCGATTTCATCTCCAGCCAACACGCTTGAATGGATCTTTGATCTATCAAGACTGTGAAATAGCCGCTGATTTTGCGTAGCTGACAGATTCTCCGTTTCTGTGGCCTCTGCATACGCATTGAAATAGATCTCAGTAAAGCCAGGGTCGCAAGCCTTAAGAATTCCTCCAATGTGGTCATCATCGTAATGAGTGATTATCAGGGCATCCAAGGTTTCGCCAGAGCGAATTATACTGGTCAAGAGATTTCTGAACTCACCAGCTGATGAAGTTGGACCAGAATCAACAATAATATTATGCGGTTGACCGGAACTCCCAATAAAACAAATATGTACACAATCGCCCTTGCCGGATCTAATGGTCGAGATTGTCAGGTTGTCAGTCAGTTGTATCATTTCTTCTCTGTCCTTCCTATGGTTTCCGGAGTAAGCGCTCAATAAAACCGTGGCAGGTCAGAAGACTGGCGGTCAATCCATACGGAATGCCGCCTGCATCTCTTGACTCCAAGGCTGGAGCTTATTCAAGTCCAGCAGATTCTTGGGTGTTCGATATATCGTATTCATCTTTTAAATTTATTTGCAACTTTTCTTCATATATAGCTATAAAACTATTTTTATAGTACTCTGGTAAGTTTTTCCACATTATCAGCCAGTTCACCAAAATCAACGCTGACAAAACAAACAAAGTAACATAATAAACGAGAGCCACAATAAAGTTGTCGAATGTAAGCCCCCACAGAATCCCTAATAGCACTTCAACTATGATATACAGAAGTACCGCCGCTGCTCCTTTTAGAAGATTAATATTAAAATAACCTGCTGTACGTTTATTTTGAAAGGATTGGATTTGTTCCATAACGCAGGATTCCCATACAAAGATTTTCTTATCCAAGTAATGATTCAATATTCTTTCAAGAACCATTATCTTCTCGCTATAAAGAATAAGGTAATATGAGTTCCCCATTATTACTAAGAACACATATATGTAAGCAAATGCCAAAAACAGTATCATACCCCCAATAATAATCTTTTGATTTAATATAACAGCTAAATTGGTAAGTTCCAACTGATCGTTGTTGGTTTCAGCTATTTTATATATTGCGCCAATCACTACAGAGAACACTGCGAAATAGACTCCATATACAGTGTCCTGCTTATTAAACTCCTGCGTGTAATATTCACACTCATGCTTTGCTAAGTCATACTCACTTTTCAACAACTCTTGCAATACATCGTTTTTCTCCAGAGTCTGTTCATCCATAGCCATACTCTCCATTTATCATGCAACGGCATTTTCTATACTTGTTAAACTCACACAACACTTTCAAGTTGTCAAGTTCTATTCCTCACTTTATATTTTAGCCGATTATGTTCGTACAGACAACCGTTGTGTTTCGCTCACCACGTAGAGGTGTGCAAAGTTTTGAGCGACAAAGCCGTGAGAAATCTCCCACGGTTCAAATATAACCCTTTAAAAACTAGTTTTCAAGGGCGCAGGTGAAATATACATCAACCTGTATTGTGCAGTATCCCTTACTTTGCTACGTGCTTCTATCAAATCCTTATAAGTTGACGAAATAAAAATTTGGTATTTCTTTTCCATGTTATATCACTTCCTTACAAGATAGTGTTTTATTCTATAACTCACTGATTATTGTATAGCATATAATTCTCCTATCTCCTGAAGAATCTGTTCTTTCGTTCGTCCCACAAGCCCCAACTGTTTAACATCAACCGTTTCATTTTTCATTCGATCAACAAACTTCTGCATATCCTCATACACGCCACTGGGAGTGGCAATCTTGACCGTAGGGTCAATCAATTCAGTCAATCGAAAAACGTCATTTTTATGCTTCTTAATGTTTTTACTATCAACGTGTTCTCCAGCTTCTTTGCGATCCGTCAAATCCATCCATGCTTTCGCCTTGAATGGAATCAAATATGCAGCATCCAAAACCGTCACTCCATCAACAGTCACTTTCCCCTGCTTCAAGAACTCATAGTAATCATCATCCAAAAGGATTGCAGACAAGCTAGATATGTCCTCATCCATTGGCAGCGGTGTCAATACTGCATCATCTGGAAGTTGAATTGCATCCAGTTTTCTAGTGAACAGTTCGATCATCGCTGGATAACGGTTTGACATCGGGTGACTGAACCGATAAAACTGCGGCATACCAGAGCTTTTATTACAATGTTCGTATCCAGCCTGTTTTACATAGTCCCAGAATTTTCTTCCAAAAGCCGCATCCACGGCTTCAATAATTAGAACAAGGTCAATGTCTTTTGTTGCACGGAAGTCTAAGCCTTCTTCCGTCATCAAGATGTCACACGCAGTTCCACCGATAATTGCATACTGGCTTTCGTTACCCTTGAACCATTCCTTAAAGCTTTCAATCCCTGTTACCATCTATCTTCCTCCACAGATTATTTAACATTTCTTCTACTGCTTCTTCTACCCGTTCATCTGCATCTTCCTTGAGCGATAATGCTAGAGAAAGTCCATCGACCATTTTTTCCTTCGATAATTTTCGTGGGTCATATCTCCACATTTCAACAGTCACCTGTGAATTTGAGTCCTGTAAATCCTTGGTCATGCAGTAATTCCACTGAGATACTTTTTCTGAAGCATAGCACCGAACACTAGGCGCATTGAGCATCGAATACTCCGCCAATGCGGAATATCCGCTCTCCAACAATTCAGTCTTTACTTCCTCGCATGGAACATAGACCGTCCTTTTCACAGGATTGAGCAGAACTTTCTCTGCTTTGTAAAACAACTCTTTGGCGGAGTTTTCCGAAAACAGTATCTTCTGCACTCCAATTTTTCTTGATCGCAGAAATCCCATTCCTTCAAGTTGTTTAGAAGCTCTGGAAATAGATGTTGGTGTCAAATCCAAATCTTTTGCAGCTTGACTTGTGGACAGCTCCTTTGCTCCCTCATAAATAAAATAAAGCAACAGCATCTGTGCCGATGGCAAGATTTCTTCTCTGTCACTCTTTTCTGCATCACAGCGTTCCTGCAAATATGCTGCCATAAAGGGCAGATAAATTTGCTTTCCATCCACAATAAATGCTATTTTCTCTCGAAGCAAATACTCTTTCTGCCGTGCAGTGATCTGTTCCAATACTAAAATCACAGGACAATCCGCAACCTTTTTCACACGTTCCAGATGCTTTTTTAATGTTTCCACCTGCTCCAATTCGGTTTTAGGATACAAAAAAACGGTTTTTTGACCATTCAGAGATACTTTCTGTGAATCATACCTTGTACTGATGAAGTTTGGCAAATGCTCTAAAGCTTTATTTTCATATAGCACTTCAATTCCTAAAACCCGCTTAAGGTATTCCACTCTATCGCCTCCATTCATAACTCTTTTTCTGTATTATAACTCATTTTAAGTTAAGATACAATATCAAAGTTATGATTATCCAAGTCCAACTATTGAGACACCAATATTTTCCAAGCAATTTTGCTTTCATTTCACTTCTTGATACCCCTCCCGTGCCGTGCTATACTATTATCAAATCAAATATTGAGGGAGTGCATGGTCACAGATTTTTCCTGTTCCTTGTCGTACTCGTTATCCTCGTCATAACCATAATAACCAGCCAGCTTTAGGACGCGGTCGGCGATGAAGTCTTTACGAGTTCTGTTACTCTCGACAATAGCCTCGATCAGGTTCTCTGGTACATCGGCATAGTTAGCCAGCAGCTGCTTCGTATCCTTGGGCAGGCAGTAGCCGCCGCCCGATGTCAAGTCTTGGACAACTTTTTTCACAAATAAATTTGAAAAATCGCAAAAAAATAAGCCCTACAAGGTTTTCAGTCGGTTCCGAACCGATTTGAGCCTTGTAGGGCTTAACTGTTTTCTCTATATGATTTTATCTTAGACTGCCTGCAGTGGAGTGTTTTCCATCACTTTCTTAAACTGCTCCACTGTCATTTTTGCCTTTTCAGCGGCACGTTCCATTTTTAAATCGCCGTCTCGAACAAGCTGCACCAGCATCCGCATCTCACCAATGCTAATGCCTTCTTCTCTGCCTTCGGCCTTTACGCCCTGACTAAGGTTGCACATAACAAGCACCTCTCTTTCCAGATCTTCGTTCATTGCAACGCCAAATTCTTCTTCAAGAATTTTCTTTTTCTCAGTAGCTGCTCTGGATGAAGAGAGCAGCACATCCATAAATTTCACAATACCTGTATAGTTTTCTGTACCCGACTCTCCCAGACAAATCGTTACAACGCTCATCAAATCATAGTTTTCTGATTTTTCAACAGCATTTCCAATCAACTGCTCTGGCCGAATGGAATAACGAATCAGAGTATTCTGAAACTCTTTAGTTGGATGTGTACAAACCCAGATAGAGTACACTTTTCGGATTTTCCCATACTCTGAGTTCGTGAATATCGGGCCGTGCTGTGCAGAGATCATTCTGCTGCAATAATAGATTGCACGCTTCGTCAAAGGGTACCCCGGATTAAAAGCGGTCTGCGCTTCTACATTGATAATAAGACGTATCACATCTTTCTGTTCAGCAGAACCTTCTGATGCTGGTGCGATTGCATCGAACCGAACATCATAATTGATGGTTCCCTCAGTCAGCGTAGAATCCTCATTATTGCTACCAGCAATTACGTCAGAAGTTTTCTTGGGTCTGTTTGTATCATCAACATGAACGCCAACTGTACCCACTTCTGGAGTTCCTTCGATATACTTCTCTGCAATTTCGTCTACGGAGCAGGCACTGTACTCATTCACGCAGTTCTTCATAATCTGCGCCAGAATCTGTTTGTTGGCCAGCAGCTTCTTGGCAGCCTTATCATAACTCAAATCGTATTCCGTCTGCGTTATCGCATGAGCAAGCTGATTTTCCATCGGCATTCACTTCCTTACAGCAGGGTCAACAGGAGCATATACTATCCCTATTGTGCTTTCATCTTACCATAAAACACCTTGCATATCAAGCAGGCAGATGTAAACTTTTCAGCATAGATTTGTCCATGGAGATTTTGTTCTCCCCCTCCCTCATATTGCAAGGGAAAGCATAGAACTGTTCTTTGGTTATGTATGGTTCGTGGCAGTTTTCTGCAATGATCTGGCGACTTCCATTTGCCGCCGCACCTGTATAAGTCGGATTTCGGAACAAGCAACGCAGCATATCGGTTGTCCACTGGTCGGATTCTGCTTCATAAGACTTTCCCAAAATTCTCTTTTTGTGTCTCATTGGGGGTTCAACACCCTGCTCATTTAACCACTTTGCAATGTCACGCATTTTCTGACCGGACGCATATCTGGAAAAAGCCTCGCTTAAATAAGGAGCAACTTCTTCATCCTTTATCATGTTGCTTTCGCCATTCCTGCGGATATAGCCAAATGGAACAGAACTTGTCAACCGGAATCCTGCGCCTTGTTTCCTTCTCCACGCAAACATGATTTCTGCGTGCATCTCACAGCGTTTTGCTTCAAAATAGTCCTCGACTTCTTTTCGGCTGGCTGTTCTGGTGTCCAAGCCCTCATCCAGCACGATCAGGTCGATGCCCGTCGCATAGAGCGTTTCCTTGATTGCCTGTCGTGCCGCCGGGAAATCCGGCCCGCAGTAGTACATGGATTCCACAATAATGCAATCAAATTTTCGCTCTACGCCATCATCGGTCATTTGGTCAAACGCGGTACGCGCCTTTTCATCGTTCTTGCGGTCAGAATACTTTTTCAGCAAATCTAGTTCTTTATGTTCCGCCAGATATGCCGCAATACGCTGATTCTGCTCGGCAATCGCCAGTTCACCTTGATGGTTCTTCCAAGGAAGTGTCCGGGTATAGCTTACACACTTCATACTGCACTTTCCTCCGTTTCTGCTGCCGGAACACTACTGCAATATTCCAGCACATTGCGAATTTCCTGATCGAACCGATACTGAATATGAATATGTTCCTTATCATAGACGGTGATGCTCTCTACCAGTTCCACCAGAACGCGGCGGTTCAGACTTGTCAGGTTTTGGTAGGACTTGAAATCTTCGATCCATGGCAGATGTTCCACATCCAGATTGTTCAGGCAATCCCTCTGGCGGTTCATTTCTGCTTTGGCCTTGCGGATGGTTTCAACCTTTTCATTAAAGGAATGGCTGAATTTAATATACCCGGCATCCGAGAGCATCTTTCCGCACTCGACAATAATTGTGCCTTTGGGATCGGTCAGGACATAGCTGACCTTTTGGGGCATCCACATAGTTTGTTTTGAAATCCGCGGCTACAACACTGTGTCCATTATCAAGGAGTGCCTTCACAACTCCCTGTCCGAGGTAACCATTTGCGCCCGTAACCAAGATTTTCATTTAATTTCTCCTCCCAAATTTAAAAGTAATCTCCCTTGTTGATTCCCCTGCTTATTTCATTGCACGACAACAAGCCTGTACACAGATTGCATCAGCAATCTATACGCAGGCTTGCCTTCGTACCTCCTTATTCTGTTTTCTGCTCTATCAGCTTTCGCTGTGGTGGGTTAAGTATAGAGTGCAACCAGAAGCCATTAACCCCTGAAAACACGCTGGTCGTAACGCACCATGACAAGCAGAAACAAGTTGAGGTGAAAAGGTCAAGCCGCGCAAACCCACATGAAATCAGGATTTTTTCTGGTTGCCCATATGCGGTTGTCAAGTAAGGAACAAAAATTTTTGTAAATAAATAAGCCCTACAAGGTTTTCAAATCGGTTTTGAACCAATTTGATCCTTGTAGGGCTTATCTCTTAATTTTTATGGACGAAGACCCTTTACAAGAGTCTGAAATTCCTGTTCTGTATCCACAAAGTGGTAAGGCGCATACTCACCATACGCTGTTGGTCTGCTGATTGTTACAAGCTGTACTCCCTTATATCCAACCTCTCTGTTCAATTCTCTTTTTAATTCCACCAGATGCTTCCCATGCGTCGTTTTTAGAGCAAAACAACCATGTGCATTACGATCTTTTGCTACCAAATAGCACATTATTCAGCACCTCCTTAAATTCATGTTCATTCCGAATCAATCCATTTTCATACTTTTCACGCATTATCTTCCCTGTTTCCACGGGATAACTCTTTTTATACAGATAATCGTGAAGCCAGTTATTTAATTGCCTATCAAACAACGTATTAAATTGGATTTCTATGGGGTAATGTCTTCCACTTTTCTGATAGTACACATGGACACCCCTGTAACCATCATCCACTGCCTTTCCTTTTGCCATATCAGCAATCCGGAACGGTGAAAACTCTTCTTCTAATATTTGATCGTAGCTATCACAAAAAGCCCGGAAGCCCAGAATATCATTAAACACTTTTCGTGTCTGATGATCCGGATAGTAACGATCATACTTCAAAAGTATAGAATCCAAGCTCTTAACCCTGTAGTCTAGCGCAATATTAGAAAGGATTTCCTGTTCATCCAACCACTCAGTCATCGAAATCAGTTCAGCAATTAACAAATCCTTATCAAAATAATGCAAGTTCTTCTTCAACGGAATTCCCAAATGCGACTCAAATGATAGTGCATCTAAAATTCCCACCGATAAGCCATTCATTTTCAGCAATTGCTCATTCATAGAGATGCCCCACTGCTTATTAGGATTCTTATGTTATCGGTTTTCAATTAATTGAGCCTCGTATAGCCTATCTGCTTATTCGATATAGTTTTAGTGACCAGCTGTTCTTAGCAGCCTTATCATCACTCGAATTATACTTCGTCTGAGTTATCGCGTGAGCAAGCTGGTTTTCCATCAGCATTCACTTCTCAGCAACAGGTTCAACGGGAGTGTACACTCTCCCTATTGTGCTTCCATCTTACCATAAAACGCTTTGCATATCAAGCTTGCAGATGTAAACTTTTCGGCATAGATTTGTCCATATTGCTCTTTTTTCGGCATCATGCCGTCATTTAAATTGATGTTTTCCCCTGTCACCAAATCATTTGCCTTCAATAGTTTTCAATTCTTCAAGGTAATAGTCACCATGATAGAATTTAGAAACATCCATATCAAGAGCTTCAATTACTCGACACGCCAAGCCAAAAGAACAGGTCAAAATACTTCTTTCCCCAGATTCCAACCTTTGATATTGACGCAAAGTCATTTTTGCGCGATCAGCAATCTCTTGTTGCGTCAGCCTTAACATTTGTCGTTTTTTCAATAAGACGGCTGCCGCTGTTGGAATTATCGTTTGAAAGCCATCTAAAATTCCGGCACTCATAATATTGGCTCCCTTCATCACGTCCATTTGGACGTATTATACGACCAAATGGACGTGATGTCAAGTTGTACATCTTTTAGGCGAGAAAGTACTTTATTCACCATTTTTGAGCGAAATGATAACTGCATTTTTCTCGGCATCATACCGTCCTTTAAACTGATGGTCTTTTCCTGCCGCCAGACCATTTGCTTCCAGCAACACCTGAATGAACTGTATTCCGTTAATCATCATCCGACACTGCCCATCGGTCAGTAGCCTGCCCGGGACCTTAAAGGACATGGGATGCTCCGCAGCACACGGCGTGATTGCAATAGCCTTCCGATCTTTCCTCTGCAAAACGCAGATATAGGCTGGACTTCCAAGAACACGAATAACATCTTTTCCCACGTTCATTCTCCGACTTTCAGCCGGAATTGTCACCAGCAAATTCATAATTCGTCCCGAATTCATGTCTGCATTCCTCTCTCAGCAATCTCATTGCCTGATTGTTGTACGTTTTCAAGCTGTTCCGGTAAATCTGGCGAAGGTATATTTTCAGATTCTTCACGTTGCGGAATCGGTATTGAAGTAGTGCCTGCTTCCCGTTCGGGCTCATCCAATACAGTAGAACTCTGATACCCAATGAAGTCCTCAAACATGTTCATCTGATGATCTGCAATGTAGTCATTATAAGATTTTCCGATACGGTTCTTATAGGCATCCGGGAAGAATTTCATCTGCTTTTTCTTCATTTCACCAGTAAGCGGATCCGTATATTCCTGTGGCTTCGGGGTGAACATGATTGCTTCTTCCAAATCAAACAACATACAAAGACCCTGATCTGAATTAGCCACCCGTCCAAGCACTTTATAACGGCATTCCCGATTCCAGTTCATGAGCCTGAAGATATTTTCCACAAATTCCAATGATGTAATATCCTTATTCACCCAGTTTTCGTCTTTCTGTCGTGCCCATTCAACAGACGCGCTGTCCTCTTCCGGGCACATAATCAACGCAAGCCGCTTCTTATTGGGGTGCAAAATCGGAAGGACATACTTGATTCCTTCAAAAAGCCGAATGCACGCCATATTAAATTTCATAACACCATATTTTATGCTCACTGCAGGTTTATTCAGCATGGAAAACTGGGTGCGCGGCGGAAGTTCATAGCCATCGAACTTTTCGTACTCCAGTTCTCTTTTATGTTCTTTCCGTATCTGTGCAAGTTCACGAATCAAGGAGATTTCCCGAACGCTCAGTTCCTGCGCCCTGCTTTTTTCTTCCATTCTATAAGTTCCTCCTACATCGACATCAAAAGATCATCCAGTTCACGTTGAACTTCATTTCTGCTTGGAATTGCACCAATCATGGGATTTTCTACGACTTGGCCAGATTCCATCACATCACTAACTGTAATGCTCTGAACCCATTTACTCCGATATAACCGGCATTTCAGATTCATCGAACAATTTTCTTGTTCATACTGATTTTTCCCAGTCAAAATCCGGGACTCATCTAATTCAAAAATCAGAAATTTTGCATTTCCCTGACCCCGGCAGATACCACGGCACTGATAGCGGCAATTCCTTCTCCAGTTCAATGTTTGGAAGACCAGTCCAGAAAATGCTCTGGCTGAAAAAGCACTATGAACGTCATTGTCATCTCTCCAGCGCATCGTCGTTGAAAAGCCGTGATTGCTCTTTCGCAAAATCACGACCTGCAGAATCGGATGATAGAGCAGTTCCACATACTCGCAGTCGTCCAACCGGCTATGGCAGGCCTTGCTGAAACGGATTCCATTTTTAGAAATCGTCATAACCGGGCTGCTCTGGTTGATAAAGCAAGCACCTGAAACCGTCATATATTTAGATTGAAGTTCCTTTCCCAGTGTTGCCCCAGCCCTCATCTCTGCTATATCGTTCAGTTTCATCACCTCTTCCGGCAGATAGGTGCTCAGGCAAAGGCTGCGGATGCTTTCAACACTGATGCCGCTCCAATTCGGATGGATGCCAACAAAGCCTTTCAATGTTCCCTGCTGGATCACCACAATATCCTGCACACCGCACTTCTTCCTGCTGGATGCCACCAGATGTGCAGCCCGTGCAATTTCCGGCGAAACGATTGCTTCATGGTGTTCCGGAACATAGGCAGAGCAGCGATTCCCATTATTCTTTGTGACCTTGCCCAGCTTGTAGTCCACCACGATGCTCTTCCGGGCTTCCAGATCACCCCAGCGGCGTTCATTTTTCATGATGTTTGCCACCATCATGCCATTCCACTCCTGCTTGCCACGCAGGGTGCTACGCTTCTTCTGCGTCAGCACTGCCGCAATTTGATCGCAGTTATAACCATAGATAAACGCCAGAAAGATAAAACGCACCGTCTTTGCTTCTTCCGGCTCAATTACCAACTGTCCATCTTTGGTATGCCGATACCCCATCAGGTCGGCCACCGGGTACTGGCCTGTCATAATGCGTTGGTCATACGAAAGGATCATGCGGCGGCTCTTATTGCCCGATTCCCAGTCCGCCAGAAGCGCCTGAATGTCAAGGCTGTATTGGCTACTTGGATTCAGCGTGTAGATATTCTCTGTTTCAAAGTACACACCGATGGGATGTGCAGGATGCATAGTTTTCAAAGCTGCGATCTGTGTCATGCAATCCGAAAAATTCCGGGCAAAACGTGAAATGCTGGCACAGATAATCAAATCCATCTTCTGGTCTTTGGCATCCCGCATCATGCGCTTAAACGCATCCCGTTTCCGCAGTGAAGTACCCGATTTTCCTTCATCGCTGTAAATATCCTGCAAATTCCAGTTTTCCGTTTCTGCAATCTTTTTGGTGTAATATAGAGTCTGGTTTTCAATGGAAGAAATCTGTTCTTCGCTAGAGGTGCTGACACGGGCATAAACCGCTACACGCTTCAGGTCGCTGTCGTAAATTGACGGTGTCGGTTTTGCCGGACGAAAGTAGTCTTTTGCCGTTTTCTGGCCCTGTTCTGCCTGCTTATGGATTCTGTCACGAATCTCTGCTTTTCGCCTTTCCGATTCTAAGTGTCGGCTCTGCCAATCCGCTCCACTCGGCAGCACTTCAAGGCTTTCTACCGGAATACACTCTACGTCTTTTGGATTATACTGTCCTTCCACGTTCATTTTTCTTCAGCCTTTGTCATTTCATGTTCCAGTCGGATTCTCCACTCAAGATAATCTTTCCTTCGGATCGATGTATATTTTCCAGCCAATTCTTTCAGACTCTGCCGCTGGCTATCAACATCAAGAATCGTGTCAATTCTCTGGTCGTCATCGTCTGTAACAATGTCCACCCGCATCGGCAAATCAAACAGATATTTCAGCAGAAAACAGAAATCACAGGTATTCGCTGCAAGGTAGGCCCTTGTCTGTGAAAAAATCAGATTTACGGAACCATTTTTGCAATCTTTGAGCAGATGCACCATTTCCGGGCGTTTGTAAATTTCCTTATTCCCTGTAATGTCGATGTAAATACCAACCAGCCTTTTATCTGCATCATCTCTGAACTTTTCAGCATAGTAGGAACTGTGATAGGCTACTGCTGCATCCTTAGAGCGCTCCCACAATTTTGCAAGTTTCACATAGCCGCCAACTTTATACCTGTGGTCCATTCACAGCACCTTCTTCCGGCTGAACACTCCAATACCATCTCCGCTTTTTCTGGTAGCAGTGGATTCCCATTTCTGTTTTTACCATCCGTGCCACTCGTTTGCTGACACCCTCATTGTCCAGACGGCAATAAATTTCATTCGCGCTCATATCGCCTTTTTCAAGAAAATGCTTAATCCAATAGACCGCTTTTTGCTGTTCCGATTCAAATTCGGGTTTTCTATCTGGTTTCTGATTTTCAAAAGATTGCGGCCTGCACTCCAGCCATCGAAAGCCCTTGTCGGCAGAAATGGAAAAGCGGATGTCTTCTGCCGTAGGCGCAAGACTGTTTTTGATTTGATGTACGATTCTTATATCAGGATTCTCGGTATCTCGCTCCACCTGCAGGACGCTTCGTGCTGCTGCCACAACATCAATACTGCCAAGGCTGCGGTACAGCCCTTTGGAGCCTTCTTTTTTGTTGAGGTGTCCAATCAGAACGATAGCGCAGTCGTAACCAGCAGCCCACATTCCAAGGCGGTGCATGAGTTTCCGCGCTCTGCCTGCGATTTGCAAATCCGAATCGCTGCCAAGATAAGCCTGAATCGGATCGATCACGACCAATCGAGGCCGAAATTCAATGATTGCCTGACGGATGCGCTCATCATCCAATGTAAGGCCGTTATAAACCTCTTCATTGATGAAGGCAATCTTCCTGCAGTCTGCTCCATAGCGTTCCAGCCGGGGCTTTATCGTGTCTGAAACGCCATCCTCTGAGCACTGATAAATCACTTTTTGCGGCGCACCAATTTTGCATCCGTCCGGAGTCTTACCTCCTGTTGAAAGTTCCGCAATCAGATTCATCATCATGGTAGATTTTCCATCGCCGGGATCACCCTGCAGAAGTGTGATTTTCCCGATTGCAATAAAGGGATACCACAGCCACCGTACATCCGTTGACTGAACTTCGCTATACAGTGTCAGCAGCCGTTCCATTTCGTTTTCCCCACTTTATTTTCGCAGCTTGATTTCATGCTTTTATTATACTCTTATCAGATGATTTTTTCTGTGAACCAGCAGTTCACTTGTTGCTCAAAATGTGAACTGTTGGTTCACATTTTGGCCTCAGAAGCCATCTCCGCTAGAGGGAAAAAATAAGAATTCTGACTTCTATGCAAATTGCCTATTTGGTTCCTCTTGATTCATTTCTCTATAAGTCAAATAATTAAAGTATCTTATGCGGGCATTTGAAAGGAAAATCACTATATGTCCGTAAATCGTACTTCTCTAGGAAAACGAATCAGCTTCTACCGTTCAAAATCGAATCTGACGCAAGAAGTTCTTGCCGCAAAAGTCAACTGCAGTCGTGAATACATTGTCCAAATCGAAAATGGCACAAAGGTTCCAAGCCTTTCTGTTCTTGTCAAAATTGCCAACACGTTATCCGTTTCCGCGGATGAGCTTTTGCTCGACTGTCTTGAATATTCATCTTCCTCTGCAAACTCTGAAATTCATCGCTTGCTGTTGGACTGTAATGAAACTGAACAGACTGTCATTATCCGCATGGCAAAGGAGTTAAAGGCCATTCTTGTCAGCCTTGGAGTTTAACATTATTTCGCGGTAAAAAGCACAAAATAAAACGGCCCGCATAAGCTGCAGACGCACCCTCGAATTCTCCTGGGTGCTGTCTGTGGTTTACGCGAGCCTTCGATTTTTTGCTTCTGAAATTCTGTATTTACCTTAAATCAAGAAATCGCTGCACTTACTTTTCCTCATAACTGTTCAATGCATCCTCAAATGTAAAGCGAATTTTCACGCGTTCATCGTTGAAAACCTCAATGCGGTCAATAAAGGTTTCCACCACATTCTGCGATAAGTGCATCACATCGCCAGCCTCTCTCACAGTATCCATCACGGCTTGCAAATTATCCGTATCCTTCTTCACAGGCTGGAAAATTTGATTTTTCTCGGTACGAAGTCGTTGAATCTGCTCCATCCGTTCATCTTCCTGTGCTCTATAGGAATCTCTCTGCCTGATGAATTCTTCCTTGCTCATGTTTCCATCAGCATACTGCTCATAAAGTGCAACGCGCTGTTTTACGATCTCTGCCTTTTCTTCACTCAGCTTTTCTTCCTGCCGTTCCAGTGCGGAGAAGCAGATCAACGCTTTGCGTTCCCATTCGTGCAGGATTTCCAGTACATACTCTGCCTGCTTTATCTGCGCTGTCAGCGCATTTCGGACGATATGTTCCAGCAGTTCCTCGGAGATCGGGATTCGCTTGCAAGGGCTGTCCACCGCTGTGGCCGAAAATCTGCAGTTAAACGAGGGGCCAAGCTTCTTGAGTACACGATATTTCATCAGCTTCTGGCAGTAGCCGCAGTAGACCTTGCCTTTCAAGGGATACTGGTGTTTTGTGTAGTTCCCGGCCTGATGATTCCCGTGCTGCAGCATAATAACCTTTTGTGCCTGTTCAAATTCCTCCGGGGTCACAATGGCGGCATGGCTGTCCTCAATACGTACCTGCTGTTCCAAAGGAGCGCGCAGCACCCGATGTTTACAGGGAACAGGCATAATGAATTTCGCGCCCACATAGGTTCCCTTATACTTCTCATTTTTCAGAACATGGTAAACCGTTCCACTTGTCCAATGGCTGCGCTGCAGATACCATGCTTTCTGCTCACTGTACACATGGTTTTCCGCCACGTGATACGCTGCCGGGGTCGGGATCTGCTTTTCATTCAGGATTTTTGCGATGGTGCCTGTTCTGTTGCCCTGTAATGCCAGTTCAAAGATCAACCGTACATACTGGCTGGCTACCGGGTCGAGAATCAGCTTATGGCAATCGTTCGGGTCCGGCAGGAATCCAAACGGGCGGTATCCTCCGAGATACATTCCTTTCTTCTGCATCACATGGTCGGCTGCTGCGATTTTAGCGGAAAGATCCCGGCTGTAGGATGCGTTGATGATGTTCTTGATGGCTACTTCCAGTCCGCGTACATCGTTCCCGGCCTGCATTCCACTGTCATATCCATCGTTGACAGAGATGAATCGAACGCCCAGCAATGGAAAAATGCGCTCCATATAATCGCCTGCTTCGATATAATCGCGGGCAAACCGGGAAAAGTCCTTTACGATAATTGTTTTCACCTTGCCATCCTGCGCGTCCTGAATCAGCCGCTGGAACGCCGGGCGGCTCGTGGAGGTGCCGGAGTAGCCATCGTCCACATACTCCTGACGCGGCTCTGCAGCTAGTTCCGGGCGAGCCATGATATACCCCTCTACCAGTCCGCGCTGGCCCTGAATGCTGTTGCTCTCGGCCTTATCAGCACCCACATCCTCGTCTGCAAGTGAAAGCCGGTAATAGGTTCCGATCATCTGCTGCTCACCGCCTTTCAAACGTGTAGATCAATTCTGCCTTTACGATTTCCTCTGCACGATTTTCCAGATTTCTCATGCGGCGCACCCACTCCATCTGATTTTCTTCTTTCAGTTTTTCTGAAATGCTCTCCCGCTGGCTCATCTGCTCGATCAAAACCTCATATCGCTCTGCTGCCTGTCCTTCCACGTCTGCCAAAACAGCGTCCAGCTTTCCATTCAGCAGCAGGCTCTGATAATAGGCTGGTTTTCGCAGTTTCAGGTACGCCTTGTGCAGCATCCCCCAGCGGCCAACCGGACGAGTCCGTGGCACTTTCAAGGCTGGCAGGTAATAATCGCCAATCAAAATATATTCCATCCCTGTCCGGGCATCGTAGATTTTCTCTTTCATTTCTTTCATTGCTTTGTTCTCCTTTTTCATCACAATAAAAATTCTGTATAAGTGATTTTTCCGCGATCCACTTCGATTTTCTTTACATACTGCTGCAGATTATCTGCCGTCAAAAGGACTTCTGTGCTGCCTGCGATCTGCTTTTTCCGTTGCAATTCTTCTTGAACAACGGCCAGTTCTTTCTCTTTTTCAGCTTTCGTCTGTTTCAGTGTTGTGATTTCATTTTCCAAACCCTGCTTCAGTTCCAGAAATTTTTCTTTTGAAAGTTTTCCGAGAACATACTGCTCATAGCCGCTGCGCTTCTGTGATTCCAGTCGAACGACATTGCCCATCACCTGTTCAATTTTACGTTTTGTAGTTATTTCTTTTGATTGGAGTTTGCTTTTTCCAGAACTTTTCCGTACCATGTTCTGCAAATCACGGTGTTCTTCCATCCGTTGGTGCAACTCCTTGTTAATGCCGTTCCAGAGGTCTTTCTCTGAGATGGAAACATGGCAAGATGCACAGTAAAAATACAGCGTACCATCACTTTGCCAATGACAAACCAATTTTTCTCCGCACTTTTTGCAAAAGATTCTGCCTTTGAAGATGTTCGGATTGTTCTTTCTGCGCTGTCTGCACCACTTTTTTCGCTCTTCCTTGACTGCTTGCTCGGCTTCCCGTAATGCGGAAACTTCATCAAACAGTTCCCAGCTGATAATCGCCGGATGGCTGTCCAGCACCATCCGCCAGCTTTCCCGTGGATTCTGCCCGATTTTCCGATACGTTTCATCGTAGGCGATGCGATTATAGACCATTGTCCCTGTGTAGACTGGATTTTCCAGAACCTTTGTCACAAAAGCTGGCTGCCATGCAGGGGCCTTTACCCGTGAGGTATTTCTCATATAACCCAACTGACATCGGCGCGTAAAAGGTGTCGGGATTCCCTGCGCGGACAGCTTCTTTGCAATCTCGTACTCTTTCATGCCGGATTTCTTCCAGAAGAAAATCTGCATCACCACATCGCTGACTTTCTCGTCCAGAATCAAATGATTCTTCTGATCCTTTTTATAGCCGAACGGAACAGGAGTATAGATTTCTCCCCGTGCTTCTTTGGAACGAAAACACGACTGAATTTTCTGGGATAGGTCTTTCGAGTACATCTCATTGATCATGCTCTTGATCGGCACCAACATCCCGTCACGGCTCTGGCTGTTCAGGCTGTCATAGTTATCGTTGATGGCTATAAATCTTACGCCGAACAGCGGAAACACCTGTTCCAGATACTGGCCTGTTTCCACGAAATTGCGGCCCAAACGCGAGAAGTCCTTTACCACGATGCAGTCGATTTTCTGCTCCTGCAGTGCTTTTAGAAGCCTCTCAAATTCCGGGCGGTCAAAGTTCATCCCTGTGCACCGCTTGTCCGCAAATGCATCCAGCAGCATCAAATCATCCCGGTGATTGATGTACTCCTTGATATAGGAAATCTGCACTTCCAGTGATTCCGTATCCCGAAGTACATCATCAAAATCGGACAGTCGTGCGTAAATTGCGGTTTTCCAGATACGGTGCGGTGCGTTCTCCGCTTCCCGCTGCGCCGCACTTACCTTCTTGCTTACTCTTGCCATAAATCACGACCTTCTTTCAAGCTGACACTTCATGCTGCTTTTGGTGCAATTCCTCCAGCAGGTCTGCAATTTCATCCTGGAATCGAAACGTAATTTCCACCCGATTGCCCTCATAGACTTCGATTTTCTCAATCAATTCGACAATCATCGGGCGGGTGATTTCTTCCAATTTTCGATACTTACGGTACACATCCAGAAACGGATAAGCGTTTGGAGCAGTCTGTAGGTTTTGCCGTTCTGCTTCCAGTTCTGTGATTTTGCGGTCATACTCTTCGATCCGCTTGCTGTACAGTTCGTTGTAGTTCAAAAAATCCTCCCGTGTGAGGATTTCCTCTGCGTAATCCCCATACAATTTTTCCTTAATGCCCTGTGTATGGGCTTTTTCTGCAGTCAGCTGCCGAATCTGCCGCTCGATGCGCCGTACATGGTATGGCTCCTGCCGAGCCTGCCGGATGCTTTCTACAAACTCAGCTTCCTCCATCACGATCTGGATCTGCATCTGGAGCGCATTCCGCACAATGTTATAGAGCTTTTCATCCCGCAGGTTATGGCTCGTGCAGCTACTCTTGTTCTGTTTGCTGCCGGAGCACTGATAATAGATATACCGCTTTCCCTTATAGCTGGCCGACCTGCGCACCAGCCGGCTGCCACAGTCCCCACAGTAAAGAAATCCTGCAAACAGGGCCACCGTTTCGGCATCGTTCGGCCTGCGAGTTTCTGTTTCCAGAATCCGCTGCACCAGTTCAAACTGCTCTGCCGAAATGATTGCTTCATGGGTATTGTCCACGATTACCCAGTCCCTCATCGGCACGTTCATTTTCTTTTTGGAGCGATAGTCCAGTCTCCTTGTCTTTCCCTGAACCAGTTTTCCGATATAGACCTCGTTGTGCAGAATACGGTCCACCGCCTTGGCAGACCACGGCGGCTCATCGCTCTTGCGGAAATGCAGGCTCAGCTTTGCACCGCTCTGCAACTTTCGTGCAGCCGGGGACGGCACCTTTTTCGCATTCAATCGGTCTGCGATGCTCTGATTATTCATGCCACTGATCTTCCAGCGGAAAATATCTTGCACTGTTTCCGCTACCAGTTCGTCTACGATCAGCTTGGTATGATTGCTGGGGTCCTTCTGGTATCCATAGGTTGCAAAACTTCCCACAAAATCGCCGCGTTTCCGCTTGACCGCAAGCTGGCTCTTGATCTTGACGGAAATATCCCGGCAGTAGGCATCGTTGAGCAAATTCCGCATCGGGATCATGATGGAATCGCTGGTCTTCCACGCAGATTGACTGTCATAGTTGTCTGTCACAGCAATCAGCCGGACCCGCATGACCGGGAAAATACGTTCCAGATAACGTCCCACTTCAATGTAATTTCGTCCAAAGCGGGACAGATCTTTCACCAGAACACAATTGATGGTCCCCTGCTCCAGTTCCCTGAACAGGTTTTGGAACGCAGGCCGTTCAAAGTTCGAGCCGGAGTAACCATCGTCCACAAACTCATCCACAATACACAGTTCCGGGTGGTCTGCGGCATAGGCTTCAAGCAAGGTGCGCTGGTTTGCAATACTGTCGCTCTCTGTCTTATCGCCATCTTCACGGGATAAACGCAAATACAAAGCTGTACGATAACGAGTTGAATTTTGCTGTGTTCTCTTCTGCAAATTTATATCAGGGTATAACAAAAGCCTTCCACCTCCTTAACGAATCGGCAATACTGTTCGTCAGAGAAGCGAAAGGCTCCACATTTTTCTATGTAGAACAAGCCCACCGAGCAAATTCTGCTCAGTTGGCACATTCCTATTTTCTTACCCACAAACAGCTTACCAGAATCATCATCCTTTGTCCAGCGCTTTATCGAATTAAAGTGTGAAATTTTCTGTGTGATTTTCAGCAGCTTGCCGAAGTCTTCTCTGCCTTTTCAGCTGGCAGACTGAAAGCATCTGCCAATACGTTCCGGCAGTGTGCTGCTCCCTCTCGGTGCGAAATTCAGCTTCACAATAATTCCGTTGTCCAGATAGCAATAAGGATTTCCGACTTTATCCAACAGATTTTTCAGCCTTTCCTCCTGCGGCAGTCCGTGTTCCACTGCATCCTGCGGCAGTTCCTGCAGTTCATGTTGTTCTATCGTGCGGATATCCCGGTTCTTCATCTGGCGGATCTGCGCCAGCCAATTCATTGTGCTGTTTTCTTGCAATCGCGTTCCTCCTATTCAAGCCAGAAGTGTTTTCAGCAAGTTCAATTTTGCCTGTCCTATGTCCTTTCTCATGCTGGGGCCTGTGCAGGCAATCGGGGTACACAGTTCCAGCAGACGGTCATAGATACGGGCGTGTGCAGTATCCTGCGGGTTCTTCAACTCCGTCAGGGTCAGGTTCGTGGTAACGATCAGCGGTTTCCGGCTGCGGTAGCGGCTGTCGATGATGTTATAAATTTGCTCCAGCGCATATTCCGTGCCCCGCTCCATGCCGAAATCGTCAATGACAAGCAACGGATAGCCACAGAGCTTGTCCACGACTTCATTCCGCCCGGAAAAGGCGTTATTCAGTTCATTCATGATTCGGGCAAAATTCGTCATGCAGACGGCCACTTCCTGTTCCATCAGGGCATTGGCAATGCAACCCGCCATAAAACTCTTGCCTGTACCAACACCGCCCCAGAGCAGCAGCCCCACATTCTTTTCCTGCATTTCCGGCCAGTGGGCCACATACCGCTGTGCCAGCTGCATCTGTGGATTTTGCCCGTGATCGTTTGCAAATGTCCAGTGCTGCATCGCCCAGTCGGTAAAGCCCTGCAGCTTCAGCCGCTGCACTTTCTCGTAATGCAGCCTTGCATGTTCTTCTTTCTCTTGCTTTTCCCTTGTAGCCTGCCTGCACCGGCATTCAGCCGGATGGCGGTCACGCCCAAACAGTTTTATGCCGTTCGGAAAGAACGCTTCCTTGGGAGTTTTGCAGCTGCCGCAGTACAGCAGCCCATCTTCTGCAACATAGTCCTGCGGTTCCACAGAGATCGTCATAAGCCTGTCCATCGCTGTCTGGATCGTTTCCGTCATAAACTTTCCTCCTCGTTGTAGGTATAGTCCGGGATGCCTGCTCCCGGTTTCTGTTGTCTTTTCTTCCGTGCTGACCAGCTACGCAGGGTCGCCGCATGGTCTGCGTACTTCCTGCCTGTAGACTGCATATAGGCTGAAAGGTCTTCGATCAAAGTATCCAACTCTGCAATTTCCATTTCCAGTTCCGAATAGTCTTCCAGAAAAACATTCCGATATCGCCCATACGCTTCTTTAGTTCTATTCAGTTGGTTCAATCTTAGGTTGTTCTTATTTATTTGGTTAGGTGTGCAGTTTTGCGCAATCGTGTTGCTCACTTTTGAGCAATCAGGCTGCTCATTTTTGAGCATCCCGATTGGGCATTTCTGCGCAGTCTGAGGGATACCGAGAAATATCTGGTTCGGCTTTGAAAAGCCGTTGGACTGCCGTTCGATCAGCCGTGCGGCTTCCAGTTCCCGCAGGGCACGGGTGACACTGGAAATGCTGCTCTGAAGATCTTCCGCCAGCCCTGCCAACGGATAGAGCACATATGCCCGGCCCTGCACATCCACCCAGCCGTTCTTCTGCGAAAGGGTCATGCGGTCCAGCAGCAAAACATACGTCAATCGTGCCGTATCTGACGCTCTACAATGGCTTTCTGCCGTTCCGGGGAGAGCGGCACACGCTCAAACTGCGAATGACCGATCACGATGGCATCGTAATCGCCGGTTGCAATGCGGGAGCAGAACTGCTTTCGATTGCTGGGTTCAAAATCCTTTTTCGTTGCCACCAGCACATTGGCATTGGGATAGAGCCGCAGGAAATCTGCGCCCCACTGCTCCGTGAGGTGATTCGGTACCACATAGAGATTCTTCTGCGACAGGCCCAGCCTGCGGCTCTCCATGCCGGCAGCAATCATCTGGAAGGTCTTGCCTGCGCCCACGCAATGCGCCAGCAGCGTATTGTTGCCGTACAGAATGTGCGCTACCGCATTTTTCTGGTGCGGCATCAGAGAGATTTCCGGGGTCATGCCCTCAAAACGAATGTGACTGCCATCGTACTCACGGGGACGAATCGCATTGAAAATCCGATTATAGGTCGCACACAAATCCTCACGGCGGTCTAAATCCTTGAAAATCCACTGCTTAAACGCTTCCCGAATGGATTCCTGTGCCTGCTGTGCAAGCATGGTTTCCTGCTTATTCAACACACGGTGGTCGCCATCCGCATCGTGAATCGTATCGTAGATTTTGGTATCACGGAGATTCAGCGCATCTTCCAGCAGCTTATAGGCATTGACCCGCATCGTTCCGTAGGTGTTGGTGACAAGCGGATTGCCGCGATCCAGCGACTTGCCCGAAATGTTCCATGCACCGGAGATTTCGGAATAGGTTGCCTTAATGTCAGTCCCGGCATAGTAGTTCGGGGTCTTGAACACTTCTCTCATAAACTGCGTGATGTACTCCGGCTTCACCCAGTTTGCACCCAGCCGCACTTCGATTTCCGAAGCATCCAGATCTTTGGGCTGTACCCGTTTCAGGTAGTCCACATTGATCTGATACTCTACATGGTTTGCCGCAAAGGTTTCTGCTGTGGCCAGTTTTTCACGAACATTGCCGGACAGGTATTCATCTGAGGTTTCCCACTGCTGTGTCACAGGATTTCGGAAAATCGCACCTGCCAGTTCATCCGTGATTTCCTGTTCCGGTTTACCGCAGAGCTGCATCATAAACGGCACATCCACCTTTGCTTTCTCTCCAATGGAAAGTGCCAGGGCTTCACTTGGCGTATCCACCGAGGTAACAGGCTCCGGCTTACGGATAGTTCGTTTGGTAAAAATATCGGCAAGCCGTTTGAGATTTTTCTCCTCATCCAGAATTTCCAGTGATGCCAGCAAACAATAGCTGCTGTCCTGTCGGAACGCCCGCTTGTTGGCTGTGCTGTTGATCAGACCATACTGTGCTTTAAATGCGGTGTACTGCTGTTTCAGTTCATTCTGCAAAAGCTGTACTTCCGCATCCGAACCATCATGCAGCTGACAATCCAACAGCTTCCGGGTGGTTTCCCGCAGAGCGATCATGCCCAGCACTCGCTCTGCAGTTACGGCAGGCAGTTCCACCTTGTTCATAAAGGAGTTTTCACGGTAGTAAATCTGCCCGTCCACATTCGTGAAGCTGAAATTCTTCACGCTGGGGTCTGCCGGAATGGGTTCTTCCTGCACATCCAGTTCATCATCGGAGATTTCCGGCTCCGTGATGGTAGCTTGGATGTTACTGACTGCCTCTTTTAACTGCTGGGCAAGGTCTGCGCCTTCGATGGGCTTGACCGTAGTTTCCTGCTTGCCATACTGGGTGCTTTTGGTGGTGATCTCCCCCAGCATCATCTCAGGATGCTGCGCAAAATACTGGTTGATGGAGTAGCCTTCCGGTGTTTCGCCAATGTCTACCCAGTCTGCCCGCTCCACCGCTGCACGGTCACGCTTCTGCAGGAACAGAATGTCAGCAACCACGCTCGTGTTGGCATTGCGCTGGAACGCATTGTTCGGCAGACGAATCGCACCGACCAGATCAGCGCGGTTGGCAAGGTATTCACGGACAGAGGAATCCTTCTTATCCATCGTACCGCTGGACGTTACCACCGCTACCACGCCGCCCGGACGCACAAGGTCAAGGCTCCTGGCGATAAAATAATCGTGGATGAGGAAATTGTGGCGGTCATACCGCTTGTCCGGCACCTTATAATTGCCGAACGGTACGTTGCCCACAACACAGTCAAAGAAGCTGTCCGGGAACTGCATCGTTTCAAAGCCCTGCACCGCAATCTTGTTTTTCTGGTACAACTGCTGTGCAATGCGGCCCGAAATGCTGTCCAGCTCCACCCCATACATCCGAATCTTCTCCATGCTGTCCGGCACCAGACCCATAAAATTGCCGACACCACAGGACGGCTCCAGAACATTGCCTTTGGACAATCCCATATTGCCCAGGGCTTCATACATTGCCTTGATGACCGTAGGAGAAGTGTAAAACGCATTCAGCGTACTGGCACGGGCTTCCTTATACTCATCTGCCGTGAGCAGCGATTCCAATTCAGCGTGTTCCTTTGTCCAGTCCGCATTGTTTTCGTCGAACGCCTGCGGAATGCCGCCCCAGCCCACATACCGGGAGAGTATCTCCTGCTCTTCTGCGGTAGCCTGCCGCTGCTCTGCATCCAGCGTTTTCAGCAGCCGAATGGCTTCCACATTGGATTTATACTTTGTTTTCGGCCCTCCTGCGCCGAGATCATCGTCCATAATGCGAAAGTTCATAGGCTCCTGTTTCGGCTGAACAGGCTGTTCCGTTTCTGCTCCACTGTCCAGTGGAAGGTTGTGCTGCCGCCGTGCATGGTTGACCTCTGCCGGAGTCATAGGCTGCTGGATCAGCGGTTCAAGGGCTTCGTCTGCCGCCGCACGGCTGATGGCATCCGTTCGATTCTGCACATCTGCGATCAGCTGCATCTGTTCCGGTGGGAAGTCGGGATTCAGCAGCTCTTCCAACTCGCCGCCCGATTCTGCCACCGAATAGATCACATCCATCTGCTCCGGGGAAAAATCCTCGTAGGCCACACCTGCATTGTGCAGAGCCGTAAAGACCGTGATTTCCACCGCTTCTTCCATCGGCACATCTGCCTGTTCGTACAGATGCCGAATGTACTCCAGCGGTTCCGTTCGGAAAATCGGATACCGGGCTTCTTTTGCAAGGGTCATGTCCTGCAAACTGACCGTTCCATTTCCAAAGTCCACCGAATCCACACGGAACTCTCTATCGTCCAGTTCAATAATGGTATTGACTGGCAGATATTCCTCTCTGCGGAAATACTTTGTCTGCGCATGGGTTCCATCTTCCTGCTGGCCGGACAGATAGACGCTCTCCCCCTGCTTCCAGAGCTTCATTGCCTGTGAAGCCCACTGTTCACACGGAAAACCAGATACATCTACTTTGCCAAGTGCAGTTTCTTTTTCCAGAATTTTTGTTCCCAGAAGTGCCGAAACGCGCTTTGCATCTTCACCGTAGAACTCAAAGTTTCCGTACTGCTCGTAACCGACCAGCGCATCCGGGTAACGCTCTTTCAGAGCGTTATACTCGTTGGCAGCATCCAGCGGCATGGGCTGCAGCATCTGCTTAGAGGGCTTTACATCCACAAGAGGCGCATCCTTTTGGGGTTCCTCAACCGCTACGGCGGTTGACTGCTCTTTCGATTGCGGCTCCTGCTCCATGAAGTCAAACATGGAAATCTGCCCCTGTTCAGGAACCGCAATCTCAACAGCCTGCTTCTTTTCCGGGAAAATCGTGTACGTTCCCTCAACATACTGGTGCAGGATAGAGAAAAATTCTGCCTTGCGCTCATATTCTTCGGAATCCAGCGGCACAGACAGAAGTGCATTGTCCATCTGCTCCAGCAGTTCCACCGCCTGTTCAGGGGCTTCCAGCTTTTCAACGAGAGCCTTTCGTCCTTCTTCATGGTAAAGGTCTTGCGGATAAGGCCGCTCCACGTCGTTCGGCAGATGGTGATAGAATCCCATCACCTGCATTGCCATCCGCTCGCGCTCATAAGCGCGCATCCGGGAGTAGTCTGCCGGCTTCAAATACTCACTGTCACGGATAAGCTGGTCGATCCGGCCTGCGGCCTGGTTCCAGTTCAGATGAACGCTGGCATACGGGTTTCCGTATGAGCCACGCTCCAAAGCAATACCCCTGCCATCGTGATCTTCGTGAGAATCATCTGCCCCGCAGAGTGCATGGCTGCTGCCACCGATTCCGTAATGGTCTTTCAGGAAGTTTGCCCGCTCTTTCTTGTCCTCATGATTCAGGAAGAACGAATAGATTGCCAGCCGACTGTCCGAATAATTGCTGCCTCGTGTGAAAAAAGCGTTTATTTCATCTTCCGTGATGAACTTCTTATACTCATTCCAGTGAAAGCCATCCCGCGCCGAATAGTTCTGATAAGGCTTTGCAAACTGCTGGAACAGAGCTGCCACTTTATCTGGCTTATAAAAGTGCATCCGCATCAGGTCTTTATCTTCGGCATAGGCTTCCCCCAGCGCAGACAATCTCTCGTTGAGGTCTGTTAGAAAATCCGTATCGTCCAGGAAGCCTGCCAGCCTGTCCGTCAGTTCCGGGAAACCGCCTCTGAAGATTTCTGTATCCTGAAACACCGCTTCGGCAACGCCATCGGCCAAGTCACGTTCCATATAAGCCAATGTCTCTGCGTGTTCCTGCAAAGCGTTCTGCCGTGCAGCGTCCAGAACCGCCTGCGGCGCATACTCGCCCTGCCGGAGCAGTTCATGGATACGATTGCTTACATCCTCCCAGGATAAAGACGCATTGGCAATCGTACCGCCCTTTGCCGTGTCACCTGCCGCAATGCGCACCCCCAGATCATCGAACCAGATCGCATACTTCGCACCGCCAATTTCAAAGCCTTTGCCGCCCGTACCATATTCGTTTTTCACGAACTCCGTGTATTCTTCCGGGGTTTTCTCAACCATAAAATTGTAGATCAGACGAAGCTGACCTTTGCTGCGATTGCTGCCCGTGCGCAGAACTTCATCAAGCACCTCGGAATCCAGTGCAATCTTCTCTGCGTACCGTGCCCGAATCGGTTCTTCAATGGCACGGATCTGTTGTTCCACGGTCGGCAAATCAGGAAAAGAAAAAGCAGAGGCAATTTCTTCCTCTGCTTCGCTCAAATCCTGTTCCGTTGTTGTTTCAGTTAATTGTACACCAATTCCTTCAAGACGATCTCTTCTGCCATCGCCGTTAGGCTGTTCTGATGTGCCGCCCATGCCAGCGGGTCTTTCTCCTTGCTCGGTGCCGGAAACTTCTCGTTCAGGCTGTCCAGCAGGGTTTCCACCCGGCTCTCCGCTGCTTCCTCGATCTGCGCCAGATGCTGGTTCAGCCTGCCGCTCATCAGCATACTCTGATACCAGTTCTTTCGATTCTCTTTCAGGTACGTCCTGCGCAGCATCCCGTACTTCCCGATGATCTGCGGCTCGTCCTGCACGGCCAGATTCGGGAACAGATAATCTCCCTTGCGGTAATACGTCAACTCCATTTTTTTGTCCTCCTTTGGTCGTGTTTTCTTCGGTTTCACGCTTTAATGTGTTAAAGCCCGTATTGGTATTATACAAGCTGTCAACGGATTTTTCAAGCTGCTGCGTGATTTCTTTTTTGTGAATTTTCCGCATCTCACGGCCAATGTCAAAAAGAACCGCTTCGCACTGCTCCGAAACGGCGTTGCCAAGGAACGACAGCACCGGCAGCTTGTTGAAATCCACAATGCGAATAAAGTCATCATCGTCCAGCACATCCATAGGCTCCTGCCCGCAGCGGCGGGAAAGCGTATAGAAAATACTGTTGGTCATCAGTTCCCGGAAGCGGACACGGATGTTATCTTCGTCCAGTTCTTCCAGAAACGTATCCGCCACCTCATAGGCCAAACCGTCCATCGCTTCATCCAGATTATCAGCGGTCAACTGCTGTGCCAGCTCCAGCAGGGCAGCATTCATGCTGTCTGTCTGGGATAAGCCATAGGTGTCTGCCAGATGGTCTAAAATCGTCTGCTCATGCTCGTGGCTGTCCAGATTCCATAAGAGCGGTGTTCTGCCGCCGCGCACCAGATGGGTGTCAGCAATATCGAACACATACCGCAGCTTGGTACGCGGTCCGGTATCATCCAGAAGCGCGATGCCTTTTGCGCCACGGTTGACCCAGCGGCTCATTTTCTGATTCCAGAGTTCCATTTCTGCGCAGGCGGTCGCATCGGGCCGCTGCGCGTGGATCAGGAGTGCATCGGTGAACGAATAGCGGTACAGCCGCGCCGCCACATCCAGATAACTCATCCAGTCCTGTGGCGAGTTACTGACATACCGGGCGTTCTGCTGCGCCAATTCTCGAATATCGTTAATCTGTGGCAAGGGTCAAACCTCCTTTACGTTTTAGTTTTCATCGGTGTTTTTGGAAATTCCAGACTGTACTGTGCACGGCCATCCTCGACGCGCATCACAAGGTCAGCGGCGAATGTCTTATCTTTTTTCGCGGAATAAAAGTCTTTTACATGGGTGCGGCCTTTCTTCAAAAGGTCTACCGCCATCTTCTTGTCCAGCGTTTTTCTCATGTTGGACAAGTATCTGCTTTCTTTCCAAAGGGCGAATTTGCAGCTGCGGTCTGCGCAACAAAAGCTGAGTTTGTTCTCATGCACAGAGCTTCCGCAGACCGGGCAGTTTCCTACGCTTACCTTATTATGATGGGGAGCTGCCGCGACGGTAGGAATCTGCCGGAGGTCAGCCAGCATCTTATCGAGCAGTCCATGGATGCCCTGCATAAAATCATAGGGCTTGATCTCGCCGCGCTCCATCCGCAGCAGGTCATTTTCCCATTCGGCTGTCATACTGGCAGATTTCAGGTAGTCCGGGATATTGCGGATCGCGGCCACACCGTCCTCCGTGGGAATCATCTGCTTGCCTTTACGCTGCACATAGCCGGCGGATACCAGCTTTTCCAGAATCGCAGCGCGCGTTGCAGGGGTTCCCAGACCTTTCTTCTCCGTGTCCTTTTCAAATTCCTTGTTGCCTGCGGTTTCCATGGCCGACAGCAGGGTATCTTCGGTGTAGACTTTCGGCGGTGAAGTAAAGCCCTGCTTTTTCTCTGCCCGTACCACAGGAAGAACCATTCCCTGCTCCATCTTTTTCGGAAGTGACACATCCTTATTCTTCTCCGGTTCCACAAACGGAACAGGCTTTTCCGTATAGCCGGGCTGCAGAACATCCTTATATTTTGCCGTGAAGTTCCTGCCCTGGCAGCACACTGTTACCAGCACATCCTCATAGATGAACGGCGGCTGCACAGCCTGCACCAGTTTCCAGATGATAAGCGAAAGAATCTTCTGTTTGGTTTCGGACAACTTTTCCTTATTACACTTTGCGCCCTGCATCGTCGGCAGGATCGCGTGGTGGTCTGTGACTTTGCTGTTATTGATAACGCAGCTCACATCCACAGTCTGGCCATCCAGAGCCAGTACCAGAGATTCCACCGTCTTGCGCATATCCTCAGTCACAAACTGGCTGTCTGTTCTGGGGTATGTCACCAGCTTTTCTTCATACAGTTCCTGCAATGCCTGCAAGGTCTGGCTGGCTGTCAGACCGTAATAGCGGTTTGCTTCTCGCTGCAAAGTCGTCAGGTCATACAGCTTCGGGGGCTTCTTCTCCACTCGCTTGCGCTCGATGCTGCCGACCACCGCGCACTGACCATCACAAGCGGCCTGCATGGTATCGGCATCCTGTTCCCGCCCCATCTGTTCCGATACTGCGACCATGCCCCCACCGGACAGTTCCACTTTATAATAGGGTTCCTTTACAAAGTTCTGGATTTTGGTCTGCCGTTCGGTCAGCATCGCCAGCGTCGGGGTCTGCACACGGCCAATGGTCTGTTTTCTGCCGTACTTTTTCGTAAAAGCACGGGTTCCGTTCATGCCGATCAGCCAGTCCGTTTTTGCCCTGCACTCGGACGCTGCAAACAGGTTATCATAGGCCGCGCCATCTCTCAGGTTCTCAAAGCCCTGCTGGATAGCGGCATCCTCCATGCTGCTGATCCACAGCCGCTTGATGGGGAGTTTGCTTCCGGCAAGAGCATACACACGGCGAAAAATCGCTTCACCCTCGCGTCCGGCGTCGCAGGCGTTCACCACATAATCAAATTTCTTGCTGCGGAGCAGTTTGCGCAGGACATTGAACTGCGGCTTCTTGGTGCTATGCACCAGCAGTTTCCACTCTGCAGGGAGAATCGGCAAATCCTCAAAACGCCAGTTTTCATAGCGTTCATCGTAGTGTTCCGGGGCTGCATACTCTGCCAGATGCCCCAGACACCAGGTTACCACGCAATCCCCACCCTCCAGATACCCGTCCTCCTGCCGATATGCACCGATCACTTTTGCAATGGATTTCGATACACTCGGTTTTTCTGCAATCACCAGATATTTCAAATTTTTCCCTCCTTGCAAAAAACAGGGATAGCCTTTCGACTACCCCTGCATCCTTATGTTACGGTTTTCTTATGTGCCATTTTCGTTGCCGGACTGATTATCCTCGTTCACAGTCGCAAGGCTCTGGTCGGTTTCCAGATTTTCACTCTGCGGCGTTTCTTCTTTCGGCTTCGGCTTATAAATGTAGAAGTAGAAGAAAGCACCTGCACCGCCCAGTGCCGCCACGAATACCAGCAGCAGAATCCTATTCATGCCACCGCTCGATTCCTCTTTCGGTTCTTCGATTTCCACATCCGGGGTAGGTTCGGGTTTGGTTTCGGGCAGAACTACCGCAGGCGTTTCTTCTTCCTGCTTGCCGTTCCGCTCTTCATCATCCAGAAACTCCTGCAAATCGTACTCGTCGATCATCGAGAGCATATAGACGTTTTCGCTGTTTCGCGCCCGGTCGATCACCAGAAAGAATGTGTTGCCGCCCTTGGTCTTTACTGTGAAGAACTCCTTGCTGGGGTCATCCACGATGTTATCCTCCACCTCGCCGTTGCCTGCGATGGTGAACGGGATTTTTTCTTCCTCCGTTGGCTCGGCTTCCTCGATCACCTGTGTCGGTTCCTCCATCACTTCAGTAGTGTCCACAAAGGCAAAGGCCGGGGTCGAAAAGCCCACTGCCATCAGCAGGGTCAGAATTGTGCTGGGGATAACAACTCCCAGCCGTTTAAGCATCTTTTTCAATCGCTTCCTCCGTTTCTGCTTCCTCCGAAGCGTTGTTTACAGCGGTCAGGAACGTCACGTTGCCCGCCTGAATGTTGTCCAGCAGAGCCAGCAGTTCGCGCCCGCCCATCTTGGTGCTGCGGATGGCACGGATGATCTCGCTGTCCTCTTCCTTTTTCTGTGCTGCCCGGATGGTTCTCAGCCGTTCTTCCAGTTCCGCGATCTGCTGTTCCGTCTTTTCGGCTTCATCCAGATATTTCTGTAATTTTTTGCCCATCGGCCCTCCTTTCAGTTGATGCGGCCAAAGCCTAAAAAGTGGCTCTGCCAGTAGGTCGAATTGATGCTGGTATAGGAAATGGGGTCGCCGCAGTGGATCATCATGCCATTGCCGACGTAGATTCCAACGTGCGACGCGCCAACGGTGTTATAGGTTTTCTCAAAGAAAATCAGGTCGCCGGGCTTTGCATCCGCAGGGGAAACATAACTGCACTTCCCGCGCAGGCCGTTGGCTGTTGTACGCCCAACGCTCCACCCATTGCCGCAGTTATTGATAACCCAGCAGACGAAGCCGGAGCAGTCAAAACTGGTGCTTGGGGAACTTCCGCCCCACACATACGGCATACCAAGATACTTTTCGGCTTCCTCAATCATCCTTGCGAACTTTTCATCCGAAAGGGCTTCCGAAGGAATATCATACTTGAAACCACCGCCGGAACCACCCGTACCGCCGCCCGTGCCGATACTGCCCGTTGTGCCGCCGCTGTAAGTCGGGGAGCCTGCGCCGAACAGTTCCGGGCGGTTGCCGTAGGTCAGGTTATAGGCATCGTACCGTCCGGTCTGCTTCCGGTTCATGTTCTTCCGCGCGATGGTATCGAAGCCCTTATTTTTCAGCAGGATATTGAGGATTTTATACTCATACTCCACTTCTTCCTGATAGGTATAGGTTTCCATGCTGACATTTCCAAAAGCGTCAATCGTTGGCCGAACCCCTACTCTGGTTTCCATGCGAGTGCGAATCTCAATGGTTTCCCACACTTTCAGGAGATACTGCTGCTTGAACAGTTCCTTGATAACAGGCTTGACCTGTCCTCTGGTGAACTGCTCATAGACCGCAGTCAGATGGGAAATAAGCTGATATGGGTCATGCCCGATTTCGTCAAGCTGATAGCGGTATTCATCATAGCCCGGATGTGTGGATTCCATCTGCCGAATCTGCTTATCCAGTTCTTTTTCCAGCTCCAGATAATCCTCTTCCGCACCTTTCATGTCGGCATCCTTGCTGGGGTAGGTCGTTCCCACAAAGGTACTACCCGTTCCCTGAATCGCTGCACCACAGCTTGAAAAGGCCCCCAGCATGACCATCACCAGCAGGATACCCACTCCAATACTGACCCACAGGGTTTTATTCTGCAGGACGATCTCCTGCACCGCTGCTTTCGCTTTTTCTGTAATGGTGTTGGTTGCCGCTGCTGCCTGCTTGCTGGCGGCAGTTCCGGCTTTCTGGCCGCGATTGGCGGCTGCATAGGCATCCTTATACTGCTTTTTCTGGTAAAACTTCGCACCGACTGTTTTTGCTTCACCTCCTGCGGCAGTCGGTGGCGGCTGGGGCTGTTTCTTTTTCAGCGACGGTTCTGCTGCATTTTCTGCAGTACCACCCTCGCTCTCGGAGAATTTCAGGCGGCTGGATTTCTGATCCTCCCCACCTCTTTTCTCTGCTCTGGCAGATTTATCTTTGGGCTTTTTTCTGCCTTTGACAAAGTGGTGCAGGCGTTCAGCTGCTTCTTCTGACTTGTGTGCGGCTTCCACGCCGGAATTGTCCTTTTCTACCTGATGTACTTTCTGATGGGCAAACCCAGTGGCGGTGTCCACTCCTTTCTTGGCCACCTTCTTAACGCCCATCCCCATGCCACGGACAATGCCGCCTTTTTCATCCTCAAAAGAAAGTCGGCCTTTCTTTGTGGGCGGCTCTGCATCCGATTCCGCAGACGCATCTTTCGGCTTACCATCCTCCTGATGGGCTTTATAATAGTCTGCGCTCTGCTTGACGGTGCTGTGATGCCGGGGTACATCCTCCTCCCCGTCCTTGGCATCCGTGCACAGTTCTTCGTCCACGATAGGTTCTTCGTCGGCTTCCTTTTTCGCAGTTTCTTTTGACGAATCTTCCTGCTCCGGCTTTTCTGCTGCAGTTGCGGACTTCTGTTCCCCGGTGCGGAGGTTTTCATCCACCAGACCGTCTTTGGTCATTTTTTGGACGATTTTATCTCTGCCCCGAAACTTTTTGTCTGCTATGAAAATCACCTCCTTCCGGCTGGAACCGTCATGCGAGCAGGGCTGCGTGGGTTTCCCACTTATCAAGCACCTGCTCCAGCTTCCGGGCAAAGGCGATCAGACGGGTGTTTACTTCCTCACGGTCAAGATAACCGTGGGCTTCCATGTGAAAGCCGTCAGTCAGTTCATCGGCCAGTGTGCCAACGGCGTAAAAGTCTTCCAGCACCGTATGCACCACCGATTCTTCATCGTGGAAGTTGAGCGGCTCCACCTCATCGAAAGGCGGGCCGGAATCACTTTCGTGCGGCTCCATGTCAGAGTGATGATGAATCTTGCGGCTCAGTCGGTCAAAAATGTTCGGTGTGTTCATGCTTCCTTTTTCTCCTTATATTTTCCCATCTCCATGGGTTTCGTGGTCATCAGGCTGTACAGTTTCAGCGAAGTATCGAACTTATCCTTAAACGGGATAATCGTATTGCCGTAGAACAGCAGCCCCTCTCCCTCGTTGCTGTTCGTCACATAGGACAACTGGAACGGCGAAATGTTAAGCTGCTTTGCAAGGATTTGCCGGTCGCCGGATGCCTGGTTGAGCATATAGATGAAATCGCTGTTCTCGAAGATATTCTCGATTTCACGGCTGGCCAGCAAATCCTTGATGTTCTGCGTAATTCCTGTCGGTATACCGCCCCATTTTCGGAACCGCTTCCAGATCTCGACACTGTACGCTGCGGTCTGTTCCTCTTTCAGCAGGAGGTGGAACTCGTCTATATAGTACCGGGTGTTCTTTTTGCTGTTGCGGTTGATGGTGACACGGTTCCAGACCTGATCCTGGACGATGAGCATACCCAGCTTTTTCAGCTGTTTGCCCAACTCCTTGATATCGAAACAGATAATTCTGTTATCCAGTTCCACATTCGTCTGATGGTTGAACACACGCAGCGAACCATTGACGTAGATTTCCAGTGCCGTGGCGATACGCTGCGCCTGCCGTTCCTTCTGTTCCCGCAGGCAGTCGTACAGATCACCGAGCGTCGGCATATTCTCCGGCTTCGGGTCGTTCAAATATTTCTGGTAGACCAGCGGCAGGCAGCGGTCAATGACCGACTTTTCTTCCGGCTCCATACCATCCCGTGCGCCCATAATCAGTTCGCACAGGGAAAGAATAAAGTCCGATTTCATGCCCAGCGGGTTATCATCGTCCGCATAGTTCAGGTTGATGTCCATCGGGTTGATGTAGTCCTTACTGGTGGACGAAATATGGATAACCTGACCGCCCAACGCTTCCACCAGCGGATAATACTCGCCTTCCGGGTCTGCCACGATAATATCGTCCGTTGTGGTAAAGAACACGTTGGTAATTTCACGTTTTGCACTGAACGACTTACCGCTGCCGGGTGTGCCGAGGATCAGGCCGTTCGGGTTTTTGAGCTGTTTACGGTCTGCCATAATCATGTTGTTGGACACTGCGTTCAGACCATAATAGAGGGAATCGCCCTCCATAAAAAGTTCCTGTGTGGTGAACGGCACAAAGATGGCGGTGGAAGTGGTAGTCAGTGCGCGCTTGATGGGAACGAGATTATTTGCCAGCGGCAGGCTGGCCCCAAGTCCCTGCTCCTGCAAATAATCCAGACGGTTCAGTGTGCAGTTGAACTTCTGAGCGATACCAGCAGTCTGAAACACAGCACTATCCAACTCCTGCTTGGTCTTGGCTGTATTGAGGAACAGCACCGTAACAAGGAACATACGCTCATTGCGGCTTTGCAGATCATCCAGAATCTTTTTGGCCTCGCCGCCATAAGTTGCAAGATCGCTCGGAATAATTTCCATATCATAACCAGACCTCACAGCTTTCTTCTGTTCCTCAATTTTCATACGATCCAGGTCGGTAATTTTGCCCTTGATAAGTTTGATGGCTTTCAACTGGTCTACCGACTGCACATGAATGCTGACCACCAGATTTTTGTCCATGTCCAGAAATTCGGCCAGCACCTTATCCGTCAGTTCCGGGGCAAGGATGTTCAGATAGGATGCAGCACCATAGGTGTCACCCATCATAAAGTCCTTGCCGCTTTTGAACAGAAAACTGGTCGGGGCAATGAAGTCTTTGGTCGTCATGCCGCTCTGCAGGATGCGGTCATAACTGAAATCGAACTTCTGCTGTTCCTCCTGATGAAAGGTTTCGTACATGATCTGAAGCCGTTCCACGCCGTTCAGCGGGTAGGCTTTCACGCCCAGCACCTTGAAATTATTGAGAATATCGGTTTCGATACGTTCCAGCCGGGGCTTTGCTTCCCGGACGCTCTTTGCTTCAATGCTGAACGTGATGTACTTCGTCCGAACCAGACCGTTATTGCCCTTGGCAAGCTGCTGTCTCAACATCTGCGCATATTCCATGCGCACATCATCGAACTGGTCATGCTGCGGCTCGATTTGAATGACCTTGTTGTACTCGCTCATGTCACTCTTATGGTTGATGAACGACAACTGAAAGCGGATGCTGGCATCGAAATAGTTGAGGAAGTCGCACCAGCTTTCAAAGATGGTGTTCTTATCCTCGTTCTGTGCCAGCTGGTAGTTAATGTCGTAGAATCGGACAGTTTTGGAGTACAGATGTTCCTCCACCCGGCAGATACCGTCGCGCCCCATTTCCAGATATGGAATGGAACGCTGCACGGTCAACCGTTGTTCCTTTTCGTTCCTTTCGGGTTTACGAAAGAACTTTTGGAAGAAGCCGCCGAACTGCGGTTTCTTCTTCGGTTCACTTTTTACCAAGGATGCCTCCTTTCTTCTGGATCGGTGCTGCGGTTTCCAGTTCCCGCTCATACAGGTTTTCGACCTCATAGCGGCGTACCGCCGGACGTTTGAATCGGACGCTGATGAAATTCGTCAGGATGGTTTCAAGGTGCATCCCGTTTTTCTCGTACAGAGCAAAGAAAAACTCCGGCAGCATCAGAAGCACCATGCCTGCCGCCGCATTGCTGGTTCCCAGCGTATCACGCATAAGAAAATAGAACGGAACGCCGATGCCCGCCGCAAAACCCATACACACAAGCTGGCGTTTCGTCAGGTTCAGAAAGACTTTATTCTTCACTTTGGAAAGGTCTTTGGGAATCGTTACATAGGCCATGGATTACCAGAACAGCCAGACCGCCGCCGGGAAACGGCGTTGCCTGCTGTCTTTTCCTTTCATTGGATTTTCCCGGATTTAGTGACTGCCGAAGATCTGTTTGGACAGACTTCCCGTTTTGAGCAGCGAGAAACAAAGAATCACCGTGTAGGCCATTGTGCCGAACAATGCCGAGTGAATATCCGAAGATACCCGGATGCTGCCGATAAGGGCTGCATAGATTGCCACGCAGACCATCATCAGGAACGCTTGGAATGCCAGCGCGAACAGCCCTCGGAAGTAGTTTGTACCCACATGGCCCCATTCACGGTTACTCATGGTTGCAAACGGAATCGGAGCAAGCGAAGTGTAGAGGTATATTTCTATCATTCTGCCGTACATAATTACCGTGATAACCACCGACAGAATTTTCAGACACCAGCTTACAACAAGGGTTTCCAATGCCAGCGTCACCAGTTCGCCAATCGCCATTGTTGCCATTGCCGCCTGCATCTGCATGGAAAGAGAACTAATATCAATGGCGGTATTGCCACGGATAATGCCGGAGGAAGAATTTACCACCGACTGTCCAATGTCAAATACCGCCATTGCAATATCGAACGTATGACTGACGAGATAGACTGCGATCCACATCTTCACGAAATACTTGAAGAACATCCAGGTGTCCACATCGTGCAGATTGTTCCGTTCCGTCAGCATCGAGATCAGCTCATAGCAGAGGATCAGCGTAATGATGATTCCTGCAATGGGAATCACCACCGAATCCGAAATGTTACGGATCATGCTGAAAATGCTGCTGTTCCACCCTTGCGGTGTCTGCCCGACCTGAGCAGCGATTTCACTGGTCTGTTGGTTGACCGCTGTGAACATCGTACTCAGGTTGGACTCCACCATGCCGGAAAGAAGTTCCCTCATCCATTTTTCGATTGCTGCGAAAATATTATCGAACAATGGCGGGTTTTCCTCCTATCGCTTGTTGATTAGCCGAACAGACCAGAGAGCAGCGGGATCAGCTGGGTGCCGATGAGAATGACACCGCCGCCGGACATCAGCTGCTTCATGCCCTGCGACTTTGCGCCAGGGTTATCGTTTCCGTACCCTTCCATGAGGTTCACAACGCCCCAAACGCCAAGGCCCGCGCCGATGGCAACAACGAGAGTCTGCAGAACGGTAATAGCCTGATTGAAGAATTCCATAGTCGTTTTTCGCCAGATTGCAGCATTAAGAAAAAGCACGATTCCAAAAGAAAAACAGGCTGGCACATCTTCGGTGCTGCCTGCTCCTGCAATTCTGGCTTCTCCTTTCATTTTCATAAAAAATCAGTCTTTTGGAATCGCAAAATGTAGAGATCAGTCGGGTGAATTTCCTGCCACGGGGTCTGCCCGGACAGGCGGGCGGGTGTATTTACTTCGGATAATGACCTCCTTCCTATGCTGTGCTTTCTTCGGACACATCCACCTCGTAGCAATCAAATTCTTCATCCATCCGCAGCCTGAGTTCGTGCTTCAGGTAGCGTTCTACATCGAAAGCGTTCTTCTTATCGAAGTCCGAAAGCTCCTTGTACCGCTTATGCTTGGTAATGTCGAATTTGTCGCTCAGGAATGGCCTGACTCCGCGCAGCTGCAGGATGCACTTGCTGCCATCCATGACAGAAAGCTCGTCCCGGCTCATAAGTTCCTTGCCAGTCTTTTGGTAGGTTGTACCAAAGGATGGGCTTTGACCGCGTGTGTCGGATGTGTTATATAGGTCGATTGTTTCTTTTCCCAGCGTTTCGGAAATTTCTTTGAGGGTCGAACTTTCCTTGCCGCCGAGGAACAGCATGGTATCGCAGTTGCTGATGATGGTTTCTGCGGCATCCTTGTAGATGGTTTTTAACTGGCTCTGCGACTGCAGGATGATGGATGCCGAAATCTCGCGGCTGCGGATGGTGGCGATCAGTTTGTCGAACTTCGGAATCAACCCGATGTTTGCGAACTCATCGAGCAGCAGCCGCACATGATACTTTAGCTGACCTCCGCATTGATCGTCTGCACGGTCACAAAGCAGATTGAAAAGCTGGGTGTACATGATGGACACCACGAAATTGAATGTATCGTCCGTATCGGAAATGATAACGAACAAGGCCGTGCGGCGATCCCCCAGCAAATCCAGTTCCATTTCATCGTAGGCCATAAGGTTACGCAGCTCCGCAATGTCAAATGGGGCTAACCTGGCACCACAGGAAATAAGAATCGACTTAGCCGTCTTGCCGGCAGCCAGCTTGTATTTCTTATACTGCCGGACTGCAAAATGCTCCGGCTTCTTCTGTTCCAGTTCCTCGAACAGTTCATCCACAGGATTCTTAAATTCTTCATCATCCTCGCGGGCTTCGCTGGCGTTGATGAACTCCAGCAAGGTGGAGAAGTTCTGCTCTTCCTCCGGGGCTTCATACCAGATATAGCCAATCAGTGCGCAGTAGAGCAGGCGTTCGGCCTTGACCCAGAAATCCTCGCCGGACTTCTCGCCATCCCCCTTTGTGTTGGCGATAATGGTATTGACCAGTTTCAGAATATCCTTTTCGCTGCGGATGTAATGGAACGGATTGTATCGCATGGATTTTTTGAAGTTGATGGTGTTCAGGACTTTGATTTTATACCCGGCATCCGAGAGCATCTTTCCGCACTCGACAATAATTGTGCCTTTGGGATCGGTCAGGACATAGCTGACCTTTTGGGGCATCTGCATCAAGTTGGGCTTGACGTAAAATCGGGTCTTACCGCTGCCGCTGCCGCCAATCACAATGACGTTTTTATTGCGAGCGTACTTCGGATGCTTTGGTCTACCACTCATCATCAGCCGTTCGGTCTGTGTGAGGATGACGTTGTTCTCGAATACCGGGTCAATAAAAGGTTCGATGTCCTTCTGGTTGCCCCACCGGGCAGAGCCATATTCCTCGCCTTGCCGATACTTCTTCGCGTTCTTCCCTTTGAAGTAGATCACTGCTTTCAGTGCAGCTGCACCGACTAGCCCCACCATCAGGTCGAACGTGTGAAAACTGGGTAAGACACTTTTGTAGGCCAGGCCAAAGTTCATAAAAAGAACCATCAGCCTGTCCACCACGGAATCACCATTGCAATGACGGTAGAGCCATGCAGCTTTCTCCACCATATAAAAGGCGATGATGTGCGGAAAATTCAGCAGGATCAGCTTTTTCATATCCGCTGACTGCACCATCCTGCTGAACTCTGCAGCCAGTTTTTTGCCCCATGCCGTCCCGCCCGTCTGGTTGGACGGTGCTTTGCGCGGACGTTGGGCAGGTGTTTTCGGATTTTTCATCATATCGGTTCCTGCTCCCTCTTCTTTTCTTTCTTGAGCTGACGGTAATTGGAAAGCTCTTCTTTTACCTTTTCCAGCTTCTGGCGCACCGATTCACGCTTCTGCTTTTTCAGCGTTTCGCTGGTATACTCCTTAAAGGCAGCGGTCATAATATCCACGTCCTTGGCCTTGAAAAAGACAAGGTATTCTGTTTTGCCCTCCTGTTCCACCTTTTTCAGACTATAATCAATGCCATATTTCCGGGCTACCCGGTCAAACGACTTGATATTATTGTCCGTGACAACGATGTTCGTGATCTGCGCGCCGCTCTTTTGCAGGCTCTTAATGCTCTGCCGACCTGTTTTCTTACATTGGCTTTTTTCTCCTTTCCCCCGCTGCTTTTTCTTGTCCATTTCCGCCAGCAACTTTATCAGGGCTGCTTTCAAAATCTGTGCCGTGATTTTTCCTCCTTTGATGCACAGTGAGATGGTTTTCTCGTTGACTTCTTCCTGCACGGTTGCTCACCTCCCATCTATCGCCGCTGCATCAGGGGCGGACTGCCCCGGCCGCAGGCGGCGCGGTATCGCCCAGCACCGAGCGAAACTTCTTACGGCACTGGTGCAGCAGATAGCCGCACTCCCATTTGTGGCGGCAGTGCTTGCAGGGATGGCCGCTGTCCGTTCCCGGACGCTGGCGCATCATGCGTTCAAACGGATTATCGGTAAAATTCATAGGCTTAACCTCCCTGTTCAGCCAGCGGCAGCACACCGCGCCGCTTCAACGTGTGGTAAAGGAACTTCCGGCCTTTCTGCGTCCATGCCGTGTGCAGCTTTTCCACCTCGGAGCCATCGCTGCGCTGGAGCCGGAACGTCAGGCTGGATGTATACCCCTTGCCGTGGTGTTCTGAATACAGCACCCACTGGCCGTTTGCACGGTACTGGATGCCGTGCAGATGCAGCAGCCGATTGAACACCTTTGCTCCGCAGCCGTACTCTTTGGCGATCTGCGTGGTTGTCACCAGCGAATCGGAATCGCTCAGCTGCGCTTCGTAGCTGTTCCGGCGCGGCGGCTTCTTATGCAGCAGGCCCAGCAGCGCATCCCAGTCAAACGGCTGTGGATGGTACGCCGCACCGACTGCCGTATGGTGCAGCTTGCAGAGCTTCTTTGCCATGTCCTGCGTGATGCGGTAGTCTTTCACATACCGCTGGACCGTGCGCCCGCCCTCATCCTGCAGCCGGACACGGGGCATATACTCGTAGTCGCGGCCCTCGATGAAACCATACTGGCACATACGCGGGAACCACTTGCGGAAGTCGCTGCGAATGTGCATCTGGTCATACAGATCACGCGCCCACAGCGTAGAGGGCAGCGTGTCCATACTCATGAATACGATGTTCATGGGTTTGTCCTCCTTAATTTTTATCTACCCTGCCGCCCCACCCAAATTCATGCCGAACCTGTGTGGAATAATAGCTATCCACAGTCACAGGTGCGTTATAGAGTGTTGCCAGCAGGTATTGCTTGATGTTCCGAATCTGAGTGCTGTTTTCTTTTAGGCACTCCAATATATACTGGATATGCGAGGAATCCAGCTTCATCAGGCGGCTTTTCACCACCTCCTTTGGCTTATCCTCCCCGCAAATGCGCAGGAACTTCTTTCTGCTGGTGACGGTTTCCACCAGCAGTTCCAGAATCTCATACAGGACCGCTTTATCTGCCGGATAGCCCTGTTCCAGAATTTCCAGTTCCAGAGCATCCTTGAAATAGCGGCGGTACTGTTCTTCTTCCTGTAATTCAGCCGGATAGATAAGATCAGTCTCACTATTATCTGTCTTATTTATCTTCTCAGTATTACTTCCGTTTGATTTTAGAACTCCCGGAAGTTCGTTTTTCAAACCGCCGGAAGTATGATTTTCATACTTCCAGTAGTTCGATTGCGAAAGCCCCGCATAAAGGTCTTTCACATACAGCAGATTGGGTTTGCCAAGTCCCTGCCTGCGCCGCTCGATAAGCTGAAACTCCTGTTCCAGTTCATCCAGCAGTTTGACCGCCTTTTGTCTGGCACAATGAATAGAGTCCATAACTTCCTCTATCGTGCAGATAATGTAGGCGTTGCCGTGCTTGTCCTGCCAGCCGTTCTTAATGGAAAGGCTCATACGATCCAGCAGCACAGCATATAGCAGTTTGGCGTCCCCGGACATCTTCTGGAACAGATCAGCCTTGACCAGTGCTTTCGGCACACGGTAAAAGCTGTATCGGTCTGATTCCAGACCTTTGAAATACGGGTACTCCATGTAAATTCATCACCCCCTGTCGGATTGGATTTGCACTATTAGAAATAACAATACATTCCTGCGGTGGAACACGTTTCCATGCTCCACCGCAGTGTATCTGCTGTTATTTGAACTTTGCCATTCTGCCCCAGCCCGTTCCTGCCCCATATTTCAGCGGCGTTTTCTCTGGTAAGACGCGCAGGATGCACATTCAGTGCCAGAAGTATCTCTCTGGGATGGCTTATTCAGTTTTCAAGGAGCTTCGTAAGGTACTCTTCTCTCTAACCCTTACACTAATATGAATTTGAAGGTGCCTTGGGGGATACAGTTCTTAAAGATTTTTTGAAATTTTTTATCCCGCATTCATTTTTAACGGATTATCGAAGCATTCATCTTTATTCAATTTGATATTTTTCATTGAGATAAGCTGCAATGCAGCTTTCCAACGAACTACTGCCTGCAAATTCGGCCTCGATGGTATATTCACCGCACCTATTGATATAAGGAGAACCGCTTGCCACTTTTTCTGTTTGCCGGGTATTCTTGCTCATCTGCTGTTTCCTTTTCATGTAAAGTCTCCCACTGCCAATTCATAATGTGCTTCAAAATCAAATTTGCGGCGAATCCGTTCAAGTGCCTGATTGACAGACCTTGTAACCGACCCGCGTGCAATTCCCATACCATCTGCAATTTCCTGATGGGTCTTGTCAAGAACATAATTCTGGTAGATCAGGTTACGCTGCTTTTCCGTTAGAACCGCCATCATTGCATGAAGTGCTTCCTTCTCAATAAATCTATCCAGCATATTGATTGTGGAATCTGCCATCTCGCCCCAATCTTCCGCTACGGCATGATACGAAACACAAACTTTGGTTTGCCCCACGCCTTCGCACTTCAGCTGTGATTCCTCCACTCTCTGTTCGCCCTCAAACAGTGCGCGAATATGCCACTCGCAGTTTTCAAAGTATTCTTCCTTGATCACTTCGCCCTTTCCTTTTGATGCACCGTAGGCATAGTCCCCACGGCAGTCATGGATATGGAACACAGTGTTTCGCTTTCCCGCAGAAAACCAAACATAGCCGCTGTGATAGAGTGTCAGATGACTGCCATGCTCAAATTCTTTACGCAGAAAAATCCGCCCATCTTCCAAAAGCACCTTCGGAGAGGGTACGCGCTTGGTATGTACAGGTGCTTTTACCATTTCCTTGACCTTTTTCAATGTAAGCATTTTTGTCCACCTTTCTGCCTTCCGGCTCCGGGTGAACTGAAAAAAGCAGCAAAAATCGTCTCAGATTCACCCGTTTTTTTTGAACGGGAATCTAAGATTCCTCTTGCTGCTTTCTATTTTTTTTGAAGTCCCTATACTAACATGAATCCGTAGAACCACCTGGGAATACAGATTTTCAAGAAAATAAAAAAAGAAAAAGCCGGAACAGGATGAACTACTTGCAGGCGCACTACTGCACTGCATTCGCTCATTCTGTCCCGGCCTATATCACATATTGCTACGGTATCGCTCTAACAAACAGATATTATATTGTAGACCCAAAAGAATGTCTGGTGGAGCTGGTCGGCTAACCAGGTGCCGCCTAAGATTCCACCTCTGCGCTTTCAGTGTCGATGAAGCACTCTGCTTCAGGCTTCTTTCCGTTGGTTCTCTGCTGTGAAAAATTCGATACTCTTCACGGGAAGGCCGTGAATACACTCCACCAGAGATTCAGCAGAAATATAATCTTCACAGCCACCACGCTTGATCTGAAGCATATTCTTTCCATCAACGACACTGCGATTCCCGATCCGCAGCCCCTTTGGGGTGCGGATTTCATGTTCTCCGTTGCTCATCTTCTCACGGCCTCCTTTGTGTTGGTTTAGGTTTCTTTTTTCTTCTATTCAATTTCACCTTTTGAACTTCCGCTCTTTTTTCACCTTTTTCGGCTTGCATATTTACGATTTTTACGGTATAATAATCCAAAAGATGATAGAATATAGCATATATTATAAGCAAGTCGTGCCGCAGTGTCAAGAGGAAAATGTGAAAATTCGTTGCATCTTTCAGATTGAATATTTACAAATTCCATTGCACATTGTTACAACACGATAACTACGCCATAGAAAGGTTGCAAACATGAAATTTGGAGAGAAAGTTCGCGATCTACGAAAGAAGCATTCTTTAACACAGGACGAATTGGCACAATGTCTGGGTATCAACAAAAGAACGATCATCGGATGGGAGCGTGATGGCCGCTACCCTCGCAGTATTGAAATGCTTGAAAAGATGGCCGATATATTCCATGTACCTCTGACCTATTTACAGCCGGATCAGTCTTTATTTATCGAACGTGCCGCCGAAGCCTACGGAAAAAAGGGCAAAATAGAAGCCCAGCATCTCGCATTTGAGCTTACTGAGCTATTTGCCAGCGGAGAGTTGACCCCGCAGGATATGGACGGCATCATGTATGAAATGCACAAAGCCTATTTTAAGTACCGAGAACAAAAACGAGAAAAGGAACGAATAATGAACCTGTGAACCACTGTTCTATTCACTATGCTATCCCCGGAAGGAGATCACATTATGGATTCTACATTTATTCACCAAGCCGCCAACGAACTTGTCCAAAATGCCGGAACTCGCAACATCAAACAGATTGCGCGCAGTTGCAGTCTGGACATCAGTGAAACATCCCGCATTAAAGATATGTTGGGTTTACTTTCGCTCTATTTTGATAAGCCATTGATCCTTATCAATCGCCAGCTAGACAAACAGACGAAGCAGATGGTGTGCGGCTATGCGCTGGGGCATTATCTGGAGCATCAGCTGCTTATGGACTTGCATACCCTGGACAAGTTTCTGACCATTAAGGACAAGCACATCCTTCTTTACGAGCATAACGCTTTCACATCCCACCTGATGCTGGACAGTGATGAAGTCTATCAAATGACGAAGCGCGGGTTAGACGCTGCGCAAATCTCTGTAGCCAAACGGATCCACCTCAATCTGGTGCTGGTGAAGCTGCTGGAACTGCATCATCTGGGATATGATCTACGTCACTACCACGCCCAGCACCATGCGTTTATCAAAAAGCTCAACCTTCCGGCACATTTTCAGTTTGATGTTGCCGCCGGATGAACTTATGTTCTCATAATTCTAAAACCCGTAATGGACGGTGCGTTATGCCTGTCCATCACGGGTTTTTCGTGTTATTTCAGTTTTGCGAGGATTTCATCGGCACTCATGCCTTCGGCCAGCAGCTTTTTCAGAACGGACTCCGCTTCTGTCTTTTTTGCTTCTTCTGCAGCTTTGGCGTCTGCCTTTGCCTTCTTCGTTTCCAGCATTGCCACTTCTTTTTCGGCCTTCTTCAGAGCAGTCTTCTTCACTTTCAGGTCAGCCTTTAAAGTGTCAATGTTTGCGGTGATAGATGCGATTTCCGCTGTGAGCGCTTCCTTTGCGGACTGCTTTTCTGCAATCTGCGTTGCGAAATCAGCAGTCACAGTTTTGGGCTTATTCTTGCTACCTTTTGTTCTGGGCATAGGATACAAACCTCTTTCCAATTATAATAACTAAAGTATATCACTCTGCGGGTCTACGAGCAATATCTATCCGGGTCTTTGACACCCCAAAACCCTGGAAGGCGCACCACGCCTTATTTAGTACCATAAGAGTGTAGTTGTTAGAGAGTAATTAACTCTGACATCTGCACTTATTTAGTACCAGGGGTCTGGCACTTTTTTTGTCGGAGCCTTTCTTCAATAAACTTTGTTACAATTTTCTCATATCCTCCCGGGTCTTTTCTATAATTTTCTGTATGATCTGCCCCATGAACTATATATAACTGCTTTTCACCATTACAACTATCGTATAGTTTATAAGCCATAGATAAAGGTGCCTTCATATCTTCTTCACCGTGAATGATTAAAAGAGGAATATCGGTATGTGCTAAAGCCTTACACGCATCTGCGTCTGATAAATCAAAACTCCCCCAAATCTTTGTTCCTACATTAAGCATAGTAGGAACTAGATTTTTGGGTATGTATTTTGATATTTGCTTGTTATTATTCTGCTTTATCACATCCAATGTAGATATAAAACCACAGTCATCAATAATTCCATATACTGAATCAGGCAACTCCAAATCACTGCTCATCATCACAATTGATGCTCCCATTGAAATTCCCATAAGAAAAATAGGATTTTTATCTTCAAAGCGATTTTGTGCCCATTCTACCCAATCAAGACAATCATATTTTTCTAGCACTCCTAATGTTGAGAATTCCCCTTCACTATCTCCCTGTGCGCGTAAGTCACATAGTAGAAGATTCCAATTGTGTTTTTGTGTAATTCTATATATTGGCACGCCATCCAAATAACTGTGCCCCCACAATCCATGAAAAAACACAATTAAAGGCGCACCTTTTTCTCTTTCATAATAATGACCTATCAGTTTTGTATTATCAAATGCTTGTATCATAACAGTTTCATTTGATTGATTTTTTATTTTATATGCATCTATGAGAATTCTATATTCATCATCGTCTGCAGTACCTAAATCTGACCATGGAGTAGTTCTTCTTTCGCAGGTTCGCTGAAATACCAATCGGCTTCCAAATATAACTCCGACCATGCATATAGCAAATCCAACAACAACTGTTATGAAGTATACTTTTTTTCTCTTCACTTTTGATTTCATTCCTTTTACATAACATTATTGCTTCATTTTTCGTGTTCAAATAGTTATTTTCGTAACTCAAGTTGGTATTTCTGGCAAATTTACAATTTATAAATACCTCCATCTATCACACAGCAATTTGAACTGTCCAAAATCTTTTTTACGTATATCCTCTATATTCCAGTTTAGACAGTCCATCCAGTAGGATCGGTGCTGCCTGTCGGTTTCCTGTAAAACCAACAATTCCACACATAGGTTTATCCCTCTCTTCTTTGTTTTACTTTCCCTCTATTATGCAAAACGGCTCTGGATTACTGCCCAGAGTCGTCCTTGACTTTACGCCTTATATCCCTTTTCGCAAATCACGTTGACCACTTCGTCAACATACTTCTGGCAGGTGTCGTGGTCAGGTGCTTCCACCATAACACGCACGACTGGCTCAGTGCCGGATTCACGAACCAGAATACGGCCAGTATCGCCCAGTGCCTCAGCAACTTTAGACACGGCTTCCTGCACGGCATGGTCATTCTGTGCAGCCTTCTTATCGGTCACACGGACATTCTCAAGCACCTGCGGATAAATCTTCAACGGTGCTGCCAGTTCGCTCATCGGCTTCTTCTTCTCCAGCATGACTTCCATCATCTTCAGACTGGTCAGAATGCCATCGCCAGTGCTTGCATACTTGGAGAAGATGATATGGCCGCTCTGCTCACCACCGATACGGCAGCCGTTCTTTGCCATGTACTCGTAGACATACTTATCGCCCACAGCGGTCTTGGCATAGCCGATGCCCTGTTCATCGAACGCTTTGTACAGACCAAAATTGGACATAACGGTCGTGACCACAGTGTTAGTCAGCAGCTTGCCGCGCTCCTTCATGTAGCAACCGTAAATGTAAAGGATATGGTCGCCAGTGATGACATTGCCTTTCTCATCCACGCACAAGCAGCGGTCGGCATCGCCATCGTATGCAAAACCGACATCCAAGCCCTTCTCCACAACAAACTTTTGGAGGCCCTCGATATGAGTGGAGCCAGCATTATTGTTGATGTTCAGACCATTCGGATGGTTATTGATGACGTAGGTATCTGCTCCGAGGGCATCGAACACAGACTTGGCGATGTTCCAGGAACTACCGTTGGCGCAGTCCAGACCAACCTTGACGCCCTTGAAAGAGTAGATACCCAGAGAGATCAGGTAGCCCATGTAACGGTTACGGCCAGAGATGTAATCCACAGTACAGCCGATATGCTCACGATGAGCAAAAGGCAGTTCTGGCCAGTCCTTATCGAACACATTGAGCTTGCCATCGATGTAATCCTCCACCAGCAGCAGAGTCTCCTCCGGCATTTTTTCACCGTAGCAATCGATCAGCTTGATGCCATTATCGTAGTACGGATTGTGGCTGGCGGAGATCATGATACCACAGTCAAAGTCATCCACACGGGCGATATACGCCACAGACGGAGTTGTAGTGACGTGGAGCAGATAGGCATCTGCACCGGAAGCAGTCAAGCCTGCGACCAGACTGTACTCGAACATATAGGAACTGCGGCGAGTGTCTTTGCCGATGACGATGCGGGCGGGCTCGTTGTTGCCGTTGCGCTCACGAAGAGCATTGTAGTACCAGCCGAGGAACCGGCCTACCTTGTAGGCGTGGTCGGCTGTCAAGGTAATTCCGGCTTCACCACGGAAGCCATCTGTTCCAAAATATTTTGACATTATTCTTTTCCTCAATTTTTAAGAGCTTGCATACGAATTAGATATGCTATTTTCCAAAGGGCTAATAGGTACATCTCTATTGCCTACAGAGAAATAGCATATTTGAGCAACATATCCATGCGCGTAAACACGGCCTATTTTTTATTATTTCTGCCCATAATAGGCATTCGGGCCATGCTTCCTCATATAATGCTTATCCAGCACATACTGAGCCATCGAGCTATCTGGATTAAGCAACAATGTTTTTAAATCCATTTCCGCTACCTTTTCCATGACAACTGCATTATATACAGCGTTCGCTGGACTTTTTCCCCATGCAAATGGCCCATGGTTTTTCACAACGATTCCGGGAACAGCCATAGGATCATAGTTACCGTTCTCAATGGTTTCTATAATCACCTTTCCTGTATTCGTTTCGTAGTCTTCCATTACTTCTTGTTTCGTAAGTTCTCTCGTGCATGGAATATCTCCATAGAAATAATCCGCATGTGTTGTCCCTAAAGCAGGAATTTTCATTCCTGCCTGTGCGAAAGCGACAGCATTAACTGAATGAGTATGGACAATACCATTTATAGAATTATATTTTCTATAAAGTTCCAAATGGGTTTTTGTATCAGAAGACGGATTCCATTTACCCTCTATACGTTCACCGCTTACAATATCAACAACAACCATGTCCTCAGGACTCATACCATCGTAGTCAACACCAGATGGCTTAATTACCATGTACTTTCTATCTTCAGATATGCCACTTACATTGCCCCACGTGTAGATTACCACGCCCTTAGCTACAAGATCTAGGTTTGCATCGCATACAGCTTTCTTCAATTTCTCCAACATATTTTACAATCCTCTCAAAATATTCAACGTATGACAAATTCCTTCCTCTACATCAAATGTTGGTTTCCAACCAAGCTTTTCAATCTTTGCTGAATTCAAGACCTGCTTCGGGATAGGGGATTGATTTGCTAAATCTACCGCATCAGGGATTTCAAAAACAACTCTACTATGTCCAGCGACAGCTATTTTTTTAGCCAACTCTGCAATAGTCAATTTAGAATGCGGGTTTGCCAAGTTATATGCCTCGCCGGAAATTCCTTGAATAAGCACACTCAATAGTGCCGCCGCACAGTCAGCCACATAGTTGTAGCTACGCATTTGTGTTCCTGCACTTTTCAGGATAATATTTTCTCCGTCAAGTGCATTGCGGAAAAACTGTGCATGAGCACGATTGTCTGTTTCCGTCATGTAAGGTCCATAAGTATGGCACGGGCGCACAATAACGCTTTCTACTCCGTATTGCTTCCAGTAACTACTGCAAAGATTTTCCGTCATTCGCTTACTGAGCGGATAGCATGAACGTGGAGACAAAACATCTAGATATCCTGAGTACAACTCATCAAAGGAATCTAGGGACACATCTCCTTGACCATAAACCTCACCTGACGACACATATAAAAGTCTTTTTCCTTCATGCAATCTTAGATATTCGAGTAATCTAAATGTGCTTTCTATATTTCCCATCGTTGTCCCAACAGGATTTCCATTAAATGCCGCAGGATGAGCATTCCCAGCCGCATGAATTATATAATCCACATGAACATTAAAGCCAATGGGAGCGTTCATATCATACTGTAAAAAATCCACATTCTTTTGAATGCCGAACTGGTGCCTCAGTTTTTCAGCATTTCGCCCGCCCAAATAAATAACGGTGTCGGCATTATTTTTCTGGCTATATCGAATCAGTGCATCAGCCACAAAAGAGCCAATTGTTCCTGTTGCTCCTGTCACCAGGATGCTTTTATTTCGCAGTGCCTCCATACCAACAACATGATCTAAGGCTCTATCTATATCTTCAAAATATAACTTACTCTGATGCAGATTCATCTCTTTCTCCTTTACTTTAGCCAATCGGATCTTTTTGCAATTAGAAGCGCTTTAAATATATCGATATCTTCTACTGTTGTCAGCTTAATGTTCTTTTCTGACCCCGCAGAAAAATACACCTGTTCTCCCATTTCAATCATCAGTGTGCAGGAGGCCACGGAATTTGTAATGCCCGCTTTCAATGCTCTTCTGTGCAAATCGCAAATTTTACCAATAGGAAATCCCTGAGGGGTCTGTGTTCTCTTCAAATTATCGCGTGGATAGCTTCCCGTCGAAACAACGCCGTCCTCAGTCTGCATCATTGCCTCTGCACAAGGGATGACCGTGATGGCATTACCATGTAGCTGAGTTACTCGAATACAATCCGAAATGATTTCTGCTGACACCATAGGGCGAATTGCATCATGGATTAGGACTATATCATCCGGAGAATGATGCTTTTCCAATTCAAAGACACCATTTCGAATAGAATCCTGACCATTCTTTCCACCCGGCACAACATACTTCAACTTCGTAATATTAAACTGGTTTGCATAAGCCCAAAGAACAGATTCCCAACCTTCAATGCAAACAACTGCAATCTCATCGATCTCCGGGTGATGCTGGAACGCTTCAAGCGTATACACAATAACCGGTCGCTCATTCACGGTAAGAAACTGTTTCGGGATATTCTGATGCATCCGTGCTCCAGAGCCACCAGCAATAAGTAAAGCAATATTCATTATTCTTTATCTCCTTTGATTTTATTCACTATTAACGCATCAGTTAATCACCTGATGCCCCACTTTTCCATTCAATAGTGTACTACATTTTCCACTATTGGACTTCCAATTCGGATTAGGAACTCTCCAATCCTCATTATAAATAGATGCTAAAATTTCCTCAGCATTATAAGGAACAGATACTTTTACTCCATCGGCCTCAATATACTTTGTTTTATCTACCCTCGGAAGTGTTACAAGATAAACACTATACTCTGAATTTGAAGAATACTTAACTCCATCCAATTTATCATACGAATACTGGATCATCTTATTTCCATCATAGAACTGACCAAAGAAATCTATTGTCAGCTTATCTACTTGATAAGTCTGCTCAGTAACAAGACCTTCAAATACGAATTCTCTTATTTTTCTAAAACCTGACTTTGCCATTACCTTTTGTAAATCACTCCATGAGAAATCTTCTGTAATGACCACTGCAAAATCAATATCTAAATCCCATTTGATGAGTTTTTTATCTCTTACAATTCCAAGTAATGTCCCAGCGTATGCATAGTACAGTCCACCAGACGTGTTCATTGTGTTTTCAACTAAGTTCAAATACTTAACACCATTATTTTGTATTTCTTCCTGTTGATGCTGCATTTTTCTTTCTATCTTTTTTTGTCCAACCAATTTTTCATAGTTGTCGCCAATAAATGGAATCGCTTTTATTTTATGCCATATCTGTTTTAGTTTCCTCATAACTAACTCCCCCTTAGTGAATAAACGCATGCTTTATTTTAAAGAAAATTCTTTTTAACTCTTTTACATTAATAACAATCAGGATTGCCATTATTGCAATTTCAATAGGGACAATAGACAAATAGCTTTCCACAAACGCCTGAACAAATAATAGCATCCACGTTACTATAATTATAAAATAATCTTTAATCCAAATATCTTTACCTACAGCCCTTTTTCTTACCGCATATATAATATACGAGCAAATCACTGTTGCAATTGTAGCTCCTTGAATCCCCATCAAATAAACCAAAATGATGTTCATTACAATATTTGTGGCAGCACCGATTATAGCGGACCACATCATCGCTTTTGAATCTTTCTTTGCTGCCAATATCGGTCCTAACAAACCAGAAGCACAATTAAGCACAGAACTTAGCAGTAGAAAAGGAACGTACTGCCAGGCAACATAAAATTCTTTTGCGTATAATATATGAGCCAATGGTTTTGACAGAATAATCAAAAATGAACATGCTGCACACATTAACAAATTAATAGATGAGAATGTATTTCCATAAAATTTCGAGGTATCCTCTTCGCCATATTCCTTAACCGCAGATATCTGCCACGCCTGTGTAAATATTCCTTGCAGGGTATTTATAATCTGTGGAATTTTATATGACACAGACAACAGTCCATTTGAGGCCACCCCTAACATAAAAGCAACTACATATTTATCAGCTGCGCTATTAATCCACCATCCAACAGCAGTTGCAATCAAAGGAACCGAGTACATTAGCATCTCGTGTTGAGTTTTTTTATCAATTTCTGTTACATCAATGTACTCCCACACTTTAATACGAATTGCTAAATAAATAGCCGAAATCATCTGAGCCAGAATACTTGAGAAAAAAAATCCAATTAATCCCCACTTTAAAACCAATAAGAATAGAATATTGGTTATTATTGTCACAAAAGTCCCAACTACCCCTGCTATTCCCATGTCTTTAACACGTTCCAACCCTTTTGAAAATTGAATTAAGAGTTGGTTAACGGCATAGGAGGCATAATATAAGAATATGTATATTTCTAGGCCACTGATCCCGGGCAATAGATTTATACGCTTCAATAGCCACATACATATTCCAAAAAGAATCGCACTAATGGAAATAAACTTCATTCCTATTGTTGCAATCGTTTTTTTATTGACTGCACAATCCATAGAGAACCGCATTACCGCATCAACGATATTTAAAGTTAAGATTGGGAAAAGAAGTGTAGCCGTTGAAACTGCTAAATCATACGAACCGTATTCAGTAGTAGAAAGAACGCTTGTATATAAAGGTACAAGTAAAAATACCAGTATTTTTGACGAAAAGTTTGCTATCATCAAAACGCCAATATTTTTAAATAAGTATTTGAATTTATTCTCCATCGAAGTTCCCTTAAGTATCTATGCTCCTCTTAAAATCATCAAAGCTTTCATAAATAGGCTTAACATTCTTTAAATCGCTGATAATTTCTGAAATGTTATCTCCATCCACTTTGATTCCAGCATAGATTTGATCCTTTCCTTCAAATTTCCATAGCTGGTTATACCAATTCATATCATTTTCCGTTAGTTCTCTTTGCAAATATGACTTGGTCCGCTTATAATATATTTTCGCATAACTATCAAGTCGTTTTATCTGACGTTCATAATAATCATCCAACGTACAAACAACTTTAGCCGGATTTCCTGCAACAACTACATTGTCAGGAATATTTCCTGATACAACAGCACCTGCCCCGATAATAACATTATTTCCAATTTGACTTCCCATCAAAATAATGGACTTCATCCCAACAAAAACATTATCACCGACTTTTGTAACTCCAGCCTTTCTTGGCATACAATGATATTCCGGACGTAAAACTGCATAACTATAGTCATGTGCTAAGATAATAACTTCTGCTGTAATTCTACAATTCTTTCCAATTTCAATAAATGGAAGGCTAGTTTCATCAACAACAGTATTCATTGGATTATAGAAGATTGTTCCTTCTCCTATCTTTGCCCCCCCCGACGAAGGAAGTTAACATAAGCCTCAGAACAGTACTTATTAGGGTAAATTAGTTTTTTTATTGCTTCCTTAATTTTCACAATAGACACTCCTATTTTTTTCTTTCAAATATTCGGTTATCGGTATCAATAACAAAGCCACTTGGCAAACAAAGTAACTTTCTGTATTATCTGTTAAATAGGTAATAAACAGATATAGAATCAACGCCATATATATTGTAGCGGCTTTTTTCCCATATTCATTCATAAATTTAACCGGAAAATAGATCAAATTAAGAGCATACCAAATCAAAGAACCAACAAATCCAAAATTGATATATATTTTAAGGATGTCATTATGAACGCCTCGCACCGCTGCCATATACATAACTTCGCTTCTATCCATATTTTCCACAACTTTTGCAACGCCTGCCATTCCCCATCCCATTTGTGTTGGTGAGAGTTTAGTTCTTCGGACAAAATATGCATAAATCAAATCTCGTCCCATATTGTTGATGCCATGTTCATTCAGTATTGCAAAGAATTCATTATTATATACTATAAACAAATATCCATAGCAGATCAAAACACCAACTATTCCAATTGTAAGCAATTTACGACGAGACAGTCCTTTTTTATGTACAAACAAGGAAAATAATCCCGCCGCCGCAATGCCTGCCATACCTATTCTTTTTGATCCCAAAATGAATGAAATAACAAGAAAGACTAATTTCCCTGTGTTATGTTTTTTTCTCTCGGCAAAAAACAAATAATATATAATGCACAGTCCTATGGCAAAAGTCAATTCATGAACTTCAAAATAATTTGATGCACCCTCACTAAATGCAAAAGCACCTAAAAAGCTCTCAACGATTCCAGCAACTCCTACATGAAAAATAGCACTTATAAAAATAAGAATTTCATCCACGATAAAAGTATTTGTAATACACTCTATCGCTTCATCTCCACACAGTTCCCATATTCCAATAACAACTGCATAAATGCAAAATCGATCCAAGAACGCTGCTAAAGATCTAGTCCAATATCTTATGCCATACATTGCCGGCACAGGACTTGTAAATACAGCAAAGCATTCTACCACTATCATCAACACTACAAGAGGCAAAAGAATTGTCAGAAGTCTTTTTACTTCATAATCGGAAACCTTTCTTGGGCGTGATAATGCATACGCCACTAGAAACAAAGCTGATATATATTTAGAGTAATACAACAATTGATATGCTGCTCCACCTGATATTCCAAACAATTTTGAACTTTGTCCAGAAAATAGGGTTAGTAAAAGCGTTATGGCACATAGCAAATGTGTTTTTTTAACTGTTAATCTACTTTTCATTTACGCTTAAACCCCTCTATGCTTTTAATCTAACCAACAGTTCGCAAACACTATATAATCGGGCCTTTAAAAACCAAATCAACAATCTTCGTGTAAATTTTTCTTTTTTGACTTCCACGCTATTTATTATTTTATGAAGTTGTTCATCCTTACATATAGCTTTGAACGCCGATTTCTTTTTATCATTACTCATATCCGCTTGAATAATCATTTTCATTGCAGCAATTGTATTAGAAATAAATGGACCCGAAAAGCGTTTTTTTACCTCATCGTTATAATTTAGTTCATCACATGCATCTATGCAGGCATTATAGAATCTCTTTATTCTATTGAATCGATCTGCCTTATACGTATGTGTCAATGACGTACTATTCTCACAATAGTAATAGAATGCCTCTGGAATTATAGTAACTTTTTCTACATTTCTGTACAATCGCAACAATGAATATACATCCTCAGATATAATGTCCCGTTCCGAAGTAAATCTCCAGTTGCTTTCTAATATCAACTTCATAGAATACATACAAAAACATGCGCTTAACCATAAATTCGTACTCTTCCCTGTTGCAGGATTATCAGAAACCAAATCAGGTAAAAGCACTTCTTGAACCTCAGAGCTCACATAGCTTTCTTTATCTATTGTAGGTATATACGTTCTGACGATTTTTCCTTGTGCATTAACATCGTAGTGGCCAAACAAAACCATATCACTATTGTTTTTCTGTGCGGTATTATATGCCTTTTCTATTGTACTTGGATCAATATAATCGTCGCTATCAAAAAAGCAAATGTATTCTCCAGAAGCATTTTCTACTCCCGTATTACGGGCATATCCAAGTCCTGCATTAGCCTTATGGATAACTTTTATTCGGCCATCTTTCTTAGCCCACTCTTCACATTTTTGAGGGCAATCATCCGGTGACCCATCATCTACAAGAAGGATTTCTAGGTTTCTGTATGTCTGATTTATAACGCTCTCAATGCATCTATCAAGATACTTTTCCACATTGTATATTGGTAAGACAATGCTTACTAATCCTGCTTTCATTTATATATTCCTCGCTACATCAATTCTTCATGTTCTTAATCACTTTTGCCGGACTCCCAACTGCCACACAATAATCTGGTACGTCTTTAGTAACCACCGAATTGGCTCCAACCACGCAATGTCTGCCAATCCTCACATTGCCTACAATCACTGCATTGATTCCAATGTAAGAACCTTCGCCAATGGATACTTTCTGTCCTCTTTGTACAATTCCTTGATCAATCACTGGAACATCTACGTCACGGTACTCATGATCACAATCGGTTATGTACACGTTTGGAGAAAGGAGTACTTTTTCTCCAATTTCCAAAGAATTAGCAATAGAGATTCGGCATCGTTCACCAATTTCGGAGCCTTTGCCAATTCTCACTGTACCCCCCCCGACCAGATTTGGGCATATGGACGTACCGTCACACAATCTTCCAAGGTAATATGGTGTTTTCCTTTTAGGCTGCAATGCTTACCAATATAAACGCTCTGCCCAGCGGTTATGCCAAAGATTTTTGCTCGCATCAATCCAAGGATTTCCTTGGCTTTACCTTTAAGTCTCATCCTTAAGATACCTTTCTAATTAATTTATTCGGGTACAAGAAAAACTCCATCCACTTTGTTTTCTTCATAATCCATGCAGCTATAATCGGACCTGCAAAGCTAATTCCAAGTCCCAGCACCACATGTGCCACAGCATTCGTAACGCCAACCTTCAGTAGAACAGATCGCAGCGGTGCGGCAAACAATGTATGCATCAGAAAAATCGGCATTGTGTACTTTGCAAGAAAGTCCATACCCCTACTGAACATTTCCTCAAAATCAGCCACCATCAGGATAACCGCCACACAAGCCAATAATCCCATTATGAAAGAGATCATACTGCCGCTAATTTCCGCCGTATATACCACAATGCTCAGAATTATAAACAGCAACCCGAATATCGTCCCTTGTGCTCTTTTGCCCTTCATCTGCACATTAAACGTGCAAATACCCATACCGAGCACAAACCAGATTTCGTTTGAGAGAACCGTCGATACAGCGTAAATGCTGTACCCCCCCCCAGTTAAAATCAAGACTTTTGCAGCCAGCGCAACTATCAATCCTACTGCAGCTGCTTTCACATCGCTAAAAGTCGGCGTGACCAGAAAGATAAAAAACAATGCGTATAGATACCAATATGGAGCAGTCGGATGGAGGAACAGTGTATCACCGAGACCACCAATCTGGTCGTTAACACTACTTGAGAACACCTTTTTCAGCACCCACGTAGCAGTCGTAAAAGTGGCATAGGGTATGCCGAGTGCCAATGCTTTTTTTGCCACATTCTTGCACCAACTACCCACACTGTTTACCTTGCTGTACTTCTGATACAAGTATCCGCTACAAATAAAGAACAGCGGCACATGGAAGTAATAAATTGTCGTATTGAACCACTGGTATAAACCATTTTCAGGCAGAATATTTGACTTCGTCATGCTCTGGAAGAAATGGCCCAGTACAACCAATATACAGGCAATAACTTTTACATCATCGACCCATTTTTCTCTTGTTCTTGCCGCTGTTTTTTCACTCATTACTTCGTCTCCATCTGCTGTGCGATATCAGCATCCACGATTTCCTCGCCGGTCTTGTGCTTCAGCTGTTCCTTGGATGCCTCACTCAAACCGTTATTAATCACACAGTTCATATCGCAGGTGCTGCACTTATCGAGTTCCTCTTTAGTGACTTTGCCATCACGATAATCGCGGCAGATTTTCAGCTCGTACATGCTGTACGGATGCTTGGTGAACAGAGCCTTGAACTTGTGAACCAGAACCCAGGTAGCAGGCTTCCAGATGTACTTGTGCATCGCAGGACTTACGCTGCCGATCATCCAGCAGTCACGGTCACAGCAACGAACCTTTGCACGAACCTTCTCGGCCTCCGGGCTGTTCCACAGCTCATCCCAAGTCTGATTGTTCAGGTTACCCATGACCTCTTTATCCTTGGTACCATTGCAAGGCATGACATCGCCATACGGGTCGATGAAGAAGGTGTCAAAACTCATGTCGCAAGGAAGCAGGCGTTTCTGACCGTAGATATAGTTAATCAGGCCGTGGTTAAAGTAGGCGCGGAACCACTTTTTCGGACTGTTGCTGCGGAGCAGTTCGTTGATCAGATTCTCGAAGTTCTTTGCGACCATAGGACGATCATGGATGATGTTCTTTGCTTCAACGAAGTAGAAGCTGTTGTGCAGAGAAGCCGTTGCAAACTCCATGCCCATCTCATCGGAAATCTTGTACAGCGGAACCAGGTCAGGAGCATTCTTGTCCTGAACGGTCATACCAAAACCGACATCCTTCATGCCCATTTCACGCAGCTTCTTCAGTGTGCCGTAACCACGCTGGTAGCCGTTCTGCAGACCACGGATCTCGTTATTGGTCTGTTCCAGACCCTCGATAGAGATACGAATACCGATCTGCGGGAACTCTTTGCACAGGTCAACGATACGATCCGTAAAGAACCCATTTGTAGAAATAACGATACGGTCAGACTTCTTATACAGCTCACGCACAATATCTTTCAAATCGGTACGGATGAACGGCTCACCGCCGGTGATGTTGGTGAAGTACATCTTCGGTAGCTTCTTGATGGTTTCAATGCTGATTTCTTCTTCCGGCTTGGAAGGTGCTTTATAACGGTTGCACATGGAGCAACGAGCATTGCAGCGATAAGTGACGATGACCGTACCATTTAACTTTTTTTCTTCAGACATGATTAACTCTCCTAACTCTCTCTTTTAAGAATGTTTCGACTTTATTTAAGAACCACTTGGCACATACCGAGAACACAACCGAACCGCAGATGACTGCAACTGCTGTGAAGATATATGCCAGCAGACCATTTTCAAATAGATGAACAAGGTGCAGCTTTTCAAGCATACGATAAATTACCATGTGGCACAGGTAAATCTCGAAGCAGATTCCACCGAGGAACTTGGCAACTGGATTGACCAGTACCCCCCCCCCGATTGCATCCGAGGGTATAGACCAATGCTGCCACACAGAAGAACAGCATCGTGAGCGTAGAACTACCTATTGCAAAATAAACAACTGTAGCAATCAGCAAAAATACTCCGGCGATAACTTTGTACTTCGATGCAAGCTCGGACAACTCCTTTCGATAGAGGAAGATCAGTCCACCAGCGATGAAATAAACTGCACAATACAGAATGTTTGTCCTTGCACTGAAATTCACTAGCACTCTATCTGCAATGTGGCTTTCATCAAAGAAATATGTGCTGCATACGAAGTTGTAGATTACAGCACAGGCAAGTGCCAACCACGCGCGTTTCTTGTTTTCCAGCAGGAAGCAAAAAAACGGAAACAACAGATAAAATACGAAAATCACTGCCAACGTCCAACTTACACCGATAACCGATATGTTCATATTCGGCAAAAGACCCTGACAAAGTGTCAGGTTTGCAAAGACCTCATACAATGCACTTTTACTGGGTGACATTACAAAGTCCAGCGCACAAAGCAATGCGAAGTACGGCCAAATTTTACTGTATCTTTTGGCGTAGAACTCTCCCACACTGATTTTCTGATCCTTGAATTTCTGGTAATAGCCACAGCACATACCAAAGCCACTGACCATCATAAAAAGGAAAACGAGGTTTGTGAAAGACGGAATAAGCTGCTCAAACACAAATCCTCCTATCCCATATTCTCCATTTGTGAGGATGTGCATCAGCGCAATGCCGATAATGGCATACGCCTTCAAGCCATCTACTCCTTCATACCTTTCTTTCATTCCGCAAGCATCCCCCACAGTGTTTCGGTATACTTTTCCTCAGAGCACTCATTCTCAAGGAAATCCTTAAACTTTGCTGCACAGATATCTGCATCGTTTGTATGCAGAAGATAATACTGAATTTTGTCCACCCAGTCCTCTACGGTATTCTTACATAAGGCTCCGCATCCATCTGACAAATATCCTTCTGTCGTAACCGTATCGGATGTTATAATCATTTTATTATTTGCAGCCGCCTGAAAATAGACGGTCAATCCTGCCGGTGCTTCTGTATCCAGTGGCATGGCAATAAGTTGTGACTCGCACAAAAACTCCATAAATTCGCTTTCCGGGATATCCGTTTTAACGCAGACATTATCCCCCATAGCGCCTAAGAACTGTTCTTTCAGAGCACTCGGCATAACACAATTAAACGTCACCTTTGGAAGCTTTTTCGCAACTTCAAATAGCAGTTTCCAATCCCGGCCATTTCTACCACCACAAAAAACCGTATTTACCTTGGTTTCTACTCGCTTATTCAAAGTATAATTTTGATGATAGACATCATGCAAAAGCGTAAAATTCACTTTTGTATTCAAAATCTCATTAATATAGCGGCCGTACTCCACAGTCGTAACTGTTGCCGCAAAAGAATTTGAACACAACGCCTTTTTATAAAGATACTTTGCCACCTTGTTTTTCGTTGTATTTTTATCTTTCAACAAAATATTGATTGCTATAACTTTAATTTTCTTGTTGGTCAGTTTACTCAACCACCAACACAACACTCCCATAAAGTCATACCAGCATACAATGGTGTCACCTGATTTTGTACGTTTTACGGTTGTACTGCACACTGAGAGCATTTGCTTGATAGAAGTGCATCGCCACTCGGGATAAATTTCCTTGTACTCTTTTTCAAATGCCGCAGTCAAAAACGACATATCTTCCAATTTCTTGGGTTTATCATATAAAACATAAATCATGCTTCACCTCTATAAACCTTCATAATTTTCTCGTAATGCTCATCGATTGTATCGAAGCTGATGTCTTTGCAGTTCTTGCTATACTGCTCACACAGCTTCTTATCACCCCAGAGCTTCTGGACCTTCCTTTTCAGGTCTTCGGCATTGCCGCTCTCAAACAGTTCACCAGTTTTACCGACCTGAATCAGTTCCGGGATACCACCTATCTCAGAGCCTAGCACCGGCGTGCCGTACATCTGGGATTCCATCACGGAGAACGGACAGTTCTCATACCACTCAGACGGATAGATAGAGAACCGTGCCTCACGGATGAGTTTTTCCAGTGCCTCACCCCTCTGGAATTCTACATTCTTGATGTTGCTTACACCATTGATGGTATCTTCCAGCGGTCCAGTACCGGCAAAGATGAACTGCACATCCGGCAGATCCTTGCAGACCTTGATGAGTGTGCCAATGCCTTTCTCCTCGGAGAAGCGGCCAAAGTACAGCGCATAGTCCATTCGCTGATACTTACAAAGGGTTACCCCCCCCCAGATAAATCGGGACGAGTTTGTCGCAGTAAGCCTCAAGGTCGTCTCGTTCAAGGTTCAGACACGCCTTTGCATAGTTATCCGTCTCTTCCGGATTGTTCCAAAGTTCCCTGATAATCGAGGCCAGCTGCTTGGAATCTCGGCTTGTGAACAACCGTCCATCCACACCATCTATGATCAACTCAGGAATACCACCAATATTTGCGCCGATGACAGGCGTGCCGCGCTGCTGACTCTCCATAACAGAGAACGGGCAGTTTTCATAGACTTCCGAAGGGCAAATAGAGAACTTTGCTTCCCGAATCAGTTTGTCCAATGCATCGCCAGTCTGGAAACCAACATTCTTAACATTTTTCAGCTGATTGACCTTGTCTTCCAATGGGCCAGAACCAGCAAAAATAAACTGAATATCTGGCAACAGATTGCAGGTCTCAACAAGTGTGTTGATTCCCTTCTCTTCAGAGAAACGGCCGAAGTAAAGGACGTACTCTTTCTTTTCAACCTCTTTAGGCTCTACCTTCTCCACAAAGTTGTGCATTGCGATTGTCTTAGTTGCAAACAACGGATTCGTGTCCATCTTGGTTTTCAAGAATTCCGAGCAGCAAATAATCTTGTCAATGTACTTGTATGCTCCGTTCCATTTCCAGAACTCCGCCTCCATCATGCCAACGATAGATTTTGCAGTAGAACCGTGAACACATTTTCCCTTTACACAATTCATGAAATGACCGCCGAGGCACTTCTCACAGTTCTCACGTGTGATAGGGTTCTTTAATTGATGGTTCGGGCAGACCAACTGGTAGTCATGTGCCGTGAAGATGATCTTACAATCCCTTCCGGTCTCCTTACGCCACTTCACGATTTCCAGAATGATGGAAGGTGTCAGCTGGTAGTTAAAATTGTTCAAGTGACAGACATCCGGCTTGAAGTCGTCTAGTACTAGTCTTAATTTTTCTCTTGCTTCCTTGCTGTAGATGGTCTTGATCGGGTAAGTCAGCTTGCTCAGTTTGCTGCCGCCGTGGAAGTCCATATCAGATGTATAAGCATTGACCCGGTTGCCCACGCAGCGGCCTTCGTGCTCCATACCAAAGTACTGAACCTCATGTCCGTGCTGCTCCAATGCCTCACCCAGCTTAAATATGTACGTCTCCGATCCGCCATTCGGATATAAAAATTTATTTATTATCAATACTCTCATCTATTATTTTCTCCTGTACAGTTTCATCGTTTCCTTTACAACTTCATCCCAGTTATATTTCTCGCAGATAAAGTCAGCTGCCTGCTTCTTCATTTTCATAACCATTTCAGGATGGTCACAGGCCTCTTGCAGTTTTTCTCGCAAGTCCTCTACATCCGACTTTTTGAAAATCAATGCCTTATCTTCCACAACCTCTGCGCACTCCGGAATATCGGAAACCAGACAGCAATTGCCGTAGCTCATTGCCTCCAGCAGACTCAGGGGCATTCCTTCCAGATCAGACGGCAGTGTGTAGATGTAAGCGTTGCTGTATAGTTCATCCAGCATTGCTCCCTGCACAAACCCGGTAAAGAGAATCCGATCGTCACCCTTCGCCAGTTCTTTCAATTCCTCCATAAAGGAATCCGTATCGCTGGAGCCACCTGCGATGACCAGTTTTTTATCTGTCTTGACATTCTTGAAGGCCTCAACCAGATATCGAATGCCCTTCTCCGGCACCAGACGACCGAGGAACAATATGTAGGAATCCTTTTCCAATCCAAAATGATCCTTGATCAGATTTGCTTCCCGAACCTCTGGCCGATTGACACCATTAGGGATAAAATGCGTCTCCCTCCCGTACGTATCCATGAAGTACTTCTGAACGCCTTTGCTTAGAACGATGATTTCGTCCGCATATTTCACGGCGTTTTTTTCGCCGCCACGAATGAACTTGGATGCAACGCTTCCGCGCCACTTCTCGCGATCCCAGTCCAAACCGTGGATAGTGTTGACTACACGCTTGCCAAAAAGTTTTGGTATCCAGCAGAAAAAGGCAGGACCTTCTGCATGGATATGCACCACATCGTATCTTCCAAATGCACTATAAAGTGCTGCGAAAAAGGAAGAGCTTACCGCCGCAAGTCCCTTTTTCTCAATGGTCGGAACAACCTTTTGACGGATACCATCATATTCAATTGTTTTGTCATACTCTGCACCGCTCACATGATGACCTGCTCTATTGTAGCAAGTTATATCACAGCCATTCTGTGCCATTCGGGTGCATAGTTCTTTTACAACAATCTCTATCCCGCCTTCACGAGAAAGACGTTTTTGTCCGAAAACCGCAAGTCTGATTTTTCCTTCCATTACTTCTCTCCAACCGCTATTTCATGCTTTTATCTTTGCCTTATGCACAATCCCAGTAGTTCTTATCCTCAAATTGTCATGCTCGTTCTTTCACTATTCACCTTGCATCCTTTATTGCACGACAACAAGCCTGTATACAGATTGCAGTAGCAATCTATACGCAGGCTCGCCTTCGTACCTCCTTATTCTGTTTTCTGCTCTATCAGCTTTCGCTGTGGTGGGT
>ERZ791629.78-NODE-78-length-62356-cov-2.63928_pt1 | contig 62356 bp, 53 predicted proteins | sample MGYA00510057_ERZ791629 | MGnify/ENA primary metagenome ERZ791629 (study PRJEB30046, sample SAMN00715161) | human gut metagenome | study: EMG produced TPA metagenomics assembly of the A metagenome-wide association study of gut microbiota in type 2...
TATCCTACAAAATACATTATTACAGTAATTATCATTAGCAGTAACAGATTAACTGCGATATCGGCTATCATTCTTATATTACTAAATCCAAATACACGTTTTATTGCAAGCTCTTTCTTTCTCTGTACCGTCCAGAATATTGATATAATTATGCTGTTAATAAGGCAAAAAGTATATACCATAACATTAGTTTTAATATTTTCTTTCTGAAGAGTTTCACTCACTGTGCTTTCGCCCGTATCTTTCTTGCTATATGACACTATATTACAGGTATTATCAACATTGACTACATTTGAATATACTTTATTATAAATTTCCATAATATCTTCCTTATTACTATATACTGTCAAAGATATATTAGACAGTGAACTAAATGACTGCTTAAGACTATCACTCATACAATCTATATTAAGTACAATCTTATAGTCCCAATAATCAGATACCGGACTTCCTATAACACCTACAACCTCATATTCCTCCTGACCAAGTGTTATATAATCCTTGCCATCCCTATTATATACATATCTGTATTTATCACGTCCTAATGCCACACAATTTCTGCCATTATCCGTTTCTTTATCGGGTATATGTCCTCTAATCATAGGATAAGGGGTTGACTCATTAACTGCCAAAAGCACTTCACAACGGTTCGTACTTCCAATTTGTGCCACTTCTACCGACATACGTCCTTGTGCTAACACATTTCCTACATCTACATTTACTGCCGCATATGATAATATATCTTTCTTTGCAAATGTATCTATATTCAGCTCTATCCTATTCTTAGCCAGAGCCTTAAGCCTGTCATTTTCTTTTGCATAAGCTTTATTAATCGTATTAAGCACTCCAAATATTGCTGTTAAAATAACAAGCTGACTTAATATGAAATATATCGAAACAAGCCTGTATCTGAATATTTTATTAAATATTTTTCTCATTCAAATGCCCCCTGAATATGCTGTTCAATAACTTCTCCACCGCTAATCTTATATTTTGAAAACCTCTGTCACTAACCTACTGATTTAACAGCTTTCACCATCAATCTGCACACCCGGTATTTTCTATAATTAATCTACTGGTTTGATAACTTCTGCCACTTTCATTCGTGATATTATAAACATAGGCACAATACCAGCTATAACAGTAACAATCACAAGTTCTGCCAGATACATTATTGGAACAGCGACACAATGACTAAACCAGTCACCATATTTAATCATATCCAGCTCTGAAATGTTATTCATAAATACTTTTCCAAATATATTTTTCTGACATATAAGCCATATAATTATTTCTGGAATTAACACTACAAAGACATTTTCCATATAATTAATTGCCATAATACTTCGCTTGCTAACTCCACAAGCAACCATAATTCCCATATGTTGTCTATTCAAAATACACGAAACTATTGCCGCAGAAGACATTGATATTAATGCAAGCAGAAACAGCAAAACTTCTGCACTAAATGAGCTGTCCGCTGTTATATTTCTTAATTCTTTTTCATTTGCTATTTCCTCTGCCTCATTAATCACACTTACTCCAAGATTACGCTCTGCCGCCCATTCAACAATGTCCATCTTAAGTTTATCTGCCACTGCCTCATCATCAACTATATAATATGGTGTATCCGGCATACCTCCTATATTATCAAAATATTCATAATTGGGAGTTATCACAACAATCGTATTATCAAGATTATATGAGTCTATATCACTAACACCGCCAAATAACTTTCCCTTTAAAGGCCACGATGCTCCCTTTTTTAAATAACCTGCAATCTCGCAACTTGATTTCTCATTTTCCTCATAATAATTAAATTGAATTCCTGTTTTATACTCATTCCTATAACTATAGCCCACATATGCCATATTCTCACTACCATTTTTTTTGCTTTTCAGATTATCGTTATCCAACAGCAGATTACCCATATTAGCAATATCTTTTTCTATAACAAGTGTCTTTACAAGTTCACCATTAAGTATCATTTTATTGTTATTAAATCTTCCACAAGCAACAACACCTTGATAATTACGAATATATTGTATAAGCTCATCACCTATCTGAGGAGTATATTCAGGACTCATTAGATTAAGATATTTTACATAGTTAACCTTATCCGGATTTACCGCAAACATCGAACTCATTGAATTAATTCTATACTGATTAGAAAAATATCTTGTTGCTATAACATCAGTCATATATATAGATATTGAACTCATAGCAAGAAGCAGTATAATCATTATCTTTTTTTGAAAAATATCATCAAGCATAAGCTTTAATATATATCTAATTCTCATATTTCTCACTCCCCTATGAACTGCCCTATATGTTCCTGTTTCCACACCTGATACTTTTCATTATCAGATATATTGTAGCAATTATCACCATTCATAAGGTAAGCAAACCCTGTTGTTTTAGATACTTTTAACACAAGTAAAAACTGACCACAATCATTCTCCTCTGCCATCTTCTTATAATCTATATAAAATATACTTGTATCTGTTATATATTTTTCTCCTAAATATACACAACTTACAAAATCTTCATTTGGACAGTCTTTCACCAAAAAATCCTTATATGCTCTTCCATCGCATTTAGTTATATCGCCAAACCTCTGCTCTATCAGATTATTAGGTATTCCGTACACTTGCAGTTTCATCTCTGGATATTCGGGATATAAATCTTTATACAACGCAAAAGTTATACATCCCACATCATATATACCCAATTTGTTAATTCCATTATTAGCTGTTAATGAAAAGGTTTCTTTAATCTGCTTTTCCTGTGTTGGATATACCTCTTCATCAGCATTATATCCCAACATTGGATTGCTCACATATATAAATTGACATCCATAACTCTTTAATGTTGCTGTCTTTGTGCCATCTGGACGATTATATCCAGAATATTCATATGAAAATACAAATTTAGCGTCATCTTCACAATCAAATACCCCAGCAACTTTGGGACTAATTAATGGAGTATATTTCCACACCATTCCATTATCTGTCTTTAACTCATTTACCCAAAATCCACTATCTATAATCCTATCGTCACTGTTGTCTGATGAATTCTTTTCGCTCTCAATATCAGATACATCTTTACCCAATGTATTATTTTCCGTTATTGTTACACTTGGCTTATCTAATTCTATATCTGCCTCTGTATTATGAGATGATGTTGTTCCTGTTCCACAACCAGCACTTATCGTCATTACCAGAAGCAGTAATATAATATATACTTTTTTCATAAGCTCCACCCCCTCCCTTATATAGGTATAACTTAGCTTCAATACATTATTTATTGAAGCTAAGTCATATTTTCATTTAATTACCAGCAAGAAGATAATTCGACTCTATCTCTTGCTTCCCCTGAACTTGTTCTGTGCAAACGATGTATACTATAATAATCTTCTGCCCAATCCCAGCCAGTATTTTCGTGTACCGACCCCTGTACCACTCCTGACCAATAATCGGACTCTTGTCCATCCTGATATGTTGTACGCAAATACAAAGAAGCATATTCCCCACTCCTATCATTAATAGTTCCGGCATCGCAACACTTTATGCCTCCTGAACTTGTCGCATTATTATAAGCGTGTCCATCTTCCATATCATAACTTTCTGCAAATACTGGAATTGTTCCAATTACCCCTAATGCAACTACAACTGCAACTGCATTTCTAACTAACTTGTTCTTAACCATTCTAATACCTCCAATTTCTATAAATTTAGTTACACCTATCCCTCATCATAACCTAAAATAGGCAAGTTACAATTGATTGCACATGCAATTGTGCAATACCCTTCTACATTTCTATTTCTTTATTCACCCCTCTCATAGCATTTTGATATATAATAGCAATATTTAGGAATTCCCCATTAATTGCATTATATCTGTATCTCGTATAAAAGAATACAATTCCCAATATACTATCACTAGCCTCTAACTAGATATGACAATACGGTATAAACATTTCACCCCTAATACATCACCTTATAACATTTGAAAATGTATCCTTATACACAGTTTTATCTATCGCATTAACAAATATAATTTCGTTCTTTGATGCATTTTCTCCTATAACAGATGGTATTTCAATAACAATCACCCAATATGGAGCTATCTCATATCTGGTATTGTAATCTATGCCATCGCCACCTGTTACCTGAGGTATATATTGTAATTCTGCCCGAATAATATTCTGTTCTGACACATAATCATACTTTGTCATTGCAATATTTACAGCAGTATCATAACTTATAACTTTATCCTTAACATCTTCCTTTGTAATAAAATCATATTGATAAGATGTATCAAGATAGATAAGTCCCTGCTTTCCATATATAACTTTAACCTGTGTTGGTACACCACTCTTTAAAATATTATCAAATGCCACATCTGACATTGTCTGGTTATCAAGCTTTCTTTTAAATATCATACAATAACATTCATCATCTTTAGTCCAATCGTCTAATTCACTTGTCAATTGTAATTTAGCTTTAACTTTCTTTTGACTATCAACATCTATAACATATATATCTGGCTCATCGCATACTTCAATTTCTAATTCTGCAAGAATATTACTAACATCTGCCAAACAATCTTCCTTTGATAAATCATCAAGTTCATCTAACTGATACCAGCTTTCATCACTCATCTTAATTCCATATTGTGTTGGAATATAATATTCATATTTAAGCTGCGTATATGATGCACTCCTGTACCCTATATCACTGCCGCTAATACAGTATCCACCATCACTGTATTTATATATGTATCTTAATATATTGTCTTCTTTGTCTTTTATCTCTCTGCAATTTACTATTGATGTATCATCTTTTCTAAATAATTCTGCATTATTATCTGCTTCTTCTTTATCAACTGCTCTGCGAACAGCCTGACTTATATACCATTGGTCTTCGTTACCTACATCATAAAGCTCATCAGGTATCTGATTATCCATAACTTCCTCTGGTGTAATATTATCTTTCTCTGTTATCAAGCTCTTATTATTATCACTTTGATACTTTGCCATATTGATTGTAGAATTTGGCAAAAATAAACCTGCTGATAAACTTATTAATAATACATCTGCTATTAATGTTAATTTCTTCATAAGCTGCTCCTTTTCCGACTCATCTTCCGTCTTGTTATTATCTCTCAACTAATCTATTATCTTCCGTTTCTCACACACATTGCTTCTATGTCCCAAAATTATCACATTATTTTACTTCATACAACCCTATTTGCAAAAAACGACTATAGCAGACCAAAAAACGACTATATTTACTATTACATTTTATTAGAATAATTTAACCACAAAAAAATCAGATATATATAGTCATCTATAATGACCAATATATATCTGATATTAAATACCACTATTTCATTATCAAGTAATATTCTCGCTTAAACTTTTAACCGCTAATTATTTTCTTTAAATTCCAGTATTCTCTTCTTAACTTCTTTATATCGTGATTTCGGAACTCCCAAATCTATGCCATTCTTTAGGTACACACGATAACTGCTGATGTTATTAACATACATCATATTAACTATATAGCTTTGATGTACCCTTAAAAGATACTTATATTCCTTTAATTCATTCTCTATGTCATCAAGCTTGCTCTTGACAACATAATCACCAAATTCCTTACCGTGTATATGATATGTAACTTTATGACCACTGCTTTCTATATAGATAATCTTACTGACATCAACCTCTTTACTGCCAGAGTCACAACTGATAATTCTCTTATCAGAATTAATGTAATTCAGCTTATATAATACTGCATTCATACATTCATAGATTGAACCCTTTAAATCCATACTATCCTTCAATACACATCTGAACACATCATACTTATAACCCTGTATATTATAATCTGACATTAAGGTTATAGATATTATTATAACTCTATCCGAATACATTCTTATCCATTCAGCTACTTTAATATTATCTATTCCTGTCATATTAATATCCAGAAATACTATGTCGTAATTCACTATCTTATCTTTTAAACCAATCAGCTCACTGCCCGAACTGTACATATCTATACTATATTGCAATTTATTCTCATTAAGATATTCTTCTAAAAGCCCACTTATATTCTTTACGAACATCTCCTCATTATCACATATAGCTATATTCATCACAATCTACCCCTGTCTATCTATTCTACTCTGCTTTTATATTGTGTGAAATTATGTTCATAACAATACGAATATTTAATTATATAGGTATAATTTATCACGTCATTAATTCAATAACAATATACCTTACAAAAAAAGACTATAAGAAACAAAAAAAGACTATTTACATCTAAAATATCTATAGCTTAAGTTTTGCTTATTGCAGTCCGACATAATAACGCCAGTTTGTATTCTCATACATATCACAAAATGCTGAAATTCCTGCCATCTTCTGCTTAAGTTCATTGACCTTTTCTTCCCCAAGCTCTCTCCTCTCATCAGCTGAAAATGTATACTGCCATCCATTCTCGCCATACTGTGAAAGCATATCATAGCTTGTGTTAAACTCACCCAGACCAAGCTTTTCGTCCAAATACACTAAAGCAGCATTATAATCTGCCTTAAACTGCGCAAGTGCCTTATCCCTGTCCTTATATATCTGTACGCCATATATATTGTATGCACGCTCATATACATCGTTGTTATCCAGCTTCTTGTACGCACTTTCATCTACCTTCCTTACAGGTATCAATGGTGCTACAAATACAGCTATTATGCCGACTGCCACTACTATCGCTGCCACAATCGATACAACCTTTAAAACATTGCTATTACCGCTCTTAGCTTTCCCCATAAAAATCCTCCTTTTCATTGATGACATCAACATCTCCTGAAAGTTCTATTCTTCAATAACCGTTCTATTAATAACCGTCCTATTCTTTTGTAAATGAATAAAACTCACAGCCTTTATAATCTAGTACTCCTTTATCTCCTTCTTTAATATTATCAAATGTCTTCTCATCTACATCAAGTTCAACACCTTTCCCATTGACATCAAAGTACAATCTATAAGCTATTCCCTTATTAGATGTGCTTCCATACCCCGGTGCTGGTCTGTTAGAGCCTAACGATGTGTTATATGCCTTTACTTCTCGGTATGCTTCTTTGACTTTGGATATCAGAACTGCATTTTCATTCTTTCTCTTAGCTATAAGCTTCTGATATACAATGTACTTATATACCGAACGAAGTATCCATAATACAAATATTATCGCTGTAATATAGCATACAATTCTAAGCCATAATGGAAATTCTATAACTCTCATATTATTAATTCTTTGTCCCGGACTTTGTATAACTGGCATACGCTGCACCTCCTATTCACTATATACAGTAGTATAGTTTATCATTTGTATATAACTCACGCTTTACAATATTTTCTAATACTAATATAACATTGTATTTATATTTGTGCAATAGGAATTAATACTTATTTGTAAGATTGATTTATATAGTCTTTTAAATCATTTGCTACTATTTCATATATATTTTCCGCTATTTTCTTTGCCCTCCTGCTATCAAGTTGAATATTTTCCGCCACCTGAAGTATCTCTTTCATACCCGGATTACGCCCATTACCATCTACCATAGTTGCGTGCTCTCCACCTATAGAATTACTGTATGTCAAATCATATGCTGGTGATAATTCCCATACTTTCTCATTATCATTATAAATAAAAGAAAAATTCTTAGAATGGTCATCACGATTATGTGCAAATACATTAAAGCACATAAGGCGATACATTTTTTCAACTTCTTCATAACTTTTTGTAAGTATAAATGTCAGCTTCATTAGCTGGTTATAATCAAGATTCGGTATTCTATGCGAAGTTTCCAGTAAACCACTCACTGATACCATATGAATTTTCTTATCTCCCTGTCTGTCAAAACGCTTTACCGCAAAATATCCTGAACCTATTGAAGAATTAAGCAGACGTGTCTCTGGCATATTTATACCACATCTTCCTGCACATAACGAATATTCATATTCCTGCTGTCCTATATCTTTGCTATCATACGATGACGGAAATTTTACTATCCATTCTTCTCCGTCTATATCATAGTATACCTTGGGTCTTGCACCACCTGATGAACCTCCCATTTGAAATATGGTATCAAGACTTTCTGAATTATTAGTTTCAAATATTCTTTCACATTCTTTGGCTATCTCATCTAATGACATCTGTTCTTCTTTTTGCAAAAATATATTTTCTGGATAATACTCAAGTGCTCCCATTCCACTTTTACCCACTATGGCAATACACACATCAAGCTTCTTAACGCTGACCATCAATAACCTCCTGAATAGACGAATATAAAGAACCTAAACTTACACCTGCACGCCTGCTAAGCTCTGCCTGCGTAAGCTTCTGTTCTTTTCTTCTTGCTCTCATTCTCTTTACAATATCATTATTAACATCTTTTGGAGTTTTCATTAAATCTAATATATTATTCATAGCTAATATATTAGCTATTTAGTTAATTTTTGTCAATAATAGCTAATATATTAGTCATTTAAAAACACCACCCATTAACTTCACGCTAATGAATGGTGTCTTTACATTTTATTAATATCTACATACACCGCCTGCTGGTACATTTTCTGCCCTGCAAGCCCTGTACATATTATAATATATTAACTTTCTATACATCATGGTTCTTAACACCACGAAGTCGTGCCATAGCTCGCGCCATAGAGGCTGTCGATACGTGATATTCCATAATGCTCTGTTTCTGTGCAAGCTGTTCCCTCGCTCTTTCAAGCGCCGCCTCAGCTCTGAACTTATCTATTTCTTCAGGTCTTTCAGCCGAATACACTATTATATCAACTTTGTTGTGTTCAACTTTAAGAAGTCCTGTCGAAACTATAGCTTCCTGCCATACAGTTTCTCCTGGAACTCTGAATCTTAATTCTCCTGTTTCAACACTACAGGTCATAGGCTCGTGATTAGCCATAATAGCCATCTCTCCATCGAAACCATCAAATATAAGAATTTCACAAGGTCCATCGTAGAATACCTTATCGCAGGCTATTAATTTCAATGAAAATGTATTCAACTCATACCTCCTTGTTTATTACAAAGCAAAAACTACACTTCTACGACATAGAAAGCTGTCTGCTTTCCTGTCTTGTGAAGCAGATCCAGCTTTATCTACTTTAATGTTTCAGCCTTAGCCTTAACATCTTCAATAGTACCTACATTAAAGAATGCAGCTTCTGGATATTCGTCCATTTCACCATCAAGTATTGCCTTGAAGCCCTTAACAGTATCTTCAACCGGAACATATTTACCAGGTGTACCTGTAAAGTTCTCAGCTACATGGAAAGGCTGTGATAAGAATCTCTGGATTTTTCTTGCTCTGTATACAGTAAGCTTATCATCTTCTGAAAGTTCTTCCATACCAAGGATAGCAATGATATCCTGCAATTCCTTATACTTCTGTAAAACTTCCTGAACACGTCTTGCTACGTTGTAATGTTCCTCACCAACAACATCTGGTTCAAGAATTCTTGATGTTGACTCAAGTGGGTCAACGGCAGGATATATACCCTGTTCAACAATCTTTCTTGAAAGAACTGTAGTTGCGTCCAAATGTGAGAATGTTGTTGCAGGAGCTGGGTCAGTAAGGTCATCGGCTGGTACATATACAGCCTGAACTGATGTGATAAAACCTCTGAACCAGCCTGAACGAAACGGAAAATGTTATCAATGAATAACAACACATCCTGCTTCTTAACATCTCTGAAATATTCAGCCATTGTAAGACCTGTCTCTGCAACTCTCATTCTTGCTCCAGGTGGTTCATTCATCTGACCAAATACCAAAGCTGTCTTATCAATAACTCCGGACTCTTTCATCTCTGTCCATAAGTCATTACCTTCACGGCTTCGCTCTCCTACACCTGTAAATATTGAATAACCACCACTCTCAGCGGCTATATTTCTGATAAGCTCCTGAATAAGAACTGTCTTACCAACACCAGCACCACCGAAAAGACCAATCTTACCACCTTTAGCGTATGGTGCAAGCAGATCAATAACCTTGATACCTGTCTGTAACATTTCTACAACAGGGCTCTGCTCTGCAAATGTTGGTGGATTTCTATGTATACACCAGTGTTCTTCTTCATCTAATTTTTCTCCATTATCAAGGGTATCTCCAAGGACGTTAAAAAGTCTTCCCAGAGTCTTCTCACCTACAGGTACAGATATACCGCTTCCTGTAGCTGTTACCTCCATATCTTTACAAAGGCCCTCACTAGCTGCAAGCATAATACATCTTACAACGTTATTACCTATATGCTGTGATACCTCCATTGTCTTCTTTTTCCCATCCTGTATTACATAAAGTGCATCCTTGATTGCTGGAAGATAACTGCCCTCAAATTCGACATCGACTACAGGTCCTGAAACCTGTACTATCTTTCCTTTCATCTCTTCCACCTGAATTCACCTCTTTCTGCTATATCTTGCGGCTATTTTCCCGCCTTTGCTTTCTTCATCTTTTTCTTCTTAAGAGCCTTAGCACCACCTATAACCTCAGTAATCTCCTGTGTTATAGCTGCCTGACGAAGTCTGTTATACTCAATTGATAATTCCTTAAGCATAGCCTCTGCATTATCTGTAGCTGCCTGCATAGCAACCATTCGTGCATTTTCTTCTGTCGCAAAGCCCTCAACAAGTGCTCCATATATGAATCCTGTTACATAATTGTATGCAAGATCATTAAGAACAACCTTTGGTGACGGATATATTACAAAATAATCATCTGAGCCTTCAAAATCTTCAAGAGTACCATTACTTTTACCCTTTTTTACATTATCAACTAACTCTTCCTTAATGAACTGATTGGTCTTAAGAGGAAGTAACTGTTCAACCTCGACCTCTTCTTTCATTCCTCGTTCCATTCGTGTATACACAATATACACCTCGTCCATTTCTTCCTCTTTATAACGCTCAACTATGTCTTCTGTTATAACTCTGGCTCTGTGAACTGATGGATTATTAGCTGAAAATCTGAATGACTCCTCAACATTATAACCAAGTGAAGTAAAATACTGTCTGCCAGTTTCTCCTATTGCAAATATCTTGTATTCCTGTGACTCATCGCACAATCTCTTGGCTTCCTTTAATACATTATGGTTATATGCACCAGCCATTCCTTTATCACCACTTATGACGATAAATGCTTTTTTCTTTATCTGCTCGTGCATATCACTATTTCTATTATCAAAGAAAAGATGCTGCATAGTAGGAAAATGATACAAAATACTCTTTATCTGATCCTGCAATCCATAGAAGTAAGGCTCTGTATCCTCAAGCTTCTGTCTGCGGCTTTTCTAAGTTTAACTGAGGACATCATATACATAGCTTTGGTGATTTTCATTGTATCATGAATACTATTTATTCTGCTTTGAATTTCTTTAGTATTCGCCATAGCTTATCCTCCATTTCCACACATTTTTATTAATATTACTTATTCTTAAATTCCTTAGCAGCCTCTATAATTGCTTCCTTAGTCTCATCTGTGAGATCTTTAGTGGACTCAATTGTATTAATAATATCTGAATGTTGTTCTTTAAAGAATGTAAGCATTTCTTTTCTAAATGTCTTAATATCCGCAAGCTCAACATCACTAAAAATATGTGCATTAGCTGAAACTAATATAATAACCTGTTCAGCCATACTGAATGGGTGGCTTACCGGCTGGTTTAGAAGTTCCATAAAGTGACTAAGTACTTTCATCAAGATCTGATGAGAACTGTGTGAACACTTCCATCTCTCTGTACTGTGCCAGATCAATACGGATACTTCCTGCTGCCTTCTTCATAGCCTTAGTCTGTGCTGCACCACCAACACGGGATACAGAAAGACCTACGTTAACGGCTGGTCTTTGGCCTGAGAAGAATAACTCACTTTCAAGGAATATCTGACCATCTGTAATAGATATTACATTGGTTGGTATATATGCTGAAAGGTCGCCTGCCTGTGTCTCTATAATAGGAAGTGCTGTTATTGAACCACCACCTGCTTCTGGTGAAAGACGGCTTGATCTTTCAAGAAGTCTTGAATGAAGATAGAATACATCACCTGGGTAAGCTTCACGTCCTGGTGAACGCTCAAGCAGAAGTGATATTGCTCTATATGCAACCGCGTGCTTTGAAAGATCATCATATATAATAAGTACATCTTTGCCATTGTGCATAAAGTATTCAGCCATAGCTGTACCTGCATATGGGGCAATATACTGTAATGGTGCTGGATCTGCTGCTGTAGCTGATACAATAGTTGTATAATCCATAGCACCTGCTGTCTTTAATGTATTAACAAGCTTGGCTATTGTAGAAGCTTTCTGTCCAATAGCGACATATATACAGATAACGCCTTTACCCTTCTGGTTAATAATTGTATCTGTTAGCGATAGCTGTCTTACCTGTCTGACGGTCACCAATAATAAGCTCTCTTTGTCCACGTCCTATAGGGAACATTGAATCAATAGAAAGAAGTCCAGTCTCCATAGGTACTGATACTGACTTACGCTCTGTAATACCAGGTGCTTCGCACTCCACTGGTCTGTAGCCATCTGCCTGGATATCACCCTTGTCATCAATAGGTGAACCAAGTGCATCAACAATTCTTCCAAGGAAACCTTCACCAACTGGAACACCAGCCATCTTTCCTGTACGGACAACCGGTACTGCCCTCTTTAACTTCAATATCACTACCAAAAAGAATAACGCCGACTTCATCACGTCTGACATCCTGAACCATACCTTTTACACCGCTGTCGAATATAACGATTTCACCATAAAAAGCGTGGTCAATTCCATCAACATTGGCAATACCATCACCAACCCAGTTAACTACACCAATCTCTTTATCCTTAACTTCAAGCTGAAAATCTTCGATATTAGCTTCAAGGATTGAAAGAATACCTTTCTCACTTGCTGTAGCCGAGCCTGTGCCAACCGCCTTGGCAATACTGCTCTTTAACTGGTCAATACGTGCTTTCTCACTCCAGTCATACTCTTTAGAGCCAACCTTTAATACAAATCCACTCTTAAGAGATGGATCTTTAACCATCTCAAGCTTAATATCAGGATTATGGAATTCTTTCTCAATGAACTTCTTAATACCTGCAAGCTGCTCATCAGATGGCGCTTCAACATATGTAAGGACTGCTGAACTTTCCTTCTGTTCTGGTGTCTTTTCAAGTTCTGTTAAAGCTTTATATACTTCTTCAAATAAATTAACATCATTATTATCACATAAAAGCTGTAAGAAGTTTCTTACATTTTTAGAAAATACTTTCTGAATCACAAGATGCTTCTTTTCAAGTGATACCGTAGGATCATTAAGTTCTTCCTTAACCTGTGGTACAACATCAAATATATCTTTCACCGAAGATAATTCTTCGTGTGTCATTCCAGCTTTATGTAATTCTTTTGCATAATCAATTGCTGTCTGTATCACTATTTATCACCTGCTTTATTCAAAAATGTGTCATAAAGTGCTGCATTAGTATCGGCACTATTGCTTCCGACAACCTTAGCTGCTGCATCTACAACCATATCTGCAATTTCTTTTTCTGCTTTCTTTAATATCTGTTCTTTCTGGCTTATTGCCTCAGCCTCGGCGTCATCTTTAATCTGTGAAGCTGTCTTGTGTGCATCTGTTACGATACGCTGATATTCTTCATCAGCAGTCTTTCTCGCCTCAGCAACAACCTTTTTCTTCTCATTTTCAGCATCATAACTTAAAACTGCTTCATACTTAGTCTTAAGTTCTTCTGCTTCGCTCTGCTTAGCCGCAGCCTCGTCAAACTGCTTATCGGCCTCTGCCTGTCTTGCTGCAATAATCTTCTGAACTGGCTTATATAAGAATATTCTCATAAGCACAAAGAGAATTAAAAGGTTAATAACTGTAAATAAAACATTCCAAACATCTAACTGGAGCATCTTATTCCCTGCCTTTCCTTTAATCTTTTCTTGTTATCTTTATATTTGTCTGCCAAAGCAGGCTTTTATTATGCTTAAGCAAGCATAACGATAATCATAAGGGCGATAACGAAACCGTAAATAGCAGTAGCCTCTGCCAACGCACTACCAAGAATAAGTGTCTTTGTAATCTTACCTTCTGCCTCTGGCTGTCTTGCAACAGCTTCTGAAGCTCTACCAGTTGCTATACCAATACCAATACCTGCACCAAATGAACCTAATACGGCGATACCTGCGCCAATAGCTATAATTGTTCCACTCATAATCTTATCTCCTTTTTCTTAACATATACTCATATATAGGCTATCTGCCTACACAACAAGCTTTCTTAATTAATTATTCTGTAATCTCATCAATATACAATGATGTAAGGAATACAAATACGTATGCCTGAAGTAAACCATCAAATATATCGAAGTACAGACTGAACACAACCGGAAGTCCTACCGGAAGTATCATTTTCAGAAGCTCCATAATAACGAAAGCTCCTAATACATTACCGAAAAGTCGCATACAAAGTGAAAGTGGCTTTGTAACAACTTCGAGAATGTTAATTGGTGTTACGATTGCAACCGGCTCAACAAAGCCGTGTAACCAACGCTTAACACCCTTGTGATAGATACCAGCAGCTTCAATAAGAATAATACTCATAAGTGCCAGTGCTACCGTTACTCTTAAGTCCTTTGTTGGGGACTTAAATCCAAACAGTCCGATAATATTGGAAACACCAATATATAACATAACTGTTGTAAGATACGGCACATAAGCCTTACCCTTCTCGCCAACCATTCCTTGAACCATCTTCATAAGACCTGTAACTATGCTTTCAGCAACAGCCTGTCTTTTACTTATATGATCCACCTTAAGATTTCGGGTCAGTATAAATGAAACTACAACCAGGACTGCCATAATGATCCATGTGACCACAACTGCCTCAGATACTGGTATTCCACCCAAAATAGGAATCGTAAAGACGGTCTCACATTGAAGCTCTTCAATAAGATTCTGTGCTAAATCATTCAAAAAACCATCTCCTTATCCTTTCTTTTTCTCACTGCGAAGTTTATACCCATTTTATGGAAATGTAAAGCAAATAAATTAATTTTTAACAATCTTAACTTTTTAATCTTAACATATTATACAAATCTATGTATGTATATTAGTACATTAACTTGTTATCTCAATTAATTATGGATATGATAATTTTCTAATATTACATAAAAATATATGTATTATCTGACTTTATGATACAGCATTTATTATGTATAAAAGTTAGTACAATTAAGGAATATCAAGCAATACTGACCATCGGTCATTTATTTATTTTTTAATATTTTACATAGAATTCTTTATGTTTTATCATTTATAACATATATAAAAAATGTATGCAGACATACCATTATGTTATATAATAAGAAGAAAATACATTAAAAATACAATTGTATAGAGTAAAATGCACAAAAATTAAAAATTTATTAAAATATATAACTTATCGTTATTATCAAGGTGTATATGTAATATTTTTCACTATTTGTTATATATTTATTAATTAACTTGCACCTATAATTGGCAATTATAATTTCTAACAATGTAACTTATTATATTAAGAATTTTATTAATATTAAGGATTTTATTAAGAATATGAAACATTCATTGAACCCACAGCACAATACAACTGCCGGCTCACACCCTGTTAAATCATCAATACGCTGGCATAACATCAGAACATCTTCTTACTGGAACATTTTCAAATTATCAGCCTGTTTCTTCCTTATTATTATACTACTCTATTTTACCCATATTGGCTGTCCTATTAAATTCATAACAGGCATTTCCTGCCCAGCCTGCGGTATGACGAGAGCTGTGCTTGCAATTCTTCACGGTGATACACACGCTGCACTTAATTATCACCCTCTTGTCCTTACACTTCCAGTGCTATTAATAAGTGTTATCGTATATATAGTTAATACCAGACGTATTAAGCCTTCCGTCAGGTTAAGCCGCCTGTTGAATTGTATCTTTATATTATCTGCGGTGCTATTTATCGCCGTGTATGTACTACGAATGTTAAATACCACAGATACTATAGTCACATTAGCACCTTCACAATCAATATTGGTTAGATTATTCAGAAATATCTTCAAATAATTGTGAAAAGATTATCTATTCTTTTAATAAGCAATCACATATGCTAGAATATAACCAGAATATTAGTTGGCACTAACATTTCCTGCTGACTATATATTCTGGTTATTATTATATGGCGCACTAGCGCAGAAAGCAGGTATATATGGCATTACATGTTATGGATGAAGCCAATCGTTGTCTTCAATGCAAAGTTCCACAGTGTCAGAAAGGCTGCCCTATAAGCACCAACATTCCACTGGCAATTAAGTTACTCAAAGAGAACAAGCTTGATGAAGCAGGTAAAATGCTTTTTGAAAATAATCCTCTTACAACTGTATGCAGTCTTGTCTGTAACCACGAAAACCAATGCGAGGGGCATTGTGTTCTTGGACGTAAGGGAGCACCTGTACATTTTTCAACAATAGAGAATTATATCTCAACTACATATGCTAACAAAATGACAGAAGGTCCTAAGCCATCTAACGGTATGCGTGTAGCTATTATCGGTTCAGGTCCTGCTGGAATTACAATCGCTATTATCCTGGCAAGATATGGATATCAGGTAACTATATTTGAGGGCAAGGACAAAATTGGCGGTGTCTTAAGATATGGTATTCCTGAATTTCGTCTTCCCAAATCAGTTCTTGACGATATCGAATACCGCCATCTTGAATTAAAGGGTATCAAGGTACGTCCTAATACTCTTATAGGAAGTGCAATAACTATTGAAAAAGATTTATTCCGTGATGGTTATAAGTCTATATTCGTAGGAACTGGCGTATGGAATCCTAACACACTTCACATAAAGGGCGAGACATTTGGAAATGTCCACTTTGGAATTAACTATCTTAACAACCCCGACAGCTATAAGCTTGGAGAACGTGTAATCGTAATCGGTGCTGGTAATGCTGCTATGGACGTTGCAAGAACAGCGATAAGAAAAGGTGTCCGCAGGCTAACCTGCTTCTCTATCACTAAAGAAGTAGCTGCCAGCCAGTATGAATTCAGCTACGCCACTCTTGAAGGTGTTGAATTTGAATATAACAAACGACCAGTTGAGATTAAAGATAACGGCGTAATATTCAGAGATGTAATAGAAAATGAAGATAGCTCATTCACTGATGTAGATGGAAGCGACACATTATATGAATCAGACAGCATTATTATCTCAATAAGCCAGGGACCAATGACAAGGCTTGTCAACAGCACTAAAGGCTTAAATGCCAACAAACGTGGTCTTCTTGAAGCTGACGAAACAGGTCATACATCACGCCCGGGAATATTCGCATCTGGTGATGTCGTTAATGGGGCAAGAACTGTTGTAGAGGCTGTAGCACATAGTAAGATTGTTGCAGAATCTATGCATGAATATATGCAGTCGCTTAAAGATACTACAGACTAATACACATTGCTTCACGATAGTCATTCAATATATGACACTAATAAATGCTTTAGCTAAATAACAGTAATAACTAACAGACGACAGTAAATAAAATCGCGGTTATCATCAACGTCAGGCACGCTCTCGCTACTCTCGCACGTAGCGGATACTAAGGTGCTAAAATACAGCACCTAAGTACCGGCGTGCTCAAAGTACCTGACTTTTGATAATAACCGCGGTTTTCTTTGCAATCTGTTTTATAACAATATCCAATTAAATATTCTGGCGTAAGCCCCTGATACCAGCCGCCACCTAAGCCATATACCGTCCGTTATGCCACCACACTTACTTAACCTGCGTAACCGTTCCGTCATCTGCCACATTTGCATTAATACTCACCTTATTAAGAAGGCTGAATATTCTGCTTTTATCTTCTTCCTGTGTGCATATACGTGTCACACAGCCCTGTAATGTGCCGTCCTGAACAGCTGGCACTACTGATACATCAATTTTATCACCATCATCATTGCCGCTTATTCTGATATTAACGAGCATTGTATCAACATTATGGGATAACATCTGCTCCTGCATCTATATATTCCCTTGCACTAGACCTCTGAACGTCCTCAAGCACAGTTGTATGCTCAGTACCCCAGTGGACAACCGCAACTACATAATCTGCATTAGCTCTGGCCTCTTTAATCGTCTGGACAAATAACTCTGTATCATAACATCTGAGTATTCCCGGCGTAGTATCTGTAGCCTGTGGTGTCATCTTATACTTTTCAGCTCTTGAAGCTGCCACGATAGCTATCTTCTTTCCGTCAACTTCTGTATAATATGGTTTCATTGCTTCTTCAAGCGTTCTTCCAGCTCCAACATACGGAATCCCAACTGCTTCTAAAGCAGAAAATGTATCATACATTGCCTCCTGTCCATAATCATATACATGATTATTAGCAAGCTGTGCAACATCTACTCCAAGTGCATTAAGCACCTTTGCTCTCTCTGGACCAGCTCTGGAGAATGTCCACATTTTATTAGCAAGAGGTGCACCTCTGTCACTGTAGCAGAATTCATTATTAACCAATGTAATATCTGCATCTTTCATATACTTTATAAGCTCTGGCGATATACATTTAGTAATATCTCCGTTATTCTTATCAAGTTCTTTAGTTGTCGGCTCACCCTCCGCAATGTTAATATCACCTGTAAATGTCATTGTTATGTCAAACGGGTGTGTATCAATTGTTGTTTCTTCCTGTGTTGAAACCTCGCTTGTATCTAATACATCATTATTGCTTACACTTGATGATTTCCCACACCCCGATACAAACAACACACTCATAATGACAGCTATAATAACGGCTGATTTCGTCTTTAAAGCATTTTTTACTATGCTCTTTCTCATTATATAGTATTCTCCATTCCTGACCTATATGTATTCTGTTCTCGTTCAATCATTCATAAATAATTATTGATTATTATCAATTATTGATTATTCACAATTACTTATTACTATCAATCATTTATTCTTAACAATTATTTATTCTTAGAGTTCTTTGAATCCTTATGTTCACTGACTGATTCGTCCATAACGCCTCCTGCCGCAAGCAGTGCTTTAGCTCTCTCAAAGGAATCCATATGAACTAAAATATCACATTTGGCATTCTTATCATTATTAAGAAATCTAAGAAGTCCTGTATGTAACTTCCATCTTTCAAAATATGAAATATTGTTCTTTCTAAGAACCTTCTCTATCTTCTTACATTCTTCCATTGATACATCAGAACGAATTACTCTTTCCATTGTTGAAACTTCACTCATCGCATAACACCTCTTTTATTATAGTTTCAATTCACTTTTTCAGACTAAATTTTATCACATAAGAATCAAAAAATCTATAAAAAAATAAAACTGCCACTTTATGTTAATCATAAAGCGGCAGTTTTTGTTACTATATATTAGGTTAACCGGATAAACTTTTTAATTATCTTGATAATCCTTTTCTCTTCTTCTCATAGAAGAATACACCTGCAAGTGCCATAACACTCATAATCATTAAGATTACATATACTACTGAGTTAGTTGTATCACCTGTTGCTGTGCTCTCTCCTGTTTCTGGATTACCAGTTGCTGGCTCACTTGTTGATGGTTTATCTATAACCCCTCCTGAGCCTTCAGTCTTAGCATCACTATAGATGATTGCATATGTTGAGAACTTATCTGACTTAAATGTAAGTTTACCTGTTGCTGCATCAAATGCTGCATCAAGGATAGTTGTTTCACCATCGTGTACTCTCACAATCTTATAAGTTCTTGTTACTGCAGAATCTGTATTAATAAGATTTTCTGGAAGAGCAATTGTAAATTCAATCTTCTTATCTGTAGATGTTATTGTTCTCTTATCGTTACCAACTGATAATATAATGCTTATATCGAAATATGAACCAACTACATAATTACCAGATATAATACCTTCTACTGCATTCTTATCTTTAGCGCTTACGCTGTCAGTAACAGCCTTAACGGCAACTTCAATCTTTACATCTGCTCCGTTAGCGATTGCTTCCTTCTCTGCATCTGTATATTCTACACTACCATCTTCAATAGTAGTACTTACACTGTCTTTCATATCACCTGAAGCAACTGTATCTGGTGTAAGCTTAGCAATTGAAGTAACATCTACCTTCTCAGCACAGCCTTCATGTTTACAATGACGAGACTTAGAACCTTCTTCCAAAACTGTAGGTGCTTTATCAACTGTGAATTCATCACTGAAATCATGTCCTAAAGCATCCATTTCCCTTGTCTGTTCGGCATCACACTTAGTACATAATCTGTGTTCAACACCCTTTTCTGTACATGTTGGTGCTGTCTTAACTGTCCACTCACCCCATACATGCTCTTCTGGTCTGTCCTCTACGAACTGAAGGAAGTCACCTAACTCAATCTTACCATCTTTTCCTTCTGGCATTGTATCAATACCACCAGTAACGATATTCTTGAAATCACTAAGATTCTTGAAATCTTCTGCTGTAAGCTTTGCACCTTCACTATTAACTGAATCGCCATCCTTGTTAATGAAGAAGCTTTCAATTGAATAGTAACGGCTGATTACATCTTCCTTTGCTTCCTTATCTGTCTTATTAAGCAATGCCTTACCTTCTGCATCTACAATTTCCTTGTATGTATCGTCTGAATAAGACTTAACATTCTCTACTGTAAACTGAGGTTCAACACCTGTATATACATGTAATTCCAAGTTAGAACCACCATTATTATAACCTACTAAGTTAACATAAGTTCCCATAGGATCTGAATTATTAGTAAATCCATTAGCTGTATTACCAAATGAGTAGCTGTTATATATCTTGTGATTAACTGCTATACCAGAACCACCCATCTTAAATCCATTACCATCACCCTTTGAGTCATATAATGCACCATTGTAATATAACATACCATTGCCGTAGCATACGCTGTCATAGATTTCTACTGCTCCAATTGCTCCTGTTGCGCCCTTAGAGAAGAGATCCCATCCATCATCAGCGTTATATGCTGCTATACAGCCCTTAAATACATTACCATCGCCACAAGTAAGCTTAGCAGCGAAACCATCTGCATTGTTCTGTGACTTATCACTATTATTATATGCGTTACAATTAATTATCTGGTTGTATGAAGGCCAATCTGCCTTATTATTAGAACCATCCGTTCTTGATACTGAAAGTCCTGAATTAGAGTGACCATAGAAATCACAATTCTCTACAATGTTGTGGCTGCCACCAAGTCTAACACCGCCGCCATTGCCGAACTTCATACCACTTACATACCAGTAATCCACTTACATACCAGTAATCACCTGATAAATCAAATGTATTAGATACGAACTTACTATCTACAAAGCTTCCGCCAAAATCAAATATTACATCTTCTGTATTATCTGGTGCTGCCATAAAATATTTCATTCCATCTTCACCAGCACCATCATTACCATGCCATATACCTGTAGTCCTCTTAAGATTATAAGTACCACCTAATGCATATACAGCCTGACCAGCCTGACAATATGTTAATGCTGTCTGAACATCTAATGGATCTTCCTTAGTACCTGCTGCTGATGAAGTACCTGTTGGAGAACAATATATAGCTTCCTTAACTGGAGCAATTATTCTACGGTTAACTGTTGCATTCATTACAACTGGAGCTGATGATGTTATATTCTGTGTTGCATCTGGTTCAAAGTATGCCTGAAATCTGTTATCACCAACAATTAATGTTGTATCAAATGTATATGTTCCTTTTTCTACTAACTTCTGGCTTTCAATTGTCTTGCCATTCTGCTTAATTGTAAGAAGTCCCTTAGTATTAACAGATACACCATATGTATAGCTTTCTGATGAAGTCTGGCTAAGTGTTGTCTGTGATACACCTGGTTTTGTAGCTGCTGGCTTGTCAAATGTCTGTGGAGCATCTGCTGCTCTGTCTGTTACATTAAGTACAACTGATGATGTATCAACTGTAATCTTAGCACCTCTTGCTGCAAAGAAACCAAGATACATATTATTTTCATCTATTGTTGAGAATGTATCTGCTGGTAAGTAATAGAAGATATTCTCTAACTCACCACCTGGATTAGTCTCACCCGTTACTTCACTTGTAACACTTGAACCTTCTACATGTATTTGCCTGTTGCTATATCCTTCATCCAGGCATATATACCTGAATTGTCTTTCTTTAATCTTAATTCATATGTCTGTGGTTTATCTTCTGTAATCTGATACTTTAACGATTTACCAATCTTGCTAAATCTTGTAATATTATGTCTATTAGATGCATCTCCATCTGTAACACCATATCTACCGAATACATTTACCTGTCCATAATATCCACCAACTGCAATTGAATTAGAGTAGTAGATTGATGAATCACCATCTGTACCGTTAGAATCTCTTACCATAATACCAAAACCTTCCTGATTATCAGGAGCTGTCTTTGTAATAAAGTAATTAACTGTTACGTTAGCTGTTATATCAAAGTTATCATTCTTAGCATCTAACTTTGTATAATAATAAGCTATACCATCCTGTCCATCATCTGTACAACTCAAACTTAAATTCTTTCTTATCTCTTACTGTTGCCTGAATTGTTGTTTCAAGCGCCTTTCCATCTACTGTTGCAGAAATCTTAATATCATATGTTCCTGTTTCATCTTTCTTGTATGCTGATGAATCAACCTTAACATCTGATTCAGCGACTTTCTCTTCTCGTCCACTATCATATACAGCAACTACTTCAAGTCCGTCTGCACTAAAGTCAGTACCCTTAACATATGTAGTTGTTGTTGGATATACATCTACTTTAAGTGAATGTACTGTAGGTTTAACAACTTCAAGTGTATATTCAGCCTTTGCACCATTGTATTCTACTACATATGTGTACTCGCCTGCTACTTTTGTATCAAGTTTAGCAGTCTTAGCCTTTACATAAGCCTTAACTGAATCTGTACCCTGAATAACCTTAGCTGAACCATCTGAATAATCAGCTGTTATTGTAAGACCTTCTACATAAGCATCTGCATCATATTCTGTGTCTGTATAAAATCTTGTTGTATTAGGTGCTGTTATTGTAATATCCTTAACTGTTGCATCTGATACGCTTATAGGAATAACAACTTCCTTTGTAACATCACCATATGTATGGCTTACTGTTACTTCTTTGTTTCCAGCAGTTGTGAAATCAACATCACTTACTTTTGTATTAGTATCATTACTATCAATAAGTGTCTTTAAATCGAAGGTTCTACCACTATTATATACAACTTTACCTACTAATCCTGTAAAATCAAGAGTTTTATCAGTTACCATATAATCTGTCTTAACTGGCATATATTCTATATACATATCTGATACTACTTCTTTGATAACTGTTATAGGAACCTCAATTGTCTGTCCTAAATATAAAAGAGTAAGCTTTCCAGCATCTGTAACTTCTGCAAATGGGTCATTGCTCATATCAACAACACAATCTGATGCTGTGATTTCTCTTTCTTTTCCATCAACTGATACTGTAGCCTTAAAGCCTGTCAAATCAACATCTTCATATGTATTACCAGCACAGTATGTTGTCTTCTTAGGTGCTGTAACATTTGTTGTTACCTTTACTGATGAGCTGTCCTGTGTGTAAGCTAACTTAACATTATTAAATGTAACCTTAGCATTTCTTGCAGCAAATAATCCAACATACATTGTATCATCTGTAATTAAATCTGCTGCTGAACACTCTGCAGCAACTTCGCCATCAAAATAAAGCTTAACGCTGTCACCAATCTTCTGAATAGCGAGGTCATATGTTCCACCTACTGCTGGTGATTTACCTAATCTTGTATGTTTTAACTTTGTTGTCTTGTAACCAGCATTACCATGATTAGTTGTTTCATCTGCATTATTATCCTTATTACCATAGCCACCAACAAATGCAAAATTATTCTTATCTGCAGTTAACTTTGTTGTATTTCCATGTGTTCCCACATTATCTCTGATTGTTAAGCCAAATGCTGCCTGTTCATTTGTTGCTAATGTATCAATCTTAGCCTGTGCTGTGATTGTAAAATCATAAGATTTATCAAGTTCATACAAGAATGTATTTAATCCCTGATCACTTGCTGAACCATTAATCTTACCCTTATCACCTGTTACTTCTAATGTAACTCCTCCATTTCCTGTATCCGTAGCAGATGCCTTTGTCACGTCTGTACTGCTGCCAAATACATTCCAGGTCCATCCTTTCCAAGTTCCGTCTTCAACTGTCTTTCCACCTTCAAATGTAGTTTTTGAAGCTGCATTAGCTTTTGTCATAAGACTATTAACTGGAATAAGGCTTACAACCATTAAGAAAGCTAATACAGAAGCGACAATCTTCCTAACTTCTTTTTTAATCCTCATAACTAGGATTCCTCCTTCTTCATTAATACGCACTTTTAATCAGATACGAAAAAGGCTTGCACATAGTAATATAGAATACAGCTTTCATTCACTATATTAGTCACTATGCACTAAACCTTTATCCAATACCTCAAAAGTTGAGTTAATATTAGCACAACCAACTTGGTGGGTCAAGATGCCCATTGGGTATTTTTTATATTTTCGGCGGTATATACAGTTTTATTTTAGATATTTTGTACAAAAGTAATGAAAATTGTATGAAAAACCTCTTAAATTTTAATTGTATACCGGTACGACTGAATTCAAAAGCTCTTTTGCAGTTATCTGCATATACTTTATGTGTGTTTTTATAACCAAGCAAATAGTATTATCACATTGTATAACTTGAATATATCCAATATAAAAATTATAATTATAAACAACGGAGGTGAAATTTATATGACAAAAAAAGAGATGTTAGATGAAATGGAGGAAGCTGGCTGGAGTTATGATACAGATTTAGATTCCACATATAAAGCCGTCAAAGAGGATTACGATGAAATGAAAAAAGAACTTTCCGATGATTCCTTACTTTTCCCTAACGGCAGAGATTATGATGCTGAAGATGAAGATGGTATTTAATACGTAATAACATAGTAAGAGGGCTGCCGCAGCAACAACCCTCTTACTGTCTGCACAGCCAACTTTTCTTTATATCCTTCTACTACTGACGTTATTATATTTATTATGACTATGCTCTAATTAATGTAACAAGAATTAATTCATTATTTTACCAGATTACAATTTATTAATACCAGATTCTTTATTTCTGCATTTATAGCAGCTTTCTATACGTCTCCCTATCTTTTTCCTCTATATCCAGTGTATCCATTGCCTCTTCTGCTGTCTGATTCAACTTTCTCATTAATGTTCTTATGCTGTCAAGACGCGCCTGTTTCTCCCCTCGTTCCATTCCTTGTGCCATTCCACGTTCCATTCCTCGTCTTTCTCCGCGTTCCTCGCTTTCTTCTACCAGCAAATCACTTATGTTACACATATCATTCACACACCCTTCTAATTCTGTTGTCATCTCAAGTCCGTATTCTTCTAACTGGTTCATCTTATCCTGTCTTGCCCTGCCAGAAAATAATACTTCTAGCATTGCTATAAGCCTATTTTTTGATTCTTCGACATCTGCTCTGCTTCTTATTCTTATAACCGCTCCATTCATTATGCTTCGCTGTGGAAGCCAGCTTGTATTGCCATAGATTACTCTTGGCTGCAAGCCTAATTCTATTATAGAGTCTTCATCGGCTTCTGTATCCATACATATCCATATGCTGTATACATCTTTGATGTCATCATAGTTATAGTTTGATTTTATGAATTCTACATTTTTCTGTGAAGACACTAGTCTTGCCATATAATACACCATTCTTGATTCGATATGATAACCAAGCTTTGTATATGAAATACTTTTCTGTGCCTCAACATTTACAAGTATTTTAATTGTTCTATTATTATAATACAATGGAAATCTTATGTCGTAAATAATTTTTCCATCTTCTATATCTACGTCTTCGGTTCCATCACTTTCAATTTTAATGCACAGCTTTTCCGGAACTATAAGTGATACTATTGTCTCTCCTATGCAGGGAATTATGTCTTTTATGCTGTATTCCCTGAATTCTGGCACTATTACTTTTACTATATTGGCTAATATCTGCGGGTCTGCCAATATACATTTAGCATAGTCGTCTCTCATTGCTTTATCTACATCAAGCTTTGACATTGTTTCTGCAAGATGTGTGGTTACTCTCTGATACTTCATTAAACCTCCTTTTCATTGGTTATCATTTATCCACCATAGTCAGTTATTCGCACTAAAATTTTAAATATTGGAATTATATTGGCGAATTGCCATTAGATTTCATATATAGTTCCGATATGGTTGCCACATATTACTATCAAACATTATTACATTTAGATTAGATACTATATAAATAGAATACCACATATCACTATGTATTGCAATAGAATATTTAGAAAACAAAAAGTCATTGCCAGACCACTCAAATGGACTTTCCTTCCGTGCACACCTGGCCAGTCAAGAAAGCCCATACAATAGGCCCGATAATACCTCTCTTTATTAATTACATTAGGTGATTGCGGTTACTTGTGTTCACAGTACAAATAACAATCAATTTTGCTGAGTTTCGCAAACGCCTATTAATTACATAATTATGCCAATGACCCTCTCTTAAGCCATCTTCCACTAACAAACCTTGCAACAAAGCATACTGACCTTGCTGCCCAGTCAATGAACATTCCTATCCATACGCCAAGAACTCCCATTCCAAGCATTACGCCAAGGACGTAGCTGCTTCCGACCCTGAACAGCCACATCGAGATAATACTTGCTGTCATTGTGAATTTTACATCTCCCGCCGCTCTTAATGGGTTGGATAATGTAAATGAAAGCGGCCATATAAATAATGAAACCACATTAAAGCACCTTAAAATCATTACTGTAATCTGTGTTGCCTCACTTGATAAGTTAAACCACGAAGCAATAAATGGTGCTAAGAAGAATAATGGAATATTACATATCCAGTCGCCGAAATACGCATATTTAAGTACCTTTTTAGTATACATTTTTGCCTGCTCTTTTTCCCCTGCACCTATGCACTGTCCAACAACTGTGATAAGCGCAAGTCCCATAGATGAAGCCGGAATATTTGCAAAATCAATAACTGTATAGCCAACTGAATTAGCGGCTGTAGATGCTGTTCCAAATGTTGCAACCATGCTTACAACCATAAGCTTTCCTATCTGGAACATACCATTTTCTATACCTGATGGAATACCTATTGTCAGAATCTTCTTTATATATATCCAGTCTGGAACAAAATATTTTATATGATCTATTCTTATCGGATTAGTCTTTCCGCATACAAGTACTGTCATAACTATTCCAGCTACAACACGGCTAAGTGCTGTTGACAGTGCAACACCAGCTACACTCCACTTAAATACGAATACAAACAAAGCATTTCCAGCTACATTAATCACATTCATAAGTATGCTTATATTCATACTTACCTTACTGTTGCCTACGCTCCTGAATATTGCAGCTCCTGCATTGTACATTCCAAGGAAAGGATATGAAAGGGCTGTTATCACAAAATATAACACAGCACAATCCATAACTGAATCTTCAACAGTTCCGAATATCACCTTAAGTAATGGTCTTGTAAATGAAACTGAAAATGCTGTCATTATAACTGAAAATATTAACAAAACAGTTTCAAGCTGTGCTCCTGACTTTCTCGATTCATCATCCCTGCCTTTACCTATATACTGACTGCAAACAACAGCGCCACCTGTCGCAAGTGCTGCCATAACCTGTATGATAAGCCTGTTGATATTATCAACAAGTGCAACTCCTGCAACTGCCGCTTCTCCTGACTGGGATACCATAAGCGTATCAACAAGTCCGACAAGCACTGCAAGAAGCTGTTCAAACATAAGGGGTACTATCAATTTTCTTAAATCTTTACCACTAAACAACATAAATCATTACTCCATAACCAACAAATTCGGTCAGAACGCATATTGTACATTCTGACCGAATAAAATAATTTCTTAATACTTTAATATAATCTGTTATATTAATCTACTGTGTAAATCCAGCCCTTAGGAGCTTCGATTCTACCCATCTGGATACCTGTGAGTGTTTCATATAACTTCTTAGTTACTGGTCCCATCTCATCCATACCGCTTGGTAAGCAGATTTCCTTGCCGTGATCAACAATCTTTCCTACTGGAGAGATAACTGCTGCTGTACCGCAAAGACCACACTCAGCGAAATCCTTAACCTCATCAAAGAGAACTTCTCTTTCTTCAACTTCAAGTCCAAGGTACTCCTTAGCAACATGTACTAATGAACGTCTTGTGATAGATGGTAAGATACTATCTGACTTAGGAGTTACAACCTTTCCATCCTTAGTAACAAAGAGGAAGTTAGCTCCACCTGTCTCTTCAACCTTTGTTCTTGTAGCTGGGTCAAGATACATATTCTCAGCATATCCTTCTGCATGAGCTGTAACGATTGCGTGAAGGCTCATAGCATAGTTAAGACCAGCCTTGATATGACCTGTTCCGTGTGGTGCTGCTCTATCAAAATCTGAAACCTTGATTGTAAGTGGCTTAGCGCCGCCCTTAAAGTATGGTCCAACAGGTGTTGTAAATACTCTGAACTGATATTCATCAGCAGGCTTAACACCTATAACTGGATTGCTTCCGAACATATATGGGCGGATATAAAGTGATGCTCCTGAACCATAAGGTGGTACCCAGTCTTCATTAGCTCTTACTGTTTCAGCAATAGCTTCTACGAACTTATCTTCTGGGAATACCGGCATCTCAAGTCTTCTACAAGAATCTGCCATTCTGCTTGCGTTCATATCTGGTCTGAAAATAACTGTGTGACCATTCTCTGTTGTGTATGCCTTCATACCTTCAAAACATGACTGTGAATACTGTAATACACCAGCGCATTCGCTGATAACGACTTTGTCATCATCTGTGATAACGCCATCATCCCATGCTCCATCCTTATAATTAGCTACGAATCTCTTATCAGTCTTTACATAGCCAAATCCTAAATTAGACCAATCAATATCTTTCTTTGCCATAACTTTATACTTCCTTTCGTATTCGACAGTCTACTCCCCTTACTGTCAGGAGCTTCTGCAATACCAGCCATAAATGTCTGCTTTGCTGTAAAATGTTCTTACAACACAGCTGACAACCGGTAAATACGCTGACCCCTTGGCATAACACTCTTTCTTTGGTGTTTACTATAATGGATCCCATCGATTAATTAAATTAGGGATATTTTATACCCACATTTTATATAAGTCAATAAATTTTGCCTATCTAATAATTTCACAAGTATATTTTTTATGTATTTTACAGCTTTTTGAGCCGCGCTATTAGTCCAGCGCCGCTTCGCCGCACTGGACACGCGGGCGTTCGCCCTATCAGACATAATGCAAAGCCACAATTTTGTGCAAGCACAACTGTGTCTTTACATTATGTCTGGCACGGCTCATTGCTTTCGCGATCATTCATAGCTTGTAATCTGTGTGTAGAAGTTATCGTAGTCTGTTCTGCCTTCTCCTGTGAATGCGATTGCTGTTCTTGGATGCTGGTTAGCATTTCCTGTAATCATATACTGGACGTCACACCCCCATACAACTCCGGCTTTCTTAAGTGGAACCATATGATTTTCAATGAACTTAAGAACTGGTGAAATTCTGTACTTTGGATTTCTTAAGAAGCCCATAAGAAGCTCTGTATAACAGTTACCTGCACCTCTGCCCATTCCGCTCATCGTAACATCAAGATAACTTACACCTATTGTGCACGCCTCAATAGTATTGGCAAATGCAAGCTGCTGGTTATTGTGTGCGTGTATACCAACTCTCTTTCCGTATTTTTCAGCAATCCTGATGTATTTATCTGCAAGTCTTCTTATCTGTTCAGGATAAAGTGAACCATAGCTGTCTACAAGATAGATTACGCTTGCCTTGCTCTGTGCGGCAAGAAGTTCAAGTGCAAGGTCTAACTCATTCTCACTTGCTGTAGAGATAGCCATAATATTAATAGTAACTTCATATCCCATATCTGCACAGTAATTAATCATCTCTATAGCCGCAGGTATAGTATTAATATATGTAGCTACCCTTACCATATCTATAACACTTTCAGACTTAGGAATTATATCCTTCTTGTAATCAGTTCTTCCTACGTCTGCCATAACAGAAATCTTTAAGTCTGTATCATTATCACCAACGATAGCTCTTATATCTTTCTCATCGCAGAACTTCCACTTGCCGTAATCCTCAACCTTAAAGACTTCCTTTGATGCCTTATATCCAAATTCCATATAATCAACACCTGCGGCTACATTTGCCTTATACAAATCGCGCACAAAATCTTCGCTGAATTCAAAATTGTTAACAAGACCTCCATCTCTAAGTGTACAATCAACGACCTTAATATCTGGTCTGAATGATACTAACTCGCCTTTCTGTTCCATAGTAATCCTCCATTCTTTCCCGGTAAAAGCTAAGAAAATAATTCCCGCACCGGGTGTTCTCAATCTAGTATCAGTGTGCAGGAAAATATTGCATATGCCTGATATGCTTCTGCACACGCTTTATTATACTTTAAAGCGTTACACTTTAAAGTGCTAAATTGTCATTATTATACCACTATATTTAATTTTGTAAAGTACTAATTGCATCTTCCATAATATCCATCATATCTAAAAGTCCGTTAAGGTATTCTTTCTGGCTTGTAAATTTTCTTTTAGTAACTGTCCATATAAAATATGGCACTCCATTTACTTTAAAATCCAAAGCCCCACCGAAGCTTTCAAGAAGTTTAGGAATTGCATCAGAATCTATATCAGCCTTAGGATATATATTCATAACTGTTCTCCAGTTAGATGCACCTCCTGCCGGATTAGCGGCAGTTTCGCCCTTAATCTCCATAATTCCTATCTTATGTGCCTTGCTCTTTATAAGTGCTACCATCAAAAGATTAGAAGCACACGAAGGAATACTTCCATATCTGTCTGAAAGCTCATCTTTCATATCTGACAATTCTTCCCTCGTTTCAAGTGCTGCAATCCTTTTATAGATATCTAATTTCTGGTATTCGCTCTTAATATATGAAGCTGGAATATATGCATCAACTTCCAAATCAACAGTAGTTTCAAAACTGTATTCGTTCTTTATGCCCTTTAAGTTATTGACTGCCTGATTAAGCATTTTACAATACAAGTCATAACCTACTGCCGCCATATGCCCGTGCTGGCTCTTTCCAAGCACATTTCCTGCACCTCTTATCTCAAGGTCTTTCATAGCAATCTTAAAGCCCGAACCAAGGTCAGAGAATTCCTTTATAGCACTTAATCTCTTCTCTGCAACCTCGGATATCATCTTATCTCTTTTGTACATAAGAAAAGCATATGACGTTCTTGTACTTCGTCCAACTCTTCCCCTTAACTGGTAAAGCTGGGAAAGCCCGAACTGGTCAGCATTTTCTATAATCATAGTGTTACAGTTAGGTATATCCATACCTGTTTCTATAATTGTCGTAGATACAAGAACATCTATCTCTCCATTGACGAACTCATACATAATCTTTTCAAGCATACGCTTATCCATCTGTCCATGTGCATACGCAACAACCGCATCAGGAACAAGATTTTGTATATACTCAGCACGTTCCTCAATGTCCCTTACCTTGTTGTATACATAATACACCTGTCCATTTCGTGCAAGTTCTCTTGTAACCGCCTCTCTTATCATCTCATCATTATGTTCTGTAACAAATGTCTGTATCGGATGTCTGTCCACTGGCGGCTCTTCAAGTACACTCATATCCCTTATGCCGACAAGGCTCATATGAAGTGTTCTTGGAATAGGAGTTGCACTTAATGTAAGAACGTCTATGTTGTTCTTTAATTCTTTAATCTTTTCTTTATGTGCAACACCAAAACGCTGTTCCTCATCAATAATAAGCAGTCCCAGATCCTTAAACTGCACATCCTTTGACAATACACGGTGCGTTCCTATAACAACATCTATCGTGCCATTCTTAAGCCCTTCAATCGTCTTTTTATTCTGTGCACTTGTCCTGAAGCTTGACAACTGACCGACATTAACAGGAAAGCCTTTCATTCTCTCCTCAAATGTTGAAAAATGCTGGCTTGCAAGCACTGTTGTGGGAACAAGGTAAGCCACCTGCTTGCCGTCCTGAACAGCCTTAAATGCAGCTCTTATCGCAACTTCTGTCTTTCCATAGCCGACATCGCCGCATATAAGTCTGTCCATAACCCTGCCGCTTTCCATATCCTTCTTGGTATCCTCAATGGCATTAAGCTGATCATCCGTCTCCTCATAAGGAAACATTTCCTCAAATTCCTTCTGCCATACAGTATCCTGTGGGCCTTACAAGCTCTTTAGCCACTTCCTCAACTGCCCCTGTAACCTTGGCTTTTGTCTTCTTCCACTCAACACCACCAAGACTGTTAAGCTTAGGCTTTTTCTCCGTATCCTGATTAGCGTACTTCTGCAGACGGTCAAGCTGTGTTGCAAGCACATATAGATTGCCGTTATTCGCATACGCAATCTTAATATAATCCTTCTCAACACCTTCTACCTGTATCTTTTCTATTCCCTTGTATACACCAAGTCCGTGGCTCTCGTGCACAACATAATCACCTATATTAAGTTCGTTAAAGCTGGCAATGTTCTTTCCATCGTGCTTTTTCTTCTTAAGCTTCTTCATCTTTCTTGCACTGAATATATCATTCTCTGCAATAACAACAAATGAAAGAACAGGATACTCAAAGCCTTTATGCAGGCTCCCATATGTCACTATAATAAGCCCGCTTCCGTAATCCTTATTAAAATCCTCGCTGTAAAAGCTGGCAATTCCAAGCTTTCCCAGATCATCAACTATTCTTAATGCCCTCGTTCTTGAACTGCATACAAGTACTGTTGTATATCCATTTTTCTTGTACTTTTCCAAATCCTTAGCCAGATACTCAAAACTGTTATTATATGAGCTTATGCTTCTTGCCGTGATGTACATAGAATAATCTATCTCAAAGCCCTCAGGCTTATAATCAAGTGTCGTTAATATAAGCTTTTTATTATTCCTTAAATCACTGATAATCTCATTCATAGCCTTGACCTTATTAGTCTGGCTTGGAAGCACATAACCTGCAGCAAGACGGTAACACAACAAGAGTATTCTCCTCCGGAAAATACTCTGCCAGTCCAACTGTATCTGCCACAAGTGTATCTGTGAACTTCTCATAATTACCGGTACGCTCGACATCTGCAACAAGCTTGTTAAGATTATTACCCGCCTCAATCTGCTCCTTTGTACGCTTTCTCTTACCATAATCAAAACACTCAAGCTGCCTGTCACACTCTTCCTTAATATTGTACAGACCATTTTTTAACTCATCTTCTGTAAATATATATTCAGTAGCCGGGAAAATGCTGTAGCTTTGGAGCCTTTCAATCGACCTCTGGCTCTCAACATCGAACATTCTTATAGAATCAACTTCCGTATCCCACAGCTCAATTCTAACCGGTGCTTCATCTGTGTATGAGAAAATATCTATAATTCCACCACGTATTGCAAACTGTCCCTTGTCCTCCACCATTCCAGTACGCACAAAGCCCATAGCCACCAGCTTCTTTGCCAGCTTCTCTGGTTCTATTTCGCTGGAATAATCAAGGGTTATAACTGCCTCCTTAAATCTTTCGACAGGTATGAGCCTGTCTGCAATTCCGTCCATAGTTGTAACAACAGTAAGCACTCCCTCGCCCGTACTGCTATGGTTGATTATACGGCTTATACATCTTAATCTCTCGCCTGTAATCTGGTTGCCGTGTACGTCCGCACTATAGAATATGGCATCCTTGGCTGGATAGTATATTGCTTCTTTATTAAAAAATGAAGCATCATCACACATTTTTCTTGCTTTTGCTTCATCACTTGTAACAATAAGCATATACTTATATCCCGATGCTATTGCACTTGATATGTGCACCTTCTGTGTATCAATACAGCCGCTTATAAGCACAGTTCTTCCGCCGTCTTTACCAAGTTCTTTATTTAATTGTTCAACTGCCGCCGTATTATTTACAGGGTCAAAAAATGTGTTCAAAATATCTGCTCCTTATCCATTGAATTTATTCATTCCACTTTCAATACCTTCTGTCATTATGCACTCTACTGCCTCACAAGCTCTCTTAGTTCCCTCTCTTAAAGCTGGATAAAGTTCCTCCGGAAAAACTTCCAAGAACCCAGTCAGCAAGATCCCAGCCCTTTGGCTTATCCCCAACTCCGAATTTAACTCTCTTAAACTGGTCACTTCCAAGGTGTGCAATTATGCTCTTAATTCCATTGTGTCCGCCTGCACTTCCCTTTGGACGGAGTCTTAACCTTCCCGGTTCAAGGCTTATATCATCAAATATAACAATTAAATCATCTATATCTGCCTTGTAATAATCCATAACTTCTCTTATACACTCGCCTGAATTATTCATATAAGTCATAGGCTTTACAAGAATTACTTTCTGTCCTTCTATAACACCTTTTCCTATAAGACCTTTATGTTTAGATGTGTCTACACTTATATTATATTGGTCGGCAAGTTCATCTATGCAGGCGAAACCAACATTGTGTCTTGTTCCTGCGTATTGTGCTCCTGGGTTGCCTAATCCTGCTATTATATACATATTTTGTTCCTTCCTTTGGTGGGGATTTATAATTATTTTATATTGTACAGATTTTGGGGAGGTTATTCAATGTATTATTGAATATATTATTGGGTGTATTATCAGGTGTGCTGGAAAAAAAACTGCCATCAGGTTAGTAGACTGATGGCAGTTATTTCATTAAGATACTTTTTCGTCTGGGTGTTCTATATGACCTGTGATTTCGCCGTCATAGATTTCGTATATCTCATCTGAAAGATAGTTAAGTTCTTCTGTGTCGTGGCACGCAATTATTATAAGTGAACCATTGGCTTTAAGCTCATCTAAAAGTCCCTTTATAAGTCCTGCTCCTGCCTCATCAAGTGCATTGATAGGCTCATCAAGAATAACTATATCAGGGCGTTCCATTATAGCCGCCGCAATTCCTAATCTCTGCTTCATTCCTAATGAATATTTCTTAAATGTTCTCTTATCGTCCGGGTCAAGTCCGACCTTTCTTATAGCATCTCTTATCTCATCATCACTAATACGGTTCTGGATAGATGCAAGTATCTTTAGGTTCTTAAAACCTGTATAATTGCTTATAAATGAAGGATTCTCAATTAAAATCCCTATACTTGGCGGGAATGAAATCTGCCTGCCAAGCTCCTTATCGTTAATGTATACCTTTCCTGATGTTGGAAGTATAAGCCCGCTTATAGCCCTCATAAGCATTGTCTTACCTGAACCATTCTTACCTTTAAGTCCTATAACTTTCCCGCTCTCTAGTGTCAGATTAATATTCTTTAATACCTCAGCACTTTTGAATGACTTGCAATAATCTTCAAGTCTTACCACTGTACCCATATGCGTACCTCCTCATTACTCTTTTAAAGTTATTCACTATTATAATCATTTAACATTAAAATCACTTATAGCATTATTTATAATAACACTTTTTAAGCTAATTGTATATACACAATGTATATGTATACACTAATAATCTGTCATTAACATATAATTATAAATTCATTTACATTACAGCTAATCGTGTGTAATATTATTATATAATGATACCAGGGTCAAAGGGTCTAAACCCGCATAAGCTTGCTCATAGGTGGGGGCTTTTGACCCCAACATCATATAATGCAGATACTAAAAGTATAAAAGTTATTCTTCCTTGGCAAAATAACTTTTTTACCTATAGCACACCTAACACCGAAAGAGGTATTCTATGGCTTCAAGATTTGAAATATCACAGCAGATTTATAATTCAGCCTATGCTATGCACTCTGCCCATTCACATTCATATTATGAGCTTTATTATCTTATGAATGGCTCGTGCAATATGTTTATACACGATAATACATACCGTATGGAAGCTGGCACAATATTGTTTATTCCTGATAACGTGCTTCATAAGACCACTTATCTTAATAACGCTTATCACGAACGCCTTTATATAGAATTCACTGACGATTATATAAGCGACCTTACCAACATATTAGGCTTTGAACAGTTTAAAGATACATTTTATATGCACTTCTTCTCAATACCGGATAATCACAGGCACGAATTCCTATCTATATTCAGTGTTCTGATTAACGAAAGACAGAACAGTAATGCTCTTTCACCCTGTGTATACAAGAATTACCTGCAAAATCTGTTAATACTGCTCTGCCGGTATTGTGATAACAAGCCGGCTTCCCCTGCAAGCCTTGTTGATACTGTATCCATCGCAGATGTATCCGTACAAAAGGCTATGAATTATATTATGCTTAATTATAATAAAGATATTACACTTGATGAAATAGCTGATATGCTTCATCTGAACCCATCTTATTTTTCTAAAAAGTTTAAGGCTGTTAACGGATTTGGATTTAAGGAATACCTCAATACCATAAGAATTAACCATTCTGAGCAGCTTCTTTTAGAAACGGATATGAGCATAACAGAGATTGCACTTGAATGCGGTTATGATAACAGCAACTATTTTGGTGATGCCTTCAAACACCTCAACCACTTATCGCCAACACAATTCCGCAAAGCAAAGGGTAATAAAGGAATATAGTGCGAGTGTGCATCCCCGGCACATAAAAATAACTAACAAAGCCTCCAGTGTTATATACACCGGAGGCTTTTATTAATTATTTAATATCAAAATGGCATTAATAATATGATGGGCTGTCCTCAATAACTATCTTAACACCATTCTCGCCAACATATCTTGAGTTAGCTTTTATAGTGCTGTTGCTTTCAACTATGCAGTTCTCAATATAAGCATTATCACCTATATAAGCATTATTCATAATTATTGAATTCTTAACAACTGCGTTATTGCCAATATATATCTTCTTGAACAGCACTGAATTCTCAACTGTACCATTAACGATACAGCCACAGGATACAAGGCTGTTAGAAACATTTGCCCCATAATTATACTTAGCTGGTGGCAGATCCTCAACCTTAGAATATATATCCGGATACTGCTTGAAGAAGTAATCTCTTACATCTCTCTTTAAGAAGTCCATATTGGTCTTATAATATGAATCTACTGATGATATATTATTCCAGTATGTATCAAGCATATAGCCATATATCTTCTTGATATTTCTGTATCTTACAAGAATATCCCTTACGAAATCGTATCTGTCTTCCTCAGCAGCTTTCTCAAGAAGTTCAATAAGAAGTCTTCTTCTTACAACATAGATACCTGTTGATACTGTTGAAAGATTAGTCTCTAATGGCTTCTCATCAATATCTGTTATACGTCCCTCGTCTGATTAATTGCAACAACCCCATATCTTCCAATATCTGCTCTATTATCAAGCTTCTTTACGACAACTGTAACATCTGCCTTCTTCTCAATATGATATTGAAGAATCTTATTATAATCAAGCTTATATATTCCGTCACCAGAGGCTATTACAACATATGGCTCGTGGCTTGACTTTAAGAAATCTATATTCTGATACAATGAATCTGCTGTTCCTCTGTACCAACTGCTGCTCTCAGCAGTGATAGTAGGTGTGAACACATAAAGTCCACCCTGTTTTCTACCAAAATCCCACCATTTAGATGAGCTTAAATGCTCATTAAGTGAGCGTGCATTATACTGTGTTATTACTGCAACCTTCTGGATATGCGAATTCGACATATTACTAAGTGCGAAATCTATTGCTCTGTAGCTTCCTGCAACAGGCATTGAAGCAATAGCTCTCTTATTAGTCAATTCGCGCATCATTCTGTTATTACCACCTGCTAATACTATACCTATTGCTTTCATTCAACTTCACCTGCCTTAATAATAATTCCTCCGCTTGGCAACAATCCATCTGGATAATCTTCAACAGTTGTAACACCTGATATAGCTGTGTTCTTTCCAACCTTAACTCCATCAGGAACAACTGAACACTCACCAATTGTTACAAGTCCAGAATTATATATCTTAGGAAGTTTAACATTAGGTACTTCTTCTCCTACACCAAGCTCTACGTTGTCACCTATAACAACTTCCTCTGCAATTATTGACTTATTAACGATTGTATTCTTACCAATAACAGAATTATTCATAATAATTGAATCTCTGACTACGGCACCTTCTTCGATAGTAACACCAGAACCTATTACTGAATTATATATTCTTCCATATACTTCTGTTCCATCACCTATAATACTCTTCTCTATAAATGTGTTATCTGCAATATACTGTGGTGGAATTGTATCTGTTCTTGTATATATCTTCCAGAATTCTTCATAAAGATTAAATACTGGAATAATATCTATAAGTTCCATATTAGCTTCCCAATATGAGCTTAATGTTCCTACATCCTTCCAATAACTGTTATATTCGTATGCAAATATTCTCTTATTATTATTGAAGCAATATGGAATTACATGCTTACCAAAATCACATTCCTGCTGATCCTTAAGCTTAATAAGTGCGTCCTTTAATACACTCCACTTAAATATGTAGATACCCATTGAAGCAAGATTGCTCTTAGGATTAGCTGGCTTTTCTTCAAATTCTGTTATTCTGTTGTCCGAATCTGTAACAACTATACCAAATCTGCTTGCTTCCTCAATTGGAACAGGCATAGCTGCGATTGTAATATCGGCATTATTAGCCTTGTGATAATCTAACATTATCTTATAATCCATCTTGTAAATATGGTCGCCAGATAATATAAGAACATACTCTGGATTGTACTGTTCCATATATTCAAGATTCTGGTAGATAGCATTAGCAGTTCCTGTATACCATTCACTATTGGTACTCTTCTCATATGGAGGAAGAACTGTTACACCACCTACATTACGGTCCAGATCCCAAGGAATACCTATTCCGATATGGGAATTAAGACGAAGGGGACGATACTGTGTAAGGACACCTACAGTATCAATTCCTGAGTTAATACAGTTGCTTAATGGAAAGTCTATTATTCTGTACTTACCACCAAATGCTACTGCTGGTTTCGCAACCTTAGCCGTCAGAACACCGAGTCTGCTACCCTGTCCACCGGCTAACAGCATTGCTATCATTTCTTTTTTAATCATGCTACCACCTCTGATGTTTATTTTACTATCTTAAGTTGTATAAATTATATCATATATTTTCCATTAAGTAAAAATAATTTTGCATTTTTTTGATAATTTTTCGTACAATTTCTTAATCAGTATTTTTTATGTACTTAACAACAAAACAATTTGAAAAAAAAAGCTTTTAGGCATATAATCTTACTTGAATTAGTTTAAGAAAGGAAATTCCTATGTTTACAATTGATTTTAATACTCCAATACATGTACATTTTATCGGAATCGGCGGAATAAGCATGAGCGGTCTTGCAAAGATTCTTCTTGATCGTCATTTTACCGTATCCGGTTCTGATGCACATATATCAGATTTAACAACTGAATTACAGCAGGACGGATGTATAATCTCTTATCCACAGTCTGCTGACAATATCACAGGTGACATTGACCTTGTTGTATACACAGCCGCAATCCACCCTGATAATCCTGAACTTAAAGCTGCTGTTGATGCTGGTATCCCAACACTGACAAGAGCTGAGCTTCTCGGACAGATTATGAAAAATTACCATACCGCAGTAAATGTAGCTGGTACTCACGGTAAGACTACTACAACTTCTATGATTACTGAAATTCTTCTTGCTGCTGATGCTGACCCTACAATCTCGGTAGGAGGCATACTTAACAGCATAGGCGGTAAATATATAAGAGTTGGACGTTCTGACCTTTTCGTTACAGAAGCCTGCGAATACACTAACAGTTTCTTATCATTTAACCCTACTATCAATATTATACTTAATGTCAAAGCTGACCACCTTGATTTTTTCAAAGACCTTGATGATATACGTCATTCATTCAAGCTTTTTACTGAAAAGCTTCCATCTGACGGAACACTTATCATCAACTCAGACATAGACAATTATGAATATTTTTATAAGGATACTGACTGTGAAGTCATAACATTTGGTTCTGACCCTGAAAAAAGTATGTATAGTGCAACAAATATCACTTACGACAAATATGGCTGCTGTTCATATACTCTTCTTATTAATAAAGAAGATAGTGGAACAATTGAATTATCAGTTCCTGGTCTTCACAATGTATACAATTCACTTTCAGCTGTAGCTGCAGCCTTTAAGCTTGGCATAAGCATAGACAATATCAAGGCCGGTCTTAAGCATTTCACAGGTACTAACCGAAGATTTGAAAAGAAAGGCGAATTCAACGGTGTCACCGTAATTGATGATTATGCACACCACCCTGATGAGATAACAGCTACCCTTAATTCAGCTAAGAATTATCCACATAATAAAATATGGTGCGTATTCCAGCCACATACTTATTCAAGAACCAAAGCTTTGATGCCAGAATTTGCTAAAGCATTAAGCCTTGCTGATAATATTGTGCTCGCCAAAATATATCCTGCAAGAGAAACAGATAATCTTGGCATAAGTTCTGCTGACCTTATGGAACTTATTAAAGCAGAAGGCAAAGATTGTTACTATTACGAATCTTTTGAGGACATCGAAAAATTTTTATTAAATAATTGTATCAACGGCGACCTGTTGATAACTATGGGGGCCGGAGATGTATATAAAATTGGCGAAGAACTTCTAAAATAGCCATTTTTTACACATTTTTATATTTTGTCAACAAAGTTATCCACATTATCCACATTTTTATCCCGTTATGCACGGTTTAAGAATGTGGATTTTTTTGTGAAAAATCACATTGTTAAAAATACAGCAATTTACTGACTTTTCTTAATTCTATCCACGAGTTATCCACATTATCCACATTATCCACATTGATAACCACCTGCTTTTAGCTTGCTTTTCATTTATTATCCACTATGCTATAATGAGCACAAATAAGTGGGAACAAGGAGGGTAAGTCTGCCTTTACAGACTTATTAACATAGATATATGAGTAGTTTAATTTTATCCACAGAATCAAGTGAAGGATACACATCCGTTTCTAATATTTTTATCAGCGAATATGTTCCTGGTGCTAATGGTGAATTTGTAAAAGTTTACCTTTATCTTCTGCACCTTATGTCGTTACGAAGCAATAACATAAGCATTTCCCTGCTTGCTGATACATTTAACCAGACAGAAGCTGATATTATGAGAGCTCTGCGTTACTGGGACAGCCTTGATGTTATATCACTTTCCTTTAATGGCCCCGGCAACGGCCTGTCCAACATTGTACTTCGTGATATTAAGCACACTGGGCAAGCTGCTAATACTATGGCTGACCCAATAGCTGCTGAAAGTGCTTCAGTTAATAGTACTTCTTCATACCAGACTGAAACTGTGCGAGCAGCCAAGCCTGATATTAAACAGACCGAGGTTATATACACAGCAGAGCCTTTAAAAGTATCCTATTCAAAGGAACAGCTTAACGGTTTTCTTGCTAATGACAACTTTTCAATGCTTCTATTCGTTATTGAGCAGTATATGGGACGTCCACTTTCCACTAAGGAAACCAATTCCATTGTATATTTCTACGATGGATTGAAGCTTTCAACTGACCTTATTGAATATCTTTTTGAATATTGTGTAGAACACAACAAAAAAAGCATTAACTACATTGAAAAAGTCGCTCTTTCGTGGGCTTCCAAGAATATACATACAATCGCTGAGGCTAAAGAGGAGACTTCTAACCACACAGATTATGTATACCAGATTATGAAAGCATTTGGCCTATCTAACAGAGAACCTGCACAAGCACGAAAAGGCTATGATTGCCAAATGGGCTGACACTTACTGCTTTGATACCGATATGATAATTGAGGCCTGCAACAGGACAATCAAAGCTATACACCAGCCAAGCTTTGAATATGCCGACACCATACTTGCTAACTGGAAGAATTCCAATGTAAGCTCATTAGAAGATGTTAAAAAAGCCGATGCCGCATATGCCGCTGGCAACAATATAAAGCCTAAACAGACAGCTTCTTCAAAGCCGGCTAACAACCGTTTTAACAATTTCCAGCAAAGAGACAAGAAGTCTGATGACTGGTACAATTCACTACTTAGCAACAATAACTAGAAAGGTTTAAACTATGCCGCTTACCAATACCCAATATGCCTCAGTTATGCGTGTATATGACGATATACGCTCACATAATCAGGCATTACAGACTGAACGCTATAACGAAGTCGTTAATAAATGTCCTGAATATAGTTTAATTGAGAATGAGATAATCACGCTTTCTATGAAAGAAGCTTCAAGGCGTATTGTTTCTGATTCATCTGACACGGATTTAGATGAATATAACTTAAAGCTCAAAAAGCTGATTGCCAGAAAAGCTGAATTACTCGCCTCAATCGGCAAACCAAAAGATTATCTTGATGATATCTATACATGTCCGGTATGCCACGATACCGGTTATGTTAATGGTTCACGTTGTTCTTGTTTTAAGAAAAAGGCCATTGACCTTATATATGAAGACTCTAACCTTAAGAACATAACTTCAAGTGAGAATTTCTCCACATTTTCATTTGAATGGTACGATAAGAAACAGGTCGATCCTGTCACAGGGCTCACACCTTACAATAATATGCACAAAGTTCTTGATGTATGCCAGTCTTTTGTACAGACCTTTGATAATAGTTTCTCTAACCTGCTATTAACAGGCGAGACCGGCGTTGGAAAGACATTTCTTGCCAACTGTATCGCTAAGGAATTATTAGACACTTACCACAGTGTGATATACCTGACTGCAACTGAGTTCTTTAAATGCTTTGAGAACAGCGATTTCAGACGTAACCTTGATAACAGTATAGATGTTAATTACTTTCTTGAATGTGACCTGTTAATAATTGATGATCTTGGTACGGAAAGCAGCAACTCTTACACTAATTCCAAACTTTCTAAAGAATATTCTCAAGAATAATAAGCTCATATACAATTCTAAGATTATTTGGAACTGATATACGTTACCTTAAACGAACCAAGATGCTTAAGAATTGATAATTCATATCATTAATTATATTTCAGTTGTAGAAGTCATTTTAATCATTTTAATTATGCTAAAGTGATTGACTTATAATGTAATTAAGATTATATTTAACTATGTATGTTTATTCAGTTAGTTGTAAATGCTTATATTACTTCTATAACCGAATTAATATATATGCGGTAATGCAAAGCACTCCGCATACATTCGTGGGTGATAATACCCATATCCCAATATATTTATAATCATATACAATGGAGGACAATACAATGCCACGAGACGAACGTCATACTGCAACAATTCCATACGGAACATTAGGAATAGTACCATTAAAGAGCTGTTCTAAAATGGGCGAAAAGGTTGATGATTACCTTGTACAATGGAGAGAACAAAGAGAACATGAGAATCAGTCTAATCTTGCTTTTAGCGGATACAAAAGAGACAGCTATGTTGTAAGTGCAAGCACACCTAGATTCGGTTCAGGAGAAGGTAAGGGTGTCCTTAACGATTCTATACGTGGCTACGATTTATATATTATGGTTGACGTATGCAACTACAGCATTGAATATTCACTCTGTGGTACAACTAACCATATGTCACCTGATGATCACTATGCAGACCTTAAGAGAGTAATCGCAGCTGCAGGTGGAAAGGCAAGAAGAATTAATGTTATTATGCCTTTCCTTTATGAAAGCAGACAGCACAAAAGATCAGGAAGAGAATCTCTTGATTGTGCACTTATGCTTCAGGAACTTACAGCCATGGGCGTTGAAAATATTATCACATTTGATGCACATGACCCTAGAGTACACAATTCAATTCCTCTTAAGGGATTCGAATCAGTATCTTGTACTTATCAGTTCATCAAGTATCTTTTACTTGGTGTTGACGACCTTCACATCGATAGCGAACATATGATGGTTATCAGCCCTGATGAGGGTGGTATGGGACGTGCTGTATACTTTGCCAATGTACTTGGTCTTGATATGGGTATGTTCTATAAGAGAAGAGATTATACTAAGATTGTCAACGGACGTAATCCTATCGTTGCACACGAATTCCTTGGTACTAATGTAGAAGGCAAGGACGTTATTATTATTGACGATATGATTTCATCTGGTGAAAGTATGATTGATGTTGCTTCTGAGTTAAAGAAGAGAGGTGCAAGCAGAGTATTCTGTGCTACTACATTCGGTCTTTTCACTAATGGTTTCGATAAGTTTGATGAAGCTTACGAAAAGGGTATTATTGATAAGATTCTTACTACTAACCTTGTATACCAGCCAGATGAACTTCTTTCTAAGCCTTGGTATATCAATGTAGATATGAGCAAGTATATGGCTCTCCTTATCGATACACTCAACCACGACTCTTCAATCAGCGACCTTCTTAATCCTGTTGACAGAATACAGAAGAGAGTTAAAGAATATAATGAAAGATATACAAAATAATTAATTAAACAAATGAGCTATGGAACTGTTTCACTGAATATCAGTGTGCAGTTCCTTTTTTAATTTTATACATTTTTAGTTAATTAGAATACTCAATAATGGCTGATAGTACAAATATTATTAAAATAAAGGTATAGGATAAATAAAGCAACACATATATAATACATATAAAAACGGTTACTATATTATCTCTATGTAATATAGTAACCGTTACTTTAAGTTATTCAATTGTTCTTCCTCCAAATCATTACTTTACTTAATTATCTATTCTACAATGAATATAATTATCAATAATGCTTGGTATGTGTTATATTTCCATTGGATTATACCTGCCTTTCTCAATTCCTTATAATCTATATTAACATTCTTAATGAATGGTATCGATATATTCTATGTATTAATATATTGTCTGCTGAACTTGTCTTCTTTAATATAATTAATATATGTTGTTATATCGATTTATTAATATGTTTAAGGTCTTGTTTGTTTGTAATTGTATATTAACACTCACTTATGATTTTGTCAACTCTTTTTTTGATTATTTTTAATTTATTTTTAAATTATATTTTACTTTCTGCGTGTCGCATTAAATTGTTTGAATTGTTTGCAAATTAATTATTATTGTATACACGTTTGCAAATAATAAGCCTGTTATCCCGACCTCTGTGTAATCCGGATAATAGGCTTGTAACTATGCCCGATGACACTATAATATGACTACTTCGTAGTCACTTAGAAGTTTCTTCGAAACTTCTGATGCGTTAAAAAACAACGCAAAGCTTATGTTATAATAAAAATCCCAGCTCATACTCACATGGGTTGTATGAACCGGGATTTATACTTGTTTTGATTATTCTATCTGATATACACCAGCCATATGCTATACATTATTATTACGCTTCTTCTTATGAAATAACTAAAAGATATCTTGGTATTATACAAGATGATAAAGACTCGGTGTTTCTGAGTGTGAATTTATAACATATCTATTATTACCCAAATATAAATTTTATTAGTATTTTCTATAAAGTATTATTATATGACGATATAAATTATGTAATTGAGCAGAACAAATATTCAAAGGATGCAACATTTTAAGATAAATTGTTGCATCCTTTTGAATTTTTATACTTATATTTTAACAAAAAAACAGAGCGGTACATAATGCACCACTCTGTCCGAAATATTATGAAAATAAGAAAATTAAACTGACAATATTAGAAATCTACTTCTGTATCATAGTAGCAGCACTTAAGGAGCTTCTCCATCTCTTCCTGACTTGGCTGACGTGGGTTAGAACCTGTACAAGCATCACTGATTGCATTAGCTGCTACTTCTGAGAGCTTAGCTAGGAATTCATCTTCTGGAACAATTCCCTGTTCTGCTGGAAGACCACCTTCGCCATAGTTCTTAATGCACTGTGGAATATTAAGCTCATCATTCATCTTACGAAGCATTGCGATTAAATTATCAATCTTAGCTTCTGTTGTATCGCCGCCTAATCCTAAGAAGTCAGCTATGTATGCATAACGCTTAGCTGCTGTCTCATCCTTAGAATTGTACTTGATAACCTTTGGAAGATACATAGCATTAGCTGCACCGTGGATAATATGTCCGCCTTCAAACGCTGCACCAGTCTTATGTGCCATTGAATGAACGATACCAAGTAATGCGTTAGAGAATGCCATACCTGCAAGACACTGTGCATTGTGCATTGCATCTCTCTTTTCCATATCTTCGTTATATGAACCAACAAGATCGTCCTTAATCATCTTCATAGCATGAAGTGCAAGTGCATCTGTATAATCGCAGTTAGCCGTAGATACATATGCCTCAATTGCGTGTGTCATAGCATCCATACCTGTATGTGCTACAAGCTTCTTAGGCATTGTCTCTGCAAGCTCTGGATCAACAATAGCTACATCTGGTGTAATCTCAAAGTCAGCTAATGGATATTTAATACCTTTCTCATAATCTGTTATAACTGAGAATGCTGTAACTTCTGTAGCTGTACCTGATGTAGATGAGACTGCACAGAAATGAGCTTTCGTACGAAGCTTTGGTAAGCCGAATACCTTGCACATATCCTCAAATGTTGTATCTGGATATTCATATTTAATCCACATAGCCTTGGCTGCATCGATAGGAGAACCACCACCAATAGCTACTATCCAGTCTGGCTGATATTCTTCCATAACCTTTGCACCCTTCATAACTGTATCAACTGAAGGGTCTGATTCGATACCCTCGAATAACTTAACTTCCATTCCAGCTTCCTTAAGATAATCTTCTGCTCTCTGAAGAAATCCGAAACGCTTCATTGAGCCACCACCAACACAGATGATAGCCTTCTTTCCTTTAAGAGTCTTAAGTGCTTCAAGAGCTCCTTTACCATGATATAAATCTCTTGGTAATGTAAAACGTACCATAACCCAATACCTCCTATAAACAAAAATATTAATAAGTATTTTCAAGTAAATATATGATAATTTATTGTATTTTTTATGTATTTATTCACATATTATTGTACTAATACATATAATTTCTTACATATTTTATATAATACTTTTACCTCATATAAGACATAACATAATCAATAATTTTCGAATACATATTTACTATAATACATAAATATAATTATACTCCACATAATGCCTCTCTTTATAAACAATATCCTGCAAAATAAAAGAGCCTCCAATATTCTCCTAATTCCAAGGAAATCTATTGAAAGCTCAATTATATTATTTATCTAATTATTAATCTCTAACCATTAACACCTAATCCCATTAAACATTAAACATTAAACATTAAACATTAAGCATTAACAACTTCTTTAACAGTCTTAACAACATTATCTACTGTAAATCCAAAATGCTCAAACAATGTAGCTGCTGGACCTGAAGCGCCAAAGCCTTCCATAGCGATAACCCTGCCGTCAAGACCTACATACTTGTACCAGCCAAAGTCTGAAAGTGCTTCTACTGCAACTCTCTTTCTAACAGCATTTGGAAGTACACTTTCCTTATATTCTGCTGACTGCTTATCGAAAAGCTCCATACTTGGCATACTTACAACGCTTACATCAATGCCTGATTTCTTAAGTTCTTCCTTGGCATTAACCGCAAGGCTTACTTCTGAACCGCTTGCTATGATAATAGCATCTGGAACTGCCTTTTCTGACTCAGCAATTACATAGCCACCCTTAAGTGCATCCTTTGATGAGCCCTCCATCTGTGGAAGATTCTGTCTTGTAAGCACAAGTCCTGTTGGACCACATTCATTCTCTACTGCATACATCCAGGCTGCTGCTGTTTCTGTTCTGTCACAAGGTCTGAATACTGTGAAATCAGGAAGTGAACGGAAAGCCGCAAGCTGTTCAATTGGTTCATGTGTTGGTCCATCTTCTCCGACACCAATGCTGTCGTGTGTGAATACATAAGTAAGTGGAAGCTTCATAAGTGCTGAAAGTCTTGCCATTGGCTTAACGTAGTCACTGAATACGAAGAATGTTGCAACAAATGCTTTTAAACCGCCATGAAGTGCAAGTCCATTACCGATTGCCGCCATAGCCTGCTCTCTTACACCAAAATGAAGATTAGTTCCAGCATAATTATCCTTAGAGAAATCTCCCGCATCCTTCATATTAGTCTTATTAGATGGTGCAAGGTCTGCTGAACCACCTATTAAGTTAGGCATTGCCTTTTTAATCATATTAAGAATAGTTCCGCTTGTGCTTCTTGTAGCTTCTGGCTTATCACCTTTTGCCCAGTATTCATCAGAATTGAATAAATCGGACATATCATATCCATCAAAGTAATTATCCCATAATTCTTTCATTTCTGGATACTTCTCCACATATGCAGCAAAAAGCTCATTCCATCTATCCTCTGCCTTTGCCATATTATCAGCAAGTTCCTTGTAATGGTCATATACTTCCTTAGGAACTTCAAAATCACCCTTGCAAGGCCAGTTAATATTTTCCTTAAGAGCAGCCACATTATCAACACCAAGAGGTTCTCCGTGTGCACTTGCCTTGCCCTGCTTAGCTGGACAGCCATAACCAATAAGTGTATTAACCTTAATAAGTGATGGTCTTGCCTTATCAGCCTTAGCTTCCTCTATTGCCTTGCCGATTGCTTCAAGGTCGTTGCCGTCCTCAACTTCTATTGTCTGGAAACCAAATGCCTTAAATCTTGTAACTACATCTTCTGTAAATGCTATATCTGTGCTTCCCTCAATAGATATATTGTTTGAATCATAGAATACAATAAGCTTTGAAAGTCCTAGTGTACCAGCAAGTGAGAAACACTCTGATGAAATACCTTCCATCATACATCCATCTCCACCAAGTACATAAGTATAATGGTCTACAACCGGAAAGCCTTCCTTGTTAAATACTGATGAAAGATGTGCCTCTGCCATTGCCATACCAACTGCCATTGCCATACCCTGTCCTAATGGGCCTGTTGTAGCCTCAACACCTACAGTATGTCCATATTCCGGATGACCCGGTGTGAGTGAACCAAACTGTCTGAAATTCTTAACTTCTTCAAGTGAAAGATTCCCTATTCCAAATAAATGGAATAATGAATAAAGAAGCATTGAGCCGTGTCCACCTGATAACACAAATCTATCTCTGTTAACCCAGTCTGGATTGTGTGGATTATAATTCATATGTTTTGCAAACAATTCATAAGCAACAGGTGCTGTTCCAAGTGGTAATCCAGGATGTCCTGAATTAGCTTTCTGTATCGCATCAGCGGATAAAACCCTGATTGCGTTTACTGACATTTCTTCAATATTCATAAGTATCCTCCATTCTTGTGCATATGCACACTATAAGTTATATTTTATTATCAATCTTTAAAATCTGCTTCTGTAAGGAATATAACATCTCCTCGTTCACTACGCTTCTTCTTAAGTCCGCCAAAGAACTTTCTTGATGCTCTCTTTTCAGAGTTGGCAATTGCCCTGTTGATAATCTCTTTAATATCATCAAGCTTGATATTATCATTAACACTATGAAGCTTGTCAATCTTTAAATACAGTTCAAGAAGTGCATCATCATCAACCTCATACTGTCTCTTTCTTGCAAAACGCTTTGCCATATCAACAAGTTCATTAACTGTGTACTGCTTTAATGTAATTCTATGGTTAAATGTCTTTACCATATCCGGATTAAAGTTCACAAGCACATTCATCTCTGCATCTGAATCTTCAAATATAACAACCATTCTATCTGTATCTTCGTTAAGACAGGATATAATCTCATTAATCCTCTTAGGCTGTATTGTGCCTGCACCTTCAACGATAAGAGCTGTACCCTTAAGCTTGCCCATAGCTTTGGTTATGCCTCTCTGGTTAATACTCTCGCCAGATGTCTTGGCAATCTTCTTTGGTCTGTCAGGATATACATAATTAATAGCTCTTACAATTGTTCTGGCAAGATCTGTCTTATCAGAGCTTGAATTACCTGATATAAGAATGTTACCACACGAAGAATTAGTCATAGCCATCTCTTCATCAAGTGACTCGAATAAATCTACAAGCTGCTCCTCAAGTCCAGGCATCTCTCTGTATTTTTTAAATATCTTAGCAAGCTCCCCGGATAATTTCTTATCATTATGCCAAGCCCTGTCATTGTCATCTTCATTATTCATTGAAGATACATTGAACTTCAGATTCATACCCGGCGTAACGAAATCTGTAGCCGCAATCTCTGGCTCAGCGGCTCTGCTGTACTCCGCTTCTGAATCATTAACGTTGTTATAATTGTTAAGAACCTCATCTGTTACTGGCTCAAAATGTGTTGTGTTAAGAGTGAGTTCTTCATTCTCAGGTTCAGCGGCTTTTTCATTAACAGTATCTGATACTTCTGGTCTTTGCCATTCGCTGTCGTCCTGTGTCTGTTCACTATTATTGGCAATTACATTACCACTCACCGCTTCAACATTATTGGCAACTGTATTACCACACACCGCTTCACCGTTATTAACAACTGCACTACCGCTCACTGCTTCGCTATTATTAACATCTTCTGCCACTTTTAAAGCTTCTCTGGCTTTCTCAAGCTCCTGTGTCATTGTCTGATCTAATATAAACGAAGCCTTTCCTGTTCTCATAGCCAGATCTCTCTTAGCCGCACCAAGTAAAACCTCTGCATCAGCTAATCTCTTAGCCTCTCTCTCACTGAATTCTGTTCCCTTTCTTAAAGCCTCTTCTTTCTTCATGGCAACAATCTTCTCGTAAGCTTCACTCTTCTCATCTTTCTCATCAAGCATACGCTCTAACTCAACCTTAGAGAACTCTCTTGTATCCTGCTTGCCATACTTTTCTTCTCTTACAGTTTCCATCCAGTCAGCTATGCTTAACTGTCCTTCAATCTGCTCATCTTCTATGTTCTCTGCTTCATCATCTGCGTAAACAGTATTAGCATTTCCTGCATTACTATCTGCTGTGCCATCAGTTCTTGACTCACTTGTCTTTGCCGGACTCTCATTCAATGCTTCGGACATTCCTGTCTTTCTTTCAAATGGAGGCTTAAATGACTCCTCATCACTAAATATATCATTAATATTCTTAGCAAGTTCTTCTTGAATATTATGAGTATCATAAAGGTTATAATTAGGTACTTTAACCTCTATGTCCATAGCATCAGCTTTCTCATCAATACGCTTTCTTGCCGCCTCCCGTGCTTCTTCTTCGTCTTCCTTGGTAATCTTATCACAGCTGTTCTCAATATTTCTTTTTGCGTTCTCGATAAGCTCCTTTAATGACATAGAAGCCTTGCTGACATTCTCATTAAGCTTCTTATCTGCATTCTCATCTAATATTCTGTTGTCCTGCTCTTTTTCAAGCTTTGCAGCACTCTCATCTGCAGAATTCCCTTCTGCTTCCTGTCTTCTAAGAGCATTTACAATTGACTCTTTTAATGCACTGCTCTGGTCATTCTGGACAAGATCCATTGATAAACCAGATGTATCTTTTACACCAGCTACGTCTGAACTTCCCGCCACATTAACATTTCCTGTTAAACGGTCATTTCCTGCATAATCATTATTCCCCGCTGGCTGTTCACCTGCAACAGCTTCAGAGTTAAATCTTAAAGCTTTATCATCCGCATTAGAATACATACTGTCTGAAGCCTTGTTAGAAAGTGCTGCTTTGTTTGAATCAGCTTTATCATCTTCATCAAGCAGATCTCCGACTTCGTCCTTTTTAAGACGTGCAAGCTCCTTCTGCTCCATAAATAATCTTTCTTTGTTAGCTTCTTCATCAGACTTTCTTGCGTTAATCTCACTTAAAATCTTCTTCTGTGTGTTAGTCATAGTAACACCCATCTTTTCCTTAAGCTTTACGGCTTTCTCTACATATATGCCATCCTGAAACCATAATACAAGGTTATCACAGGTCTTAGAACAATCTTCTTTTCTTCCTGTCTTGTAATATAATTCGGCAAGCTCATACATATATTTCTCGTCAATCTCAGCTTCCTTATACTTTTCAAGTATATCAACAAGCTCAGTATCAGGTGCATCCTGTGCCCTTCTTAAGTCGTAATATAAGATATACTTATTAACATCGTGTGCTGATAATTTGGCGTATTCCCTGTATAATTCTTCAGCATTTTCAAAATCGTCAACTTTGATAAAGAATTCTGTGAGCTTATATATAAGCTTTCTGCCTCCAAGGTTACGGTTGTATGCAAGAATTGCCATATCTCTTGCTTCTTCGTAGTCTCCTGCCGCTTCCTGTACATTAATTATCGTTGCAAGCGTAGACCAGTCTTTTACTTTATTCCAGTTCATCTGCTTTGCAATCTCTGCCGCCTGCTTATATTCTTTCTTAGCTGCAAGCTTCTTTATCTGTTCTAACTTTATATTAAACTCATATTTATCCACGTTAAAGACCTCCATTATGTCAATGAATCGACCCTCAAATTCCAATAATACGGCATATTAATGCCAATTTAAACATTACGTTTAATTTTATCACAGTAAAGTATCCTTGTAAACCTGCTATATAAAATCAAAGCTTGCCTGTTCATAGTCCATTCTTGTGTATTCCAATTCAGTCTCTTTAACATTGCTATAATAGTCAACAACAACTGTCTGCTGTCTTTTGTCTGCCATCTTCTGCCCAAGTATATAATTAACATCAAATCTTGAGGTAATCGCTGGTGTTGCACCTCTTGCAGGAACAATGAGCTGTACATGATTTACTGCAAGCAGTTTAAAGATTGGCTCCCATATATATATATCCTTTGCCGCACCAAATGGATTATCTATAAATATAGTCTTACCCAATGGCTGTCCATCTGATACTGTGTTCATATTGGAAATATAATTAATAATAGCTATAAGGAACTGTATATATATCCCCTGAGACTGTCCTGTTGAGCCTACAGCTTCCTCGTATCTTAAATATCTGCTCTGGTCTTTTATTCTCTCTCTCTTGTAAAGATTAATTCTTACTGAATTCATATCCGTTACAATTACTGAGAAAAGCCGTTTCCATGAAAGCCTGCTTCTTATATATCTGAAACGTTCTTCCTGCTCCTTAAAGCTTTCTGCTGCAACAATTGTCTCATCAATGTAAGCTGACATTCTGTCCTTATACATTTCTTCCCTAACATAAGGAATATAAAGCCCGATTATTGCAATATCTTCATTGTCCATTCTGATATGCGAAAGCTTTGGAAGTCTTTCAAGCTCAGTCTTTATATTACAGCAGGTCTGTATACATCTGTTCTCAAAGTTATCCTTGATACGTTCCATATCCTCTATTCCCTTGTGAACACGCTCTTTCTCAAGTTCAATAAATGAATTCGTATCCTCTATTGATTTAACAAGCTGTTCTGTCTTTGCGGCATTAACAGGAAGCTCAACCGATACATTAACCTCAACGGCAAGTTCAGCACCATTATGGTTCTTAAGTTCATCTATTAGCTTTGTTTTATATTTGTTGAACTCATCAGCTTTCTTGTATTCAAGCTTTAATATAGATGAATACTCTTTTGCTGTCTGCTCGTATTCTTTGGCAACACTTTCAAAATCTTTAATCTCAATGTCCGATTCTGATAATTCTGCATAATTCTCAATATCAATTCCTGCATTATATGTTATTCTTTCAAGGTCTTTTCTTATAAGCTGTATCTCTTTGAGTTCATCTGACATATGCTTTCTTAACTGTGCATACTTTTCTATATTCTTCTCTAATTCTGCTACTGCCACAGACATATCATCTGCGAACTTTTCAGGATTGTCACACTCAAATTCTTCATATCTTCCATATTTTTCTTCAATCTGACTCTTAGCATGTGCAATACTTCCCTCAAGTCTGTTAAGAAGTGCTTCTTTAGCTTCTGTCTCCCTGCTTCCGGCATCATATTCTTTCTGATACTCGTGCAGTTCATTATTAAGCCCCATAAGCTTTGTCCTGTCACTTACAGATATTGTTCCAGTCTCATACATTCCCTTAAGTTCTTCTAATGTATGACCTCTGTACTCAATAGCTTCAATACATTTATCAACAGAAGCTTTCAGGTGCTTTCTAAGATTTTCCTTATCAGAAACATCTGAATTCTTATTAGATAAAATATCTTTAAGACCTGTTATCTTAGCGGTAAGTTCGTCAGGGTTAATCTTATCCGCTTCATCATTATTATAATCAATGCTCTCATTGTAAAAATGCGACACTGTATTTTCCCAGACACTTACAAGCTCTGAATACTGATTATCAACATTAGTCTTATACTCATCTGCCTTAATATAGTCTTCTCTTATTTTATCAAGATAATCTGCACATTCTATAATCTGTGCTTCGGCAGCCTTAAGCTTTTCAGTAAGCTGTTTTAATGTCACATATCCCGCCGTTACCCTCTCATTTACAACTGCAATTTCTTCATATCTGCTTATGTTTAATTCAACAGACTTCTTGGACTTTCTGACATTTTCAAGTTCTGCCATATCCTGTGACTTCTTATCATTATATCGTCCAAGCTCTGCTCTGTATGTAGCGATATTCTCTTTGATGTCATTTTTTCTCTTAAGAAGCTCCTCAGGTGCATCAAGCTTTTCCGCTGATGTATCACCAGCATTAACCGAAAGCACATAATCTTCAAGAACTGTCTGCTTTCTGCTATTAAGCTTTGTTATGGTATCGTTAAGATTATCAAGTTCTTCCCTTAAAATGCGTACCTTTACATCACGTCTTTTATCGTCTGTAAGATAACTTATGTCATTAAATGCAAATATAACTTTATCGCTGTTTATATTAACATTTTCATCTTTAAGTGCCTCTGCACTTATTACCGGATATACAGCACTATCCTGTGTTTCAGTTTCCAGTTCCGCTTCCTTTAACCTGTCAAAACCACTGTCAATTACAAAGCTGTACTGGATAAATGGTATTCTTTTAACAATATCTTTTCTCTGCTGTTCGCTTGCATTTTCAAGATACTTATAACCTTCTGTTACAGCTTCACCGCACACTGATTTAAGATATTCCCTGAACTTATTGTAAGAAGGATTGTCTATATAATAAGAACCTGCACTTACTGCTTCTATAAGTTTTCCAAGCTTAACTGCCTTCTGGCTGTCTTCATTATATTTGTCATTCATTCTTAAGAATTCTTTGAAAATGCCTTCTTTTAATCTGTCAGCTCCTCCAATTCCATATATTCTCTGCAAATCCTTAAGCTTGCTCTCATTCTCCTGCCTGCTTATAATCTGTGATTGAAGTTGGTCAATTCTTTCATCTAACATCGCAATATTAGACTCAGCAATATTAATCTTTTCCTCTGTCTTGTATACCGACTTGGTTGTTTCTTTAATGCTTTCCTCTAAAAGAGCCTCCGCCTTAAGAATACCATTATGCTGTACCCTTAATTCCTCTATCTTGGATATAATATCATCAACAATCAGTATTCCATAAGCATCAGCAAGCCTTTTAAGCTCTTTCTCGTCCTTTTCAATATGCTGTTTTACGGTGCTTTCCTGCCCATGTATAACAGCACAGTTATTCTTTGCTTCCTGATGTTTATCGTCTGCCTTTTTAAGTTCATCTCTTAAATTCTTCTCATCTATAGCTGCTTTAGCTGTCTTAGCTGAAAGTTCTTTTTCTGCCTTGTCATAATACTGCTTATATATAGCTGAAAGCCTGTTTAATTCTGCCGCTATGTCCTCGTCCTCTATCATACGGCTGTCAATTTCAGTATTAACTTTAACAAGCTCTCTCTTATAATTGATATAGTCACAGTAATTATTAGCCGCCTCTAAAAGCATAAGCTTTTCCCTTGCAGTCTTTATCTGATTCTCTTTCTTATTTCTATCTGAAAGTGCTTCCTTAACAAGCTTATCAAGCTCACTTAATGACTTCTTTTCCTTTAATACATCAGCCACTGCAATCTTGTATTTCTTATCAGAAAGTTCATTATAAAGTTCCTGCTCTTTTTCATTATGTCCCGAAAGCTCTGATTCTTTCCTGCCCTCAGCATTAATCACTGATAAGAGCATATTGGCAAGCCTGTTCTCAATATTTCTTTTATTGGAATAGAATTCCTTATATGTGGCGATATAATCTTTAAAATATGTTAAAGCTTCTATCTGGTTATCATAATCATTAATCTGGCTGTTCTTCTTGGAAAGTTCTATAAGCTTATCCTTAATATCAAGTAGTGTCTTTGCCATCATAGAGTCATCATTATCAACTGAAAGCCTGTTATTGTAAGACTTCTGTATAATCTCCTCTATAAGAAGATCCTCAACGACCTTTCTGCTTGTCCTGTAATTAGTCTCAAAATAAGTTCTTACATGTCCCTCTGTCTTATTGATGCCTCTTACTATCTCCCACGCACTTTCATATATTCCGTAACGTGATATAAAGCTCTGATAGTCACCTTTTCTGTCAAAAATGTATACTTTAATGTTATAATCTGACTTCTCCGCTTCTCTTAAATATGCCTTTAAGCCATTATAAGTAACCCTCTCACCATTAACAGCAAGCGGCAGGTTCTTTATGTCATTTTCCCCGAACTTTCTATAGAAAATACAGTAATTGAAATATTCTACACTTGTATTATCAGATGATGAAGCCTGTGCCTGTGTTAATGTATCTGTGCCGTCAGTAACATTTTCTTCATCCTTCGCATCTCTTGCCTTTCTTGCACAAAAGCCTGTTGTCATATATCTGAAACCATCTTTAACTGCATTGTTATCAAGCTTCCACTCAACAAGCGAATGTATGCAGGTGTTGTCACTCCCTTTTCTGAAAAGCTTCTCTATAGGCTGTTTCTCATCAAGTGTACAATTAGGAATCATATTCTGCATAAGAAGAAGCATTAAAAGACTCTTTCCACCACCATTAGCAAGGTCATATATTGTATTTTTGCAATTAAAACGCATTAGAAAATCGTCATAGAACTGCGTTCCAAAATTATATTTAACATTATTAACTCTTATTCTATTAATCTGTGGCATATCTACCTCTTTCCTGCACTACATAGTACATTCTTAAGCTGTTAAATCAAAGACTGCATAATCTCTGCCATACGTCCCTTATATTCATCAAAATAATTCTCGATAAGTGCTTTAAATCTGTCTGTTGGATAATATCTTGACTGTGCTTCCATTAAAAGCCCCTGTGACACACAGAAGTTAAGTACCATTTTCACAAAACCTGTCTTAGAATTTCTTGCGGCTCTTACATCTGCCGTATCTTCAACTGTTATAACCGGAAGCTCGTCCCAGCTTAAAGCTATCTGTTTAAAGCTGTTCTCCTCTATGTCATCAATAATCATTCCCAACTTCTTATCAATAATTGCTGACACTGAATAATCAACATTTTTAACAATATCCTCAACCTTTACGAACTCCACATAAGTCGTATTAGATGATGCCGTATAGAATTCTGTTATAATATTGTATATAACAAAATATGCCATATATAAATCTTTATTCACCTTAATGCCAAGTTCTTTACGCAGTTCTTCATTCGTATAGCCAAACACCCTGTTGTTCTCTCCTGCACTGACATATAGTCCATTATTATACTCATATATTGAAAGGTTAAGCTTCTTAAGTGACATATGTACTATGTCATAGATTTCTGCATTGTTGTTATATTCCTGATATAAAGAACTATTGTCACCACGCTCAGTAAGTTCTTCACCTGTTATAAGCTTCGATACTATATCCAATGCTTTTTCAAGATTTCTATTTTCCATCGTCTGCCTCTTTTCTGAATGTAATATTCATTACCTGCACATTGGTGTAATCTATTATTTCATCTGTTCCCTTTTCCATAATTATATGTACAGGCTCACTTCCTTCAAAACCCTCCTTTAATATGTCATCAAGAAATGTTTCTGACTGCATATTATCTCCACCGATAACATAGCTGTCCTTCTGGCACAGATTAACAAAGAAAGAATAATAATCAGCATTATTAAGAATTTCCTCTCCATAAGCTTCTGACATTATATTATTGAATTCTCCAAGCGTTAAAATGTCCGATTTATTCATACATTTCCTGTTAATACACTCCTTAAGATTATTCATTATAAAGATGTAATTATGTCTTATTCTTTCATCTTCTATCTCATCTTCATATACTATATCTTCTGGTGTGTCCTCTGTTACATATTCCTTCTTATCATATCTTGCCGGCTTTACAAGAAGTGCTTCATCTATTGTCTTTATGTCAAATGTCTTCTTTATATTAAGCTTTAACAGCGGCTCTATTATAAATGCCAACAATGAAGCATCATCTGTCCTAATCATATCTGAGAGTGTAGCTGTGAAATCCATATGTGGACGAAGCCTTGAAAGCTTTGCTTTCTTTACTGCCTCATCTGTCTTATTCTGCATATCAGTACAGTCACGAAGAAGTTCCGCGTGCTTGTTCATTGCTATTTTAAGCTGGTCCTCAAGATAATGGATTTCTTTTAATGTCCTGTAATAGCTTTCTGTCGCTGATGAATTACTCTCAAGCCTTTCTATTGCCTTGTCAATAAGTTCCTTGTTCTTCTTAAAAAGCTTCTCCTCATCAACGAACCATTTCATTCCTGTATTGACAAAATCCTCATAATGTTCAAGTCCTGTCTTTACATCTTTGGAAAGCATATCCATAACTTCATTCTTCTTAACCTTAAGCCTTCCAACTTCCTCATTAATTCTTTCTATAACCTCTACTCCGCCTTTAAAGTTATTGGAATTAATCATTTTCTCCAAAAGGAGCTGTGACACGCTTATACGGCTTTCATCCTTAATCTCTTTCGTATCAAGATAAAACTCGACCGCATCAGCACTTATACTGTACCACACAGTATTATCTTTTATTGTACTTTCTATAAGCTTAACCCTTGATACTCTCTTCTTCTTCTCCACAGGGTCATAATACGCATACTCAAATGGCTTTCCCTCATTCTTCATCTTATCAAAGACATAATCTGCCACTTCCCTGCTTTCTTCCTCAGTAAGCTTCATATCAAAGTCGTGCCTTATTATGTTATTAAAGAACTCCTGATACTCCTTGTATGTAACTTCCTTTTCCTTGAAGTTATTTTCCTCAATAAAAAAACGCAGAACAGCCATCACGATATATCCCATATATTCAAGTGCTTCATATCTGCCCTCCTTAAACTGGGAAAATGAAGTATCAATAAGCTTGAAAAAAGGATAATATTTCTTAAGATTAAGCATTCTTTCTCTGTGCTCTGTTATTATCTCTCCAATCATATTCTCCGCCATATGTATACCTCTTCATATCATTATGCCATTCTGCATATGTCCGATTTATTCAATATTAATATGTAACTTTTATATCTTTTCAATACACCTAATTAAGTTGCAATTATACAGAACTTCAACTCCATATATTAAATGGTTATAATTCTGTCCTGCCTTCAAGTGCTCTTAAGAGTGTAACCTCATCTATATATTCAAGGTCACCGCCTACAGGCACTCCACTGGCTATTCTTGTAACCTTTATGCCTGCCTGCTTTATCATCTTACTTATATACATAGCTGTTGTTTCTCCCTCAAGATTAGAGTTCGTAGCGATTATTACCTCGTCTACATCTTTCTGAAGACGCTTCATAAGTTCTGCCAGCTTAATATCTGATGGGCCTATTCCAAGCATTGGACTTATAGCCCCGTGAAGTACATGATACACGCCCTCATACTTTCCTGACTGTTCAACGACCATAATCTGCTTGTGATTTCTGTTAGGATCTTTGCATATAGGACAAAGTTCCTCATCAGTAAGCGTATAACATTCTTTACAGTAATGTATATGCTCTTTAGCACTAATCATTGCATTGGCTATGCCCTCAACTTCTTCTTTAGGCATATTTATAATGTGAAATGCCAGGCGCTGGGCACTCTTAGCCCCAACCCCTGGTAATCTTGACAACTGCTCTATTAACTTATTAATATGACCGCTGTATATGTCCATTAGAAAAGGCCTCCTCCAAGTCCTGAAAGACCACCTGTTATCTTAGACATAGAAGCCTGTGATTCTTCTTCGCATTTACGAAGTGCTTCGTTAGTTGCAGCAACTATTAAATCCTCTAACATTTCTACATCATCTGGATCAACTGCTTCTGGATCAATCTTAACCTTAGTCACTTCTCTTTTACCTGTTACAGTAACTTCAACAACTCCGCCACCTGCTGTAGCTGTGAATTCTTTAGACTCAAGAGCTGCCTGCTGTTCCTCCATCTGTCTTTGCATTCTCTGTGCCTGCTTCATAAGATTGTTCATATTGCCAGGCATTCCTCCTGGAAATCCACCTCTTTTAGCCATTATATAAATTCCTCCTTATCATCTATTTCGATATCCATTCCAACAAGCTCCTCTAATGCTATATAACGCCTGTTAAAATCCTCATCTTCATCAATTCTTGTGCATACCACTCTTACTGATATACCTGTTCTTTCTTCGATAAGCTCTTCTATCTTAGCGATTGTTTCTTCCCTGCTTATCACGTTATAACCACTAATAGATTTTACCATAATCTCAAGGCTATTACCATCCTCTGTTACAGTAACATCAGCCTGCTTTAACAAATTCATAAGCAGTGCATCATCCATTGAAGCTACTATCTGACTCCACTGTCCTGCTATCTGCTTTATATCATCTGTGACTGCATCATAATTTCTTCTAAGAACAGGCTTTTCTTCCTGTACTGCATCATTCCTGCTGCCAGTGCCTAAAGCACCAGCACCACCTGACTGTAATGACATATTATCAAGCATATCCTTAGTTATATATGCACCTGACTGTAATTTACTAAGAGCTTCACTTAACTGGTTCTCAAGGTCATTTACCCTGCCTGCAAGCTCCTGCATATCCTTAGGACTTTCCATGGCCGGCTTCATAAGCTTAATAAAAGCTACCTCTGCCTTAACTCTCTTCTGCGTTGCATACTTCATCTCATTGGAAAGCTCTGACAGAACTCTTATATGACGCATTATACTGTCAACATCTACGTCCCTGGCATCTTCTATCATATCCTTAATATTATCCTTGGATACCTCGATAACATCTTCTATCTTATCTATATCATCTGTTGTCTTAATCAGCAGAAGATTTCTTAAATACCACACAAAATCTGTCACAAACTGAGACAAATCCCTGCCCTGCATAATTATGTCTTCCATAAGATTCATACAGCCTGCAACATCTGATGTCTTTATTGTCTTATACATCTTGCTGAACACTTCTGTATCAACTGCTCCAAGCACGTCAAGTACATTTTCATACTTAAGCTCTTTGCCAAGATAAAATGCTATGCACTGGTCTAACAGACTGAGTGCATCTCGCATAGAACCATCAGCCGCTTTGGCTACATATTTTATTGCCCTATCCTCAACGCTTATATTCTCTGCTTTCATAAGCTGGGTGAGCCTGTCTGCTATTGTTTCTATTGATATTCTGTGAAAATCATATCTTTGACAGCGCGACATAATAGTTATCGGTATCTTAGCCGCCTCTGTTGTTGCAAGTATAAATATTACATATGCAGGTGGTTCTTCAAGTGTCTTTAACAGTGCATTGAACGCTCCTATAGACAGCATATGAACCTCATCTATTATATATACTTTGTACTTCCCCTCTGTTGGAGAGTATTGTACTTCTTCTCTTATCTCTCTTATATTATCGACACCATTATTAGATGCCGCATCAATCTCTATTACATTCATAGACGTTCCTGCTGCAATTGCCTTACACGCAGGACATTCTCCACATGGACTTCCATTAACCGGGTGTTCGCAGTTAACTGCCCTGGCAAATATCTTTGCAACACTCGTCTTGCCAGTTCCCCTGGTACCACAGAAAAGGTATGCGTGTCCTATTCTGTCTGCCAATATCTGATTTTTTAATGTTGTAACTATATGATCCTGACCTTTAACATCTTCAAAGGTGTCAGGACGCCACTTTCTGTATAGGGCCTGATATGACATACTTAGAGGACTTCCTTTCTGAAGGGGTGTTTCGCTCATCGCGTATTACAATACGTTACACTTCGCTTAACTCGTAACGATGACGTTCCAGAAGCTTCGCTTCTGTCACTGTCGCGGTGCTCCTCGAATTGATTGTAATAAGGCCTTTTTCCTGCTAGCAGGAAACGTCCTTCTTCCA
>ERZ791629.79-NODE-79-length-61741-cov-4.26484_pt1 | contig 61741 bp, 77 predicted proteins | sample MGYA00510057_ERZ791629 | MGnify/ENA primary metagenome ERZ791629 (study PRJEB30046, sample SAMN00715161) | human gut metagenome | study: EMG produced TPA metagenomics assembly of the A metagenome-wide association study of gut microbiota in type 2...
GAAGCCTTCGGATAGCCAGTTCGATATTGCCGTCCAGCTGTTTCGCCAGTTGTTCCACTTCCACCTTCTCGCTCTCTTCGGTCGTGTAGCACAGATATTCTTCGGGCGATACCTCCGTGGCGTACACCGTTGACTGTACGCCCCCCAATCCGAACCAGACTTCCTTGTATTTGCGTTTCGGGTCATTGGACATGTTCACCGACAGAATCTGCGCCTTTTCCTTGTCCGTCAGTCCCAGCAGGGACTGTATCTGCGAGAACTTGTTAAGGTACTTCCTCTGGTCAAGCAGAATCTTGCAGTCGCTGTTGTTCACTATGGACTCCTTTACGATAGGCGAGGAAATGATGTCATCGACTTCCTGCGTCACCACAACCGCCTCTCCGTAAAATTTGCGGACAGTCTTGAAAAGATAGCGGATGTAGTCCGCCATCCCTTCCTTGGCGATAGCCTTCCACGCTTCCTCTATGATGATCATCTTGCGCACCCCTTTCAGACGGCGCATCTTGTTGATAAACAACTCCATGATGATGATAGTCGTTACCGGGAAAAGAATGGGGTGGTCTTTGATCTGATCGATTTCGAATACGATAAACCGTTTGCCGAGCAGGTCGAGCTGCTTGTCGGAGTTAAGCAGGAAATCATATTCTCCGCCACGGTAATAAGGCTCCAGCACGTTCAGGAAACCCGCAAGGTCGAAATCCTTTTCCCGGACTCCCTTCTCTTCCAGTATCTTCCGGTAGTCCGTTTTCACGAACTCGTAGAAGGTGTTGAAGGTTAAACGATGCTTTCATCCTCCTTGATGCGCCTGATATACAGGGCCACCGCATTGGACAGCGCCACTTCTTCCGAACGTGTCGCCGGTTCGTTGTCCTTTTTCCAGAGTGTGAGGATCAGTGTCTTGATACTCTCTCGTTTCTCAATGTCGAAAACCTTATCATCCGTGAAAAAAGGGTTGAACGCTATCGGGTTTTCGTCCGTATAAGTGAAATAGATGCCGTCCTTGCCGCCGGTTTTCTGGTGTATCAGCGAGCAAAGTCCCTGATAGCTGTTCCCCGTGTCGATCAATACCACGTGTGTGCCCTGTTCATAATACTGCCTCGCCAAATGATTCATGAAGAATGACTTGCCGCTACCGGAGCCGCCCAATACGAATTTATTTCGGTTTGTGGTTACGCCACGTTTCATCGGCAGGTCGGAGATGTCCACGTGCAGCGGTTTTCCGCTGATACGGTCTGACATCTTCAGTCCGAAAGGTGAAACGGAGCTGCGGTAGTTCGTTTCTTCCACCCAGAAGCAGAGGGCCTGTTCGATGAACGTATAGAAGCTCTCCTCTGCCGGGAAGTCAGCGCCGTTTCCCGGCATTGCCGCCCAGTACAGCGTGGCGGCGTCCACCGTATTATGGCGTGGCTTGCACTCCATCATGGCGATCTGGCTGCCCACGTCATTGCGCATGTTCTTCACCTCCATCGGGTTGTCCGTCCATGCGATGACGTTGCAGTGGGCACGTACCGAGGTAAGCCCGAAAGAGTGTGCGTCATTCAGGTACAGGTCAATCCACTCCTTGTTGATCTGGTTGCTCCGTGAGTACTTCGAGAGCGACTGCATGTTGCGTGCGCTCTTTTCAAAACGTTGCAGGTTCTCGCCGCTGTCATCCAGAAAGATATACTGGTTGTACAGGTGGTTGCACGAGAGCAGCAGGCCTACCGGACTGGCGAATGACAGCTTGCAGTCGCTTTTGTCCGTTGACAGCCTTTCATACCGGCAGTCCGTACCCACCTTGTTGGGCAACGCATCCAGTTCCGATAGCGTATGTACCGAAACGTGCTTGTCGCCGACACGCAGGCCGTCATCTCCGAGTTCGATGTCTTCCAGCGCAGTGGTATTTTCCATTGACAGACAGAAATATTTCTCCACCAGTCCGGCCTTATCCTCCGTGCCGGTAATCTCATCACCGACGAGCCGTCTTAGGTGTACCAGCCCTGTATCGTTCACGATACGGGCGAATTGTCCCACCGTATCCAGAAAATGGGCGGTGGTATCCTTGTCCACCTCCTTGGGGATGATGAATCCCCTGCACAGCGAAGAGAAGCTGCTCTGCATCCTCATGCGTTCTTTCGTCGTCTTGGTCAGGTACAGATAGCATTTATGGTTCAGGAAAGGACGTTCGTTGAAGTGCATCTCGTAGCTCCGGGAAAGGAAACTTAGATTTTCCTTGTCCGTCTGGCTGCGGTAATCCTCCCGGATAAACCAGTCCTGTTTATGTACCACCGTATAATTGGGCAATACCTTGATTGCCTTTGCCCATGCCGCATGGATAGCCTCGTATTCAGCTGCCGTTACCGTGAAGAGTTCGGGCAGCTCCACCTCAAAGACGGCGGTGATGTCCGCATCTTTGGAGATGATACAGTCCGCTTCGACGGCGAGAAGCGGGAACTTGCTTTCCAATGTGGCGGCCTTTAGTGTGTTCCGCATACATTCTTCTTTTTAATCGTGAATAATTTTCGGGGACTGATCCGGTTGATCAGGTAACGGGGGTGCTGTTTTCTGGCCAGCAGCTTCATCAGTCCGTGTTCTCCGAACTTGCCGTTCAGGTGGAATGTCAGCCAGACCAGTGCGGATGCGGAGGTTACACCGAAAGCGATGCAGAGCCATTGGCCGACACCGGCCATATAGAGAATGACAAACAGCACGAACAGAGCCAGCAGCCCGCCGGCGAAAATAAAAAGGTATTGCGCCTTGAGTCCCTTGAACTCCGCACTCTCGCCGATCCCCTTGTTCAGTTCATAGTCCATATACATTATTATATAGGCGAATCTGTCCCTTAGAGGAAGAACGAACGCAGGATAGTGGCGGCGACAATCAGGAAGATGCACGGAAGGAGGATGCCACCTTGCTTACGTCCGGATCGCCGGAACTGAACTTATTGTACACTTTAATCCCGCCGACCAAGCCGATCACGGCTCCGATTGCGTAGCACAGCTTCGTTCCCGGATCAAAGTAGCTTGTTACCATTTTCGTCGCCTCTGCGATACCGGCCGAGCCGTTTCCCTGCGCATGGAGCGAGCCTGTGGCGATTAGCATGACCGCCACTAATACAAGTTGTTTCGTGTTCATAAAATAAATGGATTTGAATGAGGGACACGACGGAGGGAAGAGTCCGCCGTATCCGGTTGTTAATTAAATTTGTCTGGATTTCTACTGGTAAGAATGAACCGTCAGCTATCCGTAATCTCTTTTTTTCATGTACGTTTTACTTTATTCGTTAGACAATATCGCTTATGGAGAAAGTGTCCGGTATGGTTTCTGCCGCCGGTTCGCTGTCCGGCTGTTTACGCTTGCGGTATGCCGCACGGCGGAGGGTGCAGTTCTATCAGCGAGCCGATCCGTTCCTCACGTTCCGCATCGCCGGAGGTCAGCTGTTCGAACATCGGGGTGTTGCGAAGTTCCGCCAGCGTCTTTCCGGCCTGAATCCTTTCCTCCTCACTGGCTGCTTCACCGCTGACCGCCACACGCACCGCCAGTCCCATGTCCTCGAAGCGGATGCCCGTGGCTTGCGGCGTGCATCCCGGCAGGCGTCTGTCCTGCTCGTCATCATCTACCGGAGGATTGTCATCTGCCGGTTCTTTCCGGAACTCCAGCGGAACATCCATATCTTCCATCAGTTCCAGTTCTTCCGGCAGCGGACTCCCTTCCGCAAACAGCTTGTCCAGTTCCTCGGCGGAAACTGTTTTCGGGTACTTTTCTTTCTCCGGTGCAAAAGTATCTGCTTCACTTACAGATTTTTCGTTTTCAATTTTTTCGGGTGTTTGTGGCGTGGAGTGGCTAAGGGAAAATGTGCTTTTGCCTAAAATCTCGCTCACGTCCACCGCCATCCGGGTAAGGATCTGCCCGGCTTTTTCCGTTTTCTTCCTCCGGCTGTTCCGCTCGTGGAAGAGGTAGGCGGCTATCCACAGCAGATAGCCGCCGGTAAGTAAGAATAAGATTGCTGACATGATTTCCGGGGTTTAAAACAGTTCGGTACTTCGTTTTCTGTATTCCTTCGTAATCTCGTCCTGATAGGTGGAAAAGTGCTGTTCCAGCACATTGTCCACATAGCTGAAAATGGACATCTCGTTGTTCCCGATTGTCTGGACAATCTTCTGAATCCGTTCATGGAACTCCTTACGAAGGTAGATTGTCTTGCCAAGCCGTGCGCAGACCGGTGACTCGTGGATGAACAGACGGACATATCCGTTCTCTTCACCGGACTGTCCATTATTTCCGACTGCTTGTACCTGCCCGTCCGTCTGCCGGCTTTCCTTGAACGAGGCGACTATGGAGTCCTCGTCAATGTCCGTCAGGTTTATTTTTTTCCGTTCGTTTCCCATAGCCTACTTTTTGATAATGGACAACAGTTCTTCCGTAATCTCTTTCAGGTTGCTGCCTTTGACCAGCGTACCGTCCGCAGGAAACAGCGTGGAACGGAACAATGCCCTATGTTCCCCCGTCAGCTCACGGCGGAACCGTTTGCTGTCCGGCAGGAAGGTATTCAGCACTTTCAGTCCCAGCTCGCCGATCACCTGTTCGTACACCTTGTACAGTTCCGATTTCTCCCGGCCGTCCACCATGTTCCACAGAAGGTACAGACCTTTGATATTCGTCTTGCCCGTAGCGATCAGCGTGTCATTCAGCCGGCTCGCAAAGCGGAGTGTGCTTTCCATTACCACCCTGTCGGCGGCAATGGGGGAAAAGACATAGTCCATGTTCGCCAGCGTGTTCAACACGCCCGTACTGTTTACCGTGCCCGGCAGGTCGAAGAACACGATGTCCGTTTCCGGCATCTTTTCCAGCAGTTCGTCCGCCTTTGCGACAGCATCCTCAGCCGTACTCTCCGCTATCGGATAGGCTTTCTTCCTTATCCGTTGCAGTTGCCTGTACGCCATCAGTTTGTAATGCTCGTCCTCCATGACCGTTTTCAGGTCACGTTTTCTCATCTCGGCAATGCTGTGTTGCGGGTAGTCGCAATCCACCACCGCTACATTCATCCCTTTCACATAGTGCAGGTAACTTGCCACCAGCACGGTCAGCGTTGTTTTTCCCGCTCCGCCTTTTTGCGTGGAAAAGGCGATAAAGAGTGTTTCTTTTTCCATGATGCAGTTTGTTTACAAATGATACTTTTGAATCAACGCCGCAAATAAAGAAGGAAAAAGAAGGGGAATTCATGGTTTGGGAACGGAGGGGTTCGAGTGGCCGGCTCCTGACGTGGAATGGCTGACTGAACAGCCGACCGACCGAAGTATTGTCCGTCTGATTGGCCAATAGGATACTTGTCCGACCATACATGATATTATTGGATTGTATTGCCTGTCGGATAATCAGCCAAGGAAACAACCGACCGATGAACAGGTTGCCCGAACAAAAGGTTATCCGCTTGGTTGGCTGGTCAGCCGGACGACCGCACTAACGTTGCAACGGCTGACCGTCTGATTGGTTATCTGACCGGTTGGGCATTCAGTCCGCCATTACGCATCCCATTCAGGCACATTCTCAGCCGTTGGTTCAGCCATCATCGGCCGCCCGTTTTTCCTCCTGTTCCACCTGTGTGTACAAGTGGCTTCTATTTGGCATAATGTGGCTAATATTGGTGATATACAACTGATTATATCACTTCCTAACTTTGCGGCATCCAACCGGAAGTGGGCTGTTTGCCTTCGTCGGTCGTCAATCCCCGCTTTCCCCCGAAAGCGCTCTTTCCTCTTCGGAGAGGAAAGATTTATGTTCGCCCGAACATAGCAAGCTGTGTTTTTTGCAGCACCACTCCGTTTTGCAGCAAAAAACGCTTGCCCTTGCAGGGGGCTGCAATTTGCTCCGAAGTCGCAAATTGTGGGGGAGAAACAGACGGCGGCAATGCCACCCGGTGGAATTGTACCACATAAAAAACGTATATATGAACAACGAGAAAAAGCGTCCCCGCACACGGGGAAAAGGGGGCAGATTGCCCAAGTCGAACCCGGCCGTCCGCCGTGAAACCGTCAATCTGGACGAAGCCGGCCATGCACGGTTTCTCACCATGTTTGAGCAGTCCGGCCTGTTGTCCAAATCCAAGTTCATCGCCGCACGGATCTTTAACGAGGAGTTCAGGGTGATCCGGACAGACCGTGCCACAATGGAGTATGTGGCCAAGCTCACGGAACTGTTCCGGCAGTTCCGTGCCATAGGAGTGAATTACAATCAGGCAGTCAAGGAGTTGCACATCCATTTCACCGAAAAGAAAGCGTTGGCACTGCTTTACAGACTTGAAAAGCTCACCCTTGAACTCGTGGAGCTGAACCGCCGGATTGTCGAACTTTCCCAAAAACTCGCCTCACATGGTAGCCAGGATCAGCGTGGGTAAGAACTTGTACGGTGCATTGGCCTACAACCAGAACAAGGTCGATGAAGGCGGTGCGAAAATCCTGTCGGCACATCTCCTCCGTTATCCCGAAGACGGGCGTTTCCGTCCGGATGAATCCGTGAGGCAGTTTCTCGAATGGATGCCGAACCATTACCGCACCGAGAAGCCGGTCATACACATCTCCCTCAACCCGCATCCCGACGACGTGCTGACCGACGGGCAGCTGGCGGAAATCGGCAGGGAATACATGCAGCGGCTCGGTTACGGCAACCAGCCCTATCTTGTCTTCAAGCACGAGGACATCGGCCGGCATCATATCCACATCGTTTCCCTGCGTGTCGATAGTGAGGGAAGGAAAGTATCCGACAAGTTCGAATACCGTCGCAGCAAGGAGATTACCGAACTTCTGGAGCAGAAATACGGCCTGCATCCGGCGGAAGGCCGGAAGAAAGGCGAAGAGTGGCAGCTGAAGCCGGTAGATGTTGCCAAAGGGGACATCAAACGGCAGATCGCCTGTACCCTCAAACCCCTGCTCGAGCTTTACAGCTTCCGCACAATGGGCGAACTCCGTGCCCTGCTTTCCCTGTATAATATAGGAGTGGAAGAAGTGAAGGGGGAAATTGGCGGACGCACCTATCACGGCATACTCTATACCGCTTTGGACGGCAACGGCGAAACGGCGGCCACTCCCATAAAGTCCTCCCGGCTGGGAAAAACGGCCGGTGCACAGCAGTTGGGATAGGAAGATGCGGGAATCCGCCGCAAGAATCAAGTCCGACCCGTGCCGTGAACGGCTTCGGCCGTTAGTGGCCGAAGCTTTGCGCCGATCCGTGGACGAACGGGATTTCCGTAGCCGGCTGGCGAAAGAACAGATAGACTTGGTTCTCCGCCGCAACGGAACCGGCAGGATTTATGGCGTTACCTTTATAGACCACCGCAGCCGCACCGTGCTCAACGGCTCACGTCTGGGCAAGGAGTTTTCGGCGAACACGCTGGACAGATGCTTTCAGGAGCGGCCACAAGATCTCCTGCCGCCACTTCTGCCGTCCGTTCCGTCCGCTGTGGTTTCCGGAAACGGGGAGAAAATTCTGGGAGGGCTACTTTCCGGCATGGAGCCGGAGCTGAACTATGTCCCCCGGCATCCCAGGCTACTGAAGCCCGACAAGAAGAAACGCCGTCGGCGTTACGGCCGTCAGGACTGAACCCGTATTACATAATTATCAAGACGATAACTTTTTAAAACTCAGTATTATGTCACAAGAAGATGATCTCAGGGGACTGGCGAAAGTCATGGACTTTATGCGTGCCCTCAGCGTGTTGTTCGTAGTTGTCAATATCTATTGGTTCTGCTATCCGGCCATCCGGGAGTGGAATGTCAGTATCGGAGTGGTGGACAGGATTCTGCTGAACTTCCAGCGCACGACCGGGTTGTTCGGCTCCATCCTTTGGACAAAGCTTTTCTCCGTTACCTTCCTTGCCCTGTCGTGTCTGGGCACGAAGGGTGTAAAGGAGGAAAAAATCAAATGGGCGCATATCTGGACAGCCCTTTCCGCAGGTGTTGTCCTCTTCTTTTTCAACTGGTGGCTGCTCAGCCTGCCCGTACCGTTAATGGCACGCACCGCCTTTTATATACTCACTCTTGCCGTCGGCTATCTCTGCCTGCTTGCCGCAGGTGTATGGATCTCCCGCCTTCTCAAACAGGACCTTATGGACGATGTGTTCAACAACGAGAACGAAAGTTTCATGCAGGAAACAAGGCTTATCGAAAACGAATATTCTGTAAATCTGCCGACACGGTTCTATTATGGCAAGAAGTGGAACAACGGCTGGATCAATGTCGTGAACCCTTTCCGTGCCTCCATCGTACTGGGAACGCCCGGTTCGGGAAAGTCTTTTGCAGTGGTAAATTCCTATATCAAACAGCAGATAGAGAAAGGCTATGCCGCCTATATCTACGATTTCAAGTTTCCCGACCTCTCCACCATTGCTTACAATCACCTGCTCAACCATTTGGAGGGGTACAAAGTGCCGCCGAAGTTCTATGTCATCAACTTCGACGATCCCTCACGCAGCCACCGCTGCAATCCCCTCAACCCGAAGTTCATGACCGACATCTCCGATGCTTACGAGAGTTCGTACAGCATCATGCTCAATCTCAACCGGTCGTGGGCGGCGAAGCAGGGCGATTTCTTCGTTGAGTCGCCCACCATTCTCTTTGCCGCCATCATCTGGTTTCTGCGGGTGTACAAGGACGGCAGGTATTGCACCTTCCCCCATGCCGTCGAGTTCCTCAACAAGCCTTACGAGCAGATCTTTCCCATCATGTCCTCCTATCCCGAACTGGAGAACTACCTCAGTCCTTTCCTCGATGCGTGGCTGGCGGGAGCCGCCGACCAGCTCATGGGACAGATCGCCAGTGCGAAGATTCCCCTGTCCCGTATGATTTCGCCGGCACTCTATTGGGTGATGTCTGCCGACGAGTTCTCTTTGGACATCAACAATCCCGACGAGCCGAAAATCCTCTGCATACAGCCGTATTGTAAAGATTGTCAATAAGAAGGGCAGGCTGAAAAGCTCCATCATCATTGATGAGTTGCCCACCATTTTCATCAAGGGGCTGGATAACCTGATAGCCACCGCACGCAGCAACAAGGTCGCCGTGCTGCTCGGTTTTCAGGATTTCAGCCAGCTTATCCGTGACTATACCGACAAGGAGGCGAAGGTGATCATCAACACGGTTGGCAACATCTTTTCGGGGCAGGTCGTGGGGGAAACGGCCAAGACTCTCAGCGAGAGGTTCGGCAAGATACTTCAGAAACGCCACTCCATCTCCATCAACCGGCAGGATGTTTCCACCTCCATATCCACCCAAATGGACAGCCTCATTCCACCCAGCAAGATCAGCGGGCTGACACAGGGGATGTTCGTCGGCTCCGTAGCCGACAATTTCGGGGAGAGGATTGAGCAGAAAATCTTCCACTGCGAGATTGTCGTCGATGCCGGGAAAATAGCCGAAGAGGAGAAGGCATATCGGAAGATACCCGTTATCACCGGCTTCGTGGACGATGACGGAGTGGATCACATGAAGGAAATGGTACAGGAAAACTACAACCGGATTAAGGAGGATGTCAAACGGATCGTGGCCGACGAGCTGGAGCGCATCGCCAGCGATCCCGCCCTCAAGCACCTTCTGGAACTGAACAAATGACGATGTGCCGAACGGAAAAAATCCCCTGTAAGCGGCTATGGCTTGCAGGGGATTCCGTTCGTTCCGGAAATCGGATTACCTTCTATGGTAATGTTTCTCGTCATCTTCTTCCATCCGTTTGAGCAGCACTTCACGCAGGCGGTCGATGAAGTAGGTACGCTCGTCCGCCTTTCGCCTGCGTATCCGTGCGTAGTAGCTCGAAGCGTTCTTCACATCCAGTCCCAGCAGTCCGCACACGTGTTCCACCACACGCTTCAGCGTGACATCACCGCCGTTGAACAGTTTCAGTTCGTGGCAGGCGTACAGCAACTCTATCAGATTTATCACTTCCGATGTCCAGATGACCGGAGGGGTTCCGGCCGGTACGGTGGAAACATCCGCACCCGCCGGATGTATCTCATAGGCGAACTTGCAGTGGGCTTGCATCCCTTCCAGATAGGTCAGAGTGCCGTCCACACCGCGTATAACACTTATAATAAGGAAGTTTTATAAAAAGCACCCGGAAAAGTACCCGTTATTCACTTTTCCGGGTGTTTTTTGTCTGTTTTGCTGCCGGAACTCTCGGCTTACCTTCTATTTTTAACAATTTTATAGCGAATGTAAAAGCCCGCCGCAAGAACCGCCGCTAACCCTATCCCGCTAAGTACCCAAAGAAACGGGTTCGTTTTCGGGTACTTTTCTTCTTCGGTCTGCGCGGTTTCCTTTGTTTCCGCTTCCGCCGTCGTCTTCTGCGTTTCGGTAACTTCCGTTTCCGTAGCGGTAGTAACGTTTGTTTCTGTCTTTTTTTGCTTATCGCCGTTTATAACGATGCGTCCGGTAGTCAGCGACTTTACGTTAGGCGGTTTCTTCAATCCTTCAATAGCCGGGAACAAATCCGTATTATGCCGCAGGGGGGTATCTGATTGCCCTTCTGCCGTTTCGCTGGCTTTCCGGGTTGGCTCTCCGTTTGCCATTTCCAATGCCTTACGCATGTCTTCATTAAACGCGCTGTCGGCTTTTTGAAACTGTTCTGCAAAGCGGTTCGGCTTTTGTCCTTCCGGGTAATACTCAACTTTTGTAAACTCTATAACTATGTTTTGCTTCTCGTTGCTTCCGGTAGTAGCCGTAGTGTTGGTGGTTGTCCGGTCTTCCGTTCTCCGGCTTCCTTCCGTAGTTGCTGTTAGCTGGCTTTCCGCCGCCAGCTTTCCCTTACGGGTACTTCGGGTACTTGCGCACCCGAAAACCAACAGAAGCAAGAATAGGGAAAGCATGGCTAAAACAAATCTTCTCATACGTCTGTGAAATTTAGAACTTTGTCCTTCCCCTTCTTGTTAAGGGTAAGGCTTCCGTAGTTTATACAATTAAGCCGGGATAACCACCCTTTCTTGAAAACCATCTGCGAAGGGTCGCGCTTTATAATTCCTTCAATAAAGGAAATACGGGCGCGTTTTATGTCTGCAAACAGTTCGCGGGCGTTCCTTCCGTTCATCGCGGCTAAGGTCTTTTCGCCTACTATGCCGTCCACGCTTACCCCTAAAATTCGCTGTACCCCGGTAATGCCGTTCTTTCCCGAAGCCCAAACCCAATCCACTACCAAGTTGGCGACGGACTGGCTTTTTATCCGGTCTGCCTTCCATCTGTCCCAATAGTGCGGCTTCATCACGCGACTAACCGCGTCTTCTTCGGTTATCAAACGCAAATCTTCCACATCTATATCGCCGTCACCGTCTTTGTCGTACCCTACGGCTTTCCAAGTGGCGATAGTTACCCCTTTGTTAGTTGCTCCGCCTTTGTCTGCCGGGTGGTTGGTAAATCCACCTTCCCAACTTAAAATAAAGGGGGATAATATTTCAATCCGTGCCATTTTCTGAATGTTTATTCGTTATCAACTCTACAATTTTTTCCGCGTCCTTTGCGCTTGCCGCCTGCACAATCTGCCGTATTATGTCCGGTACTTCCGCCGCGTTTACTTTGATTTTTTGCAGCTTCTCGCGTACGGAAATAAATTCTATCAATACCGCGCTGATAGTATAGACAACGGTAGCAAATGGAGCGACGTACCACGTGAACAATCCGGCTAAAAAGTCAAACATGAGGGCGAATACCATAACCCGTATGTAGTCCCCGATTTTGTTGAACGTCCGGCGGTATTTCCTGCTTCGCAGTCCTTCCCCTGCCGCCTTCGCTGCCCTGCTCCCCTGTGCCTTGCGCCCGTAGTACATATCTATGAAAGTAGCCATCGCCAAGAATACCCAGCAAATCAGCACAATGGCTACACGTACCGCCACGTAAACCGTCAAACCGTGCCAGTCTTCTTGCTGTATCAATTCCAACATATTAGTAACCTTCCGTTAATAAATCGTTCTTTACCATAGTTTTGATAGCAATAACCCTGCTAAGGTGTGCTTTATAGTCCGCTACTGCTTTCGCTTTGCGGTCTTCGTCCGTTTCTATACCCAACTGTGCGGCGTAATAGTCGTTAATCAAAGAAAATTCTTCGGTTTCGTCTATTTCGCTACGGATAACCGCACGTGTAAGGTTTTCGTAGTCCGGCTTCTGCCAAACCTGTACCGTATCGTAGTTGTAAACGGTCTTTTCGCCCGTTTCCGGGTCTTCTACCTTTTCTTCCACTATGTTGTAGTTATAGTGGTAAGAACCATTACCCAACGGTAAAATAATCGCGGGTCTAACGTCTGAACTTGAGTTCGGGCTGTCGCTGTATTTAGCCCAACCCCACCACGCGGCTAACGTCTGCTTAAATTCATCCTCACTTAACGGTTTCTTCCGTTTCCGTAATTTAGCTATCTTACGGCAAAGGTTCTGTTTGATACGCTTCCTAAGCCGTGTTTCGTTCAAATAGAATACATAGCCCAAGAAATCAATACCACGCCCGAAGCTGTCGCGGTGGTCGCGTGCCACCGGAAAGACTTGTTTGTTCTGTTTGATTTCCAGCTTTACGTTAGCCGCCAAATAGCTTTCAAACTCTGCCAGCAAAGCGTGAAGCGTCTTTTTGTCGCTATGTAATACTACAATGTCGTCGGCGTATCTGAAATAGTACCTTACCCGCTTTACTTCCTTTACCCAATGGTCGAAGTAGGTAAGTACAAGATTTGCTAAATATTGGCTAAGGTAGTTGCCAATCGGTAAGCCTTCCGCACTGTCTATAATTTCGTCCAAAAGGTTGAGTAGCCGTGTGTCCTTAATCTTCCGGCGAACAATGGATTTTAGTACGGTGTGGTCTATGGAAGGGTAAAATTTGCGTATGTCTATTTTCAAGCAATACGCGCAGCCTGCCTTATCTCTGTCGATAACGTGCCTTAACTTATTTGCCGCCGCTTGTATGCCACGCCCTTTGATGCAGCTATAAGTGTCCGCCGTGAAAATAGACACCCATATAGGCTCTAAAATGTTCATTACGGCGTGATGTACAATCCGGTCGGGAAAGTATGGCAAACGGAAAATCTCGCGTTCTTTAGGCTCGTATATCGTAAAGGTACTATATTCCGAAGTTCTGTAAGTTCCTGCTTTCAGTGCTTCGTGCAAAGACAAAAGGTTGGCTTCCTTGTTGCGGTCGTGTAACTTTACGCCGTAGGAATGTAGTTTGCCCTTGCGGGCGCGTTCGTCCGCAAGGTGCAAATTATCCAAACTTATTATTTTGTCGTAAAGGTTGCCTAACCTTTTCATAGTAATTTCTTTGCTGATTAAATGGTGTTCTTCGGTTTCCCTACCAAACCCCGTTAATGGTTAATATTTTCCGCCTTCCGGCGCGGTCTTTGTCCTTATTAGCTTTACAAAAAAATCAGTATAGCTGAGAGCCGATATTCGCATTCGTATTCGTAGCCGTGTTATTCGTATTCGCGTACGAAAGCCCGGCATTCGCGCTGTTATTCGCATTACCGCCGAACAAGACACCCGAAGGGCAAACAACCGTGAAAATCTTCCTACTCAAAATAATAGCGCGTTCCCGAAGCCCGCATAGTTACCTTTCGCGGGAAGGCGTTACGCTTCTTTATTTCCTGCAAAATGTATTTTATTTCGCTGGAATTTGTGAAGAACTTCTTTGCTTCGCTTTCGGGGTCGTCCTTCTTGAACTTTATTTTCACGAGGAAACGGTTCGCACCGAATTTCGTTTTCACGTCTTCGATAAAATCAATTAACCAAAACTGCAAATTGATTAGTTTCTGCTGGGTGGTTTCCGGGCAGTTGAAATGTTTGTTCGCTTCGTCCGGCTGGATGTTCAAGAACGAAAGGCTACCGTCATCTGTGCTATTATTGTTTGAAGTCATTTTCTTGTATTTTTAATTATTAAACATTTCGTTTCGTAACGTATTACGCGGCGGGGATAAAGCAAAGCCGAGAGCCGATATACGCAATCGTACCCGCAGCCGCGTAAGTCGCAGACGCGTACGAAAGCCCGGCATACGCGCCGCTATTCGCATTACCGCCGATCAAGACACCCCTTTGCGCTACGCCACTGGCTGGTATGTTGGTATAGAAGTAGTCGGCAAAGTAGGTAGTAGAACCTGCGCCCACTTCCGTAGGCATATTTTCCCCGTATTCGCCTATCATCATGCGCTTAACATAACCTTCCTTGCGTGGAAGTTCGCCACGTTTTACGTAATTGTCATAGTTTGTATCTTGGTAGTTCGCCGGGTTATCGCAAGTATAGAAAGAACTGATGCCGCCGTCCGCGTCTGATTCAATGGCGCATTTGCATCCGTCCGTCCAACTCCAAACATGCCCGAACGGGTTTTCTATTCCTCGGTATGAAGGTACTTTTACTTTGGTAACTACGCCCGTGTCGTATTCGTCCGGCATGGTGTATTCTACCACACCCGAAGCGTTACCCAATGAATTGGTAGTACCGCATGGCACAAACGGATAGTAGCTGTTGAAGGTGTTCCACTTTGTACTGTTAAGCGTCGTAACGCCTGCGCCTAACCCGCCTTGCTTGTACCCTTCGCTCGTAGGTTGCGCGTTAAAATCAAGCTGGCAGTTAAGGTTAGCGTATTCAATCACGTAAAGCCAATAGGTCGCGTTTTGTGCCGCGTATAAATCGCAGTTCCATCCTGCGCTGTTCAATCCGGCTGCACCTCTGTTACGTGCGTATTTTCGGAAGTTGGTAAGGCTCGTTTGTGTAGCTGGACGACCTAAGAGGGTTCTATAAGTTCCGTCCCATGCCGTATTATTGTTTCCGCCCCGGAAAGCAGCCGTAGTATTTACCACACTGGCAAGTTTGGGCGTAGCTGATAAAGTTCTGTCTATCGTGGCTTCGTATGCGCTCCGGTACATCTTCGGCACTTCGATAAAGCCCGGTAGTTGGTATTGTGATATAAGGCAGGTAAACGTAGTACCGTCAAATTCAAACTTACGGTAGTGCTTCGGTATTTCTACCATTACCATGCCGGAAGCTCCGGTAAGGTCTGCCGCTGCCCCGGTGTCCGTCTTCGTACTGTCGGTTTGATGAAGGTAGGTAACAACCTGCCCGGCATCGTTAAGCAAACAACGGCGCATAAGGGATTGAACCGGGAGCGAAACATGTAGTTCCGATCTTCCTACGCGTTCTAACGCGGTATCTGCCACGTTTATATTAATCTTTACGCCGTAATAGTAATCATAAGGAAACGCGGGCTTTGTGTTGCCCGCTGCAATAATTAAACCCATAGTTATAATTTTTAATAGCCCCAAATCAGGGCGGTTGCTGAACTCGTTTCTTTTATCTCTCTGATAATTTCGGGGTTCCATCCCGTTTCAAAGCGCGTGCTTATAAATTCGCCTTCGGGCATTCCCCAAAGGTTTACTTCCAATACTATCGCCGCTTCGCCATCGTTTTTTAAGCAAAAAGGCGTGTCCATTCGGAAGTTGCCACCGGAAAAATCCACGTTCCCGGCTACCGAAATTTGCGCGCTCACTAAATCGCCGTTTCTATTTTCCATACACTTAATTTTAAGTCGTTACAAAAATACTTTCTTATCGTATTAGTTTAATACGTCGTGAAATACTCGTGAAGTGTTTGTTTAGCCGAAGCCGTGAAATTCGGCGTTACAACACTTCTATTTAATGCCTTGCGCCGTGATGCATGGCTTATTCTCTTATGTTCAATAAATAGGCGTAATATCCGCTGCTTCCGTCCCAAACTAAAAGAAACTCGCGTATGTCGCCCGCCGCCATGTTCCACTTTCCGGTTTCGTTTCCTGCGTTGTTGTTCATACGGTACGGGTAGTAGTTGCTATCCATAGCGTTGCCGCCGGAACTGTTCTTTACGAATGTATTACGCCCGCAAACATACCCGGTATGCGTGCTCGTTCTATCACAAATAATAGTAATCCTTACGGCAAAGGCTGTATAATTACTAATGCCTAACACCGTACAAATGGAGTCGCGGCGAGGTAGCCCTATGCCGCTATTACTGTAAATGAAGCGCGGCATTAACTTGAATAGCGTAGGCTTGGTAGCGTCGCCCGGTGTAAGGCAGGTATTTACGGAAGGCAAAAGTTTTGATATACCGTAATCCGCTACGTAGCTGTCGCAAACTATCGCGCCTTTGCTCACTATACCCAAATTAACCAGCGCGCCGGACGCTTCAATAAGTAGCCCGTAGTTAGTTCCATAGCTGTTTGGTGTCTTGTTGGTAAAACGTCCAACGCCGACCAACCCGGTAGAAGCTGGTAATACGTTCGTTCCAATGGAAGCCCAGCGGTAAGAGTCCGAGAACTTTATAAAACTGCTAAGCAATGCTAAACCGCTTCCGCTTGTGTCGCCGGATGAAGCCGCTACACCTATTCGTCCGCTTGCTATCGCAAAGCCGCCAATACTTCCGGCGTTTGCGTTGATTGTTCCCGTTATAGTTCCTTTCGTAGCTACAAAGCTACCGTCTTGCAGTACGCGGAAAGGTGCGGTAGCCCGGTTTCCCTTGCTTGCTCCAGCCCAAAACCTTACGCTTGTGTCGGCTGTGCCTTCCCCTGTTATTCCTGCTTTTATACTCGCGTCGCTACCTGCAAGCTGAACCGTTCCGGCTGTTACTATGCCACCGTCTATCGTGGTTTGGGTGTTATCGTAATAAACGGCTTCCACCCAATCGTTAGCGACGTAAGAACCGGAAGTACGTTTAGTTATGCAACGTTTTAGTATTCCGTCTGTTTTTCCACCCGTCAGCCAAAGGTCGCCTATGTCATACGGTGGTTTTGGCTGGGTTACAAATACCTGCCTTTTCCCGTCCGCTGTGTCCTGTGCCTTGCTTGCTGCCGTGTATGCGTCTATCGCCTTTTGGTCTTCTATCGTAGTCCATGAATATGTAGAACCGGAAACGGTATAGCGTTTCAACAACTTTGTTGATGAACTGTACCACATATCGCCTACGTGCGCCTTCTTTAGTGCCGTAGTCGTCCAATTAGCCGCCGGGTCGGAAGATTGGAACCAGCTTTCTATCTTGCCGTCTATCTGTGTTGTAAGGTCGTTTACGGTTGGCGTGAAGTTGTTGTTTATAAAGTTGGTTAGCCCGGTGTCGTCCGTATATTTGGAAGCCTTTACCCAATCTACGGAATTATAAGAACCGGAAGTGCGGGCGGTCTTGCATCGCATGATGTCGCCCGTACTGCCTTGTACCCATAAATCGCCCACGTCGTAAGGCGTTGTAGGTTGTGCCACGAAAATACGCCGTTTTGTCCCGGCAAGTTTTAACGCGTCGTTAGCAAGTGCCAACGCTTGCGCTACTTCGCTGTCTTGTAGTTCCTGCCAACTGTAAGTAGAACCGTTTTTTACGAAACGGAAAACTTTACCCGTTGAAGTGTTATAGAAAAGGTCGCCTAAATGTTCATCTTTCAGCGCGGTTGTGTTCCAATCCTTCGCGGGCGCGTTTGTCAGCGTCGGGTCGTATGTTTCAAAGAACTGCTCTATTTGCCCGTCTAATTGCGCTTGTATTTCGTTCAGAATACCAGGCAGGGTATTATTTATGTAGTTCTTTGTTTCGTTCGCTATCTGGTCGAGGTCTGAAACGTTCTTTGTCGTTCCGTCGCTGCTTACAAAGTGAATAACGCCGCCTATTTCGTCGTTGTCGAGGTCGAAGTAGCATTTACCGCCACCGCTGCTCTCTATCCTTCCGGTACGGATGAAACGCCCGTTTATGGTACTGCTCCCGTAAGTCAATGAAACAAGCCTACCGGGGTTCTTCCCGTTCGTATCTGTAACAACCGAATTAAGAACCCCTACAAGGAAATTGTAATAGCCCGCTTCCGCTTCTACCGTCTTAGCCGTAGCGGATAGTATAATAGTTCCACTATCCCCGTTTTTAGGACATTTTGCGTAGATGTAATACGCCGTAGCGGATGTTAGGTTAGTAAATGTTGCCGAAGAAAGCCCCCACAACTTCAATGCGTCCGGTTCTATCGCGTAATGAACCAATGTACCGGAAGAAACGTAAAGGCTATTAGGGTTGCCGCCATAGTTCGGCTGGAACGTAATGTTTTGCAGTGTGAACTGTGTGCTTTTAGCCCCAACGCTTAACATCTGCGTTTCAATGGAAAGCGGCTTTATCTTCTCGCTGTAATAGTCGCCTTCGGGGTCGAATACCATGTTTAGAAGTTCCTGCGTAGCCAGCCAACGGCGGCGCGCCCTTGCGGGGTCTGCCAGCTTGTTTATGGTAATAACTTCGTTCAAGTCCTCTATTTCGTTTAGAACGCGTACGGTAGTGCTTTTCGTTACGGTGTCACTTAACGTTATGTCGTAGCTATGCCGTTTTAGCAGATCGCGCTCTATGCGAGTAATCCTTACCGCCTTATTTACGCCTATCTGTTCGTCCTCAATCGGTATGAAATCGCCTACGTGCAGTATTTCGGTTTCCACTTCTTTACCCCAAAGCGAAATAAAGAAGCCTTCGGTTAGTGCAAGTTTGTAACTTACTTGCGGCTGTGTCATGGTTTCAAAATCCTTTGTCCCGGCTTCCTTCAAATCCTTTTCGGCTTCCGTTATGTATTCCTGCGGTAACTGAATATCTAAAATGCTGTATTTGTCGCCTACGCTTATCTGAAACGCGCCGGAAGTTTCGGAAGGGAATACCGTACCGTTTTCGTCTTGGAACTTGTTTATTACAAACTTATGCGTTCCATGCTCGTAGCTGTGCAGGTCAAACTCGTAGCCTGCAAGTTGCCCGCTTTCAAACTTAATCTTCGCGTTTGTTCCTTCTATCAAATATTTTGTCGTTTTCCCGTCCGCTTCTTTCGCGTTAAGGTCAAACATCGTATTGTCTATGAAGGTAATCTTATCCGTACCCAATGCCGTAACCGTGCCTATACGTCCCGGTTTGATGTTGGTATAGTTCTTCTCGTTTTCCTTTATCCCGTAGGCGGCTATTGATTCCGCATCTTCCAAATAGGAAGTAAGGCGCGTAGTTCCGGGAAGGCATAGCTTTGTATGCCCGTAGTTCTTGCCTAAATTCTCCGTTCCGCCGTAAATGAAAAGGCGGTTTGTTATTCCGGCATTGTTCACGTTGGCGCGGCTAAGTTGGTACAGACCACGCCCGCGTCCGTACTTCAACGTGAAAGTATGCGTTATTCCCGCTTTAGCTTTTATATTTAACGTGTTGGTCTTCCCGTCGCTGGTTATCTCAAATTCTACGCCGTAGTTGGTACAGTGTTCCTGCAATGCCGCCAGACAATTCTTTTCGGTGGCTGTAAAGTTTGTGTACTTCGTATCTTTGGGATAGAAGCTCCCCAGCTTCCAAAGTCCCGGATATACGCGGCTTATGTTATACATCAATACGTCCAAATGCCCGCCCAAATCCGAGTAGAACGTATCGCCGTAGCAATCTTCGGGCAAATGATACTGAACGTCTATAAGGTCGTATTGCGCCCCTTCTAAGGTCAGTTCGTAGGTATAGTTCCTTTCGCCGTTCTTGGTTATTTGCGGGAGCTGGTTAAGTTTGTACTTCTTACCGTATATCAGCGTGGTATCGCCTATCATCAAATCCAAAGGCGTAGCGGTGGTTATGGTAACGCTTACCACGTCCTCGGAAAGCAAGGCGATTTTTTGTGTCGCCTTGCTTACTGCGCTTATATTCTTCTTACTGAATAACGGTGTTCTGCTTCCGTCGGCATGATTGATAATTATTTGCGTCATAGTGGAAAATTAAAGTTTCTGCCATACTACAATACCGTTAGTTTCAAAGTCTGTTATGTCTTCAATTACCCCGGCTACAATAATGTAATAAATTCCGTTATCCGTATAGGTGTGGCTAATAGCGTTCTTTCCGGTACAATCCCCGTAAACGTCGGTATCTACCGTACCGTCACCCCAATAAATATTAATCATTTTATCGGATTTGAACGCCACGCTTACCTTAGCCGAACCGCTGTTTAACCGCTGGTGTCTTACGACGCGCTTAACCGGGTCGGGTTCTTTCAGCTTCAGGGAGAAAGTACCTATCATTTTATCATCGTGCCAACGTTTGGAGGGGGCTACCCCGTCTTCGCAATAAACCTCGTAAACAAGTGGTTTAGTTGGGTGTATGGAAATCATAAGCCGCTGCGTGCCGTCCTGCCGGAAACGGTCGTACAAGGTATTAACCCGTTCAACGAAATCCATCTTACCGGAAGCCTTTAGCCAACAATTAAGCGTTATTTCGCGTTCTTGGTATCGCTTTTCGCTAAGGTCTATAACTTTCCCGTGATAGTCCGCCCAATCAACGGAAGCCGGGGTTTTCAGTTTGGGAAGGTCAAGAACGCCCGTAGAACTTTCTACGCGTATTCCGAAATCGCGGAAGTTTTTACCGTCCAAATAATATTCAAGCTGCGCAACGGAGTTAAGTTCTTCGCCTATTTCCGCGTCGCTCAACACGACGTTGTACACTTTCACGCTGTCTAAATCGGCGTAACCGTAACCAATGCCGTAAATATCTTGTATTAACGCTATCCCGGTAAGCGTGGAAGGCAATACGATCGTTTCTATTAACTGTGTGTCTAAATATACCAAAACTCGGTTGCCGGACTTCTTTATAGCGAAGAAGCCCCAGCTATCCGGTTCTACGTCTATCCAAAAGGCGCGGTAGCCCTCCACTTGGTCGGTGTTACAGAACAATCCTATTCTTTTGCCCGTGTAGCCGTCCGGGTATTTATTGGCTTTTACCCATGCCAATATGGTAAAACTGCCGGATAAGGGCACAACGTTATAGTTTACGTCTGCATATCCTTCGCCGTCAAAGTTTATGCAGTTTCCCTGCTTGCCTGCTACAAAACTGCAATCTACTACGGTCGCGTCGTGGCGGTTCTGTGCAAAGTCGTATGCAACGGTAGAACCGTTCGCTTCGTCGAAAGGTAAGTCTAAAATTAAATTCTGTTCTAATGCCATAGCTGCTAACGTTTATCAATTACTTTTATATTCGCGTTGCCGGAAGCCCGGTTAATGCACTCCCCGCCGTGTTGGAAGACAGTAACCTTTGCCGCCCCGCTTGCTGTTATCTCCACCTTTGCCCGGTCGGTTATGTCAATGCAGACAAAGGCGTTATCTTCAACCTCTACAACCAACTTAGTATCATCTCGCGCCCATACTTGCGCCGCGCAGAACCCCGAAAAGCGGGCTTTGCCTTTCGATGTTCCGAAAGCTACGATACGGCGCATTTCTGTAACGCTGAGGAGGTTCGTCAATGAACACGCCGTAATGTTCATGCAAGCCTTTGAACTCCGCACGCAGTTCCGCACTGGGAAAATCGTTGTCAAAAACGAAATCAAGCCCTTTCACAAAAAGTGTAAGAAGCCTTTCTTTTGATGTCGCCCGAAGAATGAAGCTGTACCATTCCGAGCAAATGCCCTTAGCCTGCGCTTCGGCGGCTAAAGCCCTTTTCAATTCTTCAAAACTCATATTCCGTCGTTAATCGGTTATGCCCTGCGAACGTAAATCATCCGTAGGGGTATTGGTAATCTTGTTTATTATGGTAAGCAGCCGCCCGCTTATCACGCCTAACGTGGTGTCCATGTTCGCAAGGTGTGTAAGCTGCTGCCGTAAAAGTTGGAGCGATGTTACTTGGTTTACTCGTACCGCGTTTGTTTGTCCTGCCAAAAGGTCTATACTTTCTTGGCTTGCGCCTTTTATCGCGCCGCTTAACGTACTGGGGTCGTCTTCGTCCAACTGTTCAAATAGGTCTTTGTACATATCCATAGCGGCGGCAAAGTTCGCCCCGGCTGCTTGTATGGCTTGTTTGAAACGCGCCTGCTCCGTTTCCGTCAATCCGTTAAAAGAGCCGTTCCCTTCTTCATCAAACCCCATATCCTTTTGAAGCTGCTTTATAGCCTTCTGTAAGGGTTGTTCCAAGAACTGCAATTTTAGGGCGTTTACGACGGCGTTTTTTATCACGTCGTTTGCTACTTCCCCGAATGCCTTAGCCGCGTTTTCCCCACCTTCAAAGGCTTCTACCAGTGCATTAGCCAATTCGTCCGCCAATTCCGTAGCCGAAGTTTGCGTAATGCTTTCGGTAATCTCTTTTATGAGGTCTTCTATCTGCCTTCCGGCTTCGGCGTATTGTTCCCTAAATTCGTCCACTCTGCCCCAATCGGTTTTCTTCTTGCTGATTTCATCGTTTATCATGCCTTGTATCTCGTTCTGCTGGGCACGCAGATTCTGTATCATGGCATTTTGGTTCTGATAAACGGTTTCGCCCAAAGCACTATCTACGGCGTGTTCCAATGCGTTATAGGCATAGCCTAACTTTGTTACGGCTTCTTGATGTTTCTTTATGGACTTCTCGGCTTTCCGGTCGCGGGTGTTGAACAGGTCGAAGGCGGAAGAAAGGAAGCCTACCGCCCCGGACACCATTTGTACCGGGTTCATGCTTGCGTAACCTGCGGCGAACTGTCCCGCGCCTTCAAGCATTCCGCCTATGTCACCTAAAATAGCGTCCGTTTCTTCGTCCATTGAAACGCCCATTTTCTTTATTCCGCTTACAACGCTGTCAAATGCCCCGGAAACAAGGTCTATGCTGCTTCCTATGCTTTTAAAGGATTCTTTAAAAGCCGCTGAAACGCTTTTCGTCGTGCCTTCTTCTTTTGACAATGCGGCGTTAAGTACGGCTAACTGTTCTTCGCCTTCTACGGTCAGCTTTATTGTGGCTTTCTGTTTGTTGAGTTCGGCTATCTTCCGGCGTAGGTAATCAACATAGGAAGAACCTTCGCTAAGAAGTTCTGCGAACGCTTCTTTTGCCGCGCCAGCTAATATTTCGTCACCGCTATTTATGGTGTCTGTATAGGCTTGGTACTGCTTTTTTCTTTCTTCCAAACTCTTAACAAACGGGTCGTCGCTTTCTAATAGTTTGTCGGCTTTCATGGCGGCGCGCAGTTCCGCTAAGCTGTCCTTCAAGGCGAGGAAGGGGTTACGCTCGTGTAGTTCGTCCTTCGCCTTCTCCAACTGGTCGTTAATGGCTTTCAGGTCTGCCGGGTTGAACTGTGCGGAAAGCGATACCTTCTTGCTGTTTATGTCGGTAATCAGCTTGTTTATCGTGTTGGTCGTAAGCGTGCTTAGGTCGCTGAAAAGCTGGTTCCAGCTTTCGGAAGCCATAAGGCGGGAAGCTGCAAGTTTGCTTAACTCGATGCTTGTTCTTTCGCGTTTATTTGCGCTATCATCGCTATATTTCCCTGCTTTTCGGCTTCAACACGTTGCGCCGCGTATGTCTTCATTATCTCGGTTTGTTGCTGCTGGTACGTCTTGTATTGCTGCAAAAGCTGGTCGTATTGCTCGTTTCCGGTCAGCTTTGAATACTCCGCCCGTTTCTTTTCCAATGCGGCTAAAGCGGCTTCGGCTACTTGTTTGTCCTTGCTGGTAGTGGCTTTGGCTAACTTATCCGTAATCGCTTGTTTCTTCCATGCGTAGCTTTCTTCAAAATCCAGCTTATCGGACAAATACCCGGCGTATTCCCTTAGCAACTGTTTGGTTTCTTCCTTAGCTTGTTTTACGGTGTCTTTTTTGGCGTCATCTATAATATCCTTCTTGGCGTTATCCACGTCGGAATTAATCACCGCTAAGTTCCTTCCTTCGTTGTTCCAGCAGGTCTAAACGTGCGCCTATTGTTTGACATGCCGCTAATTCTTCTTGCAGCTTTTTGTCAAAGTCCGAAATAACCGCTTCCTTCGTGGTCTTGGCTATTTCGTTGTTAAGCGTGCTAAGGTTCTTTAGGTCGGTTGTTGTTTTGGTTGCTTTCGCCTGAATATCCGCGCGTTTCTTTTCCAGATAATCGAGGTAGCTTGTACCTTCCTTCAACAATGTGGCGAACTCGGTATTTGCTGCCTTTCTCAACGTTTCGTCTTTGCTTGTGACCCATTTCAAATAATCCGCATACTTTTCTTTTCGCTTTGTCAGCATATCTAAATATGGGTCACTTTGCTTACTGCCGTTACCGGAAGAAAGGCTTATCCGGTTTACTTCCTTCTGCTGTGCTTCTATCTGTTTTTTCAAGCTGGCGCGTTCTTTGTCAGAACCTGCCTTCTTGTATAGTTCCTGCAACCGCGCCAACTCCTTTTCGGCTGCTTCCACGCTTCCGGCTATAATTTGCCCGGCTTGGTTGCCTATCTGCGCTAATATCTGCTTTTCCTGCTGGGTAAAGTTTACTTGCAGGTTGATAAGTTTGTTATATTCGGCTTCGGCTTTTTCTAAGGTTTCTTCGGCTTCTTTCCATGTGTCGCTTTTCTCCAATACCGTACCTTTCCGTTTTACCCCGTACCCGTCCGTATATGTGCCTTTTTTAGAAACGTATGCTTTAGGGGTTGCATCCAGCTTGTTTTGCGCTTCTATTACAGCCTTATACTTTTCTATCGCAAGTTCGCTTGTAGCGGCGGCTTTAGCCCGCAACATCATCGCTTCAACAAATTTGGAACTGTTACTAACTAATAATTCTTCGGCTTCCTTCGCGTCACGGACTGAAAAGCCTAATTCTTTGAATTTGTCGGCATTGTTCTGTACCCATTTTTCGCGTTCTTTCAGTGATCCGCTAAGGCTAATCCATTCCGTTTGCAATGCCCGGTAAGCCGCTACGGGTTTCCCGGCTGCTTCCGATACCTTCTTGTTAAATTCTTCTTGCGCTTTCTTGGCTTCCGCCTGCTTGCTTTGAAGTTTGGAAAGTGCCGCTATAATTACGGTAATAGCGACGGAAAGCCCCAAAGTTAGCGTAGCCATCAACGCTTTTGCAGCAATGGTTGAACCTCCTAAAGCTATGGTTAGCTTGTTGGTTGCCGCCGCTAACAGTTCCTTTGCTTTCGCTACGGTCGTAAGCATAAAGGCACTATCCTTGTTTATAGTGTTCGCTACTTGCTGCAAACCTATCGTAATGCTCATAAGGCTTTGAACCTTTAGCATTACTTTCTGCAAATTTTCGTTTTCTCCGGCGAACAACACTACCGCGCCTTGTGCCGCACTGAACGCGCCTACTACGCCGCTAAGCCCGGAAATCATACCCTGCAATCCCCGGTTGTCATGGGAGAATATACGCGCTTGTGTCGTAGCGTCGCCTATTGCGTCGGTAAGCCGTCCGGCTTCCTGCTGCAACTTCTTGAAGGCTTCCGTTCCACGCTGTCCGTTGGCTTCCAAAAGCGCAAGTTCTTCGCGAACGTTGCGTAGCTGGGTTCTTAATGAAATCTGCGTGCTCACGTTTTTCTCGGCTGTTTCCTTCTGCTTCTTCAAAGCCTTTTCTTCTTGTAGAAGCTGGTCGGCGGAAGCCTGCGCTTCGTTAATCAGTTTTTCGCGCAGAGTTATTTCCGATTGTATGTTTTTTGCGGCTTCTATGTAACGTCGGTAGTCCGCATCTCGCGCTTCGCTGAAAGCCTTTGCAGCTTCCGAACTTAGTCGTTTGTATTCTTCCTGCAACTTGGCTAATGAAGCCTTGTTCGTATCTACAATCCGGTCAATGTCTGCAAAGCCTTTTTCAATAGCGGCGGCTGCGTTCTCAAAGGCTCTATCTATGCCCTTTCCGCCGGAAACTGCCGCCGTGCTAAAATTCTGTATCGCCTTCTTGCTTTCGTTAAGTACCGATAACAACTTATCGTTGCTTCCCGAAATCTCAAAGGACAAACCGCCACCTTGTATGTTCATTATCGGTTAAGTTTATTTATTAAGTCCAATACTTCGCCCGCGTTTTCTTCGGTAAGCACTACTTCCGTCGTTCCCGGTTTCGTGTCTTCTTCCTCTGCTCCCGGTGCATCTACTATCATTCTCTGAACCGTTCCCCACGAAATCCCGTGTAGAAGGTAATCCAACGTCCAGCCGAAGTGCGCGCAAACCGACCCCCGGCGACCGTGTGGGCTTTTTAACCCGGTTGCTCTATAAGTTGTGTCGGGTCGCTTGTGCGCGTTGCGCTCATCAATCTTATAGAGTTTATAAAATCCCCTAAATTGCTTACGTTGGTAATCAATATCGCGAGCGTAAGAAGTTGGGAAGGCGTTACGGTATGAAGGAAAAGGGAAGTAAGCCGGGCTAAGCGGGTTTCATTGGGCTTGCGTACCAAATAGCCACCTTTGTCCGTTACGTCGTAATAGTCTTCGCCCAATACAGCAACCGCTACTACCTGCGCAAGTTTCCGGGCTTCCTGCGCTGCCATTTTCTTTGCGGTCTTGAAATAGTCTTCGTCGCTCAATTTGGTTTCGTCTATCGACATTTGCAGCCAAAGCGCGCTAAGTCGGTCAAGCGTTGCCAGCGTAGGCTCTTGAATCCGGAATACTTTCTTTTCGGTAATCTTTTCGCGTTTACGGAAGAAGCCCAATAAGCCGGGCTTCCGGCGGGTATAGGTTACTTCAACGTCAAACGTTATACCTTCGCCTATCATCTGCCTTAATTCGCTTTGTTCGCGTTCTAAGGCTTCTAACTTATCGTTGTAATCCATTGTCTGAATAAATAAAAGAAGCCCCGAAAACAAAGTAAACGGGGCTTCCGGTTAATGAAAATGATGTTATCAATCCGGTATTAAGAAGAAACGGAAGCCGTAGAAGCTGAAACTTTGCCTACCGCCATTTTCTTCAATCCCGAAGTTGTGGGTTTCATCACAGTTCCCGTAACCTCGATAAGAAGCAAGCCCTTTTTACTGAACTCGCCATTAATTTTGGCTACAAGTTTCATGCGTGGAACTTGGAATTTCAAACCTTTCTTCGGAAGGATGATAATAGATTCCTCTACGGTATTTACTGCATCGGGATAACTCCAAATGTCGGAAGCTATTTCGCCCCCGAAAAGCCGTTTTAGTACGGGGAGGTCGGGGTTCATGATTGAGAAGGTAAAGGTTATTTTGCCTTGCTTCTCTACGGTTTCTACCGGGTCGTCTTCTTCCTCTGCGTAGAACTCGGTTACTTCCGGGTCTTCCTGTGACATCTTGCAGGTATCTTCGTATGTAAGTCCGAATGCCGTATAGCCAGTTTCGGTAAAGTTTAAAGCCGTAGGTTCTCCCACCTTACCTAAAATTTTGGAAAGACCCAATGTTACTAATGTTGCCATACTGATAAAAATTTAATGAATATTCCAACTTATTCTAATGTTCCGATAATGCTGGTTTACTTCAAGCTCTTTTATTACGATGTCGCTCTCTATCCAATATTCGAGGTCTGCAATGTTCTGCGCGTCCAAATAAGCTACAAGCGCGTTGCCTATGGTTCGCAGGCGTTCCCGGTCGGCTTTGCGCTGCTCTTTGTCCTTAATCCGCAGCTTCAAATCCTTCGCGTAAATATTCACGTTGGAAGTGCCCGTTTGCGGTTTGTCGTGCGTTACCGTAATGGTATTTATCACGATGTCCTCGGCTTCGCTGTCGTCCGGTCTTTCGCCTTGTGTGAAAACGCCGCCGTTTATAACAACTTTGCCGGAAGTGACCGCTTCCGAAACAATCTTAAAAAGAATGTCGTCTGTATCTATACTGCTGCAATATTTCATTTGAACGCGTCTTTAATGTTGGTAACTAAATCTGCAAGTTCCTTAGCTATGGCTTTTTCGGCTTGTTTCTCGGCGGAAGTAAGAACATCGCGCCCCTTGCTTTCCACGTGAACGGCGTAGTTCATTCCGGCTACTACAACCAGCGTATAACCGTCGGTATAGTTTTCGCCGATCTGCTGGGCTAAACGTTGTCCTTCGTGTACTCCGACGTGACCGCCCTTTACCGCTTCAAAGGCTATATTAACGGGCTTGCCGTCTTTGAAGACTACGTAGCCAATCGAAGACCGTAAATTTCCGGTACGGTCTGTAAAACCGCGTTCCGGGGGTATGGTCTTCGCCATGCTTACGGCTTCTTCCCCTATACGGCAAAGGCTTTCTATTATCTGCCTTTCCACTTCAAGAAGGAAGGCTTTAAACATGCCGTCTATATCTCCCGTGAATTTCGCTTCTAAACCCATAACCTGCAATGCAAACGCCCTTTGTCGAATTTCAAGCAAACGCCGGAAATCCTAATTATTCCCGAAATCTTAGCTTCTTCCATTGTTTCTTGGTTAAGCAACCGTGAAGGCTCTAACGGCTCATCCGCTACCGCTATTTCCATGCCTTCGGGTATGCGTTGCACGCCTTTAGGTATCTGTATTAGCGAAGCGAACGTAACAAACTTCCCGTTCGCGGCTTGTATCTGCGTACCCTTCCCGTTGGTTTCCTCGCGGCAAATGCTGTGTAGCGTCCATTCCGCGCCGAAAGCCTGCCAACTACCGTTAGCGTCCTGCACGGCTTCGCCGTTGCTTGTACGCTTGTATAGGTAATGCGGGTATTGTCTGCTTGCTACGTCCGTTACCATCTGTTACTTCTGTTTCTGACCTTCGGCGTAGTAACTGGGGGTATGCCCAATTCGCCGCAAGTCTGGTTATACCAAAACTTTATAGCTTCCCAGTTCCAACTTACGGAATATCCCCCTTCTCCGACGTTGGCAAGTGGTATGATAGTCCCAAATTCGGCGCAAAGCGCACGTTTGGCGGTTACTACATCTACCTTTTCTTCCGGGTCTTGGATTGTATTCTGCTGGTTGACTAAAATCAGTTCCACGTCCGCGCTTTCGATGTCGAAACGCGCCGTAGTCCGGGTAAACCATTCTTTGTATGTCATAAGCTAAGTTATTAACCGGAAAGACCGTTAAGCCTTTCCGGTGTCGGTTAGTGATTCCATGTGTTGCTGTCGGTAGCCATCAACCAAGAACGGGAAGAAGAAAGCCACGCTGGGAAAGCGTTTGCGATACCCATAGTAACCTCTTCCAAAGGTTCTTCGTTAGCGAACTTCTTTATAAGGGTGTGACCGTTCAAAGCCTTAATCGCTACTGAACCTTTTACGTTCATGTCTGCGGGCTTCTTCCAGTAGGTTTGTCCCAATACTTTGCTTTCCGTGAACAGTACCACGTTCTCGGTAAACGGGTTTCCGGTGTATCTGTCACCGTTGGGAAGTTCTACGGTAATATCTTGGTCAATCACAACAAGCTGCAAGCCCTTCAAGTAGGGAAGCGTTTTCATTGCGCTGTTTACTTGTTCAAGGCTTGGCGTTTGCTGGAGGTTCAAGGCATTCACGGCGAAGGAAGCGCAGATTTTCTGTACTTCTGCGGTTTCCGCGAAAGTCGCAAACGTGTCAAGGGACATAAACGCGAATTTCAAAGATACGCCCTCTTTCTTCGCTGCCTTTACAACGTTCTTGAAATCCTTAGAGATAGGTTTTGCGGAAGCGGAAGTAGCCCAAGAAGCCGAGCCGGTTTGGAAGCCTAACTTTCTTTCGGCTGGGATTTGGTAATCTACATCGTATTCGCTGATTACTGAACCGTTGTTTTCGTTGGTAAGCGTAATCTTACCTAAAGAGATTTCCTGCAAAGCCATCCATTCCAAACGGGCGGCTACCGCCGTCCAGCAGAAATTAGTGTCTTCTGCCCATGCTTCAACCAACGCGCGAAGGTCGGGGTTCTGCGAAGTCATGGCTAACATTACTTCGTAGTCCGTAAGTTCGTCTTCGTTCTTGGTGCGCTTTACGGCAATCTTCGGGATGTCCCCTTGTAAACGTGCAATCGCATCGCGGGTCTTTTTGTCAATGGTCGCCCCGCGTGCCACCAAGTCGGCGGCTATTTTAAGCCCTACCTGCGCTTCCAAAGCCTTCCATGTCAAGGTATAGGTTTCCTTCAACGGGAAAAGCGTAGGATAGTAGTAGGGCTTCAAATCGTAAGTATTAATCACGGCTTGCATGTCTTTCTCTACAACAACCGCGCATTAAAGTCTTAATCATAACTTAGAGCCCAATTAAATTAAACTGATACCGGGTAAAGCGGCTTTAATGTCGTCGCTTACTGCCGGGATAACACTCTCTTTGAACTGCCCGATAGTAACCGCTGTTACAAAGTGGTTGTTAAGGGCTTCCACGTCGTAGCTGTCGCCCGTCATGGCTTTAGGCACGTACTTGAACGCGCTTGTAGTGTCCGCGCTTTCAGCGGCGGCAAGTACAAGGGCTGCGCCTGCTGTGGCGGCTTCTCCTAAAGTAGTGCCTACGTTGATGGTGTCGTAAAGCGTTTCCGACGTGTTGATAGATGTAATCTTGTAAGCCTTTGCGCCTACCTTCAACATGATAAAATCGCCTACTTTGAAATGATGTCCTTTTGCCACCTTGTAGGCTTTTGTAGTGGCGGTAGCGTCTTCGGTAAGCCTTGCGGTCTTTACGACGTGGTAAAGCCCGGCAGCGTCTTTGCTGTACTACACGTTTGTCCTGCTTTCTGTCTATCTTCAATCCCATTGTAAAGAATGAATTTACGGTTAAACTTCTTTGCCCGTTAAGGCTGTCTTACTCTCGGTCTGCGCTTTGATGTAGTCTGCTACGCCACTGCTTACGCCTTCTTTGTTCACGGCTCCAAAAATCGGCTTATCGTGTCCTTGCAGTCCTGCGTCTGCGCGTTCTTGCGCTAAGGCTGCGATGTCGCCTTTCGCTTCGGTAACAAGTAGCTGTTGAAATCTTCGTCGCTCGCAAAGGTGTTAGCCCGGTCGAAGTTCTTTAACATCACGTCGCGGGTCTTTCCCTCAATCTTCGCGTTGTCCAATTCCGCTACAAATAGTTCACGTCGCGAAGCAGCCGCCTTATTTGCGTTAATCTCGGTAATGCTACTTTGCACGCCCGAAAGTTTTTCATCAATAAGTTTGCTGATCGCGTCAAGCGTTATCGCTCCGCCTGCTGGTGGCGTGGGTGGTGTCGGCGGTGTGTGGTGTGTAATGCTTTCCCTTTTCCACTAAATCGTACTTTTCTTTCAGTCCGTTTTCGTAGGTTTGGTTCGCTTTGCTTATTTCCGCGTCTGCGACCTTACGCCAATCTGTTACGTACTGGCTAACTTTGTCGGCGGTAAGTTTATCTACAACTCCGTTAGCTTCTTCTATGGTAGCGACTTGTAAGCCGATAGCGGCTGCCAAATGCTGTAACCCATCTTTGCGCACGCCTTGGAACTTTGCCACAAGTAGTGCTAAGATTTGTTCTTGTAATTCGTTCATAAACTATTTTGTTAAACCGAAGCAAAGGTAGCGTATTAAGGTAATACGGATTTAAAAAATAGGAAGCAAACACTTCACCGAAACTTCCAATTTTGAAAAAGAGTAGGCGGTAAGAAATAGGCGTATAAAACCACTGCATTGCCTGTTCATTTGCCCGACATTGAAATTAATTAGCTTCTGCGTGTGTTTAGTAGTCGGTAATATGGACGCGCTTTAAATCGCTTCATTTCCCCTTTGCGTTTTTCTCTCGCGCACACCATTAAGAAGAAGAGAAAGATAATTATTAAATCATATCATTACATATCATATCAATGTTGTTTTCGGTTGTTTTCGCTTGTTTTTTCAACCCTTCGGTTGTTTCGGTTGAAAAATCAACCACCCGGTTGTTTTCGGTTGTTTTGGCTAATTGTATGTTTTTTGTTTGCACTGTGCTAATTATTTGATACCTTTGCGCTTGTTATCGGGGAGAAATCCGGTAATGAATGGAAAGCGTTAGGTCTTTATATTTGAAAATCGCCAAATTAACAAATAACGAAAAGAGCCTTTTAACGCGCTGGTGTCGTATATCCATGCTTGATATATCGGCTAAGCGCGGCTATACGGTTTATTTTCGTTGGGCGTTTGGCGATGCCTCAAATATGTAAACCTATATAGTCCGCGCTTTCTTTATGTAGTAAAGTGTAATATCTGCTTCGGGCGGTGGGTGCAAAGTTAGCAAATAAAATGAAGAAGTTATTACTTTCCTTCCTGCTCCTTCCGGGTTTGTTACTTTCCGGTTGCTCAACCTCAAATAATGAACCCGAAGAAGAACCAAACTACCTTTCTACAACCGTCCGGGCTTCTGCCTTTTTTAGTGAAGTTGGGAGTATTGAACAACTGAATAGCGTTTATGTTGGGCGTACGTATTCTGTGAATTTTGCGCCGTTCTGTTTGTCTGACACTGAATTAATGAAAATTATAAACGGTTCTGTTGAAAAAGTTACCTACTACTTAAACACACCCAACGTTGGAAATGAAGTAATCGGCGTTTCTACCACCCAGCCTTTTACTATCTCGTATTCTCCTAAGAAATCCGGGCAATGTACGTTAAGTGTATCGTTTGACCTTTCAAGCAAAGACCATAACAAATGGGTTGAAGTCGAAAGTATTGTAGAAGTAATAGACGTGGAATAATGGAAGTAGAAACTATTTTGGGCTTTATTGCGCTTGCGTGCTTTGTACTGGCTCTTTTTATTGTTCTTGTGGCTCGTATAGTAAGCGCAAGGCAGAACAGAGCTAAAAGGAAAGAAAAAGCCGAAGAACTAACCCGTATCTATGTTAATACTGCTATACAACGGTTGAAAGTTTCCGGGCTTGAACGCCGGACGCGTTGGCTTGATGAAGATAGTAGGTTGTCGGGAAAGAAGGAAGACGAATTAAAGTAATACGTTTTGAGCATTTTTCGCTATTGCTTTTTCCGGTTGGTAATGCTTGGTAACGTTTGGTTATGATTGTACCATTGGGGACGGTAACGCCTGCTATTGTATGGCTGCTATTGTCCCTTTTTTGTGTCCCAGCCTTTGGTCTTCAATTTTGGTTATATCAAAACTAAGGTTTACTTTTGTGTCTGATAAATAGTTGTTTGTATGGAAGGAAAACAAATCACACAGGAAGAAGCCTTCTTTAGTGCCAAGGCTAATTTAGAACTTGCTATAACGGCGCAACTGAAAGAATTTGCCGTTAAGTTCTGTACGTCCGTAATCTTCAAAGGCTGCGTAGAGGTGCAACCGTATGTATCTGAAACGGGCGAAATTGTCGATACACGGATTTCCCATGTTGAAGTTGAAACTAAGTATAGTCAAGGATGAAGCATATAATTACACCTACTGCAACTTCCAACGCTGAAAAGAAGCAATATTTAAACGCTAACGGCTGGTCTGAACGTTTGGTAGCCGATAATTGGATAAATAATGCAGATGCGGAAGCCGGGCACGTAAATATCGAATGGGGCGGGCTTCGTCTTGATGAAGCGTACAACCGTTGTCGTTGGCAAATATTTAAAGGCAATTTTCTGCGTGTAATTAAGAAGCAACCGCTTAACAGTATTTCTATGAACCCGCAGAACGGGGCTTTCTCTTTGGAATGGCTGGAAGGCGGTAAGGTTTACCGGGTATCTGGTATTTTTGACGGTTATGGCTTTAGGGTAGGTATGGGATGGAAAGAAGAAGCCCCCGGCGTTAGTATCTCTTTGTCGAAGCCGGAGTATATTAAGGCGGTAATGTTTCAAAAACGCGAAATCAATACGCCGGAACAATTTGTAGAACTATTTTATAACTCTTTTAAAAGGTATTAATTAAAATATGAACGTAGAAGAATTTGCTAACGGTTGTGTTAATGCTTTTAATGATATGGCTAAAGCCGCTTCCGAATTTGGGGAAGCATGTAGCATAGCTGCCGATTGTATGCAAAAGCAAGTAGTTTCCATTCAATTGGCTTATATAGAAAAACTGACAGATAAAGTTAATAAGGCTTGCTTTCTTACTCGCTGGTACTATACCCGTAAACTGTTTAAGGAAATAGGCAAACTTGATGAATTAGTTTCTTCCTTTTATCCGTCTGTTCCCGGAATGCCCCAACCATCCGAAGAACTGAATTAAAACACGTTGTTATGAAAACAAAAGAACTAAAAAACAAAACCGTATTTGATTTTTCCAACTATCCGGCTATTATTGAAGAAATAACCGGGATAAGTATTAAAGATAGTAATCGCGTGGAATATTATAAAAAAACATGTCATCCGATAAATAAAGCGCGTGATATTGAATACCTTGCTTATAAAATTGGCGATAAGCAATTAGAAGTGGCGGCTTCTTCTTTTGCTGCCGAATTGGAAAGAGAACGGGATGAAGAAAACGGTAAGGCTATGAAGAAAGGCTATATTATAGACTAAGGGGTAATAAGCCCCTTAGTTCATATATCCGTTTTGCTTTAGCCAATTTTCAAGCGTTGCCCGTCCGCAGCAACAGCTTTTTAAGATGTTGTTTAAGTCTGATTTGCTAACCTTCTTACCGTCTAAACGTTTTAACCCACCATCTAACAAACCTTGTTTCAATCCGGTTAATTGGTCGGAATAAACTTCGTTATATAGATTCCTTTTTACCGTAGCTAATACTTTATTAGCGTCAAGCCCGAAGTTACTTATAACCCAATCGTAATTATTAACCATTGTATTATATCCGGTAGAATTACGGTTGGTAATAAATTCGGGATAAGGTGTTTTGGGACATCCTAATTTCTTGTAAAACTCCGGTAGGGTCTTACGTGATACAAATTCGTTTGCCAATTCCATATAACGCCGTTGCGTATCGGTAAGGTACATATTTCCCGGTTTGTTCCTATTATGTGTAATCTCATGCCAAAATGTAGCCATAGCGTCTGCTTCTCCTTTTGTTATGTCTGCCGAATGCCTTGTAGCTATCTTGGCTAATGCAGATTTTACCCCGGCTAATCTATCCGGCGTTAATGATAAACGCCCGTCCATGTATGTAAAGCCATTTACGCCCGTTCTTTTCGTTGGGGTCAGTCTTAAATCTCCGTTTTCAAACCATTTTTCGGTAAGCTCCTTGTTTATCTTTGCAAAGGTTTCATCTACTTGTGCATCCGATGTATAGGCGGTTCTTAATGCCGGATGCGGGTTATCTCCGCCTTTGGCTGCTTCCGCTTTAGCCTTCTGTAAATCTGTCTTAGCTTTGGATAATGCTTGTTGTAGCTTTGGGATGCAATCGCCGTAATAGTTAGAAGTATGTATTTCGTTGGCGTTCATAATACTTGTGTACTCTTTTTGCAGGTCAGCAAAGCCTTTCATGTCTTTTTCTATAAAGTCCCGTAGGTCGCTTATCGCCATAAGCCATTCCCGTTTTCGTTGAAGTAGTACGTTATCTACTTTGTCTATTTCCCCGGTCAGTGCGGTTCTGTTACCGGAATTGCGTAAAGTGTCTAAAGCTGAAACATCCAAACCGAAGGAATACGCCCAACGCTTGTAATAAGCTATATCGCTGTCAAACTCCGTACATGGTTCTACGGTATTCATTGCTTTACTTGCTATCCCAGTTTTCAACCCGCCGCTAATCTTTCCGCCGTTGAAGTTATCGCGAATATAATAAGGCATAGATTTCCAGCCCTTCGCACGTTCTTCAATGCTACTGATGTAATCCCGAAAGGCTTTAGGTACGTCCTTAACTGTCCGTCGTGAAGGAAGGCTTTTATACTGTGCGCCCTTAACAATCGCTTTTAGCCTATTAGCCCGGTTCTTGTTGTATTCGTCGTAATCCGCCATGATGGGAACGGCGAAACAGCGGCATTGTGGATGCCACCCTACAAATTTGAATGTTTTCGGGTAATCCCCTGCCAACGTGTCGCAAATATCCACGAACGGAACAGGTTCGCCTTTTGAGTTCTTTATAGTGTGGTTGTTGCTAAGCATTACGCGAATGCCTACAACAAAATCAAGCTGTTGCCATCGTAAGTATTCGCTTTCCCGGTACGCCATGTTTATTTCGGTGCGTGTCAATCGCTGGGCGTTCTTTGCTGAAGAACGGTAAACACCTTGTCCGGGGTGGTACATCTTTGCCGCCTTACTTAGTCGCAGGTTGCCACCTTTATCGCGTACTCGCCTATAAAGTCGGTCGGGTTCATTCAAGTATTGTCGCAAATCACGGCTTAATTGCTGTGCGCTTTTTCCTTCCCCTAATCCTACGTCTATGCCCAATTCCATAGCGTCTTTTAATTCTTCGGCATACTTCCAAACCCTTTGGCTAAGGTTCAAACCGTTTTCTTTACGTTTCTGAAATGCACTAAGGGCTTCAAGGTTACGCGCTTGGTAACGTTCGGCTTCTTCTTTGGTTAGTTTGGAAGTCCGAAGTATGGAAGCTAAAAAAGCGTCGTTCTTCTGACATGCTGCCAGCCATTCGGAGCGTTGCCCGGAAGTAACTACGGCTTCAATCTTTCCGGCAAGTCGGGTAACAATGCCGCGCGCCTGCTTCTTGGCTTTCGGGAAGTCGTCAAAGTTAAACGTTCCACCAGCCGGAAGGTTAATCTTTCCCGCAAGGCTGGCAAATTCATCCGCCGCCGTTTGGTATAGCTTGGCTACTTGCTTTGCGTAGCGTTCGGTTCTTGTGTAGTGTTTCGCGTCAAATCCACGAAGCTGTATTATAAGCTGGTTTTCTTTTGCCATAGTTATTTTCTTGAAAAATCGCGTTTAAGCGCGTTTCTTTCCTTTTGCGTTAGTTTGTATGTCCGAAAGGTAGAAACGCGCACAAATCAAAGAAAACGTATTATTTTAATACGTAGTTAAAGCTAAAGAGTCGGTTCGTTCTGATAATAGCTATTTTCCCGGTCTTCTTCGTTAATTATAGCCTTTTCTTCTTCGTCCACGTTATCCGCCCATCCCAAACGCTGAATAGTGGCGCGTCGGCTTGCAATCTGTTTGTTTCCGTTTGCTGATGTAAGAATGTTTATCTTACTAAGTTCGTCTTCGATGATGTAAGGTACTATTTCGGGTTCTATTATTAAATTGTCGCAAGCCTTAGACCATTCCAAATGCGCTTGTTTGAAAAAGGCTTTTAGTACGTTTACCCTTCGCTGCAAATAGTCTGAAAATATTTCGCTTTTATCCTGCACCTTTAAATGTGCGTCCATGAAAAGGAGTTGTAAGGCTACGCCGGAAATAGCACCTATTCCTTTGACAGTATCAAACGAAATGTCGGGCGTTTGCGTAATGGTGTAAATCATGCGCAGGAGTGTTTCTATTTCCAGCTTAACACTTTCGGGCGCGTTTTTCCATGCCAAATATTGCGCGGTAGCCCCGTTTTCCCCTTCAATGATAGCCCCGGCTTCCCCTTTCCGGGCAAATCCTATAACCTTTCCTTGTACGAAAATCTTAGGGCTGGCGTGGTAGTCGTTCGTGTCGGCGAAGTTGGAAAGCAACTTTTCCAATCGGTCTATAAGGCTTTGAACGTCTTCCCATTCTACTTGTGGCTGGCAGGCATAAATAACGGGTATCTTTCCTATTGTTAATTCTTTCGGGAAGCCTTCTACCAGAGTCCAATTTTTACCCGCTACTTCCCCGTCCAAACCGTCGCAACACCATAAATAGTGTTTGTCTTTCGTATAGGTTTCAAAGTAGGTACGTGTAATCATATCCCGGTCTTTGCGCGTAAATTGGCGACTAAACGCAACCATATCGCGCGTGTCGTCAAAGTAGGGGTAAAGCCTATCGCCAAACATCGGGCTGAATATGGCTACCTTAAATTTTTTCGTAGTTTTGAAGCCGTAGATTTCGTGTTCAGGCACTTCTACCGGATACCAAAGTTCGGCTACTTCTGTCGTGCTGTAAAGGCTTCGCGCTATCCGTCTGTTAAGTGTCTTTTCCTTAACGTCGTGGAAGGCTCGGTTTATAGCTTTCAAAAGAGCTTTTTCGTCTTCCCCTTCCGGGTTACTTCCATAAGTAACCGGGTTTCCGAACGTAAAAGCTACGGCGCGTTTTACTATCAACTTTTGAATAGCCAATGCTATACGCGCTACGGGTTCTATTCTAAACCCTTGTTCCGTAGTCTGTTCTACGTTCGGGTTCACGTTTTTGACTTCGCCGTATTCGTCGCTGTCCTTATCAATTACTACAAGTTTGTCCGGTCGCTTTTGCGCGTCATTTATATCGTGCTGCTTCGGGTCGTACTGCGCGACGTGTTCCTTTGTGTTCGGTTCCACACTCAAACGTCCGTTTCTCAATTCACTAACGACTTTGCTAATGTCTTCGCTTTGTAATAGTTCTTCTATTGTCATAGCTGTAAATATTTAAGTTATCGAAATATTCTATTAAGTTTTTGGGGTTGGCTTCCGCGTTTCTCTATCGTTCCCGTCAATGCGTCCGGCGCGTCGTCGTGTGCGTTCTTTCCGGTCTTCTTGTATTGTGTTATCGCTTTATAGAACTGTGGGAAAAGATGTTCCCAACCTTTCGGGAAGTAAGTAAGGTTCTGCACTTCTGCCGAGTGGTTGAATATGCGCACTTCCTTGTTTTCTGATTGGTGGAACCACGTAAAGGAAGTTTCCCGGTTGCCTAATATGCGGCATTGCGCTTCAACGTTCCGGGAGAAGCCGCGCCCGCCATTGTTGCTTTCTATTATGGCTTCTTCTACCTTATACTTGGTAAGCCTGCGCGCTGTTTCCGGTTCGGTTGTTTCCATTGCTGCCTGTGTGTAGTACACGTCAATAATGAAGTTTCCTATTTCCGTTTCAAGGTAGATAATACAGCAAAGAAAGTCCGCGCCCGTATCTGCCGTATCTATGTAGGCTTTGACCTTTCGCTTCCGGGTAACGGGCTGTACCTCGTAGGTCTTAAATTCGCGTTCGTACATAAGCCCGGTTAATGGTGTCGGGTTCTGCATGTACTGGGTATCAAAAACGTAAACGTTCTTCTCACGAAGGTTATATAGTTCTTGTAGCGTATGTTTGAACTCCCATAACGCGTGTTCTTTTCCGTCTTCGCCCGTTTCTATCACCGGAAGGCTTAATACCGTCCATTCGTCCGGTTCAAGGCGTTGCAAATAGCCGCAAAGGTCGTCTTCATCCAACCTTTGCATAATAATTATTATCGGGGTCTTGCGGCTGTTTACGCGGTTTCGTATCGTTGTTTCAAACTTGTTGTTTACTTTCTCGCGGACTTGTGCGCTACGTGCGTCGTCCGGCTTTATGGGGTCGTCTATAATAATTGCGCCGCCGAAGCCGTCAGCGTTCAACCCATCAAGTTCTTCAACTTCTTTTGCCAATTCGTCGTTTTCTTCTTCATCAACCAACCCCGCGCCGAAGCCCGTAACCTGCCCAGCGGAAGAAACGGCATACAAGCCGCCGCCCTCGGTCGTGTACCACTTCTTTGTATTGGTGGAAGTCGGTATAGTAGCCGGGAAAATGCGTCTGTATTCCGGTTCGTTTATAATGTCCTGCACGCCGCGCGAATTGTCGCGGGCTAAGTCGTCGGAATAGGAAAGATGAATAAACTTAGCCTTCGGGTTTATAGCCAACCCTTCCGCTATGAAGTTCTTAACCGCTAATTCAGTCTTTCCGTATCGCGGTGCAATGTTTATGATAAGGCGCGTAATTTCCCCACAAAGCACTTTATCAAGCGCGGCAGCTATTTCCCTATGATGTTTGCCTATAACAAACTTTCGCTTCTGCCTAATCTTGAAGAAGTACCGCGTAAAGTTTAACGTTCCCTGCAAAACAAAGGTACGTATTACGTCTATATCCCTTATCCCTTTAGCACTCACTATCCAACTTTTTAAATAGTTCCTTAGCTTCTTCTTTCGTCAATGTACGGGCGGGCGGTATAAGGTCTTTGCCGTCCTTCCCGGTAACTTCCGCGTTTTGTCGGTTGCGCCAGCGTTCCGGTTCTGCGTTGGTAAGCGTGAATATTATCGCCGCTGTGTCCGGCTGGAAATGCTTATCTACTGTTTTTTGCTCCTTTATACGCGGTATTTCCTTCCCGTTTACATCGAACTTTCCGCTTCCTACGGTTACTATGTGCTTTTCCTGCACCGTATAGCCTTGTATCTTTTTTAAAAGGCTTCGTTTTGCTTCTGTGGCAAAGAAGGCTAAACGTTTATCTTCTGCCTTTTCTAATGCTTCGCAAAACTCGCTTTTATCATTCTTCCAACGGTAGAAGGTCGCTTCGTCAATGCCAACGGCGCGGCAAAGTTCCGGTACGCTGTAAGTGTCCTTTGCTACAAGTTCACAAATACGCTCTACTATTTTGGGCGTGTATTTGGTCTTTCTGCCTTTCTTTGCCGTATTATTATTACCTTCTTTAGATTTCATGGCTTACGTTGTTATTGTGGTAATTCGTCGCTTATATGAAGTTCCCCGAAATCTTCTTTAATGTTTTTCGGGTCGCCTTTGTAGAATACTAATACATCATCATGCAGGTTGCTATTTTCCCGGCTCTTGTTGAATATTTCCAATGCTTTTTTAACCTGCAATTCTTCAAAACTATCTATTGTTTCTTCTACGCTGCCTTTACAGAAGACTAACACGTTTTGATGAACCTTTCCTACCTTGCGCGTACCGTTAAACTGCCGCCGCACCCTTATTGCAAGGCTGGTTATTTGGTTTACAAGGATAAGGGAATTGTAATAATGAAGACCGCACCCTGTAAACGCTTCTATTGTGTGGCTTACAAAGTTTCTGTAAATGCCCTTCTTATCCCGTATATCCCCGACGACAAAAACCGCGAAACGGTTATTCTTCAACCGGGAGCAGGATTGTTTTATAATACGTTTGTACGTTTCAATGAATTGCGCATAGTCCATGTTTGAAATATCGCGCGGATCATTGCTATATACTTCCAAATCCGCGTAGGGTGGGCAGGAGAAAATCATATCGAAATCGCCACTTATCCCATTCGTGCTAAGAACGTCTTCAAGCTGGGAACTATCGCCTACCGTCCATTGGGGAAAGAATGGGTAGCTTATGCCTAACACTTCTTCCGCGTTTGCTTTGTTGGCTTTAATTTGGGCTTCGCTTAAATCATTGCCGACGTAAGGCATGTTCAACTTTGCCGCTACTATACCGCGAACGCTGCCCCCAGCGAACGGGTCTAATATCCGCCCGCCTTCAATGTTGAACCAACGGTAAGAAAGTTCGGTTAATACCGGGTCGAATATGCTTGTAGTAGTCATTGTTTTAAGCCCTAAACGCTCCATTTCCGCTATCACTTCTTCCGTCTGTGGTTCTCTGCCTAAAGTTTCGCGTAATGCGTTCTTGGTATCGTAAAATATTGGCGGTTGCGCTGTCTTTGCAAAAGTCAAATCTTCGCTTCTACCTTTGTCGCTTTTTATGCCTATTTCCAGCCATGCCCGGCGGCGTTCCTGCCATTCGGCGGTACGGGTATTCAATACAGAAAACGGCGGCAAAATAAAGTCGTCTTTAAGGCGTTTAAGTTGTTTTTCCGGATTTTCATCCCCTTCGCTGTCTTCCCCAAAATCTACCGGAACGCCCCATGCTTCGTTATCTATACCGAAGTCTTCTTTTGCCTTAGCTATGGCTTCTTCGTCCCAATCAAGATTAGCGGCGGCTGTCGCGTTGTCTGCTAACGCAAGTTCGCGCCCTTCCTTTGTATCTAAGTCTATATCGTTGCGCTTTACGGCTACAAGTTCGTTTCCGGTTGTTTCGACTATAATAACATCTTCCATGCCTGCACTTGCAAAGCCTTCGGTAGTCTTGTTTCCGGCTATAATCTTGTTGTTTTTGTCGAGCAGGATTGAACGCCCCGCGCCGAATGTGCGCAGGCTTTTTTCTATCATGCTTTGTCCGAACTGCGTACCTTTGTTGAAATTCAAGTCGTCCGGTATAAGGTCTTCTATTTTTGTCTTTTTAATCTTTGCCATATTAAATCGTTTTTAATAAAAAAGGGCGTGGTCTTTTACGCCGCGCCCCGCTTCGGCTCTTAGCCGTTGCTATCAGCTATATGATGCTTTTGTAAAGCCTGAATAAACAAACCAACAACGGCGGTAACGCGACCCGACGAACAATCCCCGTTATTGCCCTCGTTTTGGTTTTGCTGCAAAAATAAAAGGTTTAGCGTATTAAAGTGATACGCTAAACCCTAAAATACTTCGCCAAAACTTCACGCTCCCTACTTTTTCGGGAATAAGTAACTTATTACTTCTTTTCTGAAATCATCGAAAGAACGGCAAATAACATACTTGTTTCCGGCGGCTTCCGCTGCCTTCTGCCATTGCTTTTGTGTTTCGCGCTGTGTACTGCCCTTTTCTTCGGTCTTGAACTCAATACAAAGGGAAGCAAAGCCGCCCGAAGGTTTTAACAGTATCATGTCGGCTACCCCGGCAGTAACACCTTCGCCCTTCAATATCCCGGCTTCCCGTTTGTTCCGCGCTCCGCCGTTGGGTACTGCAAAAAGTAGTAATCCAATTTCCGGGAACTGCAAACGGAACCATTTAACGCAACTTTGTTGTATTTGGCTTTCTATATGCCTTGACTTTTTCCGGGTAATAGTCTTGTTGGCTATCGTCTTCATTTCCTCAAATGTCATTTCCCGCCGCTTTTTTGTTAGCCTTTTCCGCTGCTTTTCGGGCGCGTTCCCGCTGGTTAAGGAAAACAACCCGTCGGGCGGCTTCAAAAACAATGTTTGCCACTACATCGCGTTGCCCGCGTGGTAGTCGGCTTTCCTTGTTGGTTATCTTCGGGAACTCCGAAAGGATGAAGGAAAGCGAAAGGTTGCCTTCTTCCATCAACCGGATAACCGGGGAAGATTTTAACTGTGCCCCGACTATCTGTACATTTCTGCGGGCTTCTCTTGTTTCTGTTATAATGTTTTCTACCTGCGTATTGAACTTCTTATCTTCCAATATACGCGCGTCAATCTCCACATTAACCATAATGCTAATTTTTATTTTTACGTTTTACATCAATCCAAGCCGTCACTATTGCGCTGGCAAAATTTACTATGCTGACTACTACAAGTATTCTTGTAAGCCAATCTATTTTTGCTTCGTGAGCCAACAAGCAAGCAATAAGCGAAAGCCAAAATGTTATTTCCTCAAATTGGTAACTTTTCATCGAATAGCCTTTAATCGTTACTACTACGGTTTAATAAATCTTCGTCAAAAGCCCCAAAAAGCGAAGTTTGCCGGGCTTTTTCATTCTCGCTTAGAGTTGTTTTACCCGCTTTATTTCCGTGTCTATTTCAGCTTCTAATTGCTTCGAACTACTTAGCGCGGAAGGTGCGCGGAAACGGAAGTATTCTTTTTGTGCCTTCCGCATCTCTACAACTTTGTCGTAAAACTCCTTAGGGGGCATATTCATTGAATTTGTTTGTAACTAAATGTAGGCAATTTAAGACGTTTACATTCTTTTATGTAATTTCTATCTATTGTAATAATATCATGCAAAATTATTTTCTTTAGTGCTTTCTTTTCCTTTCTTGGAAGCCTTATTAGCTTTTTATATCCGTAAACACTACCTACAATATTCCACATTCTGTAATTTACATTAAATTCCTCGTTCATAATTGTTTATTATTTCTGATTATAACTATGCTGTGAAAATAAATTTTGTTGTATTCCCTTCTTCGCGGTTCTTGCGTAAATTGTGCATTTGTCCCGATAGGCGCAAGTCCCTAACTTGGCTTCGTTAAATCGTTGCTCCCAAAGTTCCTCATAGGCTTCCGTTCCCGGTTCTGCTTCTGTGTTTAGGAAGGCTAACAACTTCATGCAGAAAAAGCCGCGTTCTTTGGTCTTTTCGCCGTATATCTCTACCAAACCGTTACCGTTTACTTTCATTTCCATGCTATTTTTTGTTCCACCTTTGTTCTTAATCTCGCTTCTGCATCGGCTACGTTCTTTCTCGCACGCTCCAGCTTTTTCCGAACTTTAACTAACTGCATATCGTTGGCTTCGTCAAAGAACAAATTACTTTTGTTTGCTTCTATATAGTCTTTTATCCTATTTTCTTGCAAGGTTATTCGCCCCTTCAATGTGGTTAGTCTTGATAAATCGGAATTAAAGCCGTATGTTTCTCCGCTTGTTTTATCGTAAAAAGACAATGTTTCATATATATGCGCTCGCGGGTCTGCACATGTTAATTTAGCTATGCGCCAATTTACAACCCACCGCCACCGCTGTAAAATTTCGCGGGGTAGGTCGTAACGGTGTAATACAACTTCTTCGCCGTTTACTTTCTTGCAAATGCAAATCACGCAATACACCCTTACGCCTAATTCCCGTTCTGCCTTTGCGTATGCTTTTACAATTTCTTCCCAACTTTCGCCGATACCTTTTTCTTGTGCCATAAGCTAATATCTGAACGTTGTAAATTGAATAATAGCAAAGGTTAGCGCGTTTTCCTGCGCTTTATCGAATACCGGAATAAACCATGCTGCAAATTCCGAAGGTGTCAGCCCATCGTTACGCGCCAAATCTTTCAACTTAACCGGATGTCCTTCAACTTCTGCGACGAAGTTTAAGCCGTTCCTTCGTAATATCAAAGGTTGAACCGTACACATGTTAGCTGGAACTTCTAAAATACCTTCCTGCGAGCTTCTATACGGTTTATCTGCCCATTGGCGTAGGCATAACGTACCGTTTTTTTCTTGCAAGGCAGCTATTTTATTCTTCCAATACTCGTAATTGCATCGGCATGTGTGCCGCTTTTGACCGTTAAGAACCTTTGCCTTAAAATCGGTTGCTTCGCCTGCCCGGAAATGTGCCGGGAAGAACTTCTTACTTAATAATACTACTGCTTTCATTATCGGTCTGTTGGGTTGCGTCGGGCTGTATGAATAAATCCGACTTGTTTATAGTTATAAAAATGGGTTGCAACGGTTGGTTGAAGGTTAGAAGGCTTACCCATAATTCGCCCGTTTCGGCTATTTTTTTTCGTTCCGCTTCGTCTAATTCAAAACAGAAAATAGCCTGCCCTTCTTTCGTCTTATGTGCTGGTAATGGCTTGTATTCGGGTTGTCCCTCACCGTAAACTACGTTTGCTTCTTGAAATTTTTTTGGTTTCATTGTCTTACTACTTTTAAAGTTTGTATAGTTCTTTATTTTTCTTGTTTTTCAGAATGGGTTGATATATATTTCTGTTCTGTTTTCATCAATATATCAACCAAATTATGTTCTTCAAGAAAATGCGCCTTATCTTCATCTGTAGAGCATGAATGGAACTGACTTAAATAACCTTGTGTCGTCGCTTTTAAAATAGTCTGTAAATCATTGTTTTCCCAACAATATGGGCAAACGTAGAACACCCCGTATTTATCGGTAATGTCTATATGTTCATGACCGCAAACCGACCAAGGCAAATTACAAATCCCGCAACAACTTTCAGAACGGTAAATTTGCTTATAGGCTGAAACGACAAAAGGCAATCTTTTTATTTCTTCTTTTCTATTCATTTTTCTGTTAGCTGAATGTTTTTAAAAAGGAAGATCATCTTTTTCGTTTTCTGGTGGAAACGGCGACGCACTTCCCGCCGGGGTATAGGTTGGCGGCGTGCTGGTAGTAGCCGGCTGTTGCTGCTCGTTTTGTGTTTCCTGCTTACTGCCTAATAGTTGAAGTTCACGCACAAGGCAATTAACGCCCGCTTGTACTCCGTTCCCGGAATTGAATGTTTTAACGGAAAGGCTACCGCGTACATATACCTGCGTACCTTTCTTCAAATAAGTTACTACGGAACTTTCACCGGGTTTCAAGCAGCTAACCCACGTTGTACGGCTGTGCTGGTTGCCCTGCCCGTCTTTATAGCGTTCTGTACTCGCAACGTTGAAAGCAATAAACTTTTGCCCGTTGAACTCTTTAATTTCTGCATCGTTGCCGATGTTTCCTATTACTGTTACTGCTAACATAAATGTTTAATTTTATGGTTAATATATTCTTTCCATTCCGGGGTTATAACGTCCATCACGTCTTTACCCGGATTCCTTTCTTTCCAAATTCGCGCTTCCCTTACCATTTCGTCCGCCACTTCGGTAGGGGTTCTTAGCCCGGTTACGTCCATCAAAAAGGTACAATCCGGTATAGGTACTATTTCTTTTATGAAATCAAATGTCAGTTGCTCCATGCTGTCTTTGCTTATCCTATTGCGCTATGATAGGCTACGTGTATCACGTCGTACTGCTTTCCTACTATCGCAAATTGAAAATTACTATCTGCGTTCGGTTGAACGTTGGGAATGCTTATAAATTCGTAAGTGTACCCTTCAACGGTATAGGCTGCTATTTCCCGGTTGCTTTTGGCGAAGGATGTTAAGCTGCTTACCAATAGCTTATAATAGTCTTCTCCGAAAGCCTTTATTAGCTTGCTCTTATTTCTTAATGCAAATCTCATAGCGAAAAACCGTCTTATTTTAATACGTCTTTTGGAACACTTAACTTTTTACTCAATAGGGTAGCAACCTTTTCGGCTGCTGCGCGAAACTCCTTGTTATACTTGTATTCGCTATCGTACCGCCGAAGGTAATAACATATCGTACTTTGGTCGTGTAAGGTTTCTTCTGCTATATGCTGGGTATTCTCTCCGCGTTTTTTACAATGATGCGCGTAAATCATCCGGGCGTAAACGTGCCAGCGGTTACGGCTGTCTTCTGAAATGGAAGCGAAGCTAACCCCCATAGCGGTAAGTATAGCCGTTTTTATATCCCGGTGTTTGGGTGGTTTCTCGTAGTTTATAATCAGTCCCAAACCTTCGGCTATGTATAGTTCCAGCCCTGCGCCCGTGCTGCGTTCCCAATTAGAAAGCATATAAATTGCGTCGCAATCGAGCAGAAGGCGAATATCTACTTTCATTTGTTCCTGCCAGCGCGAACCCGGCTTTAATTCATACCGCAATGGGTTTACAACCTCGTAACCCTTTGCTCTTAGTTCCGCTTCCGCTTTGCTGAACTTTTCCGCGTATTCGGCTACCGGAAGTCCGGTTATTTGCCCGCTTATATACACTTTGTGCTTCTTCATGTCTTTTAATCGTTTTTTTGCCCGTTAAGGCGTTATTGTATTGTTTTCCTTACATCTTACCGTCTGAAATACGATAGTTGAATATTGGGGTTCATTTGTACGTCTATCGCGGCGTTAGCTTTGTTAGTCTTGGTCGGTAACTTGAATTATCAAAGCCTATAAGGTCGAACATCTCTACAAATCGGTCGGCTACACGAACCCCGTAACGCTTGGCTATATCTTCGTCGCCTTCCAAGTTTGAGGTTATAATCGTAAATAGCTGGCGGTCGTAACGATGGTATAGCAAATCTACCAACGGGCTAACCTCGTTTCCCCAAACCTTTAGGCTTGCTGGTTCTGTCCCTACGTCATCAATGCAAAGAAGCTCGGTATTCTTCAAATCCGCTAAAAGTTCCTGCTTTTCGCCTTTTGCAGCTTCTGTAAGTGCGGAAGCTGGAATAAAGGAAACTCCTTTACGCTCAAATGATATATCGCTGTGGTAAATCGTGTTTATTAGCTGGGAAATTGCACGCGCTAATGTTGTCTTTCCGCATCCGGGTGTTCCGTATATGAATAACCCCGGTTTCATGCTTTCGCCAACGAGCCAACGCGCCGCCATTGTAAGATGCTGCCTTGTCGCTTCGTCTTCTTGGTAAGAATAGCCCCGGTTTTCAACTTGGAAACGGTAACATTCGCGTAGCATGGCGGGCACGTCCTGCGTATAACGGTCAATCTTAAAGCGTGCTACGGCGGGGCTTCTTTTGCGTAGCAGGTTCGCAAATGCCACTATATCTATCCGTTGTATCGGTTGCTCCTGCTTTTTGTTCTCTGTTGTTCCCATTGTCTTTCCTTATTTTAATTCTTAGATGATTAATCAAATGCCGCGCCCATTCGGTATAATTTATGTGGGTATCTCCGGTTAGTTCCCATTCGTCTATAACTTCTTCGGCTTCCTTGCGCAATCGTTCGGGAGTGACATAAAGCTGCATACAAATGGTTTCTATCTGCGCCCTTTTGTTTTCGCTGAAAAATTCGGTTAGAAACTTACGGTTTTCGGTTTCCTTTCCGTTTGTACTTTCTCTCTCGCGCGCACCATCAAGAAGAACAGGAGAATGAGAATTATTATTAATCATATCAACATCATTACATATCATATCAATGTTGTTTTCGGTTGTTTTCGCTTGTTTTTTCAACCCTTCGGTTGTTTCGGTTGAAAAATCAACCGCCCGGTTGTTTGGGTTGTTTTGGCTTGTTTCCTCGGTTTCCGTATTCTTTTTCTTCTTTCGTGCGTTCTGATTACCTTTAGGCGCGCCCCCTAATTTGCCGTTAGCTTTATTCAACTGCACTGTTTCCGCATAACGCTTGTTATCAGATTCAAGACGTTTTCGGATGGGTGCAAATGCTATCCTAACGGTTTTGTTCGCCGTCATTGCTTCCAAATCTTCCGCAGCCTTCGTCCGTATAGCTTCGTTTTCGCTCTCTAATTGGTTATAGGCTCTAATTGCGCGGAATAACATAGCCGTTTCTTCGTCGTCAAGTTCATCAAGCACTGAAAGCAAATCCATATATAATACGAATGAATTTTTATCGCCCATGATAGGTATATTTTAGGGACACGCCCGAAGGCGCGCCCCGGTTAGTTAATAACTTTCTTCTTGTTCTTTGTATGCCAAACAAAAGGCTTTTTCTACAATCGCGTTGCAAGCGAAAGGCGAAGCAGCAAGTATGGAAATATCCACTACCTTAGATTCTTCGTTTTCCTTTTCTATACGCTCTTTTATCTTGCTGTTTATCCATGCGGTAATGACTACCTTAGCCGTATCTACGTCGCGCGTCTTTACAACAAAATCGTAGTTCTGCTTATTCGGTTCTTCTTCGGCTTCCGATTGTATTGCTACGTCGGCTTCAACCTTATAATACTTCGTATCGTTGCGCTGTTCTTCCCCGTCGTTACTTTCTTCGCCTTCCTCGTTTGCGCCTTCCTGCGCTTCCACGTGTTTCCGCAGGCGGTCGTTAAGGATTATAACCCTATCCATTAACTTTATGCCAACAATGTCGAACGGTTGGGTAAAATTCAACTCTATATAGTCGGTCGCAACCTCATAGGCTTTGACTATGTTTTGCGCCTGCAATATGAAGTTATGCCGTTTGCAGCCAATGGTAGCGGAAATCTTGAACGGGTAAAGGCTGGTTCGCTTGTTTTCGTAAGCGAGCCTTCGCTGGTTACTTACTTCTACTTCCTTTACGTCTTTGCTTTGCAAGTAGAAATTTATTTCGGTCGCCAAATCGTTATCTATATACTTCCCGCGCTCAAACAAAATTTCGTTGCGTTCAATGGTTACAACTTCGCCCGTTTCGTCGTCCACAAAATCCTCGTTCCATGTACGCAAAACGTTTGCTGCCAAGTATTTTCCTATTATCCGGCGTATATCCGAAGTCTTGAAGCGTACTTCGTCTTTTCGGGTCTGTATTTTTTCGTTCTGCTTCATAGCTTATCCGCGTTAAAGTCTTTTGACGGTTTGAAAACAACAACCTTGCGGGCTGGAACTAATATGGTTTCGCCCGTATTTATGTTCCGGGCTGGTTTCGCCTTGCGTTGCTTCGTTTGAAAAGTACCGAAGCCGCGAATAGTTACCGTATCGCCGCCCGTCACTTCGTCCCGAATAACATCAAATGTACGTTCTAATACTTCCTTTACTTGATAGCTGTTTAATCCGGTCTGTTCCGCTACCGAGTTCACTAATTCCTGTTTTGTCATAGCTTCTCAATTAAAATTTGTTCGTATAAGTCTGTAAATTGGTTGCCCGCATACCGTGCCAAACGTGAAGCGTAGAAGCAAAGCCGAGAGCCGATATACGCAAACGTAGACGAAGCCGCGTTAAACGTATACGCGAACGAAAGCCCGGCAGAACCTTTGCCTTTCGCGTTTTCTTGTATATAGAAGTAAGGGTAGTATTTGTATTGGTCGGTATTGTTCCAATCCGGTTTCCAGCCTTCGTTAAGTGCTGCGGTAATAGTTTCCAATTTGCGGCGTGCTATTTCGTCCGATCTGAAGCCTTGCGCCTTCGCATTTTGTTCGTTTATCGGTTCTACGCCTAATACCTTACATGCGTCTTCGTAGGTCTTTACCCGGTCGGTTATTTCCTCGTAGTCTTCTTCCTTGTAGAAGTAATCGAAAATACTACCGTTCCCTTCGTCTTCGGTAAGTTTCTTTACGGTGTCTTGCGCTTCTTCTACGTTGTCGTATCTGCCTTGTAAATTCTCGTTCCCGTTCTCTTTTCTGTATAAACAAATCTTTTTCATGTCACTAAAATTTAAATATTAAAATAATGTTCCCTGCTTGGGCTTGTGCGCGTCTTCGTAAAGTATGCGCCTTTGCCTTGCGATACTCAACCGTACTGCTTTTATAGCTTCTTCACGTCCTTTCAGGCTTTCTTCGTATTCCAAAAGGTCGCTTTCGGTCGTAGCTAAGAAATAGCCTTCGGAAGTTGCTATAAGTCCCGGTAGAAGGTCGTTTGTACGAATGTGGTTTATTATCTTCCTTAGCCGTGCCGCGTCTATCTTGTAGCTGTCACGTAACCGGGAAATAATATACTTATTCGTTACCGCGTTGGCTTTGCCTATCTTGGTTTTCAAGCCTTCAAGAATAATCGGAAGTATTACTTTCCTTTCGTATTCTGTCAGCGGTTGCGTTTCTTCTGAAAACCCTTTAATCATAGTGCTTGCAATTAAAAAGGTGTTTTGTTGAAACTAATCCGTAGTCCGGGTTTTGCGACGTGTACCGTTTTTCCGGTGGCTTTTGCTATTCCGTCCCGGAAGGCTACCGCGTCGCCGTTCCCTTCGCTTATATGTATCAATACTATGTTATTAACCCGTGTTAGGTCGTTAGCCTTCAACGCGTCCAAACAAGTATAGTAGCTTAAATGGCTTCTCCGTACTCGTTCTTTCAATACTTCCGGTATATAACCTTCTGTTACATTGCGTTCCAATATGTCCGGGTCGTAGTTGCATTCAATTAATATATTGTTCAACCCGGCAAATGTGCAAGGCAAATAGAAAGTATCGGTAGCAAACAATACGCCGCCCGTTTCTTCATGCCAGACGTAGAAGCCCAACGGTTCGCGGCTGCCGCCCAACCGTAAATGCTGGTAACTTCCGTTTTCCATCCTTATGTGGGTCGGTCGCCAGCAAGAATTAATCTTAGCGGCTTCTATCGTGCCTTTGGAAGCGTAAACCGGAACAACGTAGTTTAAAACCTCATTAATACGCCCGGCATGGTCGCCATGTTCATGGGTAATGAGGCAGCCTACTATTTTCTTTACGTTGTTGCCCAACGCTGCTAATACCTTCTTGAATGGTATTCCAGCTTCAAGTAGAAGGGCTTCGCCCGCGTTTTGCAAAACGTAGGCGTTACCCTCTGAACTTGAACCTAATACGGTTAATTCCATATTTAGAACAATGGTTTAGCGTTATTACTTCCTCGACCTTCCCGTGCTTGCGGCGGGTTAGCTGGCTCGCTTTGCGCCGTTTGTCCCTGCTGGGCTTGTATGGGTTGCCCGTCGATAACTCCAATAGTAGGCGCGGCATTCGCTTCTTCTTTTATTTCTTCGGCTACCGCATCCACTATCGGTACGCTGCTTTGTTCGTCTGCATCGCCGAAGTCGCACCCCGTAATGTACTCGTATAGGGCTTTCTTAGCCTTTCTTTCGGCTTTTCCGCGCAGTTGGTCGTGGCTGCTGTAATCATCCTTCTTTACGGTTGCAATAATGCTAAAGCCGTTTTTTTCTCCGTTATACTCATAGTTTATTTTGCAAGGTATTTCGGCAAAGTTCTGCGTTTGCCCCTTGTCGTATGAGGTATCAATGAAGTATTTTACGCCCAGCTTGCGAAGAAGCGAAGTATAACCTTCCTTAGTGGGGTACATCCTTTCGGCTATTATATTGAACTGGTTTCCGGTCGGAAGCAAGCCGATAGTAACCGCGTCTATGATGCAATCGCGCACTATGTCACGGGTGTAAAGAGGAAGCGGGGCGCGCCCGCCGCTTCTTGCACGCCCGTTTCGGTCTGTAAGAAATCCTATTTTCGTGTTCATCAAAGGCATGAAAACCTTATCCATTACTTCATCGGTCATGGCTTCGCGAAGAAGTGCTATTACGTTTACGGCTGTAAATGCCGCACCGAAGTTGCTTACTATCTGCAAAGCCGAAGCGTCCTTGCAGGCTAATTCAAACTTTTCTTTTGCTGCCAATACGGTAGCGGGTAAAGTGTTGGTGTTCATACTATCGTTAGTTAATTGTTGTTCATTATGTCCTTTAAAAAGTCGTCTATTCCGCCGCCTTTAATCATCTTTTCAAAAGCTATTTCGCGGGTTGCTCGTTCTACTATCGGCGCGGACTGCTTTCCGGTAAGAAGTTCTTTCAAGCCCTTTATTATGGCTCCATAATTTCCGCAAAAACCTACCATTACTCCGGTACTTCCTTCGCCATTTTTATCCTTTGTATCAGTGTCGCAACCTACTACGATAAGACCGCGTGAACTGCTTCCGTTACAGAATGGTACTAAATGCTTTTGCATTACTTCTGTGGTGGTCTTCAAAAAGTCGCTTTGGGGTTCTTCTTGGCTGCTTTCCGCTTGTTGTGTTTCTCCGTTTCCCGAAGCAAAGCAATAATAGTCACGGTACAAGTCCGCAAAGTGTTCGGCTGCGTATTTCGCGAGCGCGGACGTGGGAAAGCAAAGCCGAGAGCCGATAGACGCACACGTATTCGTAGCCGCGTTAGACGTAACCGCGCACGAAAGCCCGGCATTTACATAGCGGAATAGCGGGTAATACTTCCATTCGTTTTTGTCGTCCCAATTCGGTTTCCAGCCGTTATTAAGCGCACGGGTTATTACTGTCAGCTTGTGGTAGGCTAACATACTTCTTTGGTCTTCCTTCGGGAAAATGTTAAATACTTCTTCGTTAATCGGTTGAATGTTCAAAACTCTACAAGCGTCCTCGTAAGACACGATTTTCTTTTCTGTATTCATAAATTTATTTATTAAAATGGTTAATAATGTTCTGTTATTCTACTTTGAAGTCATCGGTAGTTACTACCAACTTTACAAGCTGGCTAACAACCGGGATAAACTTGTTAATACTTTCTGCGTTATCCACGAAAATAGGCGCACTAACGTTATGGAACGTGCAAAGGGTATTTATTATGTCAAGCCCGGCATTAACTTTCCCGGCTTGGTTCTTATCCGCGTATTTTACCCCGTCAATAAGGCAAATGCAATCCGGTTCTTTTTCGCCGTTTACAAGCGTCTTGTACATCTTGAACTGAACCCGGCTAAACAATCCGTTTACGCGGCGTTCCACTTCCGTCATACGGGCTTTTATCAAGTCGGCTATTACTATTTCGCAGCCTTGTATTTCGGCGCGTTCCTGCGCCAGTTTTGCGGCTTCCCCGTTTAGTTCAGCTATGCGCTTTTCGTTGGCTTCTATAATTGCGCGAAGGTTTAGCTTACGTTTTACTTCATCAAGCCGGGCAGTAAGGTTGGCTTTCCGTTGGCGTATCTCTGTTCTGTTTGCCGTGTCTTCCGCGTTGAAGATTGGAAGTTGTTCGGAAAGTTCCTTTATTTCTTTTTCAAGCGCGACCCATTCCGGCAGGTCTTCTCCGTTAATATCCGGTTCGGTATTTACGCGGGGATTGTCGTTCAAAACCTTTTGCAACGCTTCACGATCTTCTTTCGCCTTTGTTACGGCGGTAGTATGGCTGGTTTCCAATTCGGCTAACGCTTTATCTATCCGGCTGGCTTCTTCTTCCTGCGATGCTATCATTTCGTTTAACCGCTGACCGTCCGTGTTAATTTTGTTAAGGCGTTCTTCCCGGTCTGCGTAGAATTTTTCGCGGGCGGCTTCCCGGTCGGTGTTGTACTTAGCTAATGCTACCGGGTCGGCGCAAGCGTGCTTGAACAACGGGCAAACAAGGCTTTCCGTAGCGGTAAATTCTTCGGCGTTTACTTTGTACCATCTTTTGCGTAGTTCGTTCTGCATTTGCTTGTAGCCTTCTATCGTGCTTTGCGTCCGTTTCTTCTCGTTCGTCAAACGGTCGTATTCGCTACGGTAACGGCTGGCTTCGCTGCGTTCGTCGTTTATAACCTGCTGTAACTTGCGGTCGGCATTATTGTAGGTTTCGTTCTTTTTGAACGCTTCGTTCCTTGCCGTTTCCTTTGCCTTAAATACTAAAGCGTGCTGGCTGCTACGTTTGTCATTTATGGCGGTTTGTACCTTAGCGGCAGCTTCATAGGCGATACGGTTGGCTTCCGCTGCTGATGCGGCGGCTTCGTCTATGTCGTTCAATTCTTTTGTAAGCTGTTCCTTCTCGGTATTAAGGGCGGCATAATCCGGTGTCAGCGGGGTAGCGCGCGTTATTTCGTCAATACGTGTAGGTATCTTTTCCAGTTCCTTCGTTATCTTCTCCTTTTGCGCTGAAATCTCGCGTTTATAGTCTTCTACGGTTTTCCCGCTAAGCTGTTCTATCAAAGTGGCAAAGGCTGTATTGCCCTTCGCTATGTCTTCGTAGCTTACTCCCCCGGCAATCTGCAAAAGCATTTCACGTTGTGCCGTCCAATGAAGGGAAAGGAAATAGTAGGGGTTGGTAATCATCTTGAAAACGGCTTCGGGTATAATCGCGTTTATACGTTCGTCGTATTCGCTTTTTGTTTTTAATGGGACTCCGTTATAGAAGTAGTCGGTATGGTGTCCCTTTAACTTCCTTTCCGTCTTTCCCTTCTCTGTTTTCCATTCTTCAACCAATACGCGGCGAAGTTCTACGGTTTCAACGCTTCCCGTTTCGGTATCTATTATTTCTAACGTTCCGGCTACTTCGTGTTCAAGGTCGGGAATAAAATTGCCTTCCGCGTCGTTGGTCTTAATTCCGAATTTGCTATCTACATTCCCTTCGCTGTCTTTGCCCCAAAGAAGCCATGTAAAAGCGTCCATAATGGTAGTTTTTCCCGTACCGTTCCGTCCGCTGATGGTTGTAACTGTGTCGTTAAAGTCTATAACGACGTTACGCAAGCCTTTGAAATTAGCAAGGCTTAAACGTTTGATGATTGCTTTTTTGCTCATATTACTGATATTTTTGAAGTGAATAAAATCCCGCGTCAAGACTTACGGTTATTTTCTCTAATTTCTTCTTTTGGGCTGCATAGGAGCGCGCTATGCTGTTCATGTAGCCCGTAAGGTTTACTATGTAGGTGCGCTTCTCTATGATGCAGTTTAGGGCTACGTCTAAGACGGCTTCCCAAACTTCCCGTACGCGTTCCGGCTGTACCGCTATTCTGTGCCGGATGATGTATTCCGTAACTTTTGCTTTACGGCTTTCAATCTCGGTTATTACCATTGAAAAATCCCCCGTTCGGTATGCCTGCAACACAATCGCGCAAAATTGGATGGCATTCAAATATTCTTCTTGTATGTTGGAAACGCTTTTTTTCTTTCTCAAACGTTCCCTAATCCGTTCTTGGAATGTATTACGGTCTATTAGTTCTATCTGCCCGCTGGCTGTTTCAACTATACAGTATTTTCGGCTAATCTCGCGCGGGTCTATGTTCTTTTCCGCCGAATAGAGGAAACGTTTAAGGCTTCCGGTGTATTTTTCCCCGTTATCCGCCTTTAATATCAATGCGTTATTGCATGGTTTCAATATACGCGGTTCTACTCCCCGGCAGTAGCTTCGTATCTGCCTGCTTTCCCTATTTATTTCGTATTTAGAAAAGCCGGGAATGTTAATCCAAATATTATTAATCATATAGCTGTGTTTTAAAAAGTTATTTCTTTTTGTTGTCCGCTGCCAGCTTTAACGCTAAATCAGCGTCAATAATCAGTAGCGCGCCTACTTGCGTTATCGCTTCATCAATCCGTCCGGAAGCCTTCAACCGCGCTGCTGTTGTCTTGGAACAACCCAACAGCATTGCAAGCCCTTTCAAGCCGTACACGTAACGCTTTGCCGATTTGGGCTTTTCCGGTTTCTGTGCTGAAACTTCCATACGTTCGCCTATCGCGTCCAGAAATTCGCCGAGCGTAAGGTCTATAATTCTTTTCTTAGCATCCATAGTCTAACTGTTTTCGTCGTCTTTAATGTCCGGCACTGTCTTTGCCGCTACCTTTATCGAAAGGGCGAAATTCGCGACTACAAGGAATACCGCCCATATAGGCGCGGTTTCGGTGTCAATGCTTAGAAGAATAAAGGAAACGGCGACCCAAGCAAGGGTAAGCCAGTTATACCACTTTAGCGGCTTCGTAAATTCAATGCCGAGGGCTTTAAAAATCTTAGTCATAACTGCAAACTTCAAAAGGGTTATAATCGTTTTCGCCTTTGCGTCTTCCCGTCGTTTTGGCAATCCGTGTTATCTGCGCGTGTCTTCCTACTCTGAAAAAATCGCCGTTTCCGGTAAGTTCCTTCGGGAGTATAATTAGAAGAAGGGCTACCGCTACGAATGTACGTTTCAACGGGTCAAGGCTTACCGGAACATTATGTTTTGTGCAGAACCACCAAACGCAAAGTTCCGTAGCCTTCTGTATGCCTACTTTCGCGTAGATGTTCCGGGCTGTGTTCTCTACTGTGCGGGTCGAAATAAACAGCATGTCCGCTACTTCTTTCTTGGAAGCTCCCCAGGCCAGCAAGTGCGCTACCTCGGTTTCCCGTCTGCTTAGTTCTACCTTTAACCTCATACGTCCCAAATATTGGCTGTTATACCGTATTTGTTGAATACGCCTTCTACGGCTTTAGCCTGCGTTACTTTAGGCTCTATCTTTCCGTCCCGGTATGCGTAGAAGCTATTCCGGTTATTTATGCCCAAAGCAGCTTTTATTTCCGTTACCGCTATTTTGTAATCGCCTACTCGTAATTGGTTCAACCCGCTAAGGAAGCCCCTGCTTTTTTTCTTATTTTCTGTTGTTACTACCATAATTGTAAAATTTAAAATTCATAGTGCGCGGGGGAAGGTTCGCCCTTCGTACGCCCGTAGCGTCCCGCGCGCGGTCTGTTTCCGCAGTCATCGGTTTATAGCCTTTACAAAGGGGATTCCTTTTCCGCTGGCTTATATATAGTTTCTCTGATTTGTATTAAAGTAATACGCTATTCGGAAGAAGAAGCGTTACCTATCTGTTTGTAGTAGCAGGTATCTTCCATGCTGTCCATGTAGTTAAGCATGCGCAAAAGCCTTTGCAGGTCTTCTGGGCTTAATTCCCGTTCTTCTTCGTTGTTGTCGTCGCTATGCTTGCCGAATATCCTATGCTTTTGTATGTACGCTTCCGTAAACTCCTTTTGCATCCGCTTCATGTCCTTTGTAAGCTGTTTGTAGTGCCAATCGTACAAAGCCTGCAATTCTACGTACTGCATTTTGGTTAATTCAACGGTAACGTATCTTCGGTGCTGGTGGTAGCTCATCCGTTTTTCGTTTGTAACGTTGAAATAGCACTGGGTAAACAAAGTAAATCCGTACCCGTTTTCCTTTACGTTGAAGGTGTACTGCTGTTTTTCTTCCTGTGCTTCTATTATTTCTTCCAACGAAACGCCGTATTTAGCTAATAGTTGGTCTAACAAACGCTTTGCGTTCAGTGCTTCGCCTTTCTCGCCGCGTTCCGCAAGGGCTTGTAGTTTCTGAACCTTGCTTCTAATGCTTTCAAAATCTTTCTTCATATAGCTGAATGTTATGTTATTTTACATAGAAAGTGACGCGAAGTCCGCGACGCAGGCAGCACTTAACTTTATCTAATCCTGCTTTTAAAGCACGTGTTACAAACTTATCGGCTAAAGTTTCGCCAATCAATTTCAGAAGTCCGCTAACGCCTACCAGTTTGTTAATGCGGTTGCCTTCGTTGTCTATTCCGCTTACTTTAATGCGGAAGTTCTTGTTAATGAATTTACTTGTATGTATCATATAGCTTTTATAAATTTCTGTAAATTAGCGTGTTTTTGTCATTGCTAAGTGTTCGCTTTTTGCTTACCTTTGCAACTGAACAACTAACACAACGCAAATGTATAGTAAAAGCATACAATATGCAAACTAAAAGTGTTCATATTTTTAGCTGAAAGCCGATTTTTAACTTTTAGAAACAGTTATGTTTATGGAAACAAGTGTAAAAGAGCGACTTAAACAATTTATAGATACGCTAAATATTAGCGAAAGGGAATTTTGTAGGCGCATTGGCGTGTCTTCCTCTTATGTTATGTCTATAAAAAAGTCTATTCAACCAGATAAAATGCAAGCTATTAGCATACATTTTCCGGAGCTTAATCCGCTTTGGCTTTTGCTGGGTCAAGGGGAAATGTTGTTGTCTGACGGAAAGAAGGAAGGCGAACAACGGCAAAATACGGGCGGGTTGCCTTCTTCCGAACTGTTGGCTAAGTTGCTGGAAGAAGCCAATAACGAAAAGGCGCGTTTACTTTCAATTATAGAAAGCCAGCAGCGTACAATAGAAAGCCTTACGGAATTAAACAAAAAAGCCAATGCCCAGACGGTGGAACGTGCTGGATGTGCAAATGCCGTTTAGTATTTGGTCGTAAAGTTCCGAAATTCTAAAAAGGCTTCCATAACATAGTATCACACGCACGTACTTATATTATAATAATATCATACAATCACCGTATTAAAGTGATACGAAAATAAGGCTGTTTTAAGCCCATTTTCGCGTTATTTTATTTTCGCCTTACAACTATACCATTTTGGAACGAAACGCGCTTAAATTGAAAAATCAACAAAAATAACTATTAGCTATATGGTAGAAGTAAATGTAGATAAGTTTTATAGTAATCGGGCTTTGTACCCGTTTATTCCAGCAGTCGTGTTTGACGCGTTGGAAGCTGCCTATTTGTCCGGGAATGAATGTACCCGAATACCGGAAGGGGAATATAATAAAATGATGTCTGACCTTAAACGTGCGAATTTATGCCCCGTACAATAGCTAAACCTTCGCCTATAAGCGATGGGATAAACCGTCGTTTCTTTGAAGCTATTGAAGCGATTGTTAGTTTGGGTAAGGTTAGCGCGTTGGAGGCGTTTTGCACGCTTTACGATTTGAGTGCGCCACGTTATAGGGAAATGCGGCTTACTTATGGTGTTTCTCCGAAGCCCGGCTACCAATCACGCTACAAGAATATAGAAGTAGAAGCGATTTATTCGCTGGTCGTTAATTATCCTATTTCCTCACGCTGGCTTATAACCGGGCGCGGTAAAATGCTTATCGAATAATGAAGTTTTCTATTAAGTACCAATTATCGCCGCGAACGGAAGGGGATAGGCTTACGGAAAACGTGCCTATACGCTTACGGGTGTCTTTTGCTGGTATTCGTGTAGATTTACGTTCCGGCTATGTAATAGACGCGGAAAAGTGGGATAATAATAACGCCTGCGTGAAAGTCGGCGCAAAGAATAGTTTCAACCAAACGGCAGGCGAAATAAATCGCGCTCTAACAAACCTTTCTTCTATTGTTGAAGAAGTCCTAACCCGGTTTGAACTTGACAACCGCAGAACGCCAACTGCGAAAGAATTTAAGGCAGCTTTTGATGAAGCAACCGGAAGGAAGAAGAAGGACGTTACGCCGGACTTCTTCACGGTCTTCGACAAATTTGTAGTAGAAGCTGGTACGGCTAATAGCTGGGTTCCGGCTACTTATACGAAGTTTAGCAGTTTGCGTAAGCATCTATACGCATATATGCCACAGCAAATACTAAATCTACTAACAAAGGAAAACCTACAAGGCTTTGTTAAATACCTGCAAGATGCGGGGCAAATGAATACGACCGTAAGCAAGTATATGAGTTATGTACGTTGGTTTCTCCGTTGGGCTTGTAATAACGGCTACTATAATGGGCTTTTGCATGAACAATATAAACCGCGTTTCAAGGGGATAGACTGCAAAGAAGTTATCTTCCTTTCATGGGAAGAACTGCAACACTTTCTAAACTATCAATTCCCGGAAAACCGCAGTTCTTTGTCGTGCGTACGTGATGTGTTTTGCTTTTGCTGCTTTACTGGGTTGCGCTATTCCGATGTAGCCCGGCTACGTCCCTGCGATGTCAAACGGACAACAAACAAACCTTTTATATCCATCGTTACTCTGAAAACCGAAGACCGTTTGCATATAGAACTGAACAAATACGCGCTTCAAATACTTGACAAATACAAAAACATCAAATTCCCCAAAGGGTTAGCCCTTCCGGTTATCAGCAATGCGAAAATGAACGAATACCTTAAAGAAGCTGCCGAAATAGCTGGAATAAAAGAACCCGTTAGAATAGTGTTTTTCAAAGGAAACAAACGTTATGAAAATGTATTGCCGAAGTGCGAACTTCTTACTACTCATAGCGGAAGAAAAACGTTTATCTGCAACGCTATAAGGCTGGGTATTCCAACTAACGTTATTATGGAATGGACGGGACATAGTGATTACAAAGCAATGAAGCCGTATATAAAAATAGTAGATGCGGTTAAAGAGGAAAACATGTCTAAATTTGACACCTTTTCCGAAGAAGAAAAGGGCAATAGTAAAAAATAGAAAACCCGAAAAAGTACCCGAAAATGGCTTTACTATTTGGGTACGGTCGTACCCAATCAATAGCGTAAAATCCCGAATATTCGGCTACTTATGAAAATGTGACAACAGTTGATTATATTTGAACATCTTGGGCTTAGAGCCGATGATATAGGAGTAGCAGATCAGATGTTCCTTCTGTGCCGTGCGGTAATGCTCGCGCAGGATGACCAGCCTGCAACTCAGGTATTGCAGCTGGAAAAGGACAATGGTGATGTCGTTCTCCGCACGTTGTAGCTCGTACACTTCCTTTACGAACTCGGCATTGGCTTTCGACAGTGTTTCCTCGTTGCTGTTCTCTTGTTCCAGCAACAGGAGATAAGGGGTAACATTGAATAATTTCATAATGTTTTTTCGTTTAAGTATGAAAATGGCTTCAATGTAAGCGCTTTGCCCGACATGCCTGTTCCGCTTTTCGCCGAAAATGCCGGTGTCTATTCGCCCAGATAGAACTTACGGCGTTCCTTGCACAGTTCATCGTACAGATCCTTGTGCAGCTCGCTCGGACTTTGCTTCATCTGTTCCGTACAGAACTCCCAGAAACGGTTGGCCGATGCGAATCCGTTCTTCTCGGCTATTTCCATTAGCGGACGGTCATAGTAATATTTCAAGTCCCGCCGTATCTGTCCGATACGTTGTTCCTGGAGCCATCTGTTGGCCGGGCGGTTGGCCGGGCGGTGGTAGATCTTGCGGAACTTGTCACGGAAGGTCGAAACGCTCATGCAGAACATTCCGGCGAGTTCCTCCACACTGTGCGTCCGGTAGCTGTAGCGGTTCACCTTCATCCGGAACACGGCGGCATACAGCGGCTTCAGCCGTTTCTCGGCAAACTGGAAATCCAGCTCGGTAAGCGGTGTGTACTGCCGGCTGATCTGTTTGCGCCGTTCCACGAAGAAGTAGTCGCATACCTCATTACACATGTTGTACAGGGGTTGTGGAGTGCCGGTATGGTACAGCACCTCGCACAGATAGAGCATCTCCGGCGTGCGGTACGCTTTCCGGTAAGGCTCGACGAAATGGTGCAGCAGGTCGTTCTGTATCTCCACCTCTTTGGAGAGGGAGAGCAGCATCAGCAATGGCCGGTACTCTTTGCATGACACGGAAGGCAGTTCGGGCAGTTTTTCCATACGCCGCAGGATATGGCGGCACAGTTCCGTATTCCGGGAATAGGGTTCCAGTACAAGGAATTTTTTCGTACTTTTCGCCTTTAGCAGTTCCTCCACTTCCGTTTGGAGGGCAAGGGTTGTTTCTCTCAGTGATTCCGGTACGGCCATCACCAGCTGTTCGATAAACTTCGTTTCCATGATAATGTTTTTTAAATGGATAAATCGGTAATGTATGAAATCCTGCAAAGATAACCGCCATAGACCGGTAACCGCTTCCGTTTTTCGCCGGAAATGCTTCCGTGTCTGGAAATGGAATTAGGGACTTCATCTCATCCTTTAATTCTTTACAAAGGAATAATACACCCAGTAGATGAAAATCCAGACCATATCTCCGGCAAGCAGACAGATGATCCGTTGCCTGAATTTCAAATCATACTTTTCGGCTTTCAGCTGTTTCAGTTTGGGGAAGAAGTCGCTTGGCAGATAGTGCTGCCTGCACAGATAGAACGGTGCAAATATAAATATGACGAGCATTTCCCACCATCGGTAACTGACATTCCTGTTCTTCTCGTTCTGTTTGTCCATGCGG
>ERZ791629.82-NODE-82-length-60606-cov-3.39302_pt1 | contig 60606 bp, 62 predicted proteins | sample MGYA00510057_ERZ791629 | MGnify/ENA primary metagenome ERZ791629 (study PRJEB30046, sample SAMN00715161) | human gut metagenome | study: EMG produced TPA metagenomics assembly of the A metagenome-wide association study of gut microbiota in type 2...
GTATTCTATCACCATCCTGTTAAATTTTTGTTATAATCATCTCTAAGAGGAGGTAATTATATTGAAACGTGATTTAGACATAATTAGAAATATTTTGTTATACATTGAAAATGCTGATAATAATCGAATTCGTATATATGATATTTCTACAAATCTTAATTTACCTATTGACACCGTAAAGTATCATCTTGATTTATTAGTGGATAAAAAATTTATTATCTTACGTGGCTGTGTAACAGTAATGACTCCTGACTTTAAACCTTATGACACTATACGAGTAGTTAGAATGACTTTTGACGGATGCGATTATTTAGAAGCAATAAAAAACGATACTGTATGGAACAACGTCAAAAAAGAATTAAAAAAAATTGGTGGTTCTGCTTCTTTAGACATTGTTAAAACATTAGCTGTTAATATTGGTTTAAGAATTATACAACAATAAAATCAATCTAAAGATTTACCAAATTTTTGATATTGACATTTCAATTTTATTAATTCAAGTAGTCCAGGAACTTCCCAAAATTCAATTTTATGATTTGCCAATATTCCTATAATTTCATTAGCAATAGGTTCATATATAATTACATTCTGCCGTTCTTCAAGTTGCTGCTTGAGTTCGGCATTTTCTTTTTCTAATAAGTCTTTAGCCATAAAATCACTCCTTTTAATTTCAATATGAACAAATATTGCATTGATTTCAGTTCTGTTTTATATTAGTATTTAGTTAAATGTTTTTATGAAATCTCAATAATGTTATATATTTCGGCTTTTCTTTAAGTTGGACTTTTATTGCTGATTGGTTTTGTGCTAGTCAGCTTTTTCTTTTTGTAGAAATTCAGCGAAAACACCGTTTTCAGTATCGGCTTCAAGCTCTCGACAATCCCGCAGTATATCGGCTGTTCTTTGGCATCCACTTTGCCGTCCTGCCCGATACTTATCAAATCCATAGTGCATTTATTAACGGTGTTCAAGTTTGCCAGCAGACAGAGAATTGTTTCAGGAAGGTTTTTACTTTCAATATCTGGAAGTATTAACCTTCCTGTTTTTGTATTTCGTAACCATTCGTACCCCAGTATTGGCGTATCGTAGATTTTCATCATTTGGAAAACGATATCATCCGGCACATTCGCGCCGCTCTCATAACTCCCCAGCGTCCGCACACTTATATGAAGCAGACTGCTTGCCGCCTCCTGTGTAAAACCGGCAATTTCACGACAGGTTTTAAGCTGTAATCCGAAATCTTTCATTATACTTTTTCACCTCCTTCCGATGTAAAATATTATCGAAATAAAATTACCATTATGGTAATCAATTATTCAAAAAAATATTTAATTGGTAATTTAAATTTCTTTGATATTTTTTGTAAATGTTCCAATCTTAATTTAACTTTGCCACATTCAACATCATGATATCCCTTAGGTGTTTTATAGCCTAATACTTTAGCCATATCATTCTGTGTTAAATTATTTTTTTCACGTAAATTTTTTATTTTGAGTAATATTTTTGAATACATACAACCACCACCTTTGATTACCGTTTTGGTAATTTATTTTATGACTATATTATAATTACCATTTTGGTAAAAGTCAACATATTTTTCCCTATTTGGTAATATTTATTATAATATTTTTCCATTTTGGTAAAATATTAATTAAAAAGAGGTATTATATATGATAACAGATAGATTAATAAAATTACGAGAAAATAAACAACTCAAACAAACAGAGGTTGCCAAATTATTAAATATAGGAGCAGTAACTTATAATCGTTATGAAAAAGGAGAACGAGAACCCGATCATAATATGTTAGTAAGATTGGCGACTTTTTTTAATGTATCTGTAGACTATTTATTGGGAATAAATGATATCCCTAATATTGCTGAAAAATATTCTAACGAAAAAAACAACTCGGATGAATTAAATACCGATGAGCAAGAACTTATACAGCTTTATCGTGAGCTGCCACCTGAAGGTAAAATCACAATTAAATCATTAGCTAAAACGCAGCATGACTTATATGTAAAGCCTAAGTCAGACGAAAAGGCAATTTGATAATCACTAGTTCTGATTTCTGGAAGAAGTAAATAAACATATATAAAAAAAATTATATCGTTTATAGTTCGGAATATGTTAATTAAATAAAACTTATCATATACTTATAGAATTAATTAAGGAGATGATTATAATAATAATAATTGATGATGTAATTAAAGAAGGTATATCTACCATAAATAAACAATTTATAACACCTAAAATTGAAAACTGGTCTAATAATAAAAAAGTTAGAAATTGTCTTACTAACTATAGTAACGTTTTATATAAGTATTTTGAACGAAGTGCTATAAAATGTTCTTTACTAAATACTGTAGTTCCTGATATTGAAAAAAAATCTTTAAAAACTATTTATTTACCATTAACACTAAAAGGTTTTTACAATTCAGATAAAAATGATATTATTATATTAGATAAATACGATAAAGAAAGCTTAGAAAAATATAATAATATTCTTATCTTAGATAATGCTGGTATGGGAAAAAGTACTTTAATGAAATTTCTTTTTTTAGAAGTATTAGAAAAACATATTGGTATTCCTTTCTTCATAGAACTTAGAACGCTCCCTAGTGATAAATCTATAATAGATTACTTATATGATGAAATAGAAGATATTAAAGATGATACGCCACAAAAAATAAAAAAAGAATTCTTAAAAGCTATTATCAATAAGGGAGATTGTATATTTTTCTTTGATGGGTATGATGAAATGACTCCAGATAATAAGCCGGTCATTACTAAAAAATTACAAGATTTTATGTCTAAGGCTAATAGAAATAAATATTTTATATCATCTAGATATGATGATTCGTTAATTGGTCTTTATAATAACTTTGATAAATTTAATATAAAACCACTATCTAAAGATGAAGCATATCAACTTCTAAAGAAATTTGATAATAATGGTAAAACATCCAACAATCTTATAAATAAGTTAGAAGAAAATGATAATTTAAAGATTTTACATGAATTTTTAAATAATCCTCTCACAGTATCATTATTATATTTTAATTATAAATACGAAATGACACTTCCAGATACTAAATATGAATTTTATAATAGTGTTTATAAAAATTTATATAAATATCATGATTTACGAAAAGGTGGGTCTTTTGAACGCATAAAATATAGCAACCTAAATATAACACATTTTGAAAAAGTACTACATTGTATTGGATTTTATAGCTTATTAAAATTAAAGAAAACATTTTATACCGAAAGAGAACTGCTTTCATTAATAAATAGCAGTAAATCTCATATTGATAAAGATTTTGAAGCTATAGATTATTTACATGATTTACTAGAAACAGTACCTTTATTTATTAAAGATGGCATACATTATAGTTGGGTTCATAAATCATTTCAAGAATATTTTGCTGCTATGTTTATAAGCAATTTACCTAACAAAAATATAATTCTGCTTAAAATATTTCAATACGATAAAATTGAAATGTATTCAAATTTATTAGATTTTTATTATGAAATCGATACTGAATCATTCAATGAAATTATCACTAAAAATTTCTTAAACGATTTTATAAGCTATATGCAGTCAGATAAGCAAGATATAGATTATCTTTTCATTAAATCTCTATTATTTAGCCAAGATATCACTTTAAATTATACAAATACAAAAGCTTTTAAAGCAATGTCAAATTATGAAGCACAAATTTTTGAAACTACTTGTATAGGTACAGATACCTCATATTCTGAAAATGTTTTCAATTTATATCCTCATGTTGGCATTAGATATCAATGTAACAATGTATGTCAGATACAATATTTTCTTCAACAAAAAGGCTTTAATTTATGGAAAGATATTGACTTTAATCAAATTAGTGATGATTTAAGTGATATTGACAATGCTAAAATGGAATCATTATTAGACATTCATTTGAATAAATACGTTAATGATTATGATAAAATTCAACCATTTATATCATTTTTAATTAAAATTTATATAAAGTTAATTTGTAAACCTGTTCGCCGACCGTTATATTTATTAGATTATGATAAATGTAAAAAAACTTTAGATGAAATTAACCAGAAAATTGCTTACAAAGATACCGAATTTTCTTGGTTATAATTTATACAATATATTTCTTCATTTACTTTATTGGCAGCTATAAATGCAAGATATGTATTTTGTGGAATTTGTCATCCATAAATTAAAAGGCACTAGACAAAAACATCTAGTGCCCTTATACATACTATAGAAAGAAGGCTTTTTATGGGATGGAGATTTCGTAAATCTTTCAAAGTAGCTCCTGGTGTTCGATTAAATGTTAGCAAAAAAGGGATTAGTACTTCTATAGGACCAAAAGGAGCCAAAATAAATATTGGACCTAGTGGAACACGCTTTACTGCTAGTATTCCAGGAACAGGACTTTCTTATACTACTAGATTAGATAAACCAATTAGCAAAAGCATGACTCAATGTCCTTATTGCGGTCATAAGATGCGTAAACGATGGGATAATTGTCCCAAATGCCATCAACCTTTAATAAAAAAAGTTGAAGAACCTCAAAAAAACGCATCAAATACGGAAGCAACCGATAATAATACTACTTATGATACAAATACAAATACTAGTAACATTAGTGTAGCTGATAATAAGAACAAGGCTAACAATGTAGAACCAGGTTGCTACGGTTGTGGCTGTTTAGTTGTTATCATAATTTTTATATTGTTTTTGATTGGTTCTTGTGCTAGTGGAACAAAAGAAGATACATCACCTAATACTACTACTCCTACTATAGAAGAAACTACATCTCAAAACTCATCAACAACTGATGAAACTACAGAAAATACGCCTAATAATACAACTGTCGATACTCAAACAACAGATGAACAACAATCTACTACGGTAGAAGAAACTTCTACTCCAGTAGCTGCACCATCTTCTGATGAAAGCAATAATACAACAACAGCTACTAATACATCATCAAGAAAGGTCAATTATTATTATGGCGAAGGTCCTAATGGAGAAACCATCAAGGGCAATATAAACAGTAAAGGCGAAAAAATTTATCATGTTCCTGGTGGAGCTTACTATGATAGAACCGATCCTGAAGCATGGTTTTTTACTGAAGAAGAAGCTCGTGCCGCTGGATATAGACCATCTAAACGATAATATCTTAACAGCGTAATAGGAGAAATAGTATGGAACAAAATTTATTTTTCCCTATATATAAACAATTAGAAAAAGAACTTAGTGAATTAAGTTATTATATTTCTTTTGATAAAAAACAACTTAATGTATATTCTATTAAAATATCAGATTTGTTATTAAGAACAGTGTCAGAGATAGAAAATATAGCTAAAGAATTATGTAAAAAAGAAAATATAAAATTCTATGACAAAAAAAGACATATACGCAAATTCGTAAATTTTAATGAATATATTGATAAGCTTGAAGAAAAGTATCTTTTATCTAAAAAGCTTGTTGATTTTAAATTAGATAACATTAATCAAAATATTTACGATTCCAAGTTAACACCATTTTTTAAAGATAAAGAAATAAAAAGTAAATCATCAAAAGTTTTTTCATGGTATTTTGCCTATAACAAAATAAAACATGATAGAGTAAAATATTTTAAACAGGCTAATCTAAATAACTTAATTCATGCTTTAGCAGCATTATTTCTTTTAAATGTATATTATTTAGATAAAATTTTTTATTCTGAGTTTGATTATAATGTTAATTTGATAAGAAACAAAATAAACAGTTTTTCTAATATTTTTAGGGTTACATGTACACTTTATATTACTCAAGAAGTCGAAGATTTATATGCTAAACATAGAAATCCAAATATATTTCCTAATCCTATAAAATATTTGAAAGTAGCAAAATCTTGTTCAACATATATTCTATATTATGACATAGAAATAAAAACTGATGCAGATGCTGGCGCTGATTTTGCAGATAAACTAACAACAAGCTTAGTAAAATATAATCCTAAAACAAATCAATATGAAAAAGTATACAATGATTATCAAATTACAGATCATAAAACCAAATGTGCTTTAGTTGCTAAATTAAATAAAAACCAAGAATAAATACTATCTATAAATAAACTAAATACAATAAATTTATAATTTATTATATAAATACCATATGCTATAATAAGGAAAGGATGCATTATCATGGCAGAACAAAGTGTACAAATATTTGCTGACATAAACAACATGTCAACTATTGCTTCAGATTTAATTAACATTGAAACTAATAATGGATATGTTATTATTAATTTTTTACAAACATTTCCTATTACAAATGCAATGCCTAACATACCTGAAGGTATGCCAAAACCACAACGTTCAGCAAAAATTGTCTCAAGAATTAGTTTATCATGGGAACATTTCGCTAGCCTAATACCTTATTTTATATCTACATTAAAAGAAATGGAACCAACTAATACTGAAGAATATAATAAAGCAAAAAAATTATTAGAATCCTTACAAATAAAAGAGGATAATAATAATGGAAAAGAATAATAATCAATATATATGGTCTGTAAAAAATCCTTATGGACATGATGTAGTATTAAAAGAAGACACATATAATAGTCATATTATTGCTGATCATTCTAAAGCTGATGCAGATTTTAGAAAAAAAATGGCTGATACTATACCACAAATAGTAAAATGCCCATCTTATATCATCAAGGATAAAGAACATGATGATAGATATCAATATATAGCAGCAGCTAAAATTCCTATAGATAATAATAAAAGTAAAATTAAATTAATAACAACTATTATAGAAACTAATCGAAATCCACATGAAGTTGTAACATGGATTGCTAAAAGAGGATTTGATATTAATGAAGGAGATGTTGTTTATGACGCTAACAAGGATATCTTGCGATAAAATGAAATATGATAAACAACATGATGTTCTTCATATATTTTTAGGTAGTCCAATAAATGCATTTGCAGATGAAGAATTCCCTGGAATATATGTAAGTAGGGATGAAGATACAAATGATATTGTAGAACTTACTGTTATGGATTTTAAAAAGAAAAAAAAATTATTAACAAAATATTTTCCACAGTTTTTATTTGATTATTGTTCATGTATATTTTAATTAGTTAATACAAGCCTCCTTCAAAAGAAGGAGGCTATTTTTATTATTTAATAATTTTATTTATAAAAACAACCATAGTTATCGTTTTTTTTGAAAAAGATAATAGCAATGATGCCATTTTACTAAACTAAAAGATACCAACTAGAAATAATAATATACCTAAAAAACCTTTTAACCATAAGGTTTTTCAATCAAACTTCAAAATCTTATAATCACCTAGTAAAAATTAAAGAAGTTATTGTAAAATAACGCTTTTTAGACTATACTTATATCTATGAACATTAATTTTACAAGGGATAAACCATAACAATTCTTGTACGGAAACAGGTTATCTATAGAAAATAACTTACGATATGCTTCGATAAACCATAACAATTTTTGTATAAAAAAAGCCTGATACTTAATTTACTAGTATCAGGCTTTTATCATATATTCTATTGTTTTTTATTTTTGCAGCTATTAAAATTGTACTTAAGATAGTAATAACTAGGCATAGTGAAAGGAGAAAACTATGGCTAGAATATATAAAAAGAATAATTCATATTATTTTTCTATTGAAGCTGGTCGTGATGAAAACACAGGTAAGCGCCAGCGCATAGTAAGAGGTGGCTTTAAAACAAAAAAAGAAGCTCAACAGGTAAGTGCTGAACTTGAAGTGAAATTTAATTCTCACAAAATGATTGTAAAACCATCTGACATTACGCTACATGATTTCATATGGAATCATTGGCTTGAATATCATAAGCAATTTATAAAAAAATCAACTTTAAGAAGTAATACATCTAGATGTTTAAAAAGAATTGATGCCTTTTTTGGCAAAAACCAAAAGCTAAAAAATATTACAACACATCAATGTATTATGTTTGCTAATTATTTAAATAATAGAATAAATCGTGTATCTGCAAGAACTAATTTATCGTACCTACGTAAAGCACTAGATTACGCTGTAACAATCGAAAAGATAATCAGTGATAATCCATGTGAAAATGTTTCAATTCCTAAATTAACCATAAAAGAAAAAGAAGAAATGAAACTTAAAGCTGAAAATAAATTGCTTTATTTAGAAAAAGACCAACTTAAAAAATTTTTAGCAGTAGGTAAAACAGATGAAAGAGCATTTCCTTATTATACAGCAATTTTGCTTTTGTCTTACACAGGTATGAGAATTGGCGAACTTTTAGGATTGCAATGGCAAGATGTTGATATAAACAATAAAGTAATACACATAAAAAATACGATATACAGACCAGATAAACACTATATTATTCATTCCGCAAAAACTGATAAATCAATTAGAAGCATTATTATCTCCGATAGTATAGTGAAACATCTGAAAGAATATCGTAAATTGTATCTTTCTTTTAAAGTATTAAATTGTAATAGATGGTCAACAAGCCCATATGATTTTGTCATATCTTCATTAATGCATCCTGGTGAGCCGGTATCTACAAATACGATACAACGATGGATAGACAAAATTGCAACTAAAGTAAATTTACCTCATTTACATCCCCATATCTTTCGCCATACACATGTATCTTTATTGGCTGAAGCTAAGGTTCCAATTTCAGCTATTAGAGAACGATTAGGTCATTCACATGACAAAATAACAGAAGATATATATCTACATGTTACTAAGAAAAATAAGTATGAAGCTGCTATTAAATTTGAAGAACTGCTTTCAAATTCATAAAAAGGCACCTATTTGGCACCTATAAAAATTTTCTAACTAAAATGAATTGATATAAACGCTTATATTACAAGTATTTAAGGCTGTTATAAAAAATATAGCAGCCTTAAATGTAAAGTTCCATGGCAATCTCGTCGCAGTTTGGGAATTTTGGACAATCTATACAATCTTTCCAAACTTTTTGTGGCAAATCATCTTTCGTTACCACTTTAAATCCTAAACTGCCAAAAAATTTATCTTGATATGTCAATGTGAAAACTTTTCTTATACCTAAAGCTTTTCCTTCTTCAATGAGATGTTCCACGATATTTGCACCAATATGACGACGCAAAGCTTTTTTAGCTACTGCTAAAGTGCGAACTTCTGCCAATTCATCCCAAACTATATGCAGACCTCCCACACCTAGTATTTCACCATCTTCTTCAGCAACATACATATCTCTCAAAGTTTCATATAAAGTATTTCGAGAACGTGCTAACATTACTCCTTCTTGAGCATATAAATTTACTAAATTATATATTTCTTCAACATCGTTAAATGTAGCCTTGCGATAAATCATTAAAACATCTCCTCAATATAATTATATCAAGCTTGCAATAATGCAGAAGGGCAAATATCTTTAAGTGGACAATCACCACATAGAGGATTTCTTGCTCTACAAAGTTTACGACCATGCCAAATAAGCCAATGATGTGCATCTGACCATTTTTCCATCGGTATTGCCTTTTGCAATCCTTTTTCTACTTCATCAGGTGTATTACCTACAGCTAATTTCAAACGATTGGATACTCTAAATACATGTGTATCCACAGCTATAGCAGGACGATTAAACGCAATGCTTGAAACAACATTTGCCGTTTTTCTTCCCACACCTGGCAACTTCAATAATTCTTCGAATTGCTCAGGCACTTCACCATTATAATCACTACATAATTTATGACAAGTAGCTATTATATTCTTTGCCTTATTTCTAAATAATCCGCAATCGCGTATTTCTTCTTCTAAAGCAGTAACACCCATTTCCAAAATCTTTTCTGGAGTATTTGCCTTAGCAAATAAACGAGCGGTAGTTATATTCACGCGTTTATCCGTACATTGTGCTGACAATATAACTGCAATCAACAATTCAAAAGGATTATTAAAAATTAAAGCTGGCTTAGCATCTTTATACGTCGTTTCTAAAATCTCCAACATTTCATCTTTTATTTTTTTAGTTATTTTCATAAAAACCTCATTTTTATACATTAAAGTAAACTTGTAAACCTAAGTATATCACAATAAAAATATTAAATCTAGTAAAATTACAAACTAAATATATTAATTTTGAAAATATGGGCGTAAAAATAATGTAATAAAAAATATAATTGCCGCAAAAATAGCAATGGTTGCTCCCGTTGCAATATCAGCATAATAAGAAATCACAAGACCTAAAAGCCCTGCACAAATAGCAAAACAAATAGATAGAGCATGATATTGTCTAGCATTAACTGCTATATTTCTAGCCGCTGCTGCCGGCAAAATCAACAATGAATTTATAATCAACAATCCTACCCATTGAATACTTATAGAAACAACTACAGCTACAATAGCTGCAAAAATCATTTCAATATATAAAGTCTTAATACCTCTACTAGCAGCAAAACCATCATTTATACTAATTATCAAAATCTGATTGAATAAGAAACACCATGCAATCACAACGACAATAAAAGTTGTGAATAAATATACAAGTTCATTAGCTGTAATACTTAAAATATCACCAATAAAATATGAAGTGTAATTACTAAAATTACCGCCATGCGACATCAAGATAAGACCTATCGCTATACCTGCCGAAGAAAAGACACCAATAATTGTATCTGTTGAAGCACTACTGCGATGTTTAATATATGTGATTAGAGCCGCAAAAATTATCGAAAATATAATCAACGAAACAAGTGGCTCTCCACTGCCTAATAATACACCTACAGCAACACCTGTAAATGCTCCATGACCCAATGAATCAGAAAAAAATGCCATGCGATTGCTGACAACCATAGTGCTTAAAATTCCCAAAAGTGGTGTAATCATCAATACTGCTAAAAAAGCATTTTTCATAAATACATGATTTATCCAGGCAAAAGGCAAAATCACATCTAAACCATTATAAATAATATCTAACATTATTCTGCCTCCTCTTCTAATGGAGCTACAATATTACCAAATAACGCTTTTGTTTCTTTGCGATTGAATACTTCTTGTGGTGTTCCTTTACAAATCACTTTTTTATTCAACAAAACAACTTGGTCAGCATATTGAGCTACAAGTGGTAAGTCATGTGATATCAAAACAATTGCCATATCTTCTTTTTCTCTAAGCTCGGATACAATCTCATAAAATAATTTCAAACCATTGTGGTCTACCCCAGATACTGGCTCATCTAACAATAATAAATCTGGCATTGGATTTAACGCTAGAGATAATAATACACGTTGCATTTCACCGCCAGATAAAGCTCCTAATCTTCTATCAATCAAATGTTCAGCTTTTACCCTACGCAAACTTTCTAAAACTTTTGGTCTTAATTTTTTCATACTACAAAGCCATACAGGATATTTTGATAAACATGCTGCAAAAAAATCCATTACACTAGTAGGCGAAGTACGGTCAAAACGCAAATACTGTGGTACATAACCTATAATGGGATTTCCTGTATGTTTTCCTTTAGCATCAACATAATGTAATTTCCCACTATGAGGTACTTGCCCCAAAATACATTTTAATAATGTAGATTTTCCTGCTCCATTTGGCCCAATTAAAGCTGTTAATTGTCCACAATGAATATGCATATTCACATCTGTAAATATTTCTGTATCTCCAGCATGAGCTGAAAAATTTTCTATTTTGGTACAACAAAGTTTATTACAATCTTCTGATGAAGCATTATGATGATATTTTCTTTTAAACAAAATTACACCTCACTAGATAAACTAAATAACGCAGTATACCAACTAAAAAATTGGCAATACTGCGTTAATGTCTTAATTTTATAAAATTTAATTAAGCTTCTTCTTCAAATTGGTCTTTACCAACACCGCATAATGGGCATACAAAATCTTCTGGTAAATCTTCAAAAGCTACACCAGGAGCTAAATCATAATCTTGATCTCCAAGTTCTTCATCATAAACCCAACCGCATACAGTACAAACCCATTTTTTCATAATTAATAGCCTCCAATATATTTTATTTGTCTTAGCTTTTATATACTAAATTCATTTCATATTATATTTATATAATATAATTAATACTTCTCTTTGTCAACTATTAATATTAATTATTATCCACAAATAATTATATTTTAAATATTTATTAAAACTAACGCTTTATTAACTTACAAATATTTTGATAAAATTCATATGGTACATCTAAATTATTATTTGTACCACTGCCTAAATCTACAGATGGTCGATTAGCACCATGAAAATCAGTACCACCAGTTGGCAGTAAATCATATTTTTCAATCAAATAATGAGCAAATTTTTCATCATCTTCACTATAATTTGGATAATATGCTTCCATACCATCTAAACCAATTTCATGTAAATACTTTATATTTGCTTCTTGTTCTTCTCTTGTATAATTTTTAAAACCTATCTTTTTATGAAAATGAGCTAAAGATGTAACAGCCCCAGCTTTTTTCATAGCTTGGATTGCATCTTCTGCCTTTGGATTTTCTGTTATCTTCAAATTCAAATTATTAAAAGCAGGGTCAATGTATCTATCCCATAAATACTGAATATCGCCGGCTTTTGATTTATCAGATACTAAATAGCGCAAAATAGCATATTTATCTAATGCACCGCCAGCTATAAAAGGCTCTACTTTTTCTACTGAAATATCTAATCCTTGTTTTTGTAAATAATCAATAACAGATACTATAGAAGATTGTTTTTTCTGTCTTAATTCATGATAAAAATCTTTAAAAGCCTTACTTTCTTCATCAAAACCTAAAGCTACTACGTGGATTTGATGATTATTATAATTTAAGCTAAGTTCCATACCATGAATAAATTCCATATCATATTTTTTAGCAGCCTCACGAGCTTCTTTATTACCATATATAGTATCATGGTCAGTCAAGGCTATAGCCTTTAACCCTTTATCTTTAGCCAATTTTATCAATTGACTAGGAGTATACGTTCCATCAGACATTGTAGAATGTACATGCAAATCAATCACATTATTGTCCTCCCTTATATATTTTATTTACAAAAATTAATCATATTATTAATCTTACACTTATTTTCATTATAATTAAAGCCAATTAAATAAAATATTTTCCCAATTCTTTTAATTGACATCATCTCTCGTTAACTTTAGGATAAATAATATAAATATATTTTAAAAATGAGGTGTACTTATGGCTGATGTTGCAATTATGGAATATAAAACTAGTTCTAAAGATTTATATTTAGTATCCTGTGGCTGGGAAAAATGTGGTGCTACACATTCTTATGGACCAGCTGTTCGCAATTATTATATGCTTCATTTTATCTTGAAAGGTCAAGGTCATTATTATCTAAATAATAAACATTATAAATTAAATGAAAATCAATGTTTTCTCACAGAACCAGGAACAGTAACTTTATATAAAGCAGAACCTACAAATCCATGGACTTATACATGGATTTGTTTCAATGGCGATTATGTGCCCCACCTACTTAAACAATCAAATTTAAATACGGATAATCCCATCATCAATCTATCTTGCAATCAAACCATCTATGAAATAATCAAAGAAATGCTCTCTTATCATCAACTCACACCTGCAAATGAATGTTATCTACAAAGTAAATTATATCTCATTTTTGCCAAACTTCATGAGGCTTTACAAAGTGTTTATAACAAAGTCGAACTAAATAATAGTTTTTATGTAACTAAAGCAATTGAATATATCGAAAAAAATACTTTTACTAATCTAAGTGTAAATGATATCGCTAGATATCTCAATATCAGCAGAAGTCATTTATATGCATTATTTAAACAAGAATTAAATACTTCACCACAGCAATTTTTAACTAATGCCAAAATAGCAAATGCACGTGAACTTTTAAGCAAAACGAAAATTCCTATTTATAGCGTAGCTTTATCATGTGGCTATAAAAATGCTTTTGCTTTTTCACGTGCATTTAAACAAGTTACGAATATCTCTCCACGAGAATATCGTCAACACTATCTCCAACCAAACGATTTAGTAAAATATTAAATCATTCAACCATAGCTAAGAAAGTTTGATAACGTATTGAATTTGGATTGAATTTTAATCCTGTTTCTTCAAACCATTGATATTTACAATCTATATCATGGTCTTTATCCTGCCAATGCTCTGGGCAAGTAGTTTCTTCCCAATCAACAGGAATTACATGATGTTCTTGCTTAGATGCTACTTTTAAAATCTCATGTAATTCTTGTTTTTCTGTTTCATCTAAAATATTTGGTCTAACAGAAATAAATAAAGGTGTTCCACTTTGCGCTAATACATCTGCCCATTGTTTATTCATTGACCATGAAATACCGCCATCAATACCTACACAATCAGCATCAATTTCATAGAATTTGCCATGCTGAGGTAAACGGAAAGCTAATGTATTCACGCCCATAAATCTAGTTCTTTCCCAAATAACACCACTTGTATCATCACCAGTACGATTAATATGCATATAACCTGCACCTAAATGACCTATAGTATTACAGCCAAGTATCAAAGCTTCTCCGTTTGAAGCTTCCACACTTGCATCCAAAATAGCTTTATATAATAATTTCACTACTTCAGCACTTGTCAAACTATCATCATAAAAATGCCAACCATCATCTGTTACAAGTGGACTCATTTGAAAGCCCCATTTGCCAAATAAATCAAAAGTAGAAAAATCATGTTTAATTAAAGTATATCCCCAATTACAAATTCTCTTGATATCTTCTTTAATATAATTGAGTGCTTCTGGATTAGTTGGGTCGATACAATTATTATGTGATAATCTCCACTCATTTTTTATATTTTCATCTTCATTTAATAATAATCTCACCCAAATACCTGGACGCACACCTTTTTGTACTAATTTATCAGCTAAAGCTTTCATATCAGGGAATTTTTCATTTCCCTTTGTCCATGGGCCACCATTATATTCATTTAAACGATGATGTTCTTGCCAACAATCATCGATAACCATATATGGTTTATTTTCTATATCTTTTGTTAGATTTAAAATATAATCACAATCAGCTAGAATTTCACTTTCTGAACTTTTGCCATAAGCATAATACCAATTATTGCTACCATAAACAGGATATTTAGGCAAAATTGGGTCTTCACACATCTGACCGCAAAATTCTTGCATAGCTTCAAAACTAGTGCAATCACGCATTTCACAAGCTATAACATCAGCAAGCTTAATCACTCTGCCTTTTAGATTTACACCGCTACCACCACAGCGAACATCTAAAAATAAAGTCATACCTAAAGAATCCACTTGCCAAAAACACATTGCTGACGGTCTTACTTTTACCCCATAACAAACAGATTTTGCTTCACTTTTAGCACAGAAATACCATGGCATAAAACGATTAGGGTTCATACCTTTCCATTCCATATCACCATATCCACGTTCCCATGCATCACCTAAAAAACGAACATTTTTATCCCAACTCAAATTATTCCATCTCAATTTTATCCATTTCACTTTTGAAGTTTGAGCAGTAAGAAAAATAGCCAAATGTTCATTATCCTGATTTAGCTTAACATTTATATCATCTAAATTATAATCATCATTTTCCCATTTAGCAGTTACAGTTTTTGTTTCTGTAGTCAACTCAATAAAATCCGGTCTATTTACTTTCAATATATTCTTTAACATAAACTCACCTCATAATTTTTGTTTTATTATTAATTATGAGAAAATTATATACTTTAAAATCCAAAAATACCATGATTACATAAATTATAAATATTGCTAAATGTCTTTTATAAAAAAAATAGCCTAGACTATAAAACTATAATCTAGGCTTTAATTTTTATTTTAAATATTCTACATGACTAGCATAAGCATTATGATTATGAATGGACTCAAAGTTTTCACATTCCACAGAGAAGTAATGAATATCATCTAATGTTCTAAGTGCTAAAACACAATCACGTAAAATATCTTCTACAAACTTCGGATTTTCATATGCTTTTTCTGTTACATATTTTTCATCTTCACGTTTTAATAATGGATATAATGGACAAGAAGCTTGTGCTTCTATCAAACTTACAATATCTTTAATATTTATAGCTGTTTTTTTACCATCATAATTTATTTTTACAGAAATAATACTGCGTTGATTATGTGCCCCATATGCTGAGATTTCTTTACTGCACGGGCAAAGAGATGTTACTGGTATTTTTATAGCTAGTGTAAATGGCATAGAATTTTTACTAGCTGTTTTTACAGCACTTACTTTGCAATCTAAATCCAATAAAGATTTTTTACCACTAACTGGAGCAGTTTTTTCTATAAAATATTTAAAACTCATGGACAAATGTGCTGAATTAGAACTTAATTTAGTGATAGCTTCATCTAAAATATTGCCTATTTCAGCTTGCCCAATAGGATTGGTATGCCATTTCGTCAAAATTTCTTGAAAACGGCTCATATGTGTACCTTTATATTCCATAGGCAAATCCACAGTAAATTTCAATCTAGCCATAACTGGCTGGCTATGCTGTTCTTGCTTTATTTGTAAAGGTAAATAAACATCGCTAATACCCACTCGTTGAATGGCAATACCTCGTTTATCTACTCTATTTTGTACATCTTGCAAATTTTCACTCTCCGTTTTCATAAGCAATATGATTTTTAGTTACATCATTATAATTTTTTTCATAAGCTATAGGGTCTTTTATTCCTGCTTCAGCAAAACCTCTTAAACGAAGTTTACAGCTATCGCAAACACCACAAGCTTTTTCTCTACCATTATAGCAACTACGAGTTAAATGATATGGTGCTCCTAATTTTGTACCCAATTGAATGATTTCTTTTTTAGATAAAGATTGTAGAGGTGTTACAATCTTTATTTTTTTACCATCAACAGCTGTAGTTTTACAAGCATAATCTGCCATATCCTGGAATTTTTGGATAAATTCTGGTCGGCAATCAGGATATCCGGAAAAATCAACTGCATTGACACCGATAAAGATAGCATCAGCTTTTACTACTTCAGCATAACCTAAAGCATAGCTTAAGAAAATCAAATTTCTTGATGGTACATATGTTACTGGTACATCATTATCTTTTCGATCAACATTTCCTTTTGGCACTTCAATATTTTCATCAGTTAAAGCTGAACCACCAATAGCATTCATATTTGTATCAATAATTAAATGTTTTTTAGCACCAAAGAATTTAGCAATTTCTTTAGCACCTTCTAATTCAATTTTATTACGTTGATGATAGTCAAAACTTATAGGATATAAATCATAACCCTGCTGTTTTGCCACTGCCATACAAGTTGTAGAATCTAATCCACCTGATAATAAAATAACAGCATTCATTAAAAATCCTCCTTTAATATTTATTTCATAAAACTAATTTAATTCTATTATACTAATCTCTTTGTCTTTGTGGAACTTCTATCGCTGGTTTTTCTGGCGTTGTTGTATTAGTTGTTCCCGTATTAGTAGTATTTGTTTGTTCATTTTTGTCTGGTACATTTGTATTTGTGCTATTTTCATGTCTATCTGCACTAGCAGAAGATACAGTCAATTCAATAGTAGTACCTGTTTCTACTTGAGAACCAGCTGATACGCTTTGTGCTGTTACACTACCAGATGAAGCACTTGCACTTACATTAAATCCTTGTGCTTCTAGCGTAGCTCTTGCAGAATCTACAGATTGTCCAACTACATTTGGTACAGATACTTTTTTAACTTCTTTACCTTTACTTACTACAATATCTATATTAGCACCTTTTTTAACTTTATTATTAGCAGATATAGATTGTTTTAATACTGTTCCACTTGGTTTATCAGAATACTCTGCTGTAACTTGACCAATCTTTAATTTCAATTTAGCAAGTTGATTTTCTGCCTCACTTTGGCTCAAACCTACTAAATTAATCATATTGATTTCTTCTCCGCCTTTACTTATATAAATAGTAACTAAGCGAGATTCTTTTACAGTTTTACCAGCTTCTGGAGTTTGTGAAGCAACTTTTCCTACTGGCACTGACTCATCAAAGGTTTCTGCTACTTCTACACGCAAGTTTTCCGCTTTCAAAGTTTCTTCAGCCTGTGCTTGACTCATACCTACTACATTTGGCACTTCTACAGTTTTACTGCTCCAAAAATCACCATAGGATAAAAATGCACCTACACCGAAGCCTAACACTAGAATAAAAATCAAGCCCATAATAAATGTTTTATTAAACGAGTTCTTTGATTTTCTCTGTGGTTCTACTTTATTTTCTTGGTATACAGGCTGACTATAATTTGGTGTTACTGTAGTTTTCTTAGGTTCAATATTTTGTAATTGTTCTATTTCTTCACTAGTAAGCACTCTTGTTGCAAATGGGTCTTCTGTTGGTACATTAACCTTTGCAAATGGTTTTCTTTTTGCCTGTTCAATTTCTTTAATCATTTCTGTACTAGAGAAACGATTATCTGGATTTTTATCCATTGCTTTTAATACTATAGCTTCAACAATTGCTGGTATATCTGGACGCAATTCATGTGGTGGAATTGGTGGTTCTTGAAGATGTTTTATCGCAATACTAACAGCAGTTTCTCCTGTAAAAGGAACTTTACCTGTAAGCATTTCATACATTACTACACCTAAAGAATAAATATCTGATTTAGGGCTAATAGTATGACCTTTTGCTTGTTCTGGAGAAAAATAATGTACAGAACCTACAATTGTACCTGTATATGTTATTGTTGATGATGATGTAGCTCTAGCTATACCAAAATCAGCTACTTTTACATGACCTGCTTCATTAATTAAGATATTATGCGGTTTAATATCACAATGTACAAGATGATTTGCATGGGCATTTTCTAAAGCTTCTGCTATTTCCTGTACAATTTTAAGTGTTACATCTATTGGTAAAGGAGCTTCACGATTTATTTTATCTTTTAAAGTTTCTCCTTTTATATATTCCATTACTATATAGTATTTACCATCACAAGAGCCTACATCATAAATACTAACAATATTCGGATGTGATAATTTAGCAGCTCCTTGAGCTTCACGACGAAATCTTGTTACAAATGATTCATCACTTGTAAATTGCGGATGTAAAATTTTAACAGCCACGAAACGGTCTAACATCTTATCATGAGCGCGATAAACTTCTGCCATACCACCGTCGCCTATACGTTCAATTAATTCATAACGATTGTCTAAGAGCGTAGACATTTTACTTCCCTTCCTTTGCTAAAATACTTGTGAGTATATTTTTTATAATAGGTGCAGCCTCACTACCACCAAATCCGCTATTTTCTACGATAACAGCAAATGCAATATCTTCATTTGGCATATTTGCACAACCAATAAACCAAGCGTGGTCTTTGCCTGTAGAATTTTCAGCAGTACCTGTTTTACCTATCATTTCAATACCAGGAACTTTGGCTCTTGTACCTGTACCATGATTAATAACATTTTTCATATCTTCATAGATGATATTTATTGTTTCTGGTGAAGATACTTGTCGCCAAGTCATTGGTTGATGTTGTTCTAAAATACTATTATCTGGAGCTGTAATGGCATTTACTACGAAAGGTTTCATCATGATACCTTCATTCCCTATACTTCCAGCTAACATAGCCATGCGAAGCGGTGTTACGAGTAAAGTAGATTGCCCAATACCTACTTGAGCAAGTTCTCCATCACTTAAATTATCAAAATCAGGTAATTGTGGTTTTGTGTTGATAAAATCTGTATCTAGTTCTTGGTCATAACCAAAACGAGAGAAAGTTTCTTTTAAACCATCACTACCTAAACGTATACCCATTGTACCAAAATAACTATTGCAAGATTCCTCTATAGCTTTGGCTAAATTCACACCACCATGAACTTCTCCACTACTATCTGATAGAGAATATCCTCCGCTTAATTGTAAAGCCCCTGTACAATTAACCACAGTATCTGTAGTCGCTACTCCACTTGTCAATACACCATCACCTATCATAGGCTTGATTACTGAACCTGGTGGATATAAACCTTGACTGGCACGATTTAATAAAGGACTATTTTCATCTACACGAAGATTATCCCAATCTTCATCAATTGTATTTGGATTAAACATTGGTCTACTAACCATTGCTAATACTTCACCAGTTTTACGATTTAAAACTACAACTGCCCCTTTGCGATTACCTAAAGCGTCATAAGCTGCTTGTTGATAATCTGCATTGAGTGTTAAATGAACATCATTGCCCACATTTTGTTCAAAAATTTGAGAAATAGGCCCTAATGCATGCAATACTAAATTATTACCAGCAAGATAAGTATTTTGCGTACTTTCTATGCCAGCATAACCTAATTTATCGCTTACATAACCAATTGGCGAAGCGAAAATCTCGCCGTAAGGATATACCCTTTTAAATCCATCTTTTTCCACTGTAGTATCTGCAAGCACCACGCCATTTCTATCTAAAATTTTACCACGCTGTACTTGTAATGCTTTTTCTGCTACATGTGAATTATGACTATCTTTTAATAAATCTTCAGCTTGATATATTTGAATATATGCTAGATTAATAAAGATTATTGCAAATAAGCCAATAAATACTTTTACGATTGTATATATATGTTTATCTATACTATTTTGTCTATGCAAACTTATCTCTCCTTACTACTGAGAGCATATAATAGCCCTAGTGAAATGAAAGATGAAACCATAGAACTACCACCATAACTAATAAAAGGTAAAGTAATACCTGTGAGTGGTAACAGCTTAGTTACACCAGCTAATATGATAAATGTCTGTAATAATAAAGTTATAGCTAAGCCAAATGCCATCAATTTATATTTTTCATTAGTCAAAAGTAAAGCAGCTTTTATGCCTCGCATAAATAATAATAAATATGCCAACAATAAAAAGGTTACACCTATTAAACCAAATTCTTCTCCAATAGCAGCAAAAATAAAATCAGTATGAACTTCTGGTATTAAACGAGGAAAGCCAGATGTATATCCTGTGCCAAAAACTCCGCCATAACCAAAAGCAAATAATGATTGTACTATTTGATAAGCACTGCCCATCGGGTCGTCCCAAGGATGTAACCAAATAGCTACACGAGTTTGCACGTGAGCAAACAATAAATAACTTATATATGAAGATAATGAAAAGAAAAATAATGCTATCGCTACATATAATTTTTTACCTGTAGCTACATAAGTCATGATGACAACTATGCCAAAAAATAATAATGCTGAGCCTAAATCTCGAAGACTTACAAACATCAAAATTGATGCACTCCATATCAATAACAATGGAGCTAAAAATCTAAATGGCGGTAAATGAATGAATTTCCAGCCACGGCTAGGCAATACTAAGACATTTTTATTTTCGGATAAAAACGAAGATAAAAAGGCTATAATCAATAATTTCGCAAATTCTGAAGGCTGTACTTGAATAGGCCCTAAGATAATCCAGTTGCGGTTACCCCCGATATCTGTCCCAAATATAAGTACGGAACAAATAATTATCAAAGCCCCAAATCCTAGTACATAAGGATAATCCAATAATTCTAACAACCTATCAGATACTGTTACAATTATCAAAAAAACAATAAGCCCTATACATATCCATACTATCTGATGCATATATAAATCTGGCTTCAATCGCAAAATCATGATAGCACTGATACTCGACATAAACATGACTAATGATAATAAATAATTATCCGCATTTTTTCGCAATTTGACGCTTATTATCTGTACTACGATAAAAATAACAGATAATATTCCAGCTGGAATAAATGCTTCATTAGTCAAAGTATTATTTTTGATATTGATTAATAATGTACCCAAAAATAATAATAAAATTGAAAATACTAATGTAATATATCCCTTTTTTATCATGATATTTCCACCACGATACATGTAATATTGTCTTTTCCACCATAATTAATTGCTCTTTGTACTAAATGTTGAGCTTTATCTTTTATATTACTATCATAACAGATATTTTTTAGCTCCTCATTATCCACCATATTTGTAAGGCCATCAGAGCAAATAAGGAATTTATCCGCTTGTAAAATATCACAATAACCTGTATCTACATTTAAATTCACAGAAACACCAGCTGCTCTTGTTAAAATATTCTTATGTGGATAATTTTCAGCTTCCTGTGCTGTGATTTTATTTTGTTTTAATAATTCATTCACCAAAGAATGGTCATTTGTCAATTGATAAATTTGACCATTGCGCAATAAGTAAATTCTGCTATCACCTACATGAGCCCATGTGGCATATCCATAATGAACATAAAATAGACTAATCGTAGTCCCCATGCCATTATAATCAGGATTTTCACTAGAAGCTTTCATAATTTGTTTATTCGCTTCTAAGACAACAGATTTTAAACATTCTTCACTACATTCATCAGGATTTTTATTCTCCAAATGAAATTTTATAGTATCCACCATTATGCGACTGGCAATCTCTCCAGCTGCATGTCCTCCCATGCCATCTGCAACTGCATAAATATGTGGTTCAATACAAAGATAACTATCTTCATTTGTAGTACGTACACAACCAATATCAGTAGCATGAGTAATTATCATAGCTCTCACCTCTCAAAACGGAATGATACACAACCTATTTTTATAACATCACCATTTTGTAAAAATTCTTTGCCATTAAGAATATTACCATTTATATAGGTGTGATTTCGACTTTGTAAATCCTCAATCTGATAAAGATTGCGAACTGGACTAATAACAGCATGATGATGTGATACATAAATATCATCTAATACAATATCATTTTCTTTACCTCTACCGATAGAGATTTGACCTGAAAAAGATATTTTCTTATTAGCCAATTTAGGATCTGCTGCTTCTAACACTATTAAAGCCACTTCATTTTGTGCAGATTCTTCTTTCACTGGCTTTAAGCTGGAAGTGCTTTTCAAATCTTTGAACATGGATTTTACAGTTACAAAAATATAACCACAGATACAAAGAAGCATTCCATACTGTAGTGCTACTAAAAAAGCTTTACTTGCCATTTGACCACCTCATCAAAGATATATCAATACTTTATTATAGGCATAAATCCTAGATAAAGCAACTTCAAAACCATTATTATAATAAAGTTTTTTCCTAATTATATATATAAATCTTTCTATAAAAAAACTAGACAATCAAGTTTTTTCCTCAATCATCTAGTTTGAATTTATAGCCAACGATAATTCACAAAACCTGCTCCTCGTGAATTCATCTCACCTAAGCCCACGCCTAAAGATAAATATGCCATTTCTTGAGATTTTTCATCATCTAAGACAGCAAGACGCACTTTATCGCCGAGAAGTTTTATATTTTTATATTTCATTGGCACAGGTGTTTTATTTAAAAATTCTATAGTGGAATAAAATTTTTCTATATTTATTTCATCTTTATCATTTATATCGCCTTTGAAATTATTTATTTTCTTAGTTAAATTAATGATAAATCGCTGTTCAAATTCTTCTTGACTCATACAATTTTTCCAATAACCATTTTCTGCCTTGATTATCATTGGTGTCAAAGTATAGATAAACTCTATTATCTTTCGTGGCAAAACTCTTTTTTCTGCTGTCAGCCCTTTAAATTCTCTAGTATTTATATTTGGACAAACTTCATAGAAAAATTCTGCCATATCCTCATCAATAGTTCTGATGGTCAAAGTATATATCTTGCCTTTTTTATAGATTTTATCTTTTTCCAATGGCGATAATAAATCATAGCAATAATTTTTATATGTATTTGTATTATGTAATTTTCCTAAATTTTCTTTTGCAAATAAGCTTTTATCAATAAATCTAGTCAACATGATTTGCACATCTTATGCAATGATATCCTTTAATAAATATAATTTTATGCGTATTTGATAAACTTTCATCAAAATGCCCCTTTCTTTGAATTTACCAAATTATATATTCATCTTTTTTAATATTTATATATCAATAATTATAACAAAAAAGCTAGATAGTTAAACCTAACATTTAACTACCTAGCCTTTTATCAATCATTCTTATAATACAATTTTACCGAAATCTGCAATAGATTTAATAAGTGTATCAATATTTTTAAGAAGTGCAAGACGATTATTTTTGATTTGTTCGTCTTTATCCATAACCATTACATTATCAAAGAAATTATTGATTGGTGCAGTGAGTTCCTGCATTTTATCAATAGCTGTTTTATAATCTTTATTATTTAAAGCAGTTTCTACATCTTTAGCTACTGCTACATAAGTATTATAAAGAGCTTTTTCTTCATCTAATGTAAATAATGCTTCATTAATAACATTATTTTCTGCTTTTTTGCTGATGTTACCTACACGTACAAAAGCTTGAATTGCATCATTTAATACGCCAGAAGCGATTTCTTGAGCTGTTACGCAAGCTTTAGCATAAATGCCTGCAACTTCATCTGCATTTTCAAGTACAGCGTCAATAATATCATAGCGAACATCATTATCGCCAAGTACATTTTTAAGACGTAAAGTGAAGAATTCTGCTACATTTTTCTGGATTTCAGCACGTTTTTCACTATCAGTGATATTGAGTAAATCCATTGCTTTATCTGCAATTTCACTGATGGAAATAGTGTAGTTTGCTTCAATAATTGTATGCACAATACCAAGAGCTTGACGACGAAGTGCAAATGGATCTTGAGAACCTGTTGGCACAAGTCCACGACTGAATGTAGCTACGATATTATCCATTTTATCAGCTAAAGAAACAAGACGACCTGCTACGCTAGCTGGTTCTGCATCACCTGCAAAACGTGGCATATAATGTTCATAAATAGCAGTTGCTACTTCTTGACCTTCACCATCTAAAAGTGCATATTCACGACCCATGATACCTTGAAGTTCAGTGAATTCACAAACCATAGCAGATACAAGGTCAGCTTTTGCTAAGATTGCAGCACGTTTAGTTGTTTTTATTTCAGCTTCTGTAGCATTTACTTTTTCGCCAATGAAAGCAGAAAGTTCTGCTAAACGATTAGCTTTATCATAAATTGTACCAAGACCTTCTTGGAATACTACAGTTTTTAATTTTTCTACATAATCATAGAGACTATGTTTTCTATCTTCATCAAAGAAGAATTGAGCATCAGCAAGTCTTGCACGAAGTACACGTTCATTACCATGCTGTACTTTATCTAAGCAATAATCGCCACCATTGCGAACTGTGATAAATAATGGTAATAAATTGTTATTATCATCTAAAACAGGGAAATAACGCTGATGATCTCTCATTGGAGTCATTACTGCTTCTTTTGGTAATTTAAGATATTTATCTTCAAAAGTTCCACAAAGTGCTGTTGGATATTCTACAAGATAAATTACTTCTTCTAATAAATCTTCCGTGATTTCTGCATGACCATTATGAGCTTTTGCAATTTCTTCAATCTGTGCTTTGATGATATCGCGACGTTTTTCTTGGTCTACAATAATAAATGCATCTTTACAAGCTTGTTCATAATCACTTGCTTTATTGATTGTGAAATCGCCTTCACTTAAGAAACGATGACCACGAGATACACGACCAGATTTTACATTAGCTACTGTAAAATCAATTACTTCTTCATCATATAAAGCTACGAGCCAACGAAGTGGACGTACAAAGCGGAAATCTAAATCGCCCCAACGCATATTTTTAGGGAAATTCAAACCTTCTACTAATTCTTTTAATAAAGTAGGTAAAAGTTCTACAGTCTGTTTGCCTTCTTCGCTGGAAACAGCATATACATAACCATCTTTTACTACTAAATCAGCAACATCTACTTTTTTGCCACGAGCAAAACCGATAGCTGCTTTTGTAGGATTGCCATCTTTATCAAAGGCGATAGCAGTAGATGGACCTTTATATTCACTAGATGCACCTTGCTGAGTTTCTGCAAGATTTTTTACTAAAAGTGCAGTTCTGCGAGGTGTACCAAGAGTTGTTACTTCATCAAAATCAAGACGCATTTCTTGAAATTTTGCAGTTGCTTTTTCTTTTAATTGAGCTAAAATTCCTGGCATAAAATGAGCAGGAACTTCTTCTGTACCAATTTCTAATAATAAATCTTTAGCCATTATTATTTTGCTCCTTTCTTCAAGAGAGGATAGCCGAGTTCTTCACGCTGTTTTAAATAACATTGAGCACAAAGACGAGCAAGATTACGTACACGAGAAATAAACGCTGTACGTTCAGATACGCTGATTGCTCCACGAGAATCAAGCAAGTTAAATGTATGAGAACATTTCAATACATAATCATATGCTGGATGAACATAGCCAAGCTCAATTACGCGAACAGCTTCTTTTTCGTATTTATCGAAAAGGTCAAATAAAAGAGCAGTATCTGCAAGTTCAAAGTTGTAAGTGGATTGTTCAAATTCATTTTGATGGAATACATCACCATAAGTGTATGTGCCATTCCAATCAATATCATAAACATTTTCTTTTTCTTGAATATACATTGCAATACGTTCAAGACCATAAGTGATTTCAGAAGCTACAGGTTTTACATCAACACTACCTACTTGTTGGAAATAAGTAAACTGTGTGATTTCCATACCATCAAGCCAAACTTCCCAACCAAGACCCCAAGCACCAAGTGTTGGAGATTCCCAGTTATCTTCAACAAAACGGATATCATGTTCTTTTTCATTGATACCGAGTTTTGCTAAGCTCTGTAAATAAAGTTCCTGAATATTATCAGGAGATGGTTTCATAATTACCTGAAATTGATGATGTTGGAATAAACGGTTAGGATTTTCACCATAACGACCATCAGCTGGACGGCGAGATGGTTCTACATATGCTACATGCCAAGGTTCAGGGCCAAGTACACGTAAAAATGTAGAAGGGTTCATAGTACCTGCACCTTTTTCCACGTCATAAGGTTGAGCTAAAATACAGCCTTGCTTAGACCAAAATTCCTGCAAAGTCAGGATAATTTCCTGAAATGTCATAAATATACCTCCTTGATATTCATGGGCGACAAAATAAAAAATCTCGCCCATGTAACAACAAAATGTTACAGGGACGAGATGTATTCCCGCGGTTCCACCCTGATTGACTTAAATATATTTAAGTCCTCTTTAGAATGTTATTTATTATTATAAAGCTCCCTAGTGCCATTCACTTTTTGTAGTCTTACACCATCACTACTCGCTGATTAAAGTTACTTTTCTAGTTCATTGCTGTACATAAAGTCTAGCAAAAGAAAAAATCCTTGTCAATATATTTATGTTGTTTACTTTTAGATTTATGGCTAAATAATAAAATACTTTTAATATCTCTTATTCAAACTAAATTTTTTTGCCCCAATCAATTGATTAACAAAAATATTAATAATGGCTATAGCTAACATAACTGGCACAGTAATCCCAATAAAAGTGCTATAATCAATCAACAATTCATAAGCTATAAAACCAATTAACCATAAAAGACAATTTTTACCAGTGATAAATGAATTTTGATGATAAATATTATGACTAAAGAAATATTCAGAAAAAGCAATAGCAAATAACGGTGCAAAAGTTGCTGCTATAAAATAAAGGAAAGTTTCATATTGTTCCATAGATAAGAAAATAGCAAACAATGTAGAAATTATACATACAAAAAATGCTGTATATTTTACATCTAATTGATTACTAATATGATTTAAACAAATACTTGAAGAATTTATCGTAATGAAATTTGTTGTTACTGTAGATAATAAAATAACAACTAAAGAAATAACACCCAATCCAGATAACATGAAAATATCACAAATATCTGTTATCCCATAATGAACAGCACTACCTAAACCAATTGTATACATTAAAATACTGCCAAAACAATATGCCACTACACAGCTCAATGTACCTGTAGATTGATTTTTAAGTGTTCTTGTATAATCTGAAATAACTGGCATCCATGATAAACACATAGCAATATTTAATTCTACTGCCATGCCAAAACTCATACTTTCATCTAAAGAAATTACCACTTCATTTGCAGAAACTACAGCCCCAAAACCTAAATATAAAGAAGCAAGCAATAAACAAAGCATTACTACTTTATTTATCTTACTTACAAAATCCATTGTACTAAAAATCCAAATGCAAGGAAAAAGACCTATAATAATTGTCCATAAAATAGTATTTTCTCCCATATTCCATAAAGATGCCATTAATTTATTGAAAGCTTGTGCCCCAATGATGGTCATTATAGAAGTCCAACCTATTAATTGAATAGTATTTAATAGAGAGAAACTAACAGAACCCAACTTACCAAAAGATAAATTAATACTTTCAGAAGCACTGCAACGTTTATTAGCACCGATAATCCCTGCTAAATAAAGAATAATTCCACCAATTACATGACCTACTAAAATAGCTAAAAATCCATCTTTCATGCCAAGTGGTGCTAAAAAAGTTCCTGTCATGATTTCAGCCACAGAAACTGCTGTACCAAACCAAATCAATGATACATTAAAACTAGAATTATTTGTTGATGTAAAAAATGTAGACAAAAAATCACCTCATAAAAAATAAAAATATTTAAAAATAAAAAAAGGAAATAGCCATGCCATTTCCTTGAAAATACGTAATCAAACTAATATTTCCCTACGTTGGCATTATCCAAATCAGGTCATAGGTCGAAGTTCACAACTTCCTCTCAGCCTGTCTACAAGCTCCCTTTTTCATATTCTGCCTTTAATATAAATTATCCTAAAATATTTGTCAAATTCTCGAAAAATCTCCAAAAAATATATTGCATAGCCCATTTTTATATGATAAAATAGCCTAGTATGCAACAAACGGTCCGCTGTGAGATATTCTTATATGAACGTTTGAATTAAGGAGGAAAAATAATGAATATTATTCAGGCTTTAGAACAGGAACAATTACGTAACGATATCCCTAAATTCATCCCTGGCGATAGCGTTCGCGTACATGTAAAAGTAGTTGAAGGATCCAACGAACGTATTCAGATGTTCGAAGGTGTTGTAATCGCTCGCCAAGGTTCTGGCGTTCGTGAAAACTTCACAGTAAGAAGAATTTCTTATGGTGTTGGTATTGAACGTACTTTCCCAGTACATTCCCCACGCCTTGCAAAAATCGAAGTTACTCGTAGAGGTATTGTTCGTAGAGCAAAACTTTATTATCTTCGTAACCTTACTGGTAAAGCTGCTCGTATTAAAGAAAGACGCTAATATCTTCATAAGAGGGACTGCCTATGGCAAGTCCCTTTTGTTTTATTAGTATGTTCTAGTAGAGGGAGGATTATCATGGCTGATAAAAAAGAGTCATCTTTAGGTAGTGAAATTAAAGATTGGGTTATTTCCATAGCTATCGCTGTTGTCTTAGCCTTATTCATTCGTCATTTTGTAGTAGAATTATATTTAGTTGATGGACCTTCTATGCGTCCGACATTACAAAATCAAGAGCGTTTAGTCGTTAATAAATTTATTTATAATTTACATGACCCTGAACGCGGTGATATCTTGGTATTCCAATATCCAAAAGACCCTAGCCGTGATTTTATCAAACGTGTAATTGCAATTCCTGGAGATACTATTGAAATCAAAGATGGTCATGTTTATGTAAATGGGGAATTAAAAAATGAACCATATATCTTAAGCACAACTAGAGGAGATTATCCACTGGCTACTGTACCAGAAGGACATATCTTTGTAATGGGCGATAATCGCAATAATTCCGAAGATAGTCGTTTCGCTGATGTAGGCATGGTACCATTTGATTTAATCAAAGGTAAAGCAATACTCATCTTCTGGCCACTTGATAAATTAAGAACATTACCATGATAATAACGAAAAGGTACCTATGAAATATTTTGTAGGTACCTTTTTTTATTTTATAAAATCTATTTATTGTTTATATGTCTAGCTAAAGCTTGTTGCCAAATTTCTTGAAGCATCGGCAAACGAAATTTAGCATTTGCTGGACTTGTAGATGGCAAAGTATAAAAAGTATATGTTTTATCTTTTAAAATATCTTTATTATATTTCTTAAAGCACTGAAAAGATTTTCCGCCATTAAAACAAATAGTTTTTATCTTAGGATATTTAGTAAATAAAGCTTTAAAATCATTTGGCACTTCATCGCAAATAGCACTATCTAAACTACCTTCCCGAATACAAGAATCTATAGAGTCCCATAGCGCAATATGATTTTTTCTCAATGATTCTAATCGCTCTTGATAAATAGTTGGTATTATTCCTTCATTAAAAAATATAGCCATTAATTTCCAAAATCTATTTTGAGGATGAGCATAATATTGTTGCTGTTCCAAAGATTTCACACTTGGCATTGAACCTAAGATAATAGTTGTACAATTTTCATCAATAGATGGGGCAAATCCTATGAGTCTTTCCATAAATAAAATCACCTCTATCTTATTATAATATAAAGATTTTTAGTATAGATAAAAAATTTTTAAAAACAAATGTCAAAAAGTCAAAATAATGTTTGACAATTTGACTTTTAGCTTTTATAATATGTTTTGTAAGCAAATATGAAACTAAAGTATAACATAAATTATTACTTTAGTATTTATGTTTACTGTATTATTGTTTTTATAATATTATTAATCGAAATGTTACTCATCATGACTTGGAGGTATAAATCATGGGTGAAGAAAAATATACACAAAAAGTTTTAGAAGCTATGCAATCTGCACAGCAAGAAGCAGCACTTCGCTATCATCAAGAAATTACATCTGCTCATGTTCTTTCTGCTTTGATTAAAGAACCAGAAGGTTTACTCGCTACTATTTTTGCTGAATGTAGAGTAGATTTACCTATGCTCAAAGCAAAATTAGAACAAATACTCAAAAAAATTCCTAGCGTAAAAGGTCAAAGTCGTTTAGGCATGAGTACAGAAATGGTTCGTGTATTAGGTAGAGCAGCAAAACTCGCTGAAAACATGAACGATGAATATATAAGCACAGAACATTTATTATTAGCTATTGTCAGCGATAGCGATGACGAAATGCAAGCATTATGTAGAGAATTTAATCTACATCAAAATAAAATTCAATCTGTAATCAAATCAGAACGTAAACAAAATGTAAATAGTGATAATCCTGAAAGTGGTTATAAATCACTTGAAAAATACGGTCGTGATTTAACAGCTATGGCAAGAGTTGGTAAACTAGACCCTGTTATTGGCCGTGATGAAGAAATACGCCGTACTATCGAAATCTTATCTCGTCGTACTAAAAATAACCCAGTATTAATCGGTGAACCTGGTGTTGGTAAAACTGCTATCGTTGAAGGTTTAGCTCGCCGTATCGTAGCAGGTGATGTTCCAGAATCTCTAAAAAATAAAACATTATATTCTCTCGATATGGGCTCATTAATCGCTGGTGCTAAATATCGTGGTGAATTTGAAGAACGTCTAAAATCTGTATTAAATGAAATCTCTAAATCCGATGGACAGATTTTATTATTCATCGATGAAATTCACACTGTAGTAGGTGCAGGTGCAACTGAAGGTGCTATGGACGCTGGTAACTTATTAAAACCAATGTTAGCACGTGGACAACTCCGCTGTATTGGTGCCACTACTTTAAATGAATACCGTAAATATATTGAAAAAGATACAGCTCTTGAACGTCGTTTCCAACCTGTAATGGTAGGTCAGCCATCTGTAGAAGATACTATCTCCATCTTGCGTGGCTTAAAAGAACGTTATGAAGTTCATCACGGTGTAAGAATTCGTGATAATGCACTTGTTTCTGCAGCTGTATTATCTGATAGATATATCTCCGATAGATTTTTACCAGATAAAGCTATCGACTTAGTTGATGAAGCTGCTGCTAAACTTCGTACTGAAATCGAATCTATGCCAGAACCTATTGAAAAATTGCGTCGTAAAATCATGCAATTACAAATAGAAGAAGAAGCATTAAATAAAGAAACTGATGAAGCATCTAAAGAAAAACTTGCTAAACTCATTGATGAAAAAACTAAATTACAAAATGAAGAAAATGAATTAAAAGCAAAATGGGATAAAGAAAAACAAGGTATTGTTCGTGTACGTGCTATCAAAAAAGAAATGGATAGTGCCAATACTGAAATGGAAAAAGCTCAACGCAGTGGCGATTATGCCAAAGCTTCTGAAATCAAATACGGTAAATTACCACAACTTCAAAAAGAACTTGAAGAAATGGAAAAAGCTGTTCATGATGAAGAAGGCAATCGTCTCTTAAAAGAAGAAGTATCTGAAGAAGATATCGCTCAAGTAGTAAGTCGTTGGACTGGTATTCCTGTTACTAAAATGCTCACAGGTGAAAGAGAAAAGCTCGTGCATTTAGAAGATGTTCTTCATGAACGTGTTGTCGGTCAAGATGAAGCCGTAAAAGCTGTAAGTGAAGCTATTATCCGTGCTCGTGCTGGTATCAAAGACCCTAATCGTCCAATCGGTTCTTTCATTTTCCTCGGCCCTACAGGTGTAGGTAAAACTGAACTTGCAAAAACTTTAGCTGAAAGTCTATTTGATGATGAACGCAGTATCATTCGTATCGATATGAGCGAATATATGGAAAAACATTCTGTAGCTCGTTTAATCGGGGCTCCTCCAGGATATGTTGGCTATGATGAAGGCGGTCAACTCACTGAAGCAGTTCGCCGTCGTCCATATAGCGTAATTTTACTTGATGAAATCGAAAAAGCTCATCGTGATGTATTCAATGTATTATTACAAATCTTAGATGATGGTCGTTTAACTGATGGTAAAGGTAGAGTTGTAAACTTCAAAAATACTGTTATCATTATGACTTCAAACTTAGGCAGTCATGAAATCTTAAATCAAGAAGATTTTGCTACAGCTGAAAAATTAGTACGTGATATCTTAAAAGATTATTTCCGTCCTGAATTTTTAAATCGTGTTGATGATATTATCGTATTTAAAGCTTTAGCTAAAGAACAAGTACGTCAAATTGCTCGCATCATGCTCGAAAATCTCAATAAACGTCTACAACATCAAGTTAATATTTCACTTTCTTGGTCTGATGAAGCTTTGACTAAACTTGCAGATGAAGGCTTTGAACCAAACTTCGGTGCTCGTCCACTTCGTAGATTATTATCTCATACTGTAGAAACTCAATTAAGTAAAGAAATCATCAAAGGTAATATCAAAGAAGGCGACACTGTAGATATTAATGTAAACGGTGAAGAATTCACATTTAATCCAATTCGCAAAATGGAAGCATAAATTTTAAATTAAATAATAGCACTCTAAAATAAGATTAATTTTAGGGTGCTATTTTATTTTTTAGTTAATTAAGAATATCATATTATCGAAAAGTCTTAACAAATTTTAGTAAAAAGCCAATGATAAAAATACAATGTTACATTAAAAATAAAAAAATAACTACTAGACAAATACTTTTGAATATGATATTATAAATCTCGTAAAATAGAACAGCAAAGGCAAGGGAGCCATATGAGACATCTGTGCATTAATATATCTATTCAATATATTTTTATTAATAGGTTTTTATGACATTAATGCAGTCAGGTTTGTTTTCATACGGCTTTTTTTAGTTGCTACATAAATTTTGTTAATAAAAGGTGGGTCTTTTAATGAACGATTTATTATATGTTATTCCTGCAAATTCTAAAAAAGAAGATATTATTGCTACATTGAAACAACATCCTGAAATTAAATTTGTTTCTTTAGTAGGTATCGATTTAGCTGGTAATGATACTGATGAAAAAATTCCTATGAGAGTTTTTCTTGAAGATATTGACTCTTTCTATAATGGCTCTGCTGTTCAAACAGATGGTTCTTCTGTAGTATTAACAGGTATTGCTACATTAAATAATGCTAAAGTAGATATGCCAATTGATCCTACTGTTAATTGGTTCGTTGATTACAATATCGAAAGCTATGATGATGAACTCGGTAAACCAGTTGGTACTCTCCGCATTCCTGCAGCTCTTATTCATGATGGCAAAGCTGTAGACTCCCGTTCCATCTTAGCTAACACTTTAACTTATGTAAAAAAAGGTTTATTAGACCTCTTTAAAAATAATGCTAAAATCTCCGGCTTAGAACATATCAATGGCGCAGATGTAAAAGATATCGTATTTACTTCCGCTACTGAACTTGAATTCTGGGTAAAAACTCCACTTAGTGAAGCAGATATCCCTGAAATGTCCGCATCTCAGGTTATGCAAGAACAATATTGGCAACGTACACGCGGTGCTGTTCGTACAGCTCTTGAACAGTGCATGTTAGCTCTTGAAGCTTATGGTCTTTCCCCTGAAATGGGTCATAAAGAAGTTGGTGGTATGAAAGGTCATATGGATACTGATGGTAATATGACTCATGTTTGCGAACAGGTAGAAATTGACTGGAAATTCGCTGATGCACTTCAAGCTGCTGATAATGAACTTGTTGTTCGTATCCTTGTAAAAGAAATCTTCCGTGAAAATGGTCTTGAAGTAAACTTCAAAGCAAAACCTATGATCGGTCTTGCTGGTAATGGTGAACATACTCATTTCGGTATTGGTGCTATCATGAATGATGGTTCTTTCGTAAACTTATTCGCACCAACTGATATGAAAAAAGACTTCATGAGTGCTGTAGGTTATGGTGCTATCATGGGCTTACTTAAAAACTATGAAGTTATCAACCCATTCGTATCCGCAACTAATGACTCCTTAAATCGTTTAAAACCAGGTTTTGAAGCTCCTGTATGTATCGTTACTTCCTTAGGTCATAAACCAGAAGTTCCATCTCGTAACCGTACAATCTTAGCTGGTCTTATTCGTGATGTTAACAATCCAAAAGCTACTCGTTTTGAACTTCGCGCTTGTAATCCATATACAAACACTTATCTTGTACTTGCTGCTATTTATACATCTATCCTTGATGGTGTTAAATACGCTGTTACTAAAACTACTGCTGAATTACTTGCTGAAATCTCCAAAGATGTAGGTGATGATGCTGGTTACTTAGAAAAAGACCGTGCTTATCGTGCTGAAGATGATGTATTTGAAGATTATACTGAAGAAGAACGTCATCAACGTTTTGGTGTACATCCTGCAACAGTTTGGGAAAACTTCTCTAACTTGAAAAAATATCCTGAAAAACGTGCAGTTTTAACTGAAGGTAAAGCATTCAGCGATAAAATTATTGATGCATTTGTTGAAGGTGAATTAATTCGTTGGAAAACTGAACTTATCAGCCGTATTATTCCTGAAAATCGTATGCTTATCAGCAAATTTAAAGAAATTAAATCTGCATATGTAACTGATGAAGATTCTTACAATTGGAATAAACTCAACCGCATTCGTTATTATCTTGCTAAAGACAGCATCGATAATAAATCCTTATTCACTCAGTTAATCAATGCTTTAAATTCTGGAGATTTTGCTACAGCTTCTAGCTTACAGGTAGAAATGTATGATAAAATGGAAGAATTAAAAGAACTCTATGCAACTTATAGAAACAATATGATTTAATAAAATTCTCCAAGAAGGCTTCTATTTTTAGGAGCCTTCTTATTTATATTTTAGATTAGAATAATAAATTATTTTTATAATAAAGATATTGACAAAAATCTATTTTTTCTATATGATAATGATTAGCAATTATATAGAATAACTCATCAAGAGCAACTGAGGGACTGGCCCAATGACGTTGCGGCAACCATTGAGCATTTATCAAACGGTGCCAAATCCTTTAAGTTTTACTTAGAAGATGAGAGATGGATATAAACTCTCTCGCGTTTAAGTTTAGAGAGTTTTTTTTATGTTATTTTTTAATTGTTAAGATATAAAAAAATATACTAGGAGGTTCCTAAATGTCCAACAGAGTATTATTTACTTCTGAATCTGTTACTGAAGGTCATCCTGATAAAGTAGCAGACCAAATTTCTGATAGCATTTTAGATGCAATTTTAGCCAAAGATCCAAATGGTCGTGTAGCTTGTGAAACTTTCGCTATGACTGGTCAAATCCATGTAGCTGGTGAAATATCCACTGATTGCTATGTAGATATTCCATCTATCGTTCGTGAAACTATCCGCAATATCGGTTATACTCGTGCAAAATTCGGTTTAGACTGCGATACTTGTGGTATTTCTTTATCTATTGATGAACAATCCCCTGATATTGCTATGGGTGTAGATAAATCTTTAGAAGCAAAAGAAGGCGAAGCAGACGAAACAGATCTCGGTGCTGGTGACCAAGGTATGATGTTCGGTTATGCTACAAATGAAACTCCTGAATATATGCCTCTTCCTATCGCTTTAGCTCATAAACTCGCTCGTCGTCTTACTGAAGTTAGAAAATCTGGTGAACTCTCTTATCTTCGTCCAGATGGTAAAACTCAAGTAACAGTTGTTTATGAAGATGGTAAACCTGTTGCTGTAGATACTATTGTTATCTCCACTCAACATGACCCAGATGTTACTTTGGAACAAATTAAACAAGACCTCATGGAAAAAGTAATTAAACCTGTTGTTCCTGCTGAACTTTTAACATCTGAAACAAAATATTTCATCAATCCTACTGGTAAATTCGTTATCGGTGGTCCACAAGGTGATACTGGTCTTACTGGTCGTAAAATCATTGTTGATACTTATGGCGGTATGGCTCGTCATGGTGGCGGAGCTTTCTCCGGTAAAGATCCAACAAAAGTAGACCGTTCTGCAGCATATGCGGCTCGTTATGTAGCTAAAAATATCGTAGCTGCTGGTCTTGCTGATAAATGTGAAATCCAATTAGCATACGCTATTGGTGTTGCAAAACCTGTATCTATCAGCATCAATACTTTTGGCACTAATAAAGTAGCTGAAGACGTTATCACAAAACTTGTAAATGATAACTTTGACCTTCGTCCAGCAGGTATCATCAAAGAATTAGACTTACGTCGTCCAATTTACGCTCAAACAGCAGCTTATGGTCATTTCGGTCGTACAGATGTAGATCTTCCTTGGGAACATACTGATAAAGCTGAAACATTAAGAAAACAAGCTGGCTTATAATAATATTATATAAAAAACCTCTGATAAATAATTTATCAGAGGTTTTTCTTTATCTATGACGACCATGTCTAGGTGGTGGAGGCGGTGGAGCTTGTCTTTTAGGTGCTGGCTTCCATCTGTCTTTATGAGGATGTGGTGCTTTTTTCCAATCTGGTGCTTTATGCTGTGGTGGTGGAGGTGGTGCCATCCTATGTCTAGGTGGAGGTGGCGGAGCAGCCTCTGTTGTATTTGCACTTATGACATAACTAATAGGTGTTGCTAAGAAACATGCCATAGTTAAAATACCAATAGATTTTTTAATTCTGTTTTTTAACATTATAAAATCTCCTTTCAATCTATTTTGCCGAAAAAAACGATAAAAACGAAAATGCTATCGATATTCCTAATATAATTAGCAATAATCTTCTTAATAATGGATTCATAAAAATTCTCCTTCACGCAAATTATTTTAATTATAAAATTCTGTAATACATATAAAATATCCTCTCTCATATTTTCTTATTTTCTAAAATTAAATAGATATATTATAATATAAACATATTACTTGATTAGGTACGTGATTACATGAAAAAACTTGCAGATATATATATTAATATTCCCGTTAAAAGTATTGCTAAGGCTTACACTTATATAATTCCTGAGAAATTTGATATTTTAAAAGAAGGTTGTCGTGTTTTAGTGCCTTTCGGCAATAGAATTATGGAAGGCTTTATTATTAAAATATATGCAAATAGCGAACATAATATAGATATAACTAAATTAAAAGAAATCAAAGATATTATTGATACGGAAGCTTGGTTTACACCTCAAATGTATACTACCGCCAAATGGATGGCTGATTTTTATCTATGTTCTTTAGGTGAAACTATGCGGTTATTTATCCCCGGAAAAAATAGTGTACAAATTCGCCCTATTTTTAATATAAACCAACAAGAATATGATTTATTCCCTAAAAATAAACTATCACCAATTGAAATATCTTTGCTTGAATATCTTTCTCTACAAAAAAATACTGATTTATTGACTTTACGACATAAATTCAATACAATTGATAATTTATCTTCTTTACTAGATAAACTCATCGCCAAAAAACTAATTATCCGAGATTATACTTATAAAACAAAAGCTAATAAAATTTATATCACTTATGCCTCTTTAAATGTAACAGTTAATGATGATATTTTAGCAACTTTAAAAAATAAACCAGCTCAAAAAAAAGCTCTATTATATTTAGCTAAAATAAAAGAAGCTTCTACTAAAGATTTAGCAAATGAAAAAATCTCTCTACCTACACTAAAAGCACTTGCTGATTTAGACTATATAAAATTAGAAAAGAAACAAATATTGCGAGATAGTTATCACCAAATAACTACTAAACAAAATACAGATAAAAAACTGACATCAGACCAAATGACAGCCTTAAAAAATATAGAAATAGCTCAACATCAAGGCAAGCAAAAATTTTTACTATATGGCGTTACAGGTAGTGGCAAAACTCAAATCTATATAGAAATGGCTTTAAAAGCACGTGCTTTAGGTAAACAAGTCCTTATATTAGTTCCTGAAATCGTCCTTACAGGGCAATTAGTAACTTCCTTTAAAGAATATTTTACTGATGATGTCGCTGTTATTCATAGTAGATTATCCGTTGGAGAAAGAAATGATACATTTTGGCGAATTCGCACTAAACAGGTAGGTATCATCATTGGAGCTCGTTCAGCATTATTTGCTCCATTTGAAGATTTAGGCTTAATTGTAATGGACGAAGAACATGACCCTTCATATAAGCAAGATGAATCACCTCGATACCACAGTCATGATATCATTGAAAAAATGGCTGAAATTTATCATGCTACTTTAATCATGGGTAGTGCTACACCTTCTTTAGAGAGTTATTACAAAGCGCAAATAGGCGAATATGTTTTATTAAAAATGCCTAATCGAATAGATAACCTCCCTTTACCATATATTGAAGGAGTGGACATGCGTGAAGAACTACGCATATGCAATCGAAAAATCATTTCTTTAAAATTAAAAGAATTAATTGCAGATACTCTAGCCAAAAAAGAACAAATTATCATCATGTTAAATCGCAGAGGTTTTTCTACTTTTGTAATGTGCAGAGCTTGCGGTCATGTTATCAAATGCAAATACTGCGGTTTACCTCTTGTTTATCATCGTCGTGGCATCTTACAATGCCATCATTGCGATATCACAGAAACTGTTCCTACTATTTGCCCAAAATGTAATAGTAAATATATTAAATTTTTCGGCTCAGGAACAGAAAAACTTGAAGAAGAATTATCCACTTTATTTCCCCAAGCTAGAATAATTCGCTTGGATAGAGATACTACTGGCAAAAAATTCGCTCATCTAGATATCTTAAAGCAATTTAAAGCTGGTCTATATGATATTTTATTAGGTACGCAAATGGTTGCTAAAGGTCATGATATACCTACTGTAACAGCTGTTGGCATCATAAGTGCAGACTCTAGCCTAAATTTACCAGATTTTAGAGCAGGGGAACGTTGTTTTGGTTTAATAACTCAAACGGCTGGTCGTGCTGGTAGAAAAAATAAACGTGGACAAGTAATTGTACAAACGTATAATTTAGAACATTATGCTGTACAATGCGGTATTCAACAAGATTATAATCATTTTTATAATGAAGAAATTTTATTGCGTAAAGCTATGTATTATCCGCCTTTCTGTCAACTCATAAAATTAATAATTCAAGACGAAAATGAAGAAAATGCTTTAACTAAAGCACAAAATTTAAAAAAACTCATCAAAGATAAATTCCAAGATAATAAAAATATTATTGTCATGGGTCCTGCTCCATCTTTAATCGCAAATTTCAAAGGAATGTATCGCTTTAATTTACTATTAAAAACAAATGATTTAAATACCTTACGAAATTATTTGCGTGAATGTAAAGTAGATATTGATAAAAATATAACAGTGGATATTAACCCTATTAATACAAATTAAATTCAATACAAAACAAAAACCCCAATAACTAGAATGTACTAATTATTGGGGTTAGTTTTTTAATTAATATTTATATTATTTTACAATCAAAACTGGGCATTTGGCATGTTCTAACACATATTTACTTACGCTACCAAGCAATACACCTCGTACAAGACCTAAACCTCTACTACCCATAACAATTAAATCTGCAGAAATTTCTTTTTCATAATCTCTAATTGCTTCAGCTGGGTCTCCAGTTCTATATGCACAAACAATTTTCATTCCTTCTGGGAACAATTCTTTTGCTGCATTTAAAATACGTTGACCTGCTTTTTCAATTTCAATCAATACGTTACCAGATAAATAAGCATTAATTGCTAACTTATTAATATCTGCTACATATAGAATATGAACTTCTGCTTCATTAAAGCGATTAATTTTTATAGCCTGTTGCATAGCACGTTCAGCAATTTCAGAGCTATCGATTGGAACTAAAATACGTTTTACGTTATCCATAACCAAACCCTCCTTGATGCCTTGATTATAATATATTTTCAAGTTATTTTATATTAGTTATATTCTATATATATAGCTAAAAATCCTGCTTTTTTGAATAAATTTTGCAAATATTTTTATAAAATTTATTTACGATAAACTTGTAACTTGCTTAATAAAAGTAAGCGATTTAAAAGGCTTGCCAATTAAGGATTGTATATAATCTAATAGAATTTTTTCAGCATTTATTAAATCAATACCTTTTACTTGAAATTTAGGTGGATTATCCCAATCTAAATGTAAAAGATGCTCTATAAATAATCTTACAGAAGATGGATAATTTATCTGCTTTCCTTGACTGCAAGATGTGCAGATTGCTCCACCTTGCATGGCATCAAAATGACAATCGCCTTCGATTTTACTTCCACATAATGCACACTGACTATAATGAAGTTGACAGCCAGTATATTCAAAAATCTGATAAGCACTAGCCAAAGCACAAATACGAGGATTAAATTTTGTTAGACAAGGCAAAATCTTTAATAATTTTTCATAAATCTCTGCTTGTGGTTCATCTTCACTGCATAATTCTTTAGCTAATTCTGCAATAAAAGAAGCATATGCCATTGCCGTCAAATCCTCATATAAATCAGAAAAAAATCCTTTATGTTCACATTGGCGAACTGTATCCATCTTTTCACCTTTAGATAATTGAATATCTAACCATGAAAATGGCTGCATAGATGCTGCTAATGGACTTTTAGGACGTCGACAACCATATGCTGCTGCTGTTATTTTTCCATAAGTAGGTGATAAAAGGGTAACGATTTTATCTGCGTTACCCCAATTTTTTACACCTAAAACTAATACTTCTGTTGTATAAATAGCCATATTAGTTTATTTTCCCTTTTAATATTTTACTTGTTTTCAACAGAATCCATATTTTTTTCTTGTTGAGCTTTTTCCATTTTTTCCTTAACTTCTTGTATTTTAGCTAAATCTGCTTTTACATCAGCACCTGGCATTACACCACCAGCTGTCAATATATATTGAAAAGCATCTTCTACAGAGATATCCACATAAATTATATCTTTTTTGGGTACAAATACATTAAATCCAGAAGTCATATTTAAACTCCATGGCAAAAATACAGATTCATATTCTTCATCTTTACTTAAATATGGAGCAAGTAATGATGATGGTTTTGGCATTAAAAATCCAATAGTTTTTACATTTGGATGTGGATAAGGAATTAAAACGACTTGACTAAACATCGTTTTTGATTCAAATAACATTGTAGAAACACGCTTAACACTATTGTAAATAAATTTTACAACTGGAATTTTATCTACTACTGTTTCAAAATAGCTGATAATTCGCTGAGAAGCCCATGTCCAAGTTGATGTTATCCAGCCAGCAACTAAAATAACGATAATTAATAAGGCTACACCTGCACCTGGAAATTTAAGTGGTATATAACTTTCTACTATACCTTCTACTAAAGCAAATACTGTAGCAATTACAAAGTAAGTTATAACAATTGGTACTAATACTATAAGCCCATTAATAAAATAATGTGATAATCTATTCATCATGTTAAGCACGTCTTCCTTTATCAATCTCTAAAACCTAATTCACGAAGTACATTACTGCGGTCGCGCCAATCTTTCTTGACTTTTACCCACAAATCTAAATAAGTTTTAGAGCCAAGCATTGTCTCGATATCTTTGCGAGCTAATGCCCCTATTTCTTTTAATAATGCACCACGTTTACCAATGACAATTCCCTTTTGTGATTCACGTTCAACATAGATAGTTGCACGAATATAAACTTTATCATTAGCACGGGATTTCATTTCCTCAATATCTACAGCTATAGCATGTGGTATTTCATCACGAGTCAAATGAAGTACCTTTTCACGTATCATTTCCGCAGCTATCAAACGTTCTGGTTGGTCAGTTACTGTATCTGCTGGATAATACTGTGGCCCTTCTGGTAAATATTTATTTAATTCTGCAAGTAAGCTATCCAAATTCATTTTTTCTTTAGCAGAAATTGGCACTACACCTGCAAAATCATATGCTTTTGTATATTTTTCAATTATCGGCAATACGGATTGTCTATCAATTAAATCCAATTTATTTACAATCAAAATAACTGGTTTTTTTGTAGCTTGCAAACGTTCCATAATATAACGTTCACCGCCACCTAAATCTTCAGTAGCATCAACAACAAATAAAATAGCGTCAACTTCTTTTAATGTGCCTTCTGCTGCTTTTACCATGTATTCACCTAATTTATGCAAAGGTTTATGAATACCTGGCGTATCTAAGAAAATTACTTGTTCATTATCTGTAGTCAATACACACATAATTTTATTACGTGTAGTCTGTGGTTTATCAGACATTATCGCTATTTTCTGTCCAATAAGACTGTTTATCAATGTAGATTTTCCTACATTTGGTCTACCAATAACTGCTACAAAACCTGATTTAAAATGTTTATTCTCCAAAAAATTAACTCCTTTTTAATCTCTACTTATTCCTAATTGTTCCATAACAAAATCTTCTTCTTTTCGCATTTCTACACGGTCAGCTTCTTCTATATGGTCATATCCCAATAAATGAAGCATACCATGAACTGTCAAAAATGCTATTTCACGACGAACACTATGACCATAATCACCAGCTTGTTCTATCGCTTTTTCTACAGAAATAATAATATCACCTAACATATTTACAGGAATTTCGCCTTCAATATTAGGTTCATCACCTTCATTCAAAGCAAAAGATATTACATCTGTTGGTCTATCCACTTTTCTATATTCACGATTTATTTCATGAATATGTTCATTATCTGTAAGCGTAATGCTCACTTCTGCATTATCTAAAGCATATAATTGACCAACTTTTTCTACAGCTTCTTTCACTGTATCACTTAATTTTTCATCTACTTCAAGATTTTCAGGTAAATTGCTTAAAATTATTTCCATAATAAAATCTCCCATTTAGTAAATTAATTTTGCTATTTATTACTTTATCAACTATGTTTATAGAAATTCTTATCTTTATTTTCACTAGGCGGATTAGCAGCTTCATAAGCATCATAAGCTCTAATAATTCGTGCAACAACATCATGACGAATAACATCTCTATCATCAAAATGTATCACAGAAATACCTTCTAATCCATCTAATATTTTTGTCGCCTGTGTCAAACCTGAGCCACTACCTCTTGGCAAATCAATCTGACTCAAATCACCATTTACTACCATTTTTGAGCCAAAACCTAAACGAGTTAAAAACATCTTCATCTGTCTAGGTGTAGTATTTTGAGCTTCATCTAAGATGACAAAAGCTCTCTCTAATGTGCGACCACGCATATATGCAAGCGGTGCTATTTCAATGATATTTCTAGCTAATAATTTTTGATAAGCTTCTAAACCTAAAATATCTTGTAATGCATCATATAGCGGTCTTAAATATGGATCGATTTTTTCTTGTAAATCACCAGGTAAAAAGCCCAAACGTTCTCCTGCTTCAACTGCTGGACGAGTCAAAATAAGTTTATCTACTTCATTATTGCGAAGTGCCATAACAGCCATGACTACAGCTAAATAAGTTTTCCCTGTACCAGCTGGACCTAAACCAAAAGTTATGCTATGACGACGAATAGCATCAATATAAATTTTCTGTCCAATAGTCTTTGGTCGAACGCATTTTCCTCTTGAAGTAACAGTCAATACATCTGTGAATAAAGATTTTAATTCATTAGATTGACCTGCTTTAACCAGTTTTATACTATATCTAACCTCATGCATTGTAAGCTTTGTACCTTGTCTATACAATAAAAGCAAAGCTTCAATAACTTGACTGGCAGCATTTACTTCTCCTTCTTCACCATTGATTGATAAATCTGTACCTCTACCAACAATACGACAGGCAAAACTATCATTTAAAACTCGCAAAAATTCATCATTTTCACCAAGAATACCAATTGTTTCTGCTCTGTCTTGAAAAGGTATTTTTATTTCTGCAAAATTTGGCAAAAGCATTCGCCCTCCATTATTTTTAAAGTAATAGTCATATTCTCATTATAACATATTCATTCTATAGTGCTAAATCTTTTTACCAAAAAATTACTTAAAGACTTCTTATTCAACTTTTATGAAAATCAATCCTTTTCTATTATAAATTATATAAATAAAAAAAGCTATAACCATTACAAAATTTTATTTTTCTTAAAATTCCTAATGATTATAGCTTTATTTTAATCTTTATGAATTACGCGTTTTATACCAAATCGCTTTAAATATTGCAGTGATTTTGGTTGTTCTAAAACTTGAGCATACGTTATTGCTTTTATTATATGCTCTTTTTCAATATCTATTTGTATTTTTTTATCCTTATCTACAGCTTTTATCTCTGTTTGTTGAATAAAATCTTTTGCCTGTAGATTAGTTCTATTTTGCTTTAATTTTTCTTGATATCTATTTTGCAAATCCTGTTCATATTTATCGATATATTGTGTTAAATCATTTATTTTTTCTTGTTGTAAATCATTTGCCACAATTTCAATATTATCATTATTCACCTTTGGCTTTGCCATCATATAATCAAGATTTCTTTTTCTATTTTGTCTTGGTGGTGGATTATCATATATATCAGGAAATTCTTGTTTTTGTTTCTTTTTTTGCTCTCTACGTTTTTGACCAGTATAGATATTTATTATCATAAAAAACAAAAAGAGCAGAAAAGGTGCTAATCCTTCCATGATAAATTATTTTATTGGTACTTGTCCTTGTGGGACTGTACTATCTCCTGTTTTACTTATTGCTTCTCGCATTTGCGTATCAGCATTGATATTATTTAAATTATAATAATCCATTACACCGAGTTTACCTTCACGAAGAGCTTTTGCTAATGCGTGTGGAACTTCTGATTGAGCTTCAACTACACGAGCTTCCATTTCTTGCGTATATGCTTTCATTTCCTGTTCTTTAGCCACAGCCATAGCACGTCTTTCTTCGGCTTTTGCTTGAGCTATACGTTTATCAGCTTCTGCTTGGTCTGTCTGAAGTTCTGCACCGATATTTCTGCCTACATCAACATCGGCTATATCAATGGATAAAATTTCAAAAGCTGTTCCTGCATCCAAACCTTTGCCAAGTACAGTTTTAGATATATCATCTGGATTAGCAAGTACATCTGTATGAGCTTCTGAAGAACCAACTGATGTTACTATCCCTTCACCAACACGAGCAATAATTGTAGGCTCACCAGCACCACCGACTAATCTATCAATATTAGCTCGAACTGTAACCCTTGCTTTAATTTTTAATTCAATACCATTTCTAGCCACAGCAGATACAACAGGTGTTTCAATGACTTTTGGATTTACACTCATTTGTACTGCTTCTAATACATCACGACCTGCAAGGTCAATAGCTGCACTGCGTTCAAATGGAAGTGGTATTTGTGCTCTATGAGCAGCAATGAGTGCATCGACTACTTTATCCACATTACCGCCAGCTAAATAATGTGCTTCAAGTTGATTTACATTGACATTCAATCCTGCTTTATTTGCCTTGATTAGTGGCAATACAATTTTTTGTGGCGGAACTCTACGCATTCTCATACCAACTAACGTAAATATACCCACATGAACATTTGATGCTAATGCTGAAATCCACAATCCTATAGGTACAAAATGCAAAAATAACATAATTGCCACAATAACAATTACTACGATAAAACCAGAACCGATAATCGCTTCCATGATTAATCCTCCTTAAATTTATTTTAGATTTTACGTACAATAATACGCATACCTTCAATTTTTACTACACGAATTTTTTCGCCTTTACTGATATAACTACCTTCAGATACAACATCTAATACATCATCATCGATTTTCACACTTCCAGAAGGTCTTAGTTCTGTCAAAACAATCCCTTCTTTATGCAAATATCTCGAATAATCTACACTACTTACATAACCTTCTTCACTAGAAGATGTCTTTGTCAAAATTATTTTACTCCAAAGCTTACTTGTAGGTAATTTTTTTATTATCAACGCAAAAATTATTATCGCAATAACAAAAGAAATTGCCATCATCAACATAGCATCAATATCGCCACCCATAGCTAAAATCAAACTATATAATATAGCTACTACTCCAAGTCCTGCAAGTAATCCTATCGTTGGGGTTAATATTTCAATTATGATAAAAATAATCCCCACAATAAATATTGCAATCTGATATAAGCTGACTAAACCTTTCACATAACTACTGCCAAAAAATACACCAGCTGCTATAATGCCTAGTAATGCTCCTATACCTGTACCTCCTGTTTTTATCTCTACTAAAATTGCTAGAAATATCACACTCAAAAGCAATGATTGCAATATAGTTGAATCTATAATAAAGTCCATATTATCACTTCCTTTTATTTTTCTATTTAGCAATATAAATAATATATTCGACAATATCTCATAATAAACCTTTTTATAAAAAAATAAGTAATCTAAACAATAGTTTAAATTACTTATTCTTACTTATTTATTTAATTTTCCTAATCGTCTCCAGACGACCATCATCATAGTAGAAAAACATGCTATACCGCCCACAAAATTTGAAATCATTTCAGCATAAAAGACTCCATATACACCTAAGTCCCATAAATTCGGTAAAAAAATCGTCAATGGGATAACTAAAATGACTTTACGAAACAGCGAAAAAAACGTTGCATATTTTCCCATGCCTAACGATATAAACGTTGTCTGTCCAGCAGATTGAAAAGCCATCATAAAAAATCCTAAAAAATATATATGTAATGCTGGCACGCCAAGCAATAACATTTCTTCTTCACTATTAAATAGATGAATAAAAAACTCTGGGAAAAAATCTAATATGCACCAAGCTATACTTGTATATAATAGTGCTATCTTTGTCAAAAATTTTATGCCCTGCCTTACACGTAAATATTGCCCTGCACCATAATTGTAGCTGATAACAGGTTGAGCACCTGAGCGAATGCCTTCTATTGTCATTTGCAAAACATCACGTATTGAATTTAATACAGTCATTATGCCTACATAGATATTTCCGCCCCAAAACAGCAATACATTATTGCAGACAATCTGTACTAAACTTCCTGTAGTAGCAAAAACAAAGCCTGAAAATCCTAGAGAAACAATTTCTTTTATTAATTTAAAATCCAATTTCATGCAAGATTTTTTAATGCGATAAATCGCCTTGTCACTAAATAAAAAATGCAATACCCATGATGCTGAAATAAATTGTGCAATAACAGTAGCGATAGCAGCGCCTTTTATACCTAAATCTAAACCAAAGATAAAAATAGGGTCTAAGATAATATTGATTATCGCACCAATTAATATAGTGAGCATTCCTTTTTTGGCAAAACCTTGAGCATTAATAAAAGTATTCATGCCTAATCCTACCATTACAAAAATACTTCCCCAAATATAAATAGAGAAATATTCATTAGCATAAGGATATGTTTCATCACTTGCCCCAAATAAATATAATAAGGACTTCTTCATCACTAAACCAATAATTATCAAAATACAACTACAGATAATAAGCATAGCAAAAGAATTACCTATTATTTTTTCTGCCCTTTCATCATCGCCTCTACCTCTAGCGATAGAACAAAGTGGCGCTCCACCCATACCAAATAAATTAGTAACTGCTGTAACTAACATAATAATAGGAAAAGTAATTCCTAATCCCGTCAAAGCTAAAGTAGAATTTTGTGCCAAATGCCCTATGTACATTCTATCTACAAGACTATATAAAACATTTATCAACTGTGCTATGGTCATAGGAATAGCTAAACTCATAATATTATATGCCATACTATTTTTAGTAAAATCATTTTGTTTTTCTTGCATATTCCTTCACCTACACCTAATAAATTTATATAAAAAAACAGATAAGACCACTATCTAGTAATCTTATCTGTTTTCATAATTAACCTAGTAATTCTTTGACGATGGTATTAACCATTTTTCCGTCAGCGCGTCCTTTAACTTTAGGCATGAGCTGTCCCATGACTTTACCCATATCTTTAGGAGTTGTTGCATTAGTAGCAGCAATTGCTTCTTTAACCAACGCTCTAACTTCTTCTTCTGATAACTGTTCTGGTAAATATGGCATTAAAACGGCAATTTCAGCTTCAGTCTGTGCGACTAAATCTTCACGACCGCCTTTTTTAAATTCATCTATAGAATCTTTACGCATTTTTACTTCTTTGCTAATAAGTGCAATTATATCGTTATCATCAAGTTCTTTTTGACCATCAATTTCAGTCTGACGAATAGCTGAACGAACCATGCGGATAACAGCAAGTTTCTGTTTTCCGTCTTCTTTGGCTTTCATAGCAGCTTTCATGTCGTCCATTAACTGGGCTTTAAGTGACATATGAATTACCTCCGTTTGTGAGCTAATTAAGCTCTGTATCTGCGTTTTCTAGCAGCTTCTGATTTCTTTTTGCGTTTTACGCTTGGTTTTTCATAATGCTCACGTTTTCTAACTTCAGCTAAAGTACCAGCTTTCTGGCAAGTACGTTTAAATCTACGGAGAGCGCTATCAATTGTTTCGTTTTTACCAACTTTGATTTCAGATGACATTTATATTTCCCTCCCCTCCACCTAACACGGGAGTGTTGTACTTAATAATCATACCCAAATATTATACCTTGCTTATAAGTGCATTGTCAACTATAACCTGCAATTATATACAAATTTGATATGATTTTTTTATCAGCCTGGTGGCCATTGCATAGAGCGACCGCCAAGTAGGTGGAAATGAAGGTGCTGAACTGTTTGGCCACCCTCTTCCCCTGTATTTGCTACAGTACGGAAGCCAGATTCTGCAATATTCAATTTTTTAGCAAGCATAGGCATTACTTCACAAGTGATATGTGCTAAAAGTTCTTTATCTTCAGCAGTTGTTGCAAGAAGACTAGCAATATGTTTTTTAGGAATAACTAATACATGAACAGGAGCTTGTGGCTCTAAATCATTAAAAGCAATGACCATGTCATCTTCATATACAGCTTGAGTTGGAATTTCTTTATTTGCTATTTTACAAAAAATACAATCTGACATATAAGGCACCTCGGTTTATAGTTTAATTAGTATAGAATTGACATATCAAATAAATATTTAATATATACCTAGTTTAAATAAAATTTACTTAAACTTTAATACTAACTCTATAACTATATATATATTCGTTATAAAATTAGTAAAATCCTTTTTTTATTTAGACAAATTTTAAATTAATTCACCTAAAATACCATCTTTAAATAATTTAACTAATTTTACAAGGCGAATATCACCGGAGGTTATTTCTCCATCATTTTTGATATATACTCTTATATAATTTGAAGTCAAGCCTTCCATATATCCATCTTGTTCTTGTTCAAATAAAACTTCTAATTCGCGTCCTAAAAATCTTTGATAGAACTCAGTTGCTGATTGTTCTGCCATTTTTTGCATCAAATGAACTCTTTGTTTTTTCACTGCTTCATCAATTTGATTTGTCATTTTGGCAGCTGGAGTACCTGCTCGTTTAGAATAAGGGAATACATGCATTTTCATAAATCCCATAGATTTAGCAAATTCCAAAGATTTTTGGAATAATTCATCTGTTTCACCAGGGAAACCAACAATGATGTCTGTAGAAATAGCAATATCTGGTACTTCACGGCGAATGTTTTCTATCAATCTAGCAAATTCAGCTGTAGTATAATGGCGATTCATCGCTTTTAAAATCTCATCACTACCTGCTTGTAGTGGTAAATGTAAATGCTTAGTAAAGCGTTTATGAGTCTTCACTAATTCCAATAATCTAGGAGATATTTCAATAGACTCTAAAGAGCCTAGTCGCAATCTTTTTAAATTTTCATTGGCTAAGCAAATTTCTACAGCATCGCTTAAAGAAATATTTTCACCTTTAAAATCTCTACCATAAGCACCTAAATGAATACCAGTAAATACTATTTCATGGAAATTTTCTTCTACTAATTGGTCTACTGCTGTTTTTATACTTTCCAATTTACGTGAACGAATAGGCCCTCTAGTATATGGAATAATACAATATGAACAGAAATTACAACAACCATCTTGAATTTTTAAGAAAGCTCTTGTGCGATGTGGTGTGCCATAAAGAGGAATGTCTTCAAATTCATGCATATGCATAACATCATTTACTTCATTAAATAAACCATCTTCACGAGCTGCTTTTTCCACCAAATCAACTATTTTATCACGCTGTTTAGTACCGATTACTACGCGAACACCTTCAATTTTACTGATTTCATCAGAAGCAATCTGTGCATAGCACCCTGTTACAGCTATGATAGCATTATCATTTAAACGATTTGCTCTGCGAATTAATTGACGAGATTTGCGCTCACCTAAATGAGTAACAGAACAAGTATTTATAATATAAAAATCAGCAGGCTCAGAAAAATCCACTATTTCATAGCCACGATTACGAAATAGACCTTCCATAATTTCTGTTTCTACTTGATTAACTTTACAACCAAGTGTTGTTAATGCAACTTTTGGCAAAATTTCACTTCCTCAATTAAAATAAAACTAAAAAACTACTAATATAAAATTAGTATAACTAAATTACAGTTTCCTATAAGATAGTTATACTAAACAAAAATCTTTAATATTAAATCTAAATCAAAAATTAATAAATACAACCTAAATCGCCTTTTTCATACATGACGATAGTAAGTGCTGCAATTGATGCAGTTTCAGCTCGTAAAATACGTTTTCCCATGGATATACTTTTAAATCCAGCATCTTTGCATAATTGCACTTCTTCTGGAGCAAAACCACCTTCTGGACCAATCAAGATAAGATATTTTTTACTATCTGCTGATTGCAACATCTCTTTAAAACTTTGCTCATCTTCTGCTTCATAGCAAATAAAACGAGTATAATCCGCATAATCTTTTGCTAATTGCTCTAAACTCACAATAGCTTCAACTGTCGGCTTTATTGTTCTACCGCACTGTTTTACTGCCTCATCAGCGATTTTTTGCCATTTTTGTTGACGAGCTAATTTTTTCTTATCATCATATTTCACTACACAATGACGGCTAACTACAGGAACAACACTTGATGCTCCTAATTCCACCGCTTTTTGCACGATAAATTCCATTTTATCGCCTTTAGGTAAACATTGTGCAACGACTACTTCTATAGGTGCTTCTGTATCAGCATCTTCTATATACTGCAATAATTTTAATTGCACTGTATCACTTGTACAAGAGATAACTTTTGCCTGTGCTACTTTACTTTCTTTATCAACAATAGTAAAAACCTGCTCAGGTCTTACTCTCATAGCATAAAGAAGATGTTTTGCATCATCGCCTTTAATCGTGATATCTTCACTTAGACATTCATCTATAAATAAACGTCTCATTGCATATCTTCCTTACGACGGAAAATAATTGCAGCCCAACCAGCTTTTTCATTCATTTTTTCTACCATAAAGCCATGTTCTTCAGCAGCTTTAGTAACATCTGCTATACGGTCAGCAATTATACCACTTGTCAAAATAGCACCATGCTGATTTAAATAATTATCTACATCATTAAACATGCGAATAATGATATCTGCTATAATATTAGCTATGATTAAGTCAGCTTTGCCATTCATATTTTTTAATAAATCGCTTTGGAAAATCTTGATATTTTCACATTCATGATTTTTTTCGATATTTTCTCTAGCAACATCAACTGCCACATTATCATAATCAGCAGCCTGAATATCTTTTGCTCCTAATTTTGAAGCAGCAATTGCTAAAATACCACTACCTGTACCAACATCGAAAACTTTCATTTCTGGTTTTACATATTCTTCTAATAATTGAATACACATAGATGTTGTAGCATGTGTACCTGTACCAAATGCCATACCAGGGTCTAATTCAATTACTATATCATTATCTAATGGAGTGTATTCTTCCCAAGATGGCTTTACTACAATTTTTTCACCAATGCGTTCTGGATGGAAAAATTGCTTCCAATTATTAGCCCAATCTTCATCTTGGATTTCACTGCAATTAATCACGCCTGAACCCTTATCTAAAAATTGGCTCATTTCATCAATATGCAAACGCAACTGTTCTAATTTACTTGGTAAATCCTCATCAGTAGGAAGCCATGCTTTCACTGTAACAACTTCTGTTTCTTCAGCAAGTGGTATATCTGTATAATCCCAAGCTCCAGAATGAATATAAGTATTCACAAGTTCTGGGTCTTCAATCAATACACCAGATGCTCCAAGTTCATGAAAAATCTCTGCTACAGCTTCAGTAGCCTCATGTGAAGTTTGAATGCTAATTTCAGCCCATTTCACAGGTAAATTCCTCCTTAAATACATACTAAATCAAAACACATAAAGATTATTATACGTTTTGCTTTGACAAATGTAAACCATTCATTATAAAAAATATATTTAATTTACATTCTCATTTATTATAAACCTTGCTCTATTAATTTATCAAATTGTTTTATTTCTTTTGCTTGGTCTTTAATGATATTTTTAGCAATTTTTCTTATTTGCGGATTTTTTGTATATGCTAAAATCTGTTTACTAGCTTCTAGCGCACCTTCATGATGATATTTCATTGCTAAAACAAAAGTATAATCTGCTGTTTTTTTATCGCGAGTTCTAGTTACAGCAATCATTTTATTCATCATTTCCGCCATATTTTCTTTTTCTTTAGCCACAAATTCAGCATAAGCTTTTTCACTTAAATTACTATTGCTAAAATCTTCATTAGCTAAAAGCTCATTGAAATCTTCAATTTCTTTTGTCTGTGTCTTTATGATATTACGAGCTATTGCTTTTACTTCTTCATTACTGCCATATTCTAAAATTAATTTTGCAGAATCTATTGCACCTTGATGATGTGGTATCATATTAGCGATAAAATCTTTATCCACATTGCCACTTTGTACAAATTCTTCATTCATCATCGGCATATGCATACTATCTACAATTTCATTATTGATTAATGGGTCAAAATCTAGACGATTTGACTGCGTATTTATATTCATATCATGATGTCCATGATAATCATGATAATGTGCATTTGCCACACCAAAACTATTTACACTACTAATAATTGACGCACAAGTTATAGCTAAAATTATTTTTTTCATTTTTCCAACCTCTTATTATTTAATATTTCATAGTGAAATTATATGATTTAGCTTTATAATTGTCAATATAACAATAATATTCTTGGAGGTATCTATGCTTAATATTTTACAATTACAAACAAAAGTCTTATCTTCAAAGGAACAAACATTAAATTACATTGAAACTTATCTCAAAAAATTTCTTCATCTTCAGCCTGACATTGTAACCTTACCAGAAATGTTTAACTGTCCTTATGATAATAAATCTTTTCCTTTATATGCTGAATTCGAAGGAGATATTACTTACAAATTTTGTCAAAATCTAGCTAAAAAATATAATATCTATTTAAGTGCAGGCTCTATTCCTGAAAAAGATGAGCAAAATCATTTATTTAATACAGCTTATGTTTTTGATAATAATGGTAATTGCATCGCTAAACATCGCAAAATGCATTTATTCGATATTGATGTGAAAAATGGTCAACGCTTTAAAGAATCAGATACTTTATCTGCTGGTAATAATATCACTGTCTTCGATACGAAATGGGGCAAAATTGGATTATGCATTTGTTATGATTTCCGCTTCCCTGAACTCGCTCGATTAATGGTAGATGTAGGAGCAAAAATCATCCTTGTTCCCGCTGCTTTTAATATGACTACAGGCCCACTTCATTGGGAATTATTATTCCAAAGTCGTGCTGTAGATAATCAAGTATTCACCATTGGTACAGCTCCTGCTAGAAATTTAAATGCTTCTTACCATTCTTATGGTCATAGCATTATTGTTTCACCATGGGGAAAAATTTTAAATCAAGCAGATTTTGAAGAAACAGCTTTATTTACAACTATAAATTTAAATGAAATTAATCTCGTTCGTGAACAGATACCACTTTTAAGACATCGTCGTTTAGATATCTATGAATTAACACAAAAATAAAACTTATAAACTTGCACAAAATAAAAAAATAAGTTAAAATATCTCCTTGTTATAAAAATTACCAATTAAAAATAAATATTTAATAGGTAATTAATTATAGGAGGTATTATTATATGTTATTAATTAAAGACCGCTTTCAAGGAGTATTTCTTTGTTTCGTCTTAGCCTTACCTGCTTATTTTTTAGGTAAAGAATTTGAAATCATTGGCGGTCCTGTTTTTGCCATTTTACTTGGTATGCTATTATCAAAATTTGTTCGCGAAAAAGATGTCTTAAAAAGTGGTATTACATTCACTTCTAAAAAAGTTTTACAATATGCTGTTATTTTATTGGGTTTTGGTCTAAACTTAAGCACTGTCATCGCTGTAGGTGCTACATCTTTGCCAATCATCATTTCTACAATTGCCACTTCATTAATTACAGCCTACATAATTTTTAAATTAATCAATATTCCTGCTAAATCTTCTATCTTAATCGGTGTAGGTTCTTCTATCTGTGGTGGTTCTGCAATCGCTGCAACAGCACCTGTCATTGACGCTAATCATAAAGAAATAGCTCAAGCCATATCTGTTATCTTCTTATTTAATATCATCGCTGCTTTAATTTTCCCTACTTTGGGTAATTTTTTAGGTTTATCTGATCATGGTTTTGCTATCTTTGCAGGTACTGCAGTCAATGATACTTCTTCTGTTACAGCAGCAGCTTCTTCTTGGGATAGCATGCATAACACTGGTACAGAAGTTTTAACTGGTGCTACTATCGTAAAACTCACTAGAACACTTGCTATTATTCCTATCACATTAGTTTTAGGCTTTTATCAAGCAAAAAAAGCTTCTGGTCAAAACAAAGCTAGTATAAAATCTGCATTTCCAATGTTTATTTTATATTTCATCATTGCTTCTATTATTACTACTTTCTTAAATTATTTTATGGATAGAAATATTTTTTCTGCTGAAATATCTTCTGCTATTTTATCTTTCTTTGCCTTAATGAAATTTTTTAGTAAATATTTCATCATCATGGCAATGGGCGCTATTGGTCTTCATACTGATATCGTTGATTTAATAAAAAATGGTGGTCGTCCTATCATCATGGGCTTTTGCTGTTGGGTAGCTATTGCCTGCGTAAGTTTATTTGTTCAACATCTTTTAGGTTTGTGGTAAAAAATAAATTATAAAAATTAAGCTAGAATATGTCTTTTCAGATATGTTCTAGCTTTTTTATTTTTATCTTTAAATCTGTTGTTTTTACAACATACTTTTAAATCAAGGTTAAGTATAATAAGCATATCAATTAAATCACAAATAAAATTATTGGAGAGATAATTATGGAAAATAAAATGTTTTGCTTTCAATGTCAAGAAACAGCTCAATGCACAGGCTGTACTCGTGTAGGTGTTTGTGGAAAATCCGCCACTACTGCTACACTGCAAGATTTATTAATTTATGCAACTAAAGGTCTTTGCGAAATCACTACTAAACTTCGTCAAGAAAAACAAGATATCAGTCGTAAATTAAATCAATTTATCTGTGAAAATCTTTTTATCACTATTACTAACGCTAATTTTGATGATGATATTATCAAAAAACGCATCACAGACACTTTAAATTATAAACAAGAACTACTTGCAAAATTACAAAATAAAAATAATTTATCCCCTGTAGCTCTTTGGACTACTAATGATGAAAATACTTACCTAGTAAAAGGTGCTACTATCGGCGTTTTAGCTACTGAAAATGAAGATATTCGCAGTCTTCGCGAATTAATCACTTATGGTTTAAAAGGTATGGCAGCATATAATAAACATGCAAATGCCCTTGGTAAATTTAATGATGAAATTGACTCATTTTTACAAGCTACTTTAGCTAAAACTGTTGATGATAATTTATCTGGAGAAGAATTAACAGCTCTTGCTTTAGAAACTGGTGCTTTCGGTGTAAAAGTTATGGCACTTTTAGATGAAGCCAATACTTCTCGCTATGGAAATCCAGAAATCACATCTGTAGATATCGGCGTTCGCAATAATCCAGCAAGATTGATTTCTGGTCATGATTTACGCGATTTAGAAATGCTTCTTGAACAAACTCAAGGAACTGGTGTCGATGTATATACACATAGCGAAATGCTTCCAGCACATTATTATCCATTCTTCAAAAAATATAAAAACTTTGCAGGCAACTACGGCAATGCTTGGTGGAAACAAAAAGAAGAATTTTTATCCTTTAACGGCCCTATTTTATTGACTACTAACTGTCTTGTACCACCAAAAGCTGAATATAAAGATAGAATTTATACTACAGGTGTTGTTGGCTTTGCAGGTTGCAAACATATTCCTGGCGAAATCGGCGAAACTAAAGATTTTTCTGCTATTATTGAACATGCCAAAAAATGCCCACCACCAACACAAATTGAAACAGGCTCTATCGTAGGTGGTTTTGCTCATAATCAAGTCTTAGCTCTTGCTGATAAAGTAGTTGAAGCTGTAAAATCTGGTGCTATCAAAAAATTTGTAGTTATGGCAGGCTGTGATGGTCGTCAATTAGCTAGAAATTATTATACTGACTTTGCTAAAGCACTCCCTCAAGATACAGTTATCTTAACTGCTGGCTGTGCAAAATATAAATACAATAAATTAAATTTAGGCGATATCGGTGGTATTCCTCGCGTTTTAGATGCTGGTCAATGTAATGATAGCTATTCACTCGCTTTAATTGCTTTAAAACTTAAAGAAGTATTTGGCTTAGATGATATCAATGAATTACCAATTGCTTATAATATCGCATGGTATGAACAAAAAGCTGTTATCGTTCTTTTAGCACTTCTTTATCTTGGTGTTAAAAATATAAAACTTGGCCCTACACTTCCAGCTTTCTTATCTCCAAATGTAGCTAAAGTTCTTGTGGATAACTTCGGTATTTCTGGTATCAATAGTGTAGAAGAAGATATTAAATCTCTTATCTAAAACTTAAAATACAACAAAAAAGACGGTATTAAAACCGTCTTTTTTATTTTTTCATATTTAAATATTTTTCTCTCAAAGCTATTTTTCGTTGCATAGCCTTAACAAATTCTTTTGCTCGAGAAAAATCTTCTTCATTAGGATGCATTGACGCTTTTTGCCAACGTTCAAGATTACGAGGTGTCGCTGCATGAGGATCATTTTTATCAGCATTTTTACGTCTTTCCAGCATTGCTGGATTTATTTTTCCTTGGCTGGCAAAAGTTCCCAATACTTTGCAATTTTCTCCTAAATAACTAGCAGCTCTCGCAAAAGCAGTTATAGAATGTTCACTATTTAATTCTGCCCCTTGTGTTTGAAATAAAATTACTGTTTTATTATTTAATTTTTTCAATAATTCCTGTACCATTTTATCTGGTTCACCACGAGTGAGCCAATATCCTACAGCAATATTATCATAATCCCCAAGATTAAATTCATCTCGTATAGCAAAAATATCTGCTACATTTTCACCAAAACCATTATAAATAGCCTCTGCTATCTGCTTTGTATTTCCAGTTACACTAGAATAAACTATCAACCATTTTTTCATTATACACACTCTTTTCTTATAAATTAATTATTATTATAAATAAAAAAGATATAAATTCTGTTGTTTTTACAACCAATTAAACAAAAATAAAAAGGGATTAAGCATAAAGCCAATCCCTTAAATATAATTCCATTATTAATATTATTAAAATTCAATTTGTAATTTAAATTCAGTTTCCTGTTTTTCTTCTTTTGCCCAAGTATTTAACATATTAATCATAGCAATAAAAGAAGAAGCTGAAATATCTTCAATGATATTCTGATTTTCTTTAGAACGTCCACCCACATATTCTAAGCTAATACTACTAGATAATCTTTCATCTGCTTCTTTAAGTAAAGTATTAATCACTGCATTTAAAGTTGCTTCATTAATTACTTCATAATCGCTCAAATCATTATTGCAAAAAATAGTTGTTAAATTAAAGAAACCTTTTTCTCTGTCGCTGATAGGTATAGCAAAATATCTATTTTCGTATTTTTTATTATAAGGCACATCGTAACTATGTTCATAATCCCTTACTTCATACTTACCTACTAAATAAGCAGTAGGCTTACTTTGCTCGTCTTTCACAACTTTTACCAATTCTTTAAAAGCTACTCTAAAAGTATTTTCTTTAAACCCTTGTTTATTAATATAGAGATAAACTTTCATTTAGTGCCAGGCCTCTTTTCTCTTCAAATTTCTATTAATAATAATACCATTATATTTATAAAACGTCTATTTAAATGAAAATTCAATAAAATTTTAATTTTTAATAATTATATTTAAACATAAAAAAAAGGATATTCTTTAAAAAGAATATCCTTTTTATAACTTTCATATCAATTATTTATTGTCTTTACCCCAAGTGCGTTCAAGTTCTCTAACAATTTCAGCATGTTTTTCTTCTGTTAATTTAACTTTAGCTTTGTAAATGAATGTTGCAATGATGAGTAAGATAAATGGAATTGCAAACATGATAATTTGGAAGTTGAGTAAATTATCAGGAGTTATGCTTTCTGCTGTAACTTTATTACCAGACATACCAACCCAAACAGCTGTGAAGCCTACGATAGCAGATGTGATAGCACCGCCTAATTTATCGATTAAAGGACGTACACAAAGTACGAGTGCTTCATCACGATGACCAAGTTTTAATTGACCATATTCAACAGTATCTGTGATTGTCATTAATACAACAATGAAGATAAGTGGCTGTGGTAATGCAAATAAACCAGCACCAAGTAATGTTAAATATACATTTTGACCTGCAAAGTAGTAAATAACTACTGCAATTAACATAATAGCGATAGAATAGAAGAATAAATTACGTCTGCTGAATTTTTTAGTTAATGATGGGAATAAAGCAACTGCCATTAAACCAATGATAACGTTGATTACACCTAAGAAGGAGAACTGAGAAGAATCACCTAATACATAAATGAAATAGTAAAGGTTGAAGTTATTGATAAGGTTTTGACCTAAACCAAAGATAAGATAAGCAAATGCAATCCATAAGAGCTGGTCATTTTTCATTAATACAGAGAAAACTTGTCCAAAAGATGTATCTGTTTTGTTTTCACGAAGAGCAGAATCATGTTCTTTTGTACCAATACCAAGAATGATAGCACCTACAGTAGCAATTAAACCACCAATTGCAGCAAATGCGAACCAACCTGTAGCATCACCTGCACCACCATTGCTATTTTCAGAGAAAGCTAAAACAATTGGAATAACAATGATAGTTACGAGCTGACCACCGAATACAGAACCAATACGTGCATAAGTAGCTGTAATTTCACGTTCACGAGAGTCAAAAGAAAGTGCTGGTATCATGGACCAAATAGCAACGTCTTTTGCTGAATAGAAAATATCCATAATTATATATAAGATAGCGAAAACAATTAAGTACATTATAGGGCTTGTTTCAGCTAAACCGCCAATATCTGTGAATAAGATAGCTAAAGTAACTGCGGCAATAACTGCACCAGAAAGAACCCAAGGTTTAAATTTACCCCATCTAGTTTTTGTTTTATCGATAGTATTACCAATGAATGGGTCAATGAAAAGTTCCGCAACACGAATAACAAGAATAACTGTTGTTACAAGACCGATCATATATTCATTATAACTTGTATCATCTGTATTAAATAAATTACTTGTTACGAAAATCATAAAATAAGTACCAATCATTGCATAGAAAAAGTCATGCCCAAAGGTACCGCACGCATATGCCACACGTGATAAAAATCTTGACATATAAAGGCCTCCCATTATGTTATTAAAAATTTAATGACTACACTAAAAATTATTTAACTGTGTTAATATATTCGATGATAGCATCAGCTATTTTATCTAAAGGAGCATTGCTAGTATTTACAATTAAATCATAGTTAGAAGCTTCGAG